>Ga0315273_10004041_pt1 | contig 17835 bp, 21 predicted proteins | sample YL17G02_0_MG_FD_205753 | JGI IMG/M metagenome (GOLD analysis project Ga0315273, IMG submission 205753) | Sediment microbial communities from Yellowstone Lake, YNP, Wyoming, USA - YL17G02_0 | ecosystem: Environmental > Aquatic > Freshwater > Lake > Sediment | place: USA: Wyoming | collected...
TTATCGCCGTCACGGAAGTCGTGCGCGGTCAGTCCTACGGTGTCCGTTGAGTCCGTAAAAGTGCAACTTGCACTAGCAGCGGCAGTGGAACTGGTAACAACGTTCTGAATACTCTCCAGCGAACGACAGGTATAGAGCAGATACTCTAGCTGCCGCAGATCGCTGGCGACTAGGTTGAATTGTTGCAACAACGAGTGCAAGATGACTTGCGTCGCCCCTCCCGGCGTCTGCACCCCGAAACGCAAGTCGGTCATGTACTGCGCGGAAATCGCAACGTCCAAGAAACCAGACGAGTACACTTGCAACCCCGACGTGCTGTGCTTGATATGCAGGTCCAGTTTGGTAATGTTGCCGCCGTTGGGGACGACGGTCACGATCACTTGCCTGTACTGCGGCACATAGACATTGCCCGAGCCGTTCGTGGTCAGTGTCAGGGCCGAGCCACCCGCTGTCGTCGCCACCTGAAACGTATCCGCCGCCTTGTTGACGATGAAGTACGTCGTGTAGGTTGAGATGCCCGTCGTAGAGGTGATCGTGTTGAACGCCACTTGCTGCCCGTTGTCCCAACCGTGTGCCGTCAGCCCAACCGTATCGCCCGCATCGGTGAAGGTGCAGGCAACGGCGGAAGCGATGCCAACATCCGAAGTCGTCGCAGCATTGGCGTAGGGAATGTTGTATTCCGCCGTCACGCCGCTAGATACGTTTGTTGTCCCGGTGCCGTCGCCCCAATCGACCGTGAAGTTGCCATCGGCGCTCAACGCCACGAAGTTGCTGTCGGGGAATACAGCGTGCAGGCCCGCGAACTTCTGCAAGCCCGTCACGTCGGGCAACGCCGTCCACGACGCAGGCCGCACCCACGGCGCGACAGGCGCATTCCCGATGTTGCGCTTCGACGCGAACGCGGGGCCGCGCAAGTCACGGATGCTCATTACGTTATCTCCGCCCCGATTACGTTATCTCCGCCCCGAACAGCGAGAACGCGACGTTGGCGTGGCCCGCGTACACCGTCACCACGTCCGTCGTCGCCAGCGAAATGCCGAGCGTCAGCAGCACCGAATCGTACTGATTCACTGGCGCGTCATAGACGAGATAGTGCTTCGGGTCCAGCGTCGCCCCGGCAGGCCGCACCGCAACTCGGAACGTCGTGCTGACGCCCACGTTGCAGATCGAGAGCGTCGAGCAGACCGCCGACATGGACGACGGCACCGTGTACAGCGTCGTCGCCGTGGTCGCAGCCGGGTTGTTTTGCCCGAGCACCTTATAGGCGGTTGGCATGAGAGGTTCCTATGATCAATGCATCTCGAAAATGCCGAGCGCGTTGAACTGGATCGTCAGCGTGTTCGGGCTGGTCACCGTGAACTGCGCTGTGGACAGCTTTGACCAACACAACGCCTTGCCGCCGGAGAAGCCGATCACGCCATACTTTACGTTGATCAGCGACGAACCCGACGCCGTGAACACCAAGTCCGCAGCGTTGAACTTGTAGCTTTTCGCCGATGCGCCAACCGTCCAGATCATCGTCGCCAGTGCCTTGCCGTTCGCCACGTAACCACCGCGCGCCGATATCTCACCAGTCACACCCGCGAACGTCGAGAGCGTGAACGTAGACGCATTGCTGCCGCTGTTGGTCAGCTTCAGCTTGAACGCCGTCGTGCCGAGCACCAGCGTGCCATTGCCGATGTATTTCTTTGCCGTGTTGTACAGTTGAAACGCAGATGCCGCCATGATAGTTACTCCTTCTGTTGCGTTGAAAAGACCGCGCCGGTCGATACCATATTGGCGATAAGACCGTCACCGTAGACCGCCAACTCAACTTCATCGCCCATGAACTTTACGATGTCCCTAAACTCACTCGCCTGCGACAACATCCAAGGCGTGCATTCAAACATTCGGTCACCACAAGTCACAGGCACCAGAGGTTCGTTGTCGTTCTCCGTCTGCGCGTAGGCGTGATGCTGTTCCTTAGTCACACACGAATCGAAGCCGAAAAGATGCAGCCTCCAAAAGCCAAGCATCCTTAGCAGCGGGATGGCCCGCAGTACCACGGTCGATCCGCCCGGCACCGGAAAGTAGTAGCCCATCTTGTCCTGCACAAATCTGTCGTTCGCTTCCGTCAAGCCGGAGTGCCAGAGGAACGTCTGCTCATACGGCAATCCTTCCAGCGTTGACGGATGCGCCTGCGACCCGATCAGGTATTTGGTGTAGGGCGTAATCGGCCGCGTGAACCGCGCATTGAATGCCCGCGCGTCGAGAACAATCTGTACGCTCGGCTCCAGTCCATGTTCCAGCGCCCACGCATAGGCACCATTGACAGTCACCAGCCCCGCGCCTTCTGCGCGCAGCTTTTTGATTTCGTCCAGTTGCCCCGCAAGGCTAGGCCCTCCGGCCAACAGCACGACCTCACGATTTTGTTTGTCACGCGGGACAACGTGTTGCCATCCGGCGTTGACGTTCGCCACTACCTGCGCGTCCACTATCTCCTCGGTCACGTTGATCTTGCCACCGACTAATACCTCCGTCGCGTCCTTCCAATTGCTGCAATACACCATGCAGCGATTGACGTCGGATGCTGACCAATGAATCACCGCCCCTAGGCTGCGTAACTGATCCAGCCACCACACGGCAGGTTTCACCGTCAGATGCAATGGACCTATCCCAAACTTGCGGCCGTGCAGATCATCGAACAGCGCGATGCAAAAGAAAACGTGGTGCGCGCTGCCTAGAATATTCCGTAACACCTTCGACACGTCTTCGGTCGGAACGTGCTCCATCACATCCACGCAGTAGCCATACGGTGCGTGGAACGGCATCGTCTTGTTCAGGTCGCGCACGATGAACTTGAGGCGGTCCGGCTGCGTTACGCAAGCCTCGGCTACTTCCTTGTCGAGACAGTTCTTGGCGAAGTCCACCATAGTCACGCGCAGACCGCCCAATGCCGCCAGCATCAGCGCCCCGCGTCCGGTGCCACAGCCGAAGTCGATGCACTCGGCGTCACGCGTGACCCGCGCCTGCTGCAAGAAGGTAAGCGCGATCTGCTCTCCCGGCGCCACCTCGCGGTACTCATCCTTCTCCCACACCTTTTCGTAGCGCGCAATTTCTGGATTGGGCGTGTACGGCCGGATTGTCACCTTCGGAGCAAACCCCATCCCGCCGACTTCTGTGGTCTTCATCGCTGACTCGCCTCCGTCCATATTTCTGCATGTTCATCATGCTCATGCCCCTGCATCGCAGGAACGCCCAAAGTGTAATGAGCGATCATCGGGCGCTTCGGCTTCGGCTGCACACCCACCAACCAATTCGCCACGCCCGGCAAGTCACCAATCTCCGAATCCGCGAGCCAGCGAAAAGCGTGCAAGTCGCGTCCCGGCCACTGATTCAACGTCAGCAGGTTGAGCCGCTTGTTAGCAACGTGATCCACGTTCCACAAGATCACGCTGCTCCAGTTCTTGCGCTGATAAACCGTCTGCACCTGCCCATCCATCTTGAACCCTGTCGCAGTCAGCGGAGGGTGCTTTACTACCATCACCGCCTTATCGTTGTCGGCAAACTCCAGCAACTCGTGCGGGTCTTGCAGGAACACGACATCACAATCGACCGCGAGGCACCAGCCCGAATGCGCGAGCATCGGCACGAAGAACCGCGACACGGCGAACTCGGTCGACTGCGGCGCGCTACTGTTGAAATCCCACATCGTATTGCCGCGCCGATCCGTAGGGCGCGTCAGCAGCCCCGCTCCACGTAGCCGGTCCTCATACACCGGGAACACGTCGCAGTCAAAGCCGCGCGCAGTCTTAGCGGCAACGTCGAACGCTGCCTGCTCCCTGCTGTCGTGGCCGATGTAGACGCGCATACTCAACCGCCCGTCCAGTAGTGGCGGAATTCCGCTGCATTGGCTTCCGTCCTGCACGGTACTCCCTGCCCCATGGTCCTTGAATACTTGAACGCGCAAACCATCTGACCCGCGTCGGAGAACCACCGCGAGTCGTAAGAGCCTATCGTGTCACCACAGACCGCGCACACGCCGCGCACCGGCCCTCTGCCCGCGTTAAGTTCTCCGGCAGTCATGTCCTCACCGCCTCAATCCGAAAGTCCCGATGACCCCGCCCTGCCCGATGCCACTTTGTCGCCAACTCCTTTGCATCCGTGAATCCGTGCCGCTCAAGAAACGGCGACAGCGTTGCGAACGTCCAGCCCCACCGATGCACCATCAGCGGGTCGCACTCGCGCGGGTCGCCGTACAGCCCCCACATGCCAAGCTGATCTGGGTCTTTCCCGCCCTTCATGCGCCCGTCCAAAATGTTCTGGCAGAACTTGAACAGGTCAGGCATCTCCATAATCAACGTGCCGCGAGGCCGCAGCAGCCTGCGCCACTCCTGAATGATGTCGTCACACTCCCAACGATAGAAATGTTCCCACACATGAATTGCCATGATGCTCGTCGCACATCCGTCCGGTAAGTCAATCTTGCGAACATCGCTCAACAATTCCGGCGCACGCGGCGCCAGCGGACTCGCCTTGGCATCGACGTTAAACCACTCGTCAAGCACATGTCGCCCGCAACCAAGATTCAGGCGCAAATTGTGTTCAGGAATTGCCATGCTTCCTTCTGTTCGTCAGTGCGCCATTGCCACCACGTTAAGCGCCGCAGGAAATCAATGCGCTCCTCAAGCGACGGGTCGCACCTGTTGCGATACAGCCAGTACGCCGCCCCGTCCTCGCACTCGACCGGAATGCCCGCGATGCACGCATCCACCGCCACGTTGCTGTGCCGACACACCACCAGACTCGCGCCGCGCAGCGTGTCCGCAATAGGACCCAACTCCGACAGCGGCCAGTCGATGTGCTTGTCGCGGTTGATGACCTTGCCGCCATAGGACACTGGCTTTGGACGGTACAGTACCGAGTGCTTGGGGAATCGTTGTTTGAGTTCGCGCAGCTTCGTCATCTCCCAATCCGTCAGCCCAAGATGCGTCCTCGACTTCGGCCCCATCCCAATCACGATCACCGGCCCTCCCGGCGCTGCGTCAGTACGCAGATGCGGGGGACCAAAAGCATCCAGCCTGCTACCGTCCGAAGGCGTCGCGTCGAAGTCGCGCCACGGATGATTGTGGTCAACGCTCACCCGCAGATACGACACTCCCGGCAACTTCCCGGCACCGAGATAACCCAAGTCCCAGCACGCTGCCTTGCCACCATTCGCAATCTGCCGATGCCGTGCCGCATCCCTCACCACCGCACCGGGACCGAACAACGCCAGCCAATCGCTGCCGCCCCGGAAAGTCTGCGAGATTGTCGTTGCCATGTCGAGGCTCTGCGCCGCAGCGGCGATCTGATCAAGGAGCGCGGTGCCGATTACCGACTCCTCGCCGGTCCTCAGAATTTCAACTGACCGAGCCATGACCTGTACGTTCCCGCTGTTGCCTTCAATGTGATATCGCCCTCGCGCAAATCAGCCGACACCGCGCGCCTAGTATGCACGTCGGTTAGGTAGTCGAAAGCAGCGCTCAACTCCTCGCGGTTATCCGCCCACTGTATCCCGCCTTTCGCTGTCTCCACGTAACCGCGTTCCCGATTCACGACGCAAGGGGTTCCTGTACCTTGCGCGTTCGCCAGCTTCACGTTCGACTTCCAGTGCTGCGCGGCGTAGCCCTTGTGTGATCTCATCGCCACCACAATGTCCAAGTCCGCAAGGTGCGCCGGGTTGACTATGAACCTCCACCCGCGCATGGCGCTTTCTACTTGCAGCGTTTCATTCCACGCGCCAAGGTAATTGGCCGAACCCTCATAGCCCACCGTCTGCACACGCAAACGGATAGGATTGGGCATCTGGTTAGGACGCGCATGATGCGGCAACGTGAGCACGGGCACGCCGAACTCGGCGCAATCTGCTGCCATCGCCTGCGTCGCAGCGACGATGCCAACCGGCTTGATCGCCTGCACTTCCTCACGCAGCCACTTCAGGCAAGTCTCCCTGCCCCATGAATTGCCTTCCGGCTGCGGCCATGCGTCAACGATATCCCAGACAATCGGGACGCCCACCGACTTGATACGGTGCAGCAGATCGGGCTTCGGTCGCTTCACCATTACCACAACATCGTAACCCTTGATCTTGCTTGCGTTACGCTCGACCGTCGCCCCAATTGCTGCACCCAATTGCTCGCCGCGTATCGCCCAACTGCCCGATCCGCTGCGGCTGGTGACGAGAATCTTTACGTTACCGTTAAGCATATGCTACGCATTCCTGACAAGGGGTTCCGCTGACATCACCGCGCAGATGGGCCGCACGTAGTAGTTGAAACTTCTCGCTATTCCACGCCTCCATGAATGTCTGTTGATTCAAGTCGCCCATATGCCAACGCCCGTCTGCATCAAAGCAACACGCCGACAAAATTCCATCTGCGGTAACGTGTCCCTCGGTAAACGCACTCCAGCACGGCAGAGGGTCGCGCAGCGCGCCCACGCGTCCTTGATTTCCGGCTGTTGGTCGGTAGCCCAGTTCCTGCTCGCGTGCGGTCGCCAACGAACCCATCGAGTACAGTGGCAACCAGTAATGTTCGTCGACAAACGGCAAGACGTGTTCATTCAGCATATCCTGCATCATCACCTGTTGCTCACCGTCATACTGAATAGAAGACGCGTAAATCCCGCAGGCATAACCGTTATCATCCCGCACCTTGCGCGCAGCGCGGATGTTCGACAATGCCTTACGCCATAACTTAGGGGACACTCCCATGAGTTCAGAGAATTGCTTTTCCGACGCGGCATTGACGGAGAACTTGAGACTGCCCAACCCCGCTTCCATCAACAGCGCGACCAATTCAGGAAACAGACGCGCTCCATTGGTTGTCAGAAACACGTAGGGAAAGTCCAGCTCATGCTTACACCACGCCACCGCCTCGATCAGCAATTCAGGTGCCATCGTAGACTCGCCAAGATAGAAGGCACCAATTTCCTCTACGCCTGCCTCCCTCATCTGTCGCGTGATTCGCTTGAACAAGGGAAGAGCCATGTCGCCCTTCGGCTGTTTCTTGCGCGTGCGCAACGCGCAGAAGCCACACCGATAATTGCAGCGTCCCGTGATCTCGATCTTTACCGCCTTCGGTGCCGGCAAGAATGCTGCGCGATACGCCTCCGGTATCAACGTTATGGCATCGATGCGGTCAGTAATTGTCATAGCCGCACCCCGAACGCGCAGACCTCAGTGCGCGGCAAGTAAGTGTGCCCATGCAACGTCGCTCCGGGACTCTTGATGCTCTCCGTCAACTCCAGATGCGAGTAGCAAATCGACTCCCACAGAATCGAAGAAAAAAGAGCGCGCACACCCGACACCGTGAACCGCCAAAAGTCATCGGGGTAAGAATGCACGCGCCAAACGAAGGGCACTGTCAGGTATAGCGTCCCGCCCACTCGCAACAACTGTACGATGTTTCGCGCTAGCAGCCACGGCCGCTTCGTATGCTCCAGCACGCTCACGCATTCAATGTGGGCAAACTGCTCCACGCTAGGAACCTCGTTCTCCAGATCGATCACACGATCCACACCCTCGCCCGGCAGCGCGTCCCACCCTTCCACGTTGTCATACAACGCACGCCGATCCTCGCGCCCCGGATACACGCGGGAGCCGACGATCAACGTCCTGCCCTGCCGAGGGCGAACGAACTGACGTTCGAAGCCGTTAGCCACAGAGGGTTCGGAAAGCCGTTCCATCTTCGATCTCACTTGCCCGCCACATCGCCCATATCAACTTACGGAACATTGCAATACGGTCTCCATGCGGCACAATGTCTTTGTCAAAATCCGTAAGGCTTCGTCCTGCTTCTCCGCCAATCCACTTATCGTAGGCGTACCACACAGGAACGCCCATCTCCAATGCAGACAGCGCTGCCGACGATGCCCATGTAATCACGCATTTAGCGTGACGAAGATCATCCTCCAACAACACCGTCGGGTCATGCTTCCCCGGATGAGGACGGATGCGGCCACCAATCTTTTTCTGAACGGATGCCGCCCAATTGTCAGGTGACCGTACACTCGCTGAACCGATGCCGCGTTGTGCAAGGATGATCGTTTCGGTTCCATCACGACGCCACGGAGCGAGCGGCACCGTGAGCGAATCCCATCTGTCATTCGATCCCACATTCCACTGCCCTCCGCCGTTGTGCTGTCCCAGCGACAACGCGAACCAGCGATCACCCAACCACGACTTTCCAAGGTAGCCATTCTCGACTACCACGACCTGCGCGCCAGCACGCTCGAAACGTGTGGCATGATTCTCATTCGCGCCGTAGCGGTTCCAGATCACGAGCACGTCGCCCGGCACGGGATCGTTCAGTGTTTCCACAATGCGGTATTCCGCATTACGCAACCCGGACAAAAAGGCGCCGCGCCGATAGACAAGCGCCTCGCGGATCAAGCACAAGGCGCGCTTCATGCGGACGCCCTCCGCTCGACCAATCCACCTAGCGCCTGCGTCAAATCCATATACGGCCACACCTTCAACGCGCTGCCCGGCGTGCAATTGATGACTTCTATCCCACGATTCGACAGCGGAACCACCAATGTCTTGAATCGCTCCAACCACTTTGCATACATCCCTTCACCATGCTCGCGCAACGGAGCCTCATGCTTCGCGTGCCAGTGTGTGCCGTGCATGTCAAACCCGCAGAGCATGATGCGCTTGCAGCCAAGATGCGCCGCGACGTGGATCGCCTGATAGCCTGAGTTGCCGCCAGTGCAAATCGTATCGGGGTTGGGATCGAAACCCTCCCGCGCCCCTTCCTTCAATTTCAGCACTTCAGGATACGGATTGTCGGTACACGTCGCCTTTAGCCCAGCGAACGCCAGCGCCTCCTTCTTGTGATAGTTCCACCACCCGGCGTCAGCGGCGTACAAAAGGTCGGCCCATGAGGCAAGGCGGAACGTATTGTTGACCACGATCATGCGATGCGGCTTCGCCCGGCGCACAGTCTCCACAACCTCCATCGACATGGACGGACCGCTCGCCATAATCACGCACGGCTGATCCTCCCACATACGTTCGATGGTCCAAGCGGTTGCCATGTCAGTATTTCTTCCCGTCGAAGGTCATCTGCGTCAGATCCTTGCCTGCCTTGCCTTCAGGTCCACGCGGTCCGGGGTCGCCGTTCTTGCCATCCTTCCCATCCGCGCCTTTCTTAGTCACCAGCACCCAATCCTCGGCACCACTGCGCGGCGTCGTCGTCGTGTCCCGCAACGCCATCCATACCGACCCGTCCCGTTGCACCATGTCCGCTGCGCTATACGCGCCATCCCGCCATACGCCCTTGAACAGCGGCACAGCGAAATCAAAAGCTGCTTCCGATGTCGTGCCGTCAGTCATGCGTTGATGCAGAATCACCTTGCGCGGGCCGACCAGTTCCGAATACACCGACGCGACGCCGTTCAGCACGATGCGCCACCCGGCATCGAACAGGCTGCGCGCATCGTCCAACGGATCGGTTTCACGCATCGCGCGCAACATCCCGCCTGCCTCAAAAGCGTAAGTGCCCTCGGCGTAGCTGCGCGTCTTGTCTATCGCTGGGAGCGTATTGATTTCCAAAGCGTCACGACCTGCCACACCGTCCTTGCCGTGCGCTCCATCGCGTCCGTCCTTACCGTCGCGTCCATCGCGTCCGTCGATGCCCTTCTCGCCGTGCGCGCCGTCAACGCCTGAAACGCCATCTTTACCCGCAAGCCCTGACTCACCGCGCTCTCCTCGTTCGCCGGGGATGCCGTCCTTACCATCGCGCCCGTCCTTCGGCATGGGCAGCGCAGCGACAGCCTTCTCCAATGCAGCGGTCTGCTCCTCGATATACGAACACATGGCGGTCATGGCGTGCGAGTGCATGTCGGTCATGTGCGCCTGCACCGGTTCCAATACAAGTTCCACTGCCTGCTGCACTTGCTGCCGAAGACTCTCAAGGTCGATGCTCTTGCCGTCGATACCATCGCGTCCCGCCGCCCCGTCCTGCCCTCGCGGTAGCTCCAGCGTGCGCAGCCGCTCATCGATTAGGCTCCGCAACCACGGCTCCACGGCTGCGCGCTCAACCTTTCCATCTACCTTCGCTTCCAGCGCCTGCAACTTTTCCGTGACCTTTGCGATGCCCTGCGCCACGTAACTCCGCATGGCAGAAATAACGAGGTCCGCCATCTTGTTGACGTCAAAAGTCGACATGCGCTGCCTCCTGAACTTTAGCAATAAGCGCGAGCGTCAACGCCATTGCGGCTGGATCCTCAGTGGCAACGTCTGCCGGATTGGGCGTGTCATCAACCGGCATGGGCGTCGGAGTAGCGGCGGGAACGGAAGGGGTTGCGGAAGGTGCTGGCTGTGCATCCCGTCGCGCAAGCGCCTGTAAAGAATAGTTCTGCTGTTGCAGGTAAGGAGTTTCCCCACCCTCCGCCGGTTCAAGGTTTTCGCTCTCGCGCGCCTCGTTCGGAGCCATCACCCCCGCGCCTACCATCTTCGCGTAACGGTCTGCTCTAGAAGTCGGGTCCATTCGCAACAATCCTTCCAGATCAAGTTCCGTCCCTAGCGTCGTCGGCAATCCTAGCCCATCGTCTAGCAACGCCTCAATGGATTCGATCATGTTCTGCAACGTCTGCGAGTAGTAGTCCTGATTCATCTGCGCGATATTGCCGACGGTCGGTTGCCCCACTCCCAACTTGTACAGCGGCACCTTGAAGCAGCGCGCCACATCCTCCACCGTCCATTTCAATTGCTCAATCAGTTGCGCATCGTTTGCGGGCATGCTCATCGACTCGTACTTCAGCCCGTCACCCGTCACCAGCAACCGTCCGATGTTGCCGCCGGAAAAGTTCTTTTCGAAGTACTCCTTCAGCCGATCAGCGTTGTCGTCACTGATGGCGCCCGGCGCTGTCAACTGCCCCGAGGGTCGGCTCATGTTCTCGAAAAACTTGGCGCTGTTTTCCTGAATGACTAGACCCTGCGTCGCGCTCATGCCGCAGGCGTAAATTGGTGACACGCCGATTAGTGGATGCCAAAAACACAGCATCCGGTCGTGAATAATCTCGGAAGCAGGAACCGTTACCGATTGCGAGATTTCCGACAGGTAGTCCGTCTGAATCTGGTAGTACACCCCGCCATCCCCCGACACCAGCGGAACTACACGCCGGGGATCAAGCACGAACATAGCCGTGACCACGCCTCGCGCATCGCGTTGCTTGATAACGTAGGTATTGCCATATAACAACTTGCTAACCACCCACAAGGAGATAAATTGCAGGCGGGTCTGAAAACGATTGGGTTTACGCAGCACACGCTGGAACGGAGAAGACCCAACCACTTCCGTCCAGATATCGTCCTTGTATCGCAGCAACTTGATCCGCAGCTTGGAGATGTCATCCGCGATAAGCGACACGCAAGCGTAGACCGCCGAGAATGCGAGCAGGTTTTGTGTTGCACGAACTTCGACGTTACGCTGCCACGCGCCCGCGAACGATTCCCGAATCACGCTCATCCAGCCACCGCTCACTGACGACAACGCAGGCAGCAGGGACTTGGTTCGTGTGATGCTTAACCCGAGCAGGTTCATTCCTTGTCGGCCTCCATGTCACGCCGACGATACTGCCGCCGCTTGGGAGTCTGCTCCACAGGAAGCGTCTCCATCACGACCGGCACCACGCGCGCGAAATTGAGTGCAACCAAGTCCTGCGCGTCCTGTAACTCCGCGTCGAATTCCTCGTTCGGCATAATCAACCGCCCGGCGTACAAGTGCCGGGCGGCTGACTTGAGCCTGACCTTCTGGCCCACGGCGGCAGCTTAGTAGCTAACGTCTTCGAGGACCGACACCGCTGCGTCACGGCGACGGCGATAGTTGATCATGCGCTCCGCGCGCAGACCAACCAAGTTCTTCTGCCACAGGCTAATCTGCGTCGACGCGCTGTCGCTCGGTGCGCCGTCGATCTGCAACGACGCCTCGCGCGACACGTCCAGCGTGATCCCGCCTTCGTCTGCCAGCAGGATGTCGCTGGCATTCATCAGCACGATGTACGTGTCCGCGCCAGTGTCGATCGGCACCGAATTGCTGGTGACTACCGGGATGCCGAAGAACGTCCCGCCGTTTTGCGTGATGCCGGGGAAGGCGAAGATGTCCTGCGTCGTCCGCAGCATCGACAGATACCGCGCTGTCCTCGGGTGCATGATGAACACGCCCGTGGTCAGGTCGATATTGGCGTTGCTAAAGTCAGCGAACAGCGTGGACACGTCCGTCGTGATGGCCGCAATCGTGGTGCCGGTCATGACGTGCGACGTGGCGCCGTTCGTCACCGAAGCAGGACGAATGCCCGCCGACGCTGTTACCGTCGGATCGATGAATTGCTGGTCCATATACTGCGCTATGGCATCGCGCATGTCCTGCGACACAACCGCTTCCGCCGACGGGTTAGAGAACCGCACCAGTTGCTCAGTCAACACCACGATGGTTGCAATCGTCGCGTGTCCCAGCGTGATGGTTTCGAACGACATACGGCTGACCGGCTTCGGATTGTCTTCGCCGACCCACGCCGATGTACTTCCGGCCGTCGTGCGCGCCATGCTGATATTGAAAGGCACGCGACGAAAGCCCTGCACCCGACCGACGATGGTCGCGGGGCGCAGCAGTTCGATGAACTCGTTGGCCATGTTCTGGTAGACGACGAGTGGCGCTGCCCATGCTGCGTCGGTCGTGTTGCCGACCGCCACTGCTGCGCGCATCACCAGTTCCACTTCCGGCGTCGAGTCCTTCCAGCCCTTCGCGATTTCGGCAGCTTGCATCAGGTTGCCGCTCGACCGCGCGAGCGCGATGGCGTAACGGGTGAACGCCGTGCCCTTGGGCAGATTGTTCCCGCCCATCGTGATGACGCCACTGCGCGCATTCGATCCGGCGTCCGGCGACGCCCCGACTGCGGGCGTGATCGGCGTGGCCTTCGCCACCACCGCCTTCTCGTGCTCGCGCAGACGCACCAGATGGTCGTCGATGGCTTTCATTTCCTTCGCCGCCGTGTCGTACTCCTCCTGCTCGGCTGCGTCCAGCGTGCGGGCTTCCTCCGCTGCCTTGTTCATGATCTCGTCGTTCTTCGTGACCAGCGCCTGACGCTTGGCTTCGAAGCCGGCGATTTGCTCGGCAATCGTTTTCATGTTGCTTGCTCCTTGGGTAGATGAGAGTCCCGAAGCGCCGGGGGTTTTCAACCGCACGACAGTCCCAGTGCCAAGCGCGGCACGTTGCTGGTCGTCGCACGACTTGATGCTTTGGATGCTGGCGTCGGCGTTCGCGGGGATCGTCACCGCCGACAACTCCAGCCAGTCCCACTTCAAGTACCGCAATGCGCCCCACGGTTCCTTAGGATCGATGGGTTCCGATTTGATGATGCGGAACCCGATGCTGAGTCCGCGCACCAGCCCCGCGCGAATCATGGTCCACGCATCCGCGATGCGCGGCAACAGATCTTTCATCACCACGCCCTTGACCGCGATGCCCGCCGCCGTCACCTTCGCGCTGATAATATGCCCGATGGGTTCGTCACTGCGATGCTGCCACAGCAGCGGGAGCGGAAGCGAGAACTGCGCGCCCTTCGGCTCCACGATGTCGCCCATGCGGTCGGTGCTAGGCGTGGACGCGATGCCTTCGAACTCACCCGTACTCTCGTCAAAAGACTTGAGTTCAAACCTTGAGTAAAAACGATTCATGGTTATTCCTATCCGATAATCATCTGAAATGCTGGAACTCTTGTGTTATCTACTGCTACCGCTCTTGCAATGGCCATCATCGTGCTGATAGCCCCGTCAATCTTCTGGTGATTCTTTGATTTTGATGGGCTAAACAAACCCTTTTTTACAGGACGGGCGACGACATTACTAAAGCACCATGTAGTAATGGCATTCCCGTCATGATGGAATCGTCCATCCTTTAATGCCGCCTCTATCTCATCCATGGGAATAGCAAAATTCCATGGTCGTTGCTGAAATTCAACGACATTCTTCATGCCGTCTGCCATCAATGCCTGCGACATCTGCGTAGCATTGAATGGATCGTAAACGATCTCCTTCGGGTTAATTCTCCGACAATCCTCAAGTATCTGTTTGGTGATCGCGTCAAAATCTACGGTCGCTCCATCGGTCTGCGTAAGCAAGCCTTGCTTGACCCACTTTACATAATGCGCGTGATTGGCTCCCGGCTCCTCAATCGCCGCTTCTGGCAACCAATATCTACCGAATAGATAATAGTGTGCCTTGGCATTTAGCATTTTCCGGTATACGCGCGCTTCCGCACACAGGTCACTCTTGCTTGCTAGGTCAATCGCAATCCAACAGTCCTCGCCTAGCAATTCATCTTCATCTAACATGGTGTCAGTCGCCAAGGCCCATGTCTGCATATTCATCCAACCGTTTAGCGCAGCACACCACACATTCAGATGCTTCGTCTTGAATCTGTTTTGCTGTACCGGATTCGCCATTGCCTGCCGCTGCTGAGACAGCAGAAAGTCTCCATCAACGGATACACCGTAATTCGGATTGGCCTTGCGTAATGAAGTCGGATTCGCCCAATCATCCTCTGGATCAACAGAGAATATGCATCCGAATAATTGCTCGTTTTCAATCACGCCATCCAGCACCTTTTTTAGTTCATCATTTTTCTCGTGGCATGGCCCCGCGATGTTGTATCCAGCAGTAGTGATTATGAGAAGCAAAGGTTGCTCACGCGCGCCCATGCCTGTTTCCATGGTATCCACTAGCGCAGGCGTATCATGTTCGTGAAACTCATCCACGATTGCACAAGACGGACTAGCGCCATCGCCGGGATTGCCGATGATGGGTTCGAACTTGCTAGCGTCTTTGATCTTGATTAGCGCACGCGCACATACATCAGCGCCCAATGCGCGGCGAAGCGCAGGAGATCTAGACAGCATTAACTGCGCCGGGCGGAATACCTCCCACGCCTGCTTTTCGGTTGTCGCCCCTGCGTATACTTCCGCGCCGAACTCGCCATCAGCGAGCAGCATATACAGACCAATCGCTGCTGCTAAAGGGCTTTTCCCGTTTTTACGCGGAATCTCTAGATACGCCGACCGGTATCTGCGTTTGTCATTATCAAGGCGCAGCCAGCCGAATAGCGTAGTTACTAGGAAAATCTGCCATGGCTCTAGCGTCAACAGTTCATGCCGCTGCGCCCATATTCCCTTGGTGTGCGGCAAGCACTCTATGAACTCGCAAACGCGATTGGCAGTTACGGAATTGAAGTAATACGGCCAGTCATCTTTCGCTAGATCATCTAACTGCCTCTGACACGCTTTCTTTACTATCCCGCCAGCGACGATGGCACCACTGACTACGCCCTCTGCGTACTCAATGGCGATTGCAACAAAATCACGTTGCGAATTTTCGGTATGGGCTTTCTTCATCTTCTTGCTTGGCTGAGACAACTCGTGATCTACTCGCCGGGGTCATCCCAAATTCCAGCAGTATGCGTAGCATCTGCTCCCATGCCTTATTAGCTATGGACAAAAAGGGCGATTGTACCGGGAATCCAGAGGGAGCCTTAACTACAGGCCCGAACTTTATGACCTGCTCATTCGCGTGCTTCCAGCGGGCGAATGCCTCGCAATACAGCCCTAGCGCCACGCCATCCATCTTGGTAAGCACTCCTACATCATGCAATTGCTTGGAAACCACGCCCCAATGCGCCTTGGCTTCATCAGATAACCAATCCGGCATATCTGCGCCCAACTCCGGCTGAGGCTCATTTGTAGGAAGCGGGCGCTTACTCGGATTACCCGACAGAACTCGTAACGCTGTAGGGGTTCGTGGATTCATGACGGGATTGGCTCTTTATTAACAGTACGCGCCGATTCTGCCAAGAACTCCTCGGCATTGATGTTGAAATCATGCCCGCACTCAGGACAAGTAACCGGCGCATATCTTGTCGTAGATGCGCCCGCCCTGTCGGTCATGGTTCCTGAAAGCGCAGTGTCGCGGCGCGATAAATCTTCGGCGGTAACGGGCCGATATGATTCCATTACTGCGCCGTTCATCAAAGCCTCTAATTCGCCGCCCGGAAAATATCCGATCATTGAGGTTAGATCACCTATTTCACGAAGTTCAAGCGTTAACTTACCTACATCCCATACCGCTATCTCGGCTGTCTTGTTGTCCGCTATCCTGTACTGCTTGGCTAGTGATGGCGGCATATCCACCACAACACAGTCTGCATCGGTAAAACCCAATTCCCGCAAAGCCCTGTAACGAACGTGTCCCGCGATAATCACGTTCTCCGCATCAATAATCAAGGGCTGATTGAAACCGAACGAGGAAATGCTGGACTTCACCGCTTTTACAGCCTCATCGGTGATTCTTGGATTCCGCCAATAAGGCTTGATTTCATTGAGGTTTTTGGTTTCCAGCTTCATACTCTTTCCTCAATTTGATCTGGTTTCGGGTTTCCCATGATTTCCGGTATTCGACGCTTTCGAACAGCTTGGCGAATCCTGTCAGGTGCTTTAGGCGTAAAAGCTCATCCGCCTCAAGTCCCAACTCATTGCAAATCTCCGCATCACTACGTCCATTTTCGGCTATCCGGATTAGCGTGTGGAAAGTAGGTCATCCTGCCGAACCGGGGTTGGTTGTTCCGTGTGGAAAAGCGACTCCTGTCGCTGGGCGTTTTCGATACGTTCGCAGGCGTGGTCGAAGTGCTCGCAGTCAATCTCGATGCCGATGAAGCGCCGCCCCATTGCCGATGCCGCCTGTCCTACCCAACCGCGACCCATGAACGGGTCCAGCACCGTTTCTCCCGCTTTCGAGTGCAGCCTGATGAAGTGGGACGCCAGCGCGACAGGCTTGGGGGTCGGGTGATCATGCGCCTGCGGGATGATCTTGCGGATGCCATACTGGCCGGGGCGGATGATGTTCTCCACGTCTTGCTTGTCGGCCTGCCAGTTGCACGCCGCGCCTGCCTTCTGCGCCACAAGCACGGTTTCGTAGCTGCGCCGGTAGTGCCATCCCATGCCCATCGGCCCTTTGTCCCACACGACCATCTGCTTAAAATCAAAGACTTCATCCATCCACAGCGACCACCGGGCGAACTGCGGATCAGGCCCGCCGCCGCCGCAGCAGCAGCAGCAGCAGCAGCTTCCCGGACGCATGATCGAGTGGAGCATCGGCAGCGCCGCCTTGAACAGCTCGTTTGCCTCTGGCCCGTCGTTGGCGATGGGGCGGGCAGCTTCGTCCGGGGACTTGCCGACCCCAAGTGCTTCCTCCCGCCGATGGATCAGGTCGTTGTTGTTGTTGTTGTGGCCGTAAGGCGGATCGGTGATAACGCAATCAACAAGCGAAAGCGTCGGCAGGACTTCAAGGCAGTCGCCGTGGTACAGGGTGGCGTTGCCGATGACGACCTTATCGACCATCGCGGCCACCCGTTTCCACACGTTTTTCCGTTTTTAGGTTATTTCTCATTCCGACCTATTCCCCACGTTTTTCCGGAAAGCCGCTCTATCGGCGCACCCATAGTCCAATACTTCCACTCCCCTATGTAAAGGTACATGTACTGTGCCCGATAGAACCGCTCACGCTGCCCGTACTCCCTAATGTATTGCACCACACCATCCCACAACTCAGGCATGGCGCAAAACTCCTTCACCACATAATCATGCGGGTTTCTAGGGTAACTCTTGCTGTACGTCCATGCCTGTGCAGCAATGAACTCTAGCACCTGATCTTCGGTAATCCCCATATGCTTCCCTTAACTTGTATGCTCGCAAGAATCGTGCCGACAATCCGACTCAACCGTAACCCCCGTTAGATCAACTGCGGTTGCGAAAAAGACGGTC
>Ga0315273_10004042_pt1 | contig 17829 bp, 16 predicted proteins | sample YL17G02_0_MG_FD_205753 | JGI IMG/M metagenome (GOLD analysis project Ga0315273, IMG submission 205753) | Sediment microbial communities from Yellowstone Lake, YNP, Wyoming, USA - YL17G02_0 | ecosystem: Environmental > Aquatic > Freshwater > Lake > Sediment | place: USA: Wyoming | collected...
GTGTCCGAGACCTTCCTCCTCGGTGCGGTCGCGCTCGGGGCGAATCCCCTGACGCTGGTCCGCGGCGATTGCGGCAGCTGCCGGCTGCGGGCCGGCGAGGCGTTGTTCGCCACGGCCAAGGCGGCCTACGTCGCGCTGGCTCCGGCGGCCGGATTGGACCGTTCGGCGGTGAAGGTGGAGCAGCGGCAGCGCGGCGATCGGGCACTGTCCGCCAGGAGGAAGTTTCTCGCCCGCGTGACCGGCCAGAGGGATCAGGGGACGCGCAACTGGCCCGCGCCCGGGACCGATGCCCCCGGGCCGTCCGGCGGCGCTGGTGCGCCCGGCACCGGCCCCACGCCCGGTGCTGGCCTTACGCCCGGCGTCGGCCCCACGCCCGGCCGGACGCTGCTGCAGGCCTTGCTGCGCGGCGTTTCCTGGTCGGCCACACCCTCGCTGCGCTACGACGCAGGCCTGCCCTGGGCGAGCCTGAAGATAGACCAGCGCGACTGCGCCACCTGCGGCACCTGCGTGAACATGTGCCCGACGGGCGCGATTACCCGCACCATCGAGAACGGCCGGCTGTCGCATCACTTCAGCAGCGCGCTGTGCATCAATTGCCGGCTGTGCGAGGAGGCCTGCCCGCAGCAGGTGATCAGCTTCGACCCTGAGTTCGATGCGCGGGACCTGGTGCGGGAGGGCGCGCGGGCCATCACCGACATCCGCCTGCACGCCTGCGAAATCTGCGGCGAGACGCTGCCCGAGCGTGAGGGCAGGTTCTGCATCACCTGCCAGCGGCGCGGCCGGGTGGAGAGCCACGTCCCCAGGGCCGTGGCCGGGATCGGCTGAACGCTATATATTCGCGGGCATGAGTTCGACTGAAAACCAGGAAGTGCTCGATGCAGCGCTGACGCTGATTCATTCCCGCCAGCACACTTCACCCAAACGGCTCGGTGATCCCGGCCCCGACCGCGAACAGGTCGAGAAAATCCTGACCGCCGCCGGCGCCGCGCCCGATCACGGACTCCTCACGCCGTGGCGACTGGTCATCATTGCGCCGGAGCGGCGGCACCTTCTGGCCGAAGCCTTTGCCGATGCGCTCGTCGAGCGCGACTCCGAGGCGACCGAGGAACAGAAACAGGAGGCGCGGGAGAAGGCGCACCGGGGTCCGTTCCTGGTCATGGTGATCGCGCGGCTCGACCCCGCGCTCGGGGCCACGCATCCGCAGGAACGCCTGATCTCCGCGGGCTGCGCGGTGCAGAACATGCTGCTCGCCGCTCACGCCATGGGTCTTGGCGCGGGCCTCTCCAGCGGCAGGGCTTTGTACTCCGGGCGGATGAGACAGCTCTTCGGGCTGGCCGCGGATGAGCAGCCGCTTTGCTTCATGACCGTGGGTACGGTGCAGAAGCGCAAGCCTGCAAGGGTGCGGCCGACCATGGGCGATTACAGCTCCACGCTGTAACACGCAGCTGCCCGAAGCCGCGGGCAAGCACGTTACCGCCGCGTAACCTGATGCATTGCGTCAGGTTACGTTTCGGTAACCATGCGCGCCCCCACATCTGAAAAAAGCCCAGTCATTTCAGGGGGATCTTCAACGGGAACAAGTCTTGCATTCCCTGATGCAGCGGCAGACGGCTGGCACGGTGCGGTGCGAGCCGGCCCGGGCACAAGGAGACGACGGACATGGCTGAGGAACTGAGAACATCGTCGATCGAGACACGGGGAGTGGCGGGCAGGAAGCGCTACGCGATGGTGGTCGACACGCGGCGCTGCATCGGCTGCATGGCCTGCCAGGTCGCGTGCAAGGCCGAATTCGACACGCCGCTCGGCGTCAATCGAACCTGGGTGCCCTACAAGGTCGTGGGCACCTACCCGACGGTCAAGAAGCACTTCCTGCCGCGGCTTTGCAACCACTGCGACGATCCGCCCTGCGTGCGCAACTGCCCGGTGGAAGCGACCTACAAGGTGGAGGACGGCGGCTTCGTGCTGATGCGCTACGAGCGTTGCATCGGTTGCCGCAGCTGCATGGCGGCCTGTCCCTACAACGCGCGCTTCATGCTGCCGGCGCACCGCACGTACACGAATATCACGAACGTTGTCGACAAGTGCACGTTCTGCTTCCATCGCGTGACGCAGGGGCTCGTCCCTTCGTGCGTGCAGACCTGCATCGGGCGCTCGCGGGTGTTCGGCGACATCAACGACCCGGCGAGCGAGGTGTCGTATCTCGTCGCCACCAACGCGACGCAGGTGCTGCGCCCCGAACAGGGCACCAAGCCACAGGTGTTCTACATCGCCGGCGATCGCAACCAGATGGAGTTCGGGCGCGACGCCTATCAACGTCGCGACGTGATGGACGAGGACCGCCGCGCGTTCGAGCGCAACTTCAAGGCCTGACGAGGAGGGACAACAATGGGTGACTACGTGGTCTTTCACGATGTGTCCTGGCACGCGAGCTATGCCGTGTACTTCTTCGTCATCGGCATCATCGCCGGGCTCTCGTTCTTCTCCTTTCTGTCCTGGCACAAGCCGTCGCTGCGGCCGCTGCGGGAGAAGGGCGCCTACGCCTCCTTCGCGTTGCTGTTCGTCGCCGGCCTGCTGCTGATCGCCGACCTGTCGCAACCGCTGCGCTTCGTCAATGTCCTCAACCCGGCCTATCTGCAGTTCGACTCGCCGCTGGCATGGGGCTCGCTCAACATCGTCACCTTCGGGCTGGCGTCGGTGGCCTACCTGATGGTGTTGAGGAAGGGGGACGAGAAGTGGGGCAAGACCCTGGCTGCCGTGACCGCGCTGCTCGCCCTGGGTCTGCCGATCTATACCGGCTACGACCTGACGGCGCACCAGTCGCGCCCGGTGTGGAACACGCCGGTGATACCGGTGCTGTTTGTCGCCTTGGCCATCGCCTCCGGTTCGGCAGTGGCTTCGCTGTTGACGATGGGCGATGAAATCGCGCGCAGCATGCTGCGCCAGTACCTGCTGTGGTCCACCGGCGCGGTCGCCGTGATCCTCGTGTCTATCCTGGGCACGACGAACTACGGCGGCTCCGCCGAGGAACTGACTTTCATCGTTCTCACTACCGGCACCATGGGTCTGATCTTCCTTGGGCTCGGCATTCTGGCGGGCACTGCCGCCCCAATCGCGCTGCTGCTTGCGCCCTACGGTCGACAGCAGACGGGGGTGGTGCTCGCGGCACTGCTCGTCCTCGTGGGCAGTGCGGCCCTGCGTTACGCGCTGCTGATGGGCCCGCAGTACGTGCAGACGCTGTACTGACGGTGCCGAACGCCGATCCGACAAGAGCAAAGGAGAGAGCGAACATGTCTGATACCAAGATCACGCGGCGGACGTTCCTCAAGGTCAGCGCCGGAACGGGTGCGGCGGCGGCCGCGGCGCCGAAGCTGCTGCACGCAATGGAGATGGAATTGGGCGGGAAGGACGTCGGCCCGGTGACGATGGCCGAGCGCAAGGCGATCCCGACCAACTGCCACGTCTGCAACATCCAGGACGGCGCCATCGCCTACGTGGAGAACGGGCGGGTGGTCAAGCTCGAGGGCAACCCCGAGCACGTCTCGACCCGTGGTCGGCTTTGCGCCAAGGGTAATGCCGGGATGTGGCTAAGCTATGATCCCGACCGCATTCTCTTCCCGCTGAAGCGCGTCGGTGCGCGCGGCGAGGGCAAGTGGAAGCGCATCACCTGGGACGAGGCGCTGACCGAGGTCGCGGGCAAGATCCGCGAGGTGCTCGACAAGGGCGATCCGAATGAGATCGCGATGAAATGGGGCCGCAACCGCACCGGCGGAACGCTGCAGCGATTCATGGCGACGCTCGGCTCGGCCACGGTGTTGAACCACACCTCGATCTGCGAGTCCTCCAAGAAGGTCGGCATGGAGCCGACCTGGGGTCCCGACATCGAGACCCCCGATTTCTCGCAGGCGAAGTACGTGCTCAATTTCGGCTCGAACATCCTGGAGGCAGCCTACTTCCACAATCCCGAGTCGCAGCGCGTCACCGAAGGCCGGGTGGAGAACCACAGCAAGATCGTCACCTTCGATGTCCGCCTGTCGAACACGGCCGGCTACTCCGACGAGTGGATCCCCGTGTTCCCGGGCACCGACGGCGCGATAGCACTCGCAATGGGCCACGTGATCCTGCGCGACGACCTGCAGGACTCGAGCTTCATCAGCGCGTGGACCAACGTCACCGTCGACGAGCTGAAGGTTCACTACAAGGACTACACGCCGGAGTGGGCGTCCAAACTCTCGGGTGTTCCGGCGGGCACGATCGAGCGCATCGCGCGCGAGTTCGCGCTGACCAAGCCGGCGACGCTGTTCACGTATCGCGGCCCGGCCAAGCACCTGTACGGCTCGTACAACGAGAAGGCCTGCATGATGCTGCCGATCATGACCGGCAACGTCGAGGTCCGCGGCGGCTACTGCCTGCCGCGCGGCATGGGCTGGGACCAGCCGCAGCCGGAGCCGCCCAAGGCGAAGCATGGGTCGTACCTGTCGACGCCGCCGGACTATCCGCTCGCCTCGCACAAGGTCGCGCAACTCATTCCATTCTGGCTCGCCGACGGCAAACAGAAGATCAAGGTCTACTTCACTTATCAGGACAACCCGGTCTACACCAATCCGGGCGCGCAGGCGGTGTGGGGCAAGGTGCTGCGCGACGAAAAGCTCGTTCCGTACCTGGTCTCGATGAGCCCGTTCATGGGTGAGGAAACGGCGCTCGCGGACATCATCCTGCCGGACTGCCCGTATCTCGAGCGCTGGGAGCCCGAGTCGATGCCGAACTCGCTGTGGCCGTGGATCGGCCTGCGCCAGCCGGTGATCCCGGCGCTGGGCGAATCGCGCGAGAACCGCATCCTGTTGCGCGACATCATCTACAAGGTGGACCCGGACGGGAGCCGCGGCCTGAAGAAGTACTGGGACTTCAAGGACGCCGAGGACTACCTGCACAAGCAGATGGACAACGTGCCCGGCCTCAAGGAGGCGGGCGGGCTCGAATGGCTGAAGAAGCACGGCGTGTGGCCGGTGTACGGCAAGCTCGATCCGAAGACCGGCAAGGTCGTCGACAAGACCGGACGTGAAATCCGGCCGGAGTACGGGCTCCACAAGAAGGAGCTGTCGGCGGCCGAGATGGCGGGTGCGGTGGCGGACAAGAAGACCGGCGCCATTGTCAAGAACGGCAAGGCGATCGGCGTCCAGCGCGACGGGAAGAACTGCGTCGGCTTTCCGACGGGCAACCGCCTCATCAACGTGCGCATCGACGAGTGGGCGCACTACGGCTTCAACCCGATGCCGACGTTCAAGCAGATCCCTTGGCACAAGGAGATGAAGGACGACGAGATGATTCTCACCACCTTCAAGCTCAACGTGCACAAGCAGTCGCGCACCGCGTCCGTCAAGTGGCTGGCCGAGATCGCGCACAGCAATCCGGCCTGGATCAACACCCAGACGGCGAAGAAGATCGGCGTGAAGACCGGGGATCTCGTGCGCATCGAAAGCCGCGTCGGGCACCTCGTCACCAAGGCCTACGTGACCGAGGGCATCCAGCCGAAAGTGACGGCCATCCCGACCGCGTTCGGGCACTGGGAGTACGGACGGCTGGCGACGCTGAAGCTGAAGGACAAGCCCGCGTTCGGCGGCGCCGAGGATCCCGATCTGCAAAACGTCTGGTGGGACGACAAGGGGGTCCATCCCAACGCGATCATTCCCGTCGTTGCCGACCCGATCGGCGGGTCGCAGGGCTGGTACGACACCGTGGTGAAGGTGACCAAGGCCGGCCCCAACGACAAGTATGGCGATGTGCAGGGTGATTGGCAGAAGCACTACGACGCCTACAAGGAAACGCTGCGCTATGCCTATACCGGCGACCTCCACCGCAAGATGCATCCGGAAATGGCGGCGTGGGGCGGCCCGGAATCGGTCAAGCCCAAGGCGGGCGGCGGGCACTGACGCTGTCGCGACGTTCGAGCAATTCCCCAGCCCGCCGCATCAGTGGCGGGCTGGGCTTGGTGTTGGAGGAACCGCATGCTGAACGAGCTCCTGATCGACGTCGAACCGGCAGCTGCACCCGCGCCGCCCCCTCCGGTACTGCTGCCGGAAGAGCTGCGCGCCGAATGCGCAGCGCGCGCGAATCTCTACCGGCTGCTGGCGGGGGTGTTCGTCGAGGAACCCGGTATCGAATTTCTGGCGTCGCTGCGCGCGCCCGCGGCGCAGGGCGCCCTGGCGCAGGCCGGCGTGCGTTTCGGCGACGACTTCACGCAGCCCGATCTCGCCGCGCTCGCCGATGCGCTTGCCGGCGAATACACGACGATGTTTGTCGCGTCCGGCGGGTTCCCGCCGGTCGAATCCGTGCGCCTGACCGGGCGCTACCAGCAGGCGCCGCATTTCGACGTCAGGGAGATCTACCGCCGTGCCGGATTCACCGTGGGCAAGGGCCGGTTTCAGGTATTCGACGATCACCTGGGCGTCGAACTGCTGTTCGTTGCCGAGCTGCTCGACCGTTGCGTGGCCGCGCTCGACCGCGGCGACCTGGCCGGCTACCGCGCCACCGAGCGCGACATCAAGCGGTTCTGGACGCTGCATCCCGGGCGCTGGGTGCGCGGCTACTGTCAGCTGGTCGAGCGTGCGACGGAGCATTCGCTTTACCGGGAGATGGCCCGGTTTCTCGCCGGCTTCGCCGACGAGGAGATTGCCGCGATGCGTCTGCGCGTCGACGACGTCGATCAGGGTCGCGAGGTCGTTCCGAAGAGCGAGGTGCAGGTCGCGTTCGATCCCGACGAGCCCGTCTGCAACGCGTGCCCGGCGGGGCGCGAATCGTCGCTGCCGGCGGGCGCGATTCCCATCGCCGTCGAGCCGCGGGCGTCCTGACGCAATCGGCGTAGCATCTGCGCAACCACCAACGAAACGCCGCCAACCTGCGACGAACCGGATGCCCGTCATGCTGTTGGACCTGCACGCCCAGCCGATCCTGCCGCCCGACCGCCAGGTGCTCTCCGGCATCGACTGGGAGGAATTCGCCAGACTCTGGAACGGCAACGAGCTCGCCGCCGCGCACGACTGGCTGAACGAGCGCTGGTCGCGGCTCATCCGCAACAGCGTGCTGGGCACCTCGGACCCGGAAGCCGAGTTCCTGCAGGGGCTCGCGTTCGCGGTGCTGGCGCTGTTCTTCACGCAGAACCGCAATCAGGACGGGGCGCGGCTGGTCCTCGACGACGCGCTCGTTGCCCTGGCGAAATACCGCCCGGCTTTCCTTGGCGTGAAAATCGATCCGATCGTCGGCGCCCTGAATGAATTGCGCCCGCTGCTCGCCGGACTCGCAGCGGAGGACGATTGCCCCCTGTTTCCTTTCGTCTATCCGAAATTCGAGTTCAGCCGATGAACCGGATCGTTGCGCCGGCTCCCGCGGACGCGACCCACGGCGGCGCCGCCGATTGCGCGATCCGTTGTCTGGCACCCGCCGGTGCCGCGCCGGCCGACGTGAGCGACGCCTACCTGATCGACGACCCGGCGCTCGATGCCGGGACGATTCCGGCGGCCGCCGGCATCGTATTGCCGCGCGAGGGCGCAGCCCGCGCTGCCGCGCTGCTCGCCGCCGGCGCGCGCCGGGTCTTCCTGGGCGAGGCCGCGCTGCTGGACAGCTCGATCCTGGCGGCGCTGGCCACAAGGTTCGGCAGCGAGCGCGTCGGCGTCTACGTGCCCGCGCGGCGGATCGAAATCAGCTGGTCCTTCGACACGACGTCCAACGCCGACTTCAAGGTGCTGACGCCCTCGCTGGGCGCGCCGGCGTGGGAGGCGCTGCGCGCCGATGGCACGCCCACCGGCACGCAGGTGCTGTGGTGGCTGGGCGAGATGCTGAAGCAAGACGCCGCGGAGGCGCTGCTGTGCGTGGACATCCGCGACGACTCGGATCTCAACCTCTGCGCCGAGTGCGTCGAGCACTTCGGCAATTGGATCTGGGTCGGGCCGCTGGCCGATGCCGAACCGGCGCTCGACGAATGGATCCGCTACGGCCACGTGCGTCAGCTCGCCTTGCCGCCGGCGCTGCATGCGCGAGCGATCGCCATCGATGCGGCGGTGACGGCAACCGCGGATGCGGGCAGCGCGCCGGTCGAGCGTGCCGCATGAACCGGCGCTCCCTTCGTTTGCTGCGCGCAGCCGCGACCCTCGTGGCAGCCACCGTCGCCGCCACGGTCGCGACCGCCGGAACGGTCACGCTGCACGATCGCGCGCAACTGGCCGCGGCGCTCGCGCAAGGCCCGCCCTGCTGCATCGTCGATGCGCGGCCGGCGGGAACACGCGCGCTGCGGCCGCTGCCCGAGGCGCTGGCCTATCGCGCAGGAATGAAGATCAACCCGACCGCCGCGGTCGCCGTGATCGCCGACACCGATCAGAATGCGATGCGTGCCGGCGAGGACCTGGCGCGCACCAACAACGCACCGAAGGTCATCGTGGTCAAGGGCGGCCTTCCGACGTGGGAAGCCGCGACCGGACTCGGTGCGCCCGCAGGCGGAACGGCGCTCAGTTTCGTCATTCCGAAGAACACCTGCGAGCAGGAGGCGCCGCTGCAGCAACTGCGGACGGGCCCCCATTGACCGCCGCCTACCCTGATTTCCTGCAAGCTCGCTGCACGCGTTACCGCTACCGCTACAGCGAGTGCCGGCGCTGCGCGGACGCCTGTCCGCACGATGCGATCGGGCTTTCGGACGAAGGTGCCGGCATCGACGGCGCGCGCTGCCAGAACTGCGGGCTGTGCGCGAGCGCCTGCCGGACCGGGGCATGGAGCGCCGGCAACGTCCCGCGCGTCGAACTCCTGAAGCAGGCGATCAAGGCCGCGCAATGGAGCTTCGCCTGTGCGCCGTCGGGCGCGGCCGCCGACGCCATCGTTCCCTGCCTCGGCGCGCTCGACGCCACGATGCTGGCGTACCTCGGCAAGCGTGGGATCCCGGTCGAGTTGCGCGGGTCCGAGCATTGCGCGACGTGTGCGCACGGCGCGAGGGGTGCGGCGCAGATGGACGCCCATCTCGAGGCTGCCGCGATGTTGCGCGAGGCCTCGGGTGAGACGTGGGCCGCGGTGACGGTGGCCGCCGCCGCGCCGGAAAGGCGCGCCCGGGCCGATGGTTTCGCGCCGGGCCGCCGGCAGCTGTTTCGTCGTCTGGTGGGCCGCGCCGCGACCGAAGTCCTGCACGCGGCGGAACCTGCCGTCGTGTCGGAGCCCGTTCCCGACAAGGCCATCCGCGCGGCACGGACGTTCGTGACCGAGCAGCGTGAGTTGATGCAGATCATTGCCAGGGCGAGGGAGCGGGGCTGCTTCCTGGTGCGCGAGCACGAAGCGCTGCCGCTCATGAAGCTGGTGCTCGCCGATGGCTGCACGTCGTGCGAAGCGTGCTTTCGCGCCTGTCCGACCGGCGCGCTGCAGGTGCGCGAAACCGACACCGCCTGGTCGCTGACGTTCAAGCTGGACCATTGCGTGGCCTGCGAGGCCTGCCTCGAGGTATGCAAGCCCGCGGTGCTGCACCCGGTGCCCGAGTTCGACGTTGCGCCGGGCGCGGGGGAGGTTGCGTTGAGGGTGCTCAACAAGCAGCGCTGCTCGCGCTGCGACCGCGCATTCGTTTCGCCCGCGCCGGCATCGATGTGCGGCATCTGTGCGGACGACGAAGATGCATTCGCCGCGATCTACGGATGACCGCGGCCCGGCTCGTTGGAGGTCTACGCGATGGAATGGGAATTCTCGGCACAGCAGGTGGTCAAGAACGAAGTGGGCTATGCGCTCGCCGACTTCCGGAGCGATTTTTCGCGCGAGGTGCGGATGAACATGCCCGATGCCGGCGACGACGAGCGCGCGGCCACCTACAACCTGTTGTACGACGTCACCCACTGGCTCGCGACCGGCAGGGAGTTCGACGCGTTCCTCGCGACGTGCGCCTACGATCCGCCGAAGTGTGAATTCCTGCGCGATGTCCGCCCGCTGCTGGCGCCCAACGTGGAGATGCTGGGCGCGATCCTGCAGCGGATGATCATGGACGGCGTCGAGGCGGGACTTGCGCTCGAGACCGCGCTCGCGCAGGTGGATGCGGAGCACCGGCGCATCGTCGATGGCGCGCTGCCCCGCGCCGGGCAAGCTGCCGCGTGCGGGGCCGACGGCGCGCACCGTTGATCGTGCTGACGGCGGGTGGCGCGCCGGTCGCGCCTCGCCGGCCACAAGCAGAATGGCGTGACGCTGCCGTGGGCCCTGCGGTCGGGCCGTGGCTGGTAGGATGCGCTGCCAACCTCTTCGCTCACCTGTCCGGTCACGCCCCGCATGTCAGACGCTCTCCACCGCGCACCGGCGCTGTTCGGCTTCGTCGGTCGCTCCGGCGCCGGGAAGACCACGCTCATCACCGACGTCATCGACTGCCTGCGGCTGGATGGCTTTACCGTCTCGGCGATCAAGCGCGCGCATGACGGCTTCGACCTCGATCACCCCGGCAAGGACTCATGGCGCTTGCGCGAAGCGGGCTGCCGTGAAGTGATGCTGGTAGGCGACCGCCGCTGGGCGCTGCTGCATGAAAACGACACCGAACCCGAACCGGCGCCCCTTGCGCTCGCGCGCCGCATGGGGGACGTCGACATCGTGCTGTTCGAAGGCTTTCGCAATGCACCGATACCGATGATCGAAGTATTCCGGCCGTCGCTAGGCCGCCCGATGCTGTGGCCGAATTGCCCGTCGGTCGTCGCGGTCGCCGCGGACGGCGAGGTTTCGTGCCCGCTGCCCCGGTTGGATCTCGCGGCGCCGCCCGCCATCGCCGCGTTTGTCACCGCTCATCTCGGACTGCGGGCCGGGAGATCGTCGAACAGCGGTCGAGTTTTGGCGTCGTGACGAGAGCGGTGCGCATGTTGCCGCCGCGCTGGAGGCAGCAATGCGGCGCGGCTACCCGGCATCGCCGGCAGGCGACGCTGTGCTTCTCGCCCACCGCCTGGCTCAGGAGATAAGCGAGCGACGCTTGACCTGTTCCGGCCCAGGTTCCAGAATCCCTGCCACCTGCGATCGGCGCGCCGCCTCCCCGGCGGAATGCGCCGCCAGTCCCCGGAGGAAACATGAATGCATTTCGCTTTGGGCGCTTCGGCGCGTTCGTGGCAGCCGTCGCACTTGGCGTCCCGGCCGCCGCGCAGCAAGTCACCTTCATGACCGGTCCGCAGGGCGGGTCGTGGATTCCACTGGGTGGCGCGCTCAAGAACATGTGGGAGAAGTCGATTCCGGGATTGCAAATCCAGCAGCAACCGGGTGCCGGCATCGCCAACGTCCGCGGCGTCGACGAAGGCAAGGCGCAGATCGGCTTTGCCAACTCCGCGACCACCGTCGACGGCGTGGAGGGCCGCGCGCCCTATCCGAAGAAGACGACCCGAGTCTGCCAGGTGGCGAACCTTTACCCGCAGTTCTACCAGGTGGTCGCGCTGAACGACGCGAACGTGAATTCGTTCGCCGATTTGAAGGGGAAGACGCTGGTCACGCAATCGAAGGGCAACACCGCCGAGATCCTGACGCTGGATGTCCTCAAGATCAACGGCATGACCTATCAGTCGCTCGCCAAGGTGAATTTCCAGGCGTCGTACACCGACGCGGTGGACATGATGAAGGACGGGCACGCGCAGGTGTTCACCCTCGGCACCACGGCGCCGGCCTCCGCGGTCATGGACCTCGCCAGCGCGCGTGAAATGCACCTCGTGCCGGTCGACGACAAGACGATGGCCGAGCTGAAGAAGATGAATCCCGGCTACAACCGGCTGGTGATCAAGGCCGGCACCTATCCGAAGCAGGACAAGGACGTGCCCGCGATCGGCTACACGACGCACATCGTCGCCGCCTGCGACCTCCCCGAGGACGTGGTCTACGGGATGACCAAGGCGATGGCCGCGGGCGTCAACGACATGGCTGCGGTCGTGAAGCCGATCGCCGGTCTGACGGCAAAGGACATGGCGGTGGACATCGGCGTGCCGTTCCACAAGGGGGCCGTCAAGTACTACAAGGAAGCGGGCGTGATGTAGTCCCGTGGTCGCGCTGACAGCCCCCGTCGTCGTCTCCGAGGAGGCGCAGCCGACGACGCCGACCAGCCGGTATCTGCGCTGGCTGATCCAGCTCGTTGCGGCGGCGATGTCGCTGTACCACATGTACGTGGCGGCGTTCGGCCCGCCGGAAGCGATCATCTTCCGCGGCACGCACCTGCTGTTCGCGCTGACGCTGGTCTTCCTGCTGTATCCGACGCGCCCCGGGCGCGCGGCCTGGCGCGCGTTCGACCTGCTGCTGCTGGCGCTGGGCGCCGGGTTCGTCCTGCACATCTTTCTCGGCTACGAAGCGTTCATCAACCGGATCATCTACATCGACGACCTCACGGCGTCGGACAAGTTCTACGCGGTGACCGCGGTGGTGATCGTGCTCGAGGCCACGCGCCGGGTGATCGGACTCTCCCTGCCGCTGACGGCGATCGCGTTCCTGATTTTCGCGATCGGCTTCACGCGGGTGACGCCCGACGTGCTGATGGAGCAGCTGTACCTGTCCACCGAAGGCATCTTCGGCTCGACGCTCGGGGTGTCGGCGAGTTACGTGATGCTGTTCGTGCTGTTCGGCTCGTTCATGGAGAAGAGCGGCACCGGCCAGTTGTTCATGGATTTCGCGATGTCGCTCACCGGGCATTCGGCGGGCGGGCCGGGCAAGGTCGCGATCGTGTCGTCGAGCCTGTTCGGCACCGTCTCCGGCAGCGCCGTCGCCAACGTGATGGTCGACGGGCCGATCACGATTCCGCTGATGAAGCGCACCGGGTTTCGCCCGCCGTTCGCCGCTGCGGTCGAGGCCGTCGCATCGACGGGCGGACAGATCATGCCGCCGGTGATGGGGGCCGCGGCGTTCGTGATGGCCGAGTTTCTGGTCGTGCCGTACGCGCAGGTCGCGGTGTGGGCGGTGGTGCCGGCGCTGCTGTACTACGTGGCCGTGTTCGTCGCCGTGCACCTCGAGGCGAAACGCTACGGGCTGGCCGGGGTGCCCAAGTCGGAGCTGCCGCGCTTCCTCACCGTGATGGCGGTGCGGGGGCACCTGTTCCTGCCGGTGTTCGTGGTGTTGTTCGGGCTGATCCTGGGCTATTCGGCGCCGCGCTGCGCGCTGGCCGGTGCGCTGACCTGCATTCCGATCGCCCTGCTGCGCTCAACCACCCGTGCGGGCATCGGCTGGCGCAGCGTGTTCGAGGCGCTCGTCGAGGGTGCCCGCAATACGCTGGCGGTGGCGATGGCGTGCGCGTGCGCCGGCATCGTGATCGGCTGCGTGACGATCACCGGGCTCGGCATCACTTTCACTCAGTTCGTCATCACGCTGTCGCAGAACTCGCTCGCGGCCGCGCTTCTGCTGACCGCGGTCGCGGGGATCGTTCTGGGCATGGGCATGCCGACGACGCCGTCGTACATCGTGATGGTCTCCTTGCTGGTGCCCGCGGTGATCAAGCTCGGGGCGATCGCGCCGGCGGCGCACATGTTCGCGTTCTACTTCGCGATCCTTTCGGCCATCACCCCGCCGGTGGCGCTGGCCGTGTTCGCGGCGGCGGGGCTTGCCCGGACGAGCATCTGGAGCACCGGCTGGGAGGCGGTGCGACTGGCGGCGCCGGCGTACATCATCCCCTTCATGTTCATCTACGAGCCGTCGCTGCTGCTGATCGGCGACTGGGTCGTGAGTCTTACCTCGTCGGTAACGGCGGTGATCGGCGTGACCTGTCTCGCCGCCGGATTGCAGGGCTACCTGTTGCGTGAGGCGTCGTGGTGGCAGCGCATCGTCCTGATCGCGGCGGCGATTCTGCTGATCAAGCCGGGCTACGTCACCGACGCCATCGGCCTCGCGCTGCTCGCGCTGGTCATCGTTGCGCAGAGATTGCCGTCGGGAAAATAGGTTCTGGCGGCGGCCTTCAGGACAGGAACAGCGGTACGCGCGGAGCGTCGGCGAGCGACCGGATGATGTCCTGCACGCGCCGCATCTCCGCTTCGCTGGCCCCGCCGTGATAGAGGGCGAGGCGCAGCGCCTTGTCCTCGAGCTCGGGCCGGCTCAGCGTGTTGCCGGGATCGCCTTTCGGCTCGTCGACGCGGCCTTCGAGGTGACGGCTGTCGTTGGTCTCGACGACGACCTTGCCGATCCAGCGCGCAGGGTAGGCCGCGTCGACCTCAACGTCCAACGCCATCGTCACCTTGTCGCGGAACGCCACCACCGCAGGGTCGCGCCAATGGGCGTCGAACTCGGCCAGGCCCGCGTGGCCGTGCACTGCAATGAGGCCGAGCACGGTGCCCATCGAGAACTTGGACTGGTGGACGGTCTGCGGATCCGTCACCGGTCCGAGCACGTCGATGGCGCCCTGATGCACGCGCGCCGTCACCGCCTTCACCTCCCGTGCCGACAGGTGATGCCGCTGCAGCACCTGCTGCAGCGCATCGGCGGCCGGATGGGTGTGGCGGCACGACGCGTGAAACTTGAACGAGGTCTCCGCCAGCGTCCAGCGCGAGCCCAGGCCATCGGTCAGGCGTGACGGGTCAGCGTCGGTCGAGGTGCCTGCCGCGAGGCCCTGCGCGCCGTCCAGGATGCGGCCCGCGCCGGTGAAGCCGTCCTGCGCCAGATAGGCGGCGGTGAGCCCGGCGCCGGCCGCGTGCGCGGTGTGCAGTTGCTTGGAATCGGCGCCTTCACGGAGGAATTCCCACAGCCCGGCCGACTGCGTGCCTGCCGAGCCGAAAGCGTGCAGCATCTGCTCCGGCGTGAGGTGCAGCAGGCGCCCCACGGCCGCCGCCGCGGCGAACGTGCCGGCGGTGCCGGTGGTGTGGAAGGTCTTGTAATGCGAGCGGCCCAGGAACTCGCCGACGCGGATTCCCACTTCGTAACCCGCGACCGCCGCCACCAGCAGGTCGGCGCCGTTGCATCCGATCGCCTGCGCGACAGCCAGCGCCGGCGGGAAGACGATCGTGCCCGGATGGAACACCGCGCCGTTGTGCACGTCGTCCTGCTCGGCGACATGTGACGCAGCGGCATTGGCCACGGCCGCGATCAGCGGGCTGCTGCGCGTGCGGTGGATCAGGATTTCGCTCGGACCGTCGGCCGGACCCATGCGCTCGATGAAGCGCGTGATGGCCTCGACCGGCCGCGCGCCCTTGCCGGCCAGCGCGCAGGCGAACCAGTCGAGCAGCAGGTCTTCGGCACGCCGCAGCACCGGGGCGGGAATCGCGCCTCGGTCCAGCGTGGCGGCGAAGCGGGCCAGCGTCGCGCCGGGAGGGGTTGTGGTCATGAGTGCGGGTCCGCGAACGGATTGAGGCCGGGGTGGTGACTGCGCAGCGGCACGTTGCCATTCGGAGAATAGCCGAATTCGGCGGGGTCCGAGTCAGATCGATCCGTCGGGCGCGGGACCCGTTGCCGCCGCATTGGCCTTCCCGGTCGCGTGACGCCTGCAGGGAGTTCGACTAATCTAAGGGCCTGCTCGTCAATAACCTGGACATTTGACTCGCTGGTCTTGGGCGCGCTGCGTCGTTGCGAATCGCTTGTGTGGCTCGCCACACGGCGCGCTCCGCGCCTGGCATCGCCTCCCAATCCAGCGGCCAAATGTCCAAGTTATTTCCTCACAGACCCTAACCGGTGTCGAAGCACGCGTGGACACCTTGAAAGAAGCGAAGGCCAGGATTGTCGATATCGCAGGCGCTCCGGCAAGCGTGGCCGGCCGGCATGATCACGCGCCGGACCGCCGATCGAACGCCGATGTGCAGGAAAGCGGACCCGGCGCCATCCCGCAAGGCTATGCCCGTCTGCGCGCATGCACTGACGAAGCCGGCAGCATCGCGGCCACCGCGGAGCTCATCCTGGCCATCTTCGACGACTTCTACGCCGAATTGTGCGAGTACCCCTACCGTGCGAAGCGCGCGTTCGAAACCACGGATCCCCAGGCCTCGATCCGCATCAGCAGGGAGCGGCTCGGGCTCTACAGCCGGTACATCGCGGAACACGGTCCGCGAATTCACGCGGCGTTTCCCGCGCTGGCGGACAGCGAGGGCGTATGGGACGCATTGGACCGGCTGTATTCGTCGCGGATCGTCGACCGCTACGAGGCGGACATCGCCTTCAGCTTCGCCCATTCGTTGCGCCGGAATATCGGTCGCGGCGGATGGCGGCCCGTCGCCTACTCGTTTCCTCCGCCCAGCCCGCGGCGGGCCATGTCGCTCGCGTCCGTCTACAGGCGCCTGCCCGTCGGCGGTCGCATCGACGCCGCGCTGGTGGCGCGCGCCCTGCAGGTGCCCGGATTTTCGGTTCCGTTCAGGGACGAGGCGGCGGACGCCGAGAGCATCGCCGCCAGGGTGAACCAGCAGGCGGCTGCCGGCCGCTTCGGCGGCCAGGCTGCGGTGGCGCTCGATGTCGTGGAAGCGGGATTCTTTCGCGACCGCTCGGCGTTTCTCGTGGGCCGCTGGCTGCTGGCCGACGGCAGCTTCGTTCCGTTCGTGGTGGCGCTGCTCAACAGCGACGCGGGCATCTGCGCCGACGCCGTGCTGGACGAGACCGCGGACATCCACAACCTCTTCAGCTCCACGCTCGCCAACTTCCACGTTACCACCAAGCTCTATTACCAGACCTGCGTGTTTCTCTACAGCCTGATGCCGCGGCGCCCGCTGGGGCTGCACTATTCGACCGTCGGTTTCAACCACGTGGGCAAGGTCGCGATTCTCGACGAGATCACTGCGCAGATGAAGCGATCCGGGCAGCGGTTCGGGCCGTCGCCCGGGTTTGCCGGCACGGTGGCGATCGGCTTCACGTTCGAGGGGTGTACGTACCACCTCAAGGTCATCCGCGACCGGCCGACCCGGGCCTACAAATGGGGGACGTTTCCCGGCGTCAATGCGGTGATCGAAAAGTATCGGGTCGTCCACGAGATCAATCGCGCGGGCAGCATGCTGGACAACGTGCTGTATTTCAACATGCGGCTCGCCCGGGACATGTTCGCCCCCGACCTGCTGGCCACGATCTGCAACGAGGCGGGCGGCAGCGTCCAGGTCGAGGGCGACAGTGTCTTCATCCGGTCGTTGATCGTCCAGCTCAACATCGTGCCGTTGCCGGCCTACATCGAATCGGCAAGCGAGCGCGAGATCCGGGAGGTGGTTGTCAATCTCGGTCACTGCATCAGGAACAACGCGGCAACCAACATCTTCAATAAGGACCTGGATTCCCGGAACTACGGGGTAGGGCGCTACGGGCGGGTGTTCCTCTTCGACTACGATGCGGTCGAGAAGCTGACCGACGTGAAGATCCGCACCAACGAGGACCGCGAGCCCGGCGAGGAGGACGTGCCGGAGTGGTTCTTCGAGGATGGTACGGTCTTTCTGCCGGAAGAGCTGGTCCACGGGATGCAGATGAGCAACGACCTGGCGCGGCGCTGTTTTCTCAGGGAGAACGCGGACCTGCTCGGCGTGCGCTACTGGCAGGACGTGCAGCGCAGGCTCGATCGCGACGAGGTGCCGGAATTGCAGATGTATCCCGACGGCAGCAGGCTTCGTCCCGACGGCGGGCGCGCGTGACGCACAAGCAGATCCAGTCAGGATTTTCTCTTCGTTTCCCCCGGTTTCCGCCCGCGATTCGACCGGGACGGATGTGACGCCGACCGCAACTTCGCCGGTGGGGTACCGGGATCGAGCCGAGCGGCATGGTCGCCGAATCGCGCCACCACCTCGAGCGCGTGCACCGGCCTTCGTGCCAAATGGGGTCCGGTCCGCTTTTCAAACCCCAAAGGTGGACCTGACCCCATTTGGCAAAAGAGTGGACCTGGCCCCGTTGGGAGAGCCGCGTCCATTGCTCCTTATAGTTTCAGGACGTTGCACGTAA
>Ga0315273_10004043_pt1 | contig 17829 bp, 15 predicted proteins | sample YL17G02_0_MG_FD_205753 | JGI IMG/M metagenome (GOLD analysis project Ga0315273, IMG submission 205753) | Sediment microbial communities from Yellowstone Lake, YNP, Wyoming, USA - YL17G02_0 | ecosystem: Environmental > Aquatic > Freshwater > Lake > Sediment | place: USA: Wyoming | collected...
TGCGGTGCAGGGTCGCTCCGCGCCCGTCGCGGGAGCGACCGAGGATCGCCCGCCGAAGGCGGGAAGCCGAGGGTAGCGGAGCGCAGGGCGCGGAGCGACCCTGCACCGCATGGAGCTCGCCCTCGAACCGGCTTGACAACTTGCGGAAATCACGTAATATATGATTTGAGACAACCTTCGGGGCGGGGTGCAAGTCCCCACCGGCGGTGAGAGCCCGCGAGTGGAGAAATCCATTGATCCGGTGGAATCCCGGAGCCGACAGTAACAGTCTGGATGGGAGAAGGTGCGGCTCGAACTCTCAACGGTCCGCGGGACGGTCGTCCCGGGGCATGTTGTCGTATCTCCCCGCCGTCGAGTGAACCCCGAAGACAAGCTGGTTGAAGTGGTCTCGCCAAACGCGTCGGAGAATATTCCGTGTGTGATGCCCATCGAGACAAGACGGTTCCGCTCTCGGACATTCCTGAGAGCGTGGACCGCGTCACGTCGTTCGGTGCGGACGGCGGTTGTCGCATCGACGAGTTTTTCATCGATCGTGCCATCGATTTCGCGTGGATGGCCGCGGGAAAAACCCAACCGAATCCGCTGGTCGGGGCTCTCGTGGTCAAAGACGGAAGAATCCTCGGGGAAGGGTACCATCAGAAGTACGGCGAGGACCACGCCGAGAGCATCGCTCTCGAAAGGGCGGGCGAATCTGCTCGCGGGGGCACGCTCTACGTGACGCTCGAGCCATGCGCCCACACGGGGAACACGCCGCCTTGCGTGGACGAGGTCATCTCGAACGGCGTGGGCCGCGTGGTGATCCCCACTCTCGACCCGGACGAGCGCGTCAACGGGCGAGGCGTACGGATGCTTCGCGAGCGGGGGATCCAGGTCGATATCGGAGTGCGCTCTGACAGGGCCCTCCTCCTGAACATGGCATACTTCAAATCGAAATTGGGTCTGGGACCCGCGGTCACTCTCAAGATCGCGATGACCCTCGACGGCAAGATCGCGTCGAGGCGCGGCCAACGGGACGACATTACGGGAACCGAAGCGAGGCGGATGGCTCATCGTTTGAGGGCGGTCCACGAAGGCGTTCTCATCGGCATTGAAACGTTCGTCACGGACTCGCCCCAACTCGACTGCCGGCTCCTCGATTCCGTGGATCCGCCGGTCCCCGTAGTGATCGATGGGAGCTTGAAGTTCCCCGGCAGGCACCCGTGGCTCGATCGTCGGCAGATGGTGATCCTGACCTCGAAGGACGCCCCCGAGGAGAGAGAGGCGGCGCTCGTTCGCGCGGGGGCTCGTGTCGTACGGTGCGGGACGAGCGAATCGGCGATCGACATCGCCGAGGCTGTTGCCGAGCTCGAGAAACGCGGCGTGTCGAGCGTTCTCGTAGAAGGCGGGCGGAAGGTGTTCTCGAGCTTTGTGGAGGCTGGGGTGTGGGACGGGATGTTCCTTTTTGTTTCGCCGGTACTCTTCGGACCCGATGGCGTCGGGCTTGCTGACCGCGCGGTGGGCAAAGAGAATCTCGGGGCTCGCTTTGCCGGAGCTTCGGTTGTGTCGGGAGATGTCGTTGTGAGCCTCATCAGCGAGAAAACGCGAAGTGCCATCCTCGATCGGCTGTCGTGAGGACCAGAATGTTCACGGGAATCATACGAACCGTGGGTACGATCCGTCGCTGGCGGCGAGTGGCAGGCGGCGTGTCGTTCGCTGTCGCCTGCCCGGGCTTGGAGACCGGGGTCTCGCCGGGGGATAGTGTGGCCGTGAACGGCGTGTGTCAAACGGTCGAGAGCTCTGAGCGAAGCGAGATCGTTTTCACCGCGGTCGGCGAGACGCTGAAACGCACGACGCTGGACTCGCTCCGAACCGGCGCGAGGGTCAACCTCGAGACGGCGGCGACAGCCGAGTCGCTGCTCGGAGGGCACATCGTTCAAGGACATGTCGACGGTGTGGGGACCGTTCAATCCTTCGTGAGGGTGGGAAAGGACTGGATACTCAAGGTCCGCGTCCCGAGAGATTTGCTCGGGTTCATCGTACCGAAGGGATCGATCGCGATCGACGGGGTGAGCCTCACGGTGATCGAGCGCGGGAAAGGCGGCCTGGTCACCGTGACCGTAGTCCCGTACACGCTCGAGCACACTGTCGTCGGGGCGTACCGTTCGGGGACGAAGGTCAACATCGAGACGGATATTCTCGGGAAGTACGCCAGCCAACGCGTGGAACACGGACGTCTTCGCGAATCGCCCCGATGAGAAGAATCGATGTCAAGAACGGATGGGAATGACGAATGAAAAGCCGGGAGAAAAGGTTTCACGAGGTGAAACGATGAACAACTTTTGCGGCGTCGACGAAGCGGTCAAGGAAATACGCAACGGGAACATCGTCATCGTCGTAGACGACGAGGCGCGGGAGAACGAAGGCGACATGATACTCGCGGCGGAGATGGCTACGCCGGAGAAGATCAACTTCCTCTCGAAATACGCCCGCGGGCTCGTGTGCGTGGCGATGACGCCGGAGAGGTCGAAAGAGCTCGATCTCCCGCCGATGGTCCGCGACAGCACGGCGAAGCTCGGAACGGCGTTCACAGTGTCGATCGATTTGATCGAAGGCACGACGACGGGGATCAGCGCTTTCGACCGTGCTGCGACGATCCGGGCGGTCATCGACCGCCGCTCGAAGGCGGAGGATTTCGCCAGACCCGGCCACGTGTTTCCGTTGACGGCGCTCCCCGGCGGTGTTCTCCGCCGCGCGGGCCACACGGAAGCCGCCGTAGACTTGATGAGTCTCGCCGGGCTCTATCCCGCGGGCGTTCTCTGCGAGGTGATGGACGAGGACGGGCACATGGCCCGGCTCCCCCATCTGGGAAAAGTGGCGGCCGAGCACGGCCTCAAGATCGTGACGATCCAGGATCTCATCGAGTACCGCCGGAAGACGGAGAAGCTCGTCACCCATCTTGCGACGGCAGCTCTCCCCACTCACTTCGGCACGTTCACGCTTCACCTCTTCAGAAACGATATCGACGAACAAACGCACGTGGCGCTGGTCAAGGGCGATGTGAAGGGCGACGAACCCGTGCTGGTTCGCGTGCACTCCGAGTGCCTCACGGGGGACGTGTTCGGATCGCTTCGCTGCGACTGCGGACCGCAGCTCGACAGGGCGTTGGCGCAGATCGGGCAGGAGGGAAGGGGCGTTCTCCTCTACATGAAGCAGGAGGGAAGGGGCATAGGTCTCGAGAACAAGATAAAGGCGTACGCCCTTCAGGAGCGGGGCCGCGACACCGTGGAGGCGAACGTGGAGCTCGGTTTCGCTCCCGATCTCCGCGACTACGGCATAGGGGCCCAGATCCTTGTGACCCTCGGCGTGAAAAAGATGCGGCTCATGACGAACAACCCCAGGAAGATCGTCGGTCTGGCTGCGTACGGTCTCGAGATCGTAGGACGCGTCCCTCTCGAGGTTCCGCCCAACGAAAGCAACATCCGGTATCTCTCGACCAAAAAGGACAAGCTCGGACACATGCTCGGCGGGCTTGTCGAATCCATGAAGCTTCCCCGCACGAAGGAAGGAAAGGAGTAGTCTGATGCCGAACCTGCACGAGGGCAAGCTCGATGCCCATGGTAAGAAAGTCGCCGTCGTCGCCAGCCGCTTCAACGATTTCGTGACGAATCGTCTCGTTGACGGTGCGCTGGATTGTCTCACGAGACACGGGGCGGATGACTCGGCGCTCCACGTGTACTGGGTCCCTGGGTCGTTCGAGATCCCCCAGCTCGCCGAGAAGCTCGCTCATTCGAAACAGTTCGACGGAGTCGTCTGTCTCGGCACGCTGATCCGCGGGGAGACGCACCACTTCGATGTTCTCTCCAGTTCGGTGGTCAAGGCGATCGCCGATATCTCGCTTCGTTCTCCGATCCCTCTCACGCACGGACTCATCACGGCGGACTCGCCCGATCAGGCGATGGACCGCGCGGGAGGAAAGGGCGGCAACAAGGGTTGGGACAGCGCTCTCGCGCTCGTCGAGATGATGAACCTCTGGAAGAGCTGAAAAAGAATTGGGAAAACGTCGTAAAGCCAGGGAAATCGTGCTGCAATCGCTCTACGAGGCGGAGTTCTCCGATTCGCCCGGCGAGGACATCCTCGCTCACCAGGCGCGCCGGCGGGCTTCAGCCGACGAGACGGTTCAGTACGCGCGTCTTCTTTTCTGCAAAACGCTCGAGAACAAGGAGCACCTCGACGATATCATCCGCGCCGCCCTCGAAAACTGGGAGATGGAGCGTGTGTCGCTCGTCGACAGAAACATCCTGAGGTTCGCGCTCTGCGAGATGCTCTACTTCCCGGACATTCCGCCGAAAGTCATCGTCAACGAAGCCATCGAGGTGGCGCACAAGTACAGCTCTGAAGACGCCGGCAGGTTCGTCAACGGCGTTCTCGATCGTTTCCTGAAGCAGTTCAGGGGGGTGTCGAGTTGAAGATACTGCTCTACTCAGACGTCCACGGGAATCTCGAGGCGTTGTGGGCCGTGCTCAAGGACGCAGAGAAACGGGGGTTCGACGCAGCGTTCTGCCTCGGAGACACCGTCGGGTACGGCGCCGATCCCGAGGAATGCGTCAAGATCGTTTCCGGGTTGTCTCGAGGAACCACGGTTCTGGGAAACCACGATGCCGCGATCATCGACCCCGTCGAACGCGGGTACCTCAACACGGCCGCCCAAGCGGGCGTGAGGTTCAGCATAGCGAACCTCAGTCCAGAAAGCGTGGAGTACTTGAAATCGCTCCCCCTGCGGATCGAATCGGACCATGGTTTCGTGGCGAGTCATGGGTCTCCGAACAAACCGGAGGAATGGGTTTACATACTGGATTCAATGGAGGTACGAGAAGCCTTCCGGGTGATGACGCGTCCGCTCGCCTTTATCGGTCACACGCACTACCTGGCCGTTCACAACGGCGAGGGCAGGATGAACGCGATTCTCCCCGGCAATCCCATTGCCCTGCGGCCCGGGGACAAGTGCATCGTAAACGTCGGGAGCGTGGGCCAGCCCCGGGATGCTGATTCCCGGGCGGCGTATGTCGTGTTCGACGACGCGGCCCAAGTCGTGGAGGGCTTCCGCGTCGAATACGACGTGGACGCGGCGGCGCGAAAGATCGTGGAAGCCGGCCTTCCCGCGATACTCGCGGACAGGATTCGTCACGGATACTGATCGGATTTCTTCCTTGGCTCCCGCGGGCGACGATCCTCGGAAGGTTCCGGCCCACGGGGCTGCTGATCCACAGGTTTCGCATGACAAGAGCGTCGGAGAGAAAACACTGGGACTCGTTCTGGGCGGCATCGCGTAATGTCGATGACGTCTACGGCACCGACCGCCGGATCATCGACACGCTCGCGAGGCACATCAGCATCAGAGGGACCGCTGTCCTCGAGGTGGGGGCGGGGACGGGCCGCGACGCCGGCGCCATCGCGTCGCTCGGCGCCACGGTCGTGGCGCTCGACTACAGCGAAGAGTCGCTTCGACTCATGCATTCCGCGGTGGGGAGCTCGATCGGCATCGTCTGCGGGGATGCGCTGAAGCTTCCCTTTATGTCGGAGTCCTTCGGCGTCGTGTACCACCAGGGGCTCCTCGAGCACTTCAGGAATCCCGCGGAGGTGCTCGACGAGAACATACGTGTTCTGAAACACGGGGGGATACTCCTCGTCGATGTTCCGCAGAAGTACCATTACTATACGATTCTGAAACACATCCTGATGGTGTTGGGAATGTGGTTCGCGGGGTGGGAGACGGAGTTCTCGGCGGCGGGACTCAAGCGGCTCGTGGAGAGCCGCGGAATGCGTGTCGTGGGGATCTACGGACACACGATGTCGCCGCCGATCTGGTATCGGGGGCTGCGCCGTGTCGTCCTCAAGACCGGTGTCAAGCTTCCCATGTATCCCAGGGGCCCCGGCTGGCTCGCCAAGATCCGCGTCGCCATTCGGACAATGATACCGGAGAGCGTTCGCGTGAATACGGCGCTCGTGATCGGCTGCGTCGCCGAGAAACCGTGACGGGAGGACACGTGGCGAGGTTCGTTGCCGTCAACTGGAGGGACCTCAGGCACCCCGACGCCGGGGGCGCGGAGGTGCATCTCCACGAGATACTCAAGCGGCTGGCTGCCGATGGCCACGAGGTCACGTACTTCGTCAGCGGGTTTCCGGGCGGAGCGGAGGAAGACCGCTACGACGGCATTCAGGTGCTGAGAAGCGGGCGCTGGTACGACGCGAACTACGTGATCCCCGGCCGTGTGCGCGCCTTTCTCCGAAGTCATCCGTGCGACCTGGTCATCGAGGACATCAACAAGATCCCGTTCCTCCTCCCCGCGTTCGCGGGGCCGAAGGTTGTGGCGGTGGTTCCGCATCTCTTCGGCGGCACCGTTTTCAGGGAGACCAACCCGCTCTTCGCCTCGTACGTGTACCTGTGGGAGAAGCTCATCCCGTCAGTGTATCGGCACTGCCGGTTCGTCGTCATCAGCCCGAGCACGAAGGACGATCTCATCCGCCGAGGCGTGCGCGGCGACCGTATCGACGTTGTCCTTTGCGGCCTGGATCACGAGGTGTATCGCGCCATGCCCGCCCTCGGGCGATTCGACAATCCGACTCTCGTGCACTTCGGGCGGGTGAGAAAGTACAAGTCGATTGACGTCGTGATCAAAGCCTTCGCGCTGGTGAAAGAGAAACTCCCCCACGCGCGGCTCCTTATCATTGGGGACGGTCCCGAGAGGGAAAGCCTCGCTCGTCTTGCTCGCCGCATGGGACTTGGGGGATCGATAGAGTTTCTCGGCGCGGTGGGCACAGCGGATCTCGTGAACCTGCTCAACCGGTCGCATCTTTTCTTGAACGCGAGTCCCAAGGAAGGATGGGGGCTCACCGTGATCGAGGCGAACGCTTGCGGTCTCCCCGTGATCGCCAGCCGACGGCCCGGCCTCCAGGATTCGGTGAAGGATGGGGAGACGGGGTTTCTCGTCGAATACGGCGACGTGAGCGGCTTCGCCGCGAAGGCGGCTGAGCTCCTCGCCGACGCAGAGAAGTGGGCAAGGATGAGCGCGGCTGCGGTCGAGTGGGCCCGGTCGTTCACCTGGGATCGGACGGGCCGCGAGATGAAGAAGATCTTCCTCGACGAAATCGAAACGAAGAGGGACAAGAAGCCGTGATGAGATGGTCGAGCGCCCCGGTACGGCTTCTGGCCAAGGTCCTCGTGAGCGCGGGGCTTCTTGCGTTCTTGTTCAGCAAGATCTCCGTCTCCCAGCTGTTCACTCTCGTCCGTGAGCTGGACGCAGGCTACATGACCGCCGCCGTGGTGTTGTTTCTGGCGAGCAACATCATCGGCGGCTATCAGTGGCACGCCCTTCTCAGGTCGAGCGGCGTGAGGATCCCGCTCCACCGGACGATCCGCGTCTACTTCGTCGGCCTGTTCTTCAACAATTTCCTGCCTGCGAGCATCGGGGGAGACGCGGTCAAGGTGTATGACGTATCGCGAATCGGGAGCAACGTGTTCCAGGTCGTCGCGGTGACGATGCTCGACCGGATCATCGGAATCTTCAGCCTCTGCCTCCTCGCGGCCGTTTCGGTCCTCGCTCTCCTGAAGTATCGCTCCATGGACACGATGTGGCCCTATCTGGTGGTCTTCATCGCGTGCATGATCCCCGCCGCGGGCTTATACATCGTGAAGCCGCTCGGCCGGTCGATCCGGTGGGTCGTTCGCCTCCTCCTGCCGCCGTCGTGGGGAACGCGCGGCAGCAGGATACTCGGCTATCTCGGAGAGTTCAGGTCGAAAAAGACCTTGATCCTGGGTCTCATGCTTCTATCGGTGGTCATTCAAACGATGAGGGTTGTTACCCACGTGCTCGTTGCTCTCGCGCTCGGAGTGCGCATCGATCCGGTTGTCGGCGGTCTCTTTTTTGTGTTTGTCCCCCTGCTGAGCCTTGCTATGATCCCCCCCGTTACCATCAACGGCTTGGGAATCCGCGAGGGGCTCGGGATCGTCCTGTTTGCCAGCGCGGGGATCGGGAAGACCGACGCTTTCGCCATAGAGTTTCTGACCTATGCGGTGTCGATCGTGATCAGTCTCCTGGGTCTGGCGTTCTTCGTGGGGAAGCGCCGTGAGGGAACCGAGCCAAAAGCCGGCGCCAGCGTCGCTTAGCTGTTGCGCCCAGCCAGGTGATCGGTTAGCCTATTGTCTCGGGTTTCGCGTTTCCCGGAACTCCATCTTGCGCACGACATAGAATAGAGGTAACGGGAATCTCGGACGACAAGGTTCCACGGGAGTTGTGAAGAAATGGCCGTGAAGAAAGCGAAAACCCCTCAGCGGGCCGCGCCGGCTCCCCCGGACGTGCCCGGGGTCGGAGCGGTCCTGCCCGAACCGCTCGGCAAGTGGTATTTCTACGCGGGTGCGGCGATCTCGTTCCTCGCGAGCCTCATTCTGTACACGATGACGATGGAGCCCAGCGCGCCCTTCTGGGATTCGGGGGAGTTCATCGCGTCGGCGTACACTCTGGGGATCCCGCATTCTCCCAGCACGCCGCTGTACGTGCTGGTAGGAAGGGTATTCACGCTCCTGCCGCTGCCGTTCTCGATCGCCGGCAGGGTGAACTTCATCTCGGTGCTGACGGGAGCACTCGGAGTCCTCTTCGCCTACCTCATCACGATCCGTTTTCTCGACGCGATGATGGGTCGCAGCCGAACGGTTTTCGAGGCGATGGTCAAGGTCGTTGGAGCACTCGTCGGCGCTCTCTTCCTGGCCTTCAGCAACACCTATTGGATCAACGCGACAGAGGCTGAGGTCTACGCGCTGAGCTCGTTTTTCATGGGGTTCATGGGCTGGCTCGTCCTCAAGTGGGACGAAGATCCCACCGGCCCAAAGGCGACCTCTCTTTTTTGCCTCCTCTTTTATATTCTGGCGCTGAGCGTGGGCTTTCACCTCGGAACGGTCCTCGTCTTTTCCGGGATCTTCTTTTTCGTCCTGATGACGAAAAAGAAGACGTTCACGAACTTCCAGTTTCTCCTCGCGGCGTTTCCGATGGTGATTTTCCTCGGCGACGCGACAATCTACCGGAGCGGCTTGTTCACGCTGATCCTGGCGGCGGTGTTCATCGCCGTTCTCGTGTGGTACACGGCGAAGACGAAGTCGATGTTCGCCCTGGCGTGCACCGGGCTCTTCGTGCTCGGCCTGTCGGTTCACCTGTATCTCATGATTCGTTCGCGGCACAACCCCGCGCTCGACGAAGTGAATCCGGAATCGTGGCGTGCTTTCTACTATACGCTCCGGCGCGAGCAGTACCCCCCGACGAATATCCTCCTGAGAAAGGCGTCTTTCATATTCCAGCTGAAACACTTCAACGGGTATTTCCAGGAGCAGTTCGAGATGGCGTCGGCGTACCTGGGACAGCTGATGAACCTGGGATCTGTGATTCCTCTGGCGCTGGGGATCTGGGGCGTTATCGAACAGGGAACGAAGCACAAGAAGACGTTTGTGATGCTCTTCGTGACGTTCGTCGTCGTGAGCCTCGGCCTCATCCTGTTCCTGAATTTTTCCGACAGTGAGGTCCGCGAGCGCTCGTATTTCTATTCGCCGGCGTTCTACTATTTCGCCGTGTTCATCGGGATCGGAGCGGCGAGCGTCCTGAACGAGATCAGGAATTTCGCCGCGAGGAAAGGCATCGTCGGCGCGGTGCCCGTCGTGGTCCCGTGCGTTGTGTTCCTCGCGCTGCCGATGTTCACGCTGTCGCATCACTACTTCACGCACGACCGTTCGAGAAACTACATATGCCAGAAGTACGCGAGGAACATGCTCGTGGGCCTGGAGCAGAACGCGATCGTGTACACGAACGGAGACAACGACACGTTCCCCCTGTGGTACATCCAGGAAGTGGAGCATTACAGAACCGACGTGCGCGTGGTCAACCTGAGCCTCCTCAACACGCCCTGGTACATTCAACAGCTCAGGGACAACGAGCCCAAGATTGCGATCACATGGAGCGACGATGAGATCAACAGGCTCGAGCCGGTGCCGACCAAGGAGGGATGGGTCCTCGTCCGGGACATCGCCGTCCAGCACATCCTCAAGAACAACGTGCGCGACCGTCCCAGCTACTTCGCCGTGACCATCCCGCCGGAGACCTTTGCCCCGTACCGCGAGTACCTGGAGATGGAGGGCCTCGTGTACCGTGTCGTCCAGAGGAAGGGAAAGAACATGGTCAACACGGAGAAGCTCGAGGACAACATCTGGAACAAGTACGATTACGGCGGCATACTCCACAAGAGCTGGAAGCGCGATGACTCGATCTATCGTTCCGAGCACATCACGCGGCTCATACAAAACTACGCGGCGGCGTTCACGCAGCTGGGCTTCGACAAGGGGCGCCGGGACGACCACGCGGGGGCGATAAAGAACCTCCAGGTAGCCCTCGAGATCACGCCCGATCTCGCACCCGCCCTTCTGTGGCTGGGATGGTACCATCTCGAGGCCGGCGACACGGCGGGCGCCGTGGCGTACTACAAACATCAAATCGACACGAGACCCGAGGATACCGAGCTCCTCTACCGTCTGGCCGGTGTGTACGAGAGGCTGGACCGCTTGGATTCGGCTCTCTATTCCCTCGATGAGCTCATTCGCCGCGATCCCGATCACAGGGACGCCGTGATGAGTGCGGTGGGGATGTCGCTCCGGGTCGGGCGAAAAGCACAGGCGCTGGCGTATCTCAACAACTGGCTTGTCAAGCATCCCACCGACTCGAGCCTGCGGAGCGCTCTCGAGGAGCTCGAGTCGAGCGACAGTCTGGGGCGCGCGGACGAAGGACGGACGGATAGCTCAGGGCAGAGCCAGCGGGGACAATGACGCGAGATGTCTGACAAAGTCGTCGTCACGGGGGCCGCGGGTTTCATCGGCTCACACCTCTGCGAGTCGCTTCTCGGCATGGACTTTCACGTCGTCGGGATCGACTCGTTCAACGCGAACTACGATGTTCGAATCAAGAAACAGAACATCGCCGCTGCCGCGCGCAGCTCTCGCTTCGAGCTCGTCGAAGCATCGATCAACGAATTGGATCTCGACCGGGTCCTCTCCGGCGCCGCCTACGTGTTCCACCTCGCCGCCCAGGCTGGCGTGAGGGACAGCTGGGCGAAGAGATTCGACGAGTACATCGACTCGAACATCCGCGCCACTCAGAGGCTCTGCGAAGCATGCCGGGGCAGAGCTCTCGAGAAGTTCGTGTATGCGAGCTCGAGCTCCGTCTACGGCGACACGACACAGCTTCCCATGAGCGAGCGTCATCCGACACAGCCGTTTTCGCCCTACGGCGTGACGAAGCTGTCGGGCGAGGCCTTGTGTCTGCTCTACAAGCGGAACTTTGGCCTGCCCGTCGTGGCGCTGCGGTTCTTCACCGTCTACGGGCCGAGACAGCGGCCGGACATGGCGTTCCACAAGTTCATCGCGGAAGCGCTCAAGGGGAAGGCGATGGAGGTGTACGGCGACGGCACGCAGACGAGGGACTTCACTTACGTCTCGGACATCGTGGATGCCAATCTCCGCGCAATGCGCTACCGTGGCAGTGAAAGCATCTTCAATATCGGCGGAGGGAGTCGGGTGGAGCTCAGCCGCGTTCTCGAATTACTCTCGGCGGAGCTTTCCAGGCGGGGGCCGGTGCAAGTAGTTTTCAAAGAGCACGTCAAAGGGGACGTGATGCACACCTACGCGGATATCGGCCTCGCCGCGCGTGAACTGGGGTATTCTCCCAAGGTCGGCCTCGAAGAGGGCATTGCCAGGGAGATCGAATGGGTCGCGTCTCTTCCGAGGACCCTCGGGTCCGTATAACCGGGGTGTGTGATGGATCTTTCTCTGGTAGTTCCGGTCTACAACGAAGAGGGCAGTTTGCCCGAGCTCTTCGAAGCGCTCGAGTCGGTGATGAAGGGTATCGGAAAGGACTACGAGTACATCTTCGTCGATGACGGGAGCGTTGACGGGTCGCTCGGTGTGCTCCGCGGACTACGCGGCATGTCGCAGCGGGTGAAGGTCATCAGCTTCCGCCGCAACTACGGCAAGTCCGCTGCGCTCGCCGTAGGTTTCAAGGAGGCGCGCGGTGACGTCGTGGTGACGATGGACGCCGACCTTCAGGACGATCCCGCGGAGATCCCCAGTCTTCTGAAGAGGCTCGATGAAGGGGTGGACCTCGTCTCCGGCTGGAAGCACAACCGCCAGGATCCTTGGACGAAGACTTTCCCGTCGAGGATATTCAACTTCGTCACGTCGCTCGTGAGCGGTCTTCGCCTGCACGATTTCAACTGCGGCCTGAAAGCGTACCGGGGCGAGGTCGCGAGGTCGCTATCGATCTACGGAGAGCTTCATCGCTTCGTCCCCGTTCTCGCAGGATGGGAGGGGTACAGGGTGGACGAGATCCGTGTCCGGCACTTCAAGCGAAAGTACGGGAAGAGCAAGTACGGGACGAGCCGGTTCCTCAACGGTTTCCTCGATCTCATCACCGTGATGTTCGTGGCGCGCCGCGGGCTCAACCCTCTTCATTTCTTCGGCCGGATCGCGATCGTTCTCTTCCTCTTGGGCGTGGCTCCGCAGGTGTACTTTCTCATCGAGTGGCTGGGAGGAGCGGGTCTTCGCGTGAGACCGATCATGCTTACCGGTTTCGTGATGATCATCGTTTCGCTCCAGATCGCTTCGATCGGTCTTCTCGCCGAGATGATTTCCGCAAGGAGCGGGCGCGAACCGAACTACGTCTTCAAGGAATACCTCGTCAACCCGTCGGATCAGCACGCCGGGGGGAGCGCGCGGAAGACATGACACGAAGGGCCTGTCTCGTTGGGCCGGCGTATCCGTATCGGGGTGGCATCGCACATTTCACCTCGCTCCTGGCGAAGGAATTCGCGAAAGACCACGACGTTCTCGTCGTCAATTTCAAACGTCTCTACCCGTCCTTTCTCTTTCCAGGCAAGACACAGATGGACGTGAGCAAGGAACCCTTGTCGGTGTCCTCCGTCCGGACCATCGATTCACTGGATCCCACGTCATTCTGGCGCGCGGCGAAGACGATCGCCGGTTTCAAGCCCGACGTCGTCGTTTTTCAGTGGTGGCACCCGTTCTTCGCCGTCGCGTACGCGGCGATCGTCTTTTTCGTGAAACGAATGCGCGGCGGAAAGGGGGCGGGAATCGTGTACCTCTGTCACAACGTGATGCCTCACGAATCCTCCCCGGTCGATCGCGCGCTGACGAGACTGGGAATGGCGCAGATCCCGTCGTTTCTCGTCCAGTCGCGCAAAGACCGCGGACGTCTCCTGGGCATTCGACGCGAGGCGAACGTGCGGGTGAACCCGCTCCCCAGTTACGATTTCTTCAACCGCGCCCGATACACGAAGGCTGCGGCGAGAGAGGAACTCGGCGTCGATGGACGCGTGATTCTTTTTTTCGGGTACGTGCGGCCGTACAAAGGGGTCGGCATTCTCTTCGATGCGTTCGCCGAGGTTCTGCGCCGCATGGACGCCGTGCTGTACGTTGTGGGAGAAATCTACGAGGGGCGGGAGCGTTATCTCGCCCAATTGAAATGCCTCGGTATCGAACAGAAGGTTCGCCTGGTTGACAGGTACGTCGCGAACGAAGAGGTGGAGAAGTACTTCGCTGCGTGCGACCTCGTCGTCCTTCCGTATCTCTCGGCCACGCAGAGCGCGGTCGTCCAGATCGCATACGGGTTCGGCAAACCCGTCGTCGTCACGTCCGTCGGGGGACTTCCCGACGTCGTCGAGGACGGCTCGACGGGTTACGTCGTCCCTGCGAACGACCCCGAGGCCGTCGCCGGCGCGGTCGTTCGATTCTACGAGACGGGAGCGTCGGAATCGATGGCGCGCAACATCGCGGCCTCCGCTGAACGGTTCTCGTGGGAGAAGTGCAAGCGGGCGCTCACCGATCTGGTCGAGAACCCGTGTTCGGAAGGCTAGCGGATTGCCGTTCAACAGCCGGGTTTACGTGTCGTGCCGGGTGCTGGTATGATGGAGGCGGAGGAACCCCACATGACGAAGGAAAGAAGGAAAAAAAGGACAAAGGATTTTGGGAAGGAGACATCGGACCACAAGCCCTTGAAGGTCTCGATGCCGGGCGAACGACTCGCCCGAAGGTACCAGTTTCTATTCGCCGCGGGATGCTTCATCGCGGCGATTTGCGTCATGTACCCGGAGCTTGTCTTTCAGAACCGTGTGTTCTCGAGCGGCGACGTTGAGGCGGCGGCGAGTTTCGCGACCCCCATCAAGAAGGAGATGGCGGAGAGCGGCGGGTACCCGCTGTGGAACCCGTACCTGTTCTCCGGGATGCCGAGCTACGAGAGCTTGTCGTACACTCCCTACGTGTATCCCGTGTCCATCGTCACGAACTTTCTCACCGGCGTCCTCCATTTCCCCAACTCGACATGGCTCCTCTTCCACATCTTCCTCCTCGGCCTGGGAGTGTTTCTCGTGCTTTGGGACCGGGGTGTGCATTTCCTGATCGCGGCGAGCGCGGGAATTCTCATGATGTGGATGCCCAACCACATCGCCGCCGGCGCGTACGGTCACGGGAGCCAGGCCAACGCGGTCGCGTACATCCCGTACGCGCTTTTCTTCTGGGACAGGATCTGGAGGGGGAAGTCGCTCGTCATAAACGCCAGCGCGCTCGTCGTCATTCTCGGTTTCCAGCTCTTGAGAGCCCACATACAGATCTCCTACTACACGTTCGCGCTCATCGGGCTCCACACGGTCTTTTTCGGGGCGGCGAAGATCCGTTCAGGCGCCCGCGGAACCGATGATCCCGAGTACCCCGCGGTTCTCGGTTTTCTCAAACGGGCCTTGCGCCGCAGCAACCACCCGGCGAGAAAGCTCGCCGCCATGGAGACGAGCGACCTCGTCTTCGTGCTCGTGCTCGTCGTCACGGCGGCGCTCCTCATGAGCGCCGTGTTCTTTCTTCCCGTGAAGGAATACGCGGCGTACTCGATACGAGGGGCGTCGGAGTCGGGCGGGGTGGAGTACCAATACGCGACGAACTGGAGCCTCCACCCGCTCGAGAGCCTCACGTTCATCGTGCCGTTCTCATTCGGTTTCGGGAAGATCCTCTACCACGGTCACATGCCCTTCACCGATTACCCCAACTACGTGGGTCTCGTGGTCTTTGCCTTCGCCGTGCTCGCCGTCATTCTGGCGCGCTCGAGGTTCGTGTGGTTCCTCGTTCTGGTGATCGTGGTGACGACCTTCATCTCGTTCGGGAAGTTCTTCCCCCTGCTCTACAACCCCCTCTTCAAGTGGCTCCCGTACTTCGACAAATTCCGGGTGCCCGTGATGATCCTCATCATTCAGCAGTTCGCGTTCGTTCTCCTCTACGCCGTCGGGCTCGGCGCGGTGGTAAGGGGAGGGCCCGCCACGCTCAAGCGGCGTGCGTTCTGGGGAATGGTCGGCGCGCTCGTCCTTCTCTTTGTGTTCATCCTCGCCTCGAGTTACTGGACGGAGGGATTCGCGAGAGCGGTGGCGAAGGACATCACGATCGTCAAAACCCCCGCGGAACAGCTCCAGCTCGCACGGCTGTCGGGGTCGTTTCTCTTCAAGGACCTCATCAAGACCTGCCTGGTGCTCTTCGCCGCGTTCGGGCTCGTCTGGCTCTACCTGCGCCGGACCTTTACCGCGGGCGTGTTCGTGGTCCTCATCGCTCTATTGGCCCTCGTTGACGTCTACCTCGCCGATCGTTACGTTCTCCACCCCGAGAAGCTGTACCCCAAATCCATGAACGCGGCGGAGCACGTGGCGATCATGAAGGACAAGACGGCGAGGGACCGGTTCCTCAAGCCCGACGCGGTGACCGAGTTTCTGAAAGGGCGCACCGGAGCAGCAACCGGCGGGACGGCGCGCGGCGATGGCGCCGACCTCTTTCGGGTCTTTCCCGCGTACCACCCGTCGGCGCCGCTCCTCGGGGGCGATTTCGCGACGAACCGTTACATGAACTTCGGGATCTCGTCCCTCGGGGGCTACCATCCCGCCAAGCTGTCGATCTACGCGAACTACATCGAGGCGCTCGAGACCGCGCTCAAGAGATCGAACTATCACCTCGTTGATATGATGAACGCCCGCTACGTGGTCGCGTCGTATCCCTTCGCGGACGTTCCAGCCTTCAAGCTCGCGTGGGAGGGAGTCGATTTCGAAGGCCAGAAGCGCCTCGTGTACGAGAACACTCGAGCCCTGCCCCGCCTCTTCTTCGTGGACCGATATCTCGCTCTCGAACCGGAGGAGATTCTCGCCTTGCTCCCCACGCTTCCTGCGAACGGGGTCGACCTTTCCGAGACGGTTCTCCTCGAGATGGAACCGGGGGTGCGGCCCGTGTCGAAAGTGGGCGCGGAGGCGAGCATCACGCGCTACGCGTTGAACGAAATTCGTGTGGACGCGAAACTCCAGTCGCCTGCTATATTGGTACTGTCCGAAGTGTTCTACCCGAGGTGGAAGGTGTTCGTCGACGGCAGGGAGGGCAAGATGCTCAAGGCGGACTACCTTCTCAGGGCCGTCGCGCTCAAGGCGGGCGATCACGAGGTCGTGTTCCGCTACGACGCGACGCTCTTGAAACGGGGGCTCGCGATCTCCGTCGCGACGTTCGCCACGGTGCTGATCGCCCTCGCGGCGTCGTGCGGTCTGGCTCTGCGCGGGAGACTCGGTTGGAAGCGCTGATCATCATCCCGACGTTCAACGAGCGCGAGAACATCGAGGCTCTGATCAAGAGCATCAAGGCCCTCAACGTCGGCGCGGAGCTCGGTGTCCTTGTCGTTGACGACAACTCACCCGACGGGACGGGTAAGTTCTTGGATGAGCTGTCGAAAACGGACGATCGTATCCACGTCATCCATCGTCCCTCGAAGCTCGGTCTCGGGAGCGCGTACATCGCGGGATTCAAATGGGCGCTCGGCCGCCCGGACGTGAAGTACGTTTTCGAAATGGACGCCGATTTCTCGCACGATCCCAGCGCCATCCCTCATTTCCTCAAAGAGATCGAAAACGCGGACGTCGTGCTCGGCTCTCGTTACTACAACGGCGTCACAGTGGTCAACTGGCCGCTCTCGCGTCTCATTCTGAGCGTCGGGGCGAACATCTACACACGCATCGTGACGGGGATGCCGCTCAAGGACGCCACGGGGGGATTCAAGTGCTTCCGGCGGGAGGTGCTGGAGCGCCTGCCGCTCGGCAGGATAAAGAGCGACGGTTACTCCTTCCAGATCGAGGTGAATTTCATCTCGTGGAAAAAGGGGTTCCGCATAAAGGAGATCCCTATCGTGTTCGTTGACCGCGCCGCCGGGGCCTCGAAAATGTCCCGCCGCATCGTTCTCGAGGCTGTGTTTCTCGTGTGGAAACTGCGGCTGGAATCGTTCTATAGGAACTTCCGGAAAGACTGATGGATCGAGTAGAAGTATCGGTCGTCATTGTCAGCTACAACAGCCGGGCGGTCCTCGCGCCGTGCCTCGAGTCGCTCAAGCGACAGAGCCTCTTCGACACGACCGAGGTCGTTGTCGTGGACAACGCGAGCTCGGACGGCACGCCGACGCTTGTGAGAGAGCGTTATCCCTGGGTGAGGCTCATCGCCGGCAGGAAGAACGTCGGTTTCTCGCGGGGCGTGAACGTCGGGATTCGCGAGGCGCGCGGGGAGTATTTCCTCGTTCTCAATCCCGACACGGTCCTGCGGCCCGATTCGATCGAGAAGCTCGCCGATTTCATGAAGCTGAACCCGTCGGCGGGGATCGTCGGCCCGAAGCTCGTCTACGAAGACGGGAGCATCCAGTATTCCTGCCGCCGTTTCTACACGTGGAGGGTCCTCGTACTGCGCCGCACGAT
>Ga0315273_10004044_pt1 | contig 17827 bp, 31 predicted proteins | sample YL17G02_0_MG_FD_205753 | JGI IMG/M metagenome (GOLD analysis project Ga0315273, IMG submission 205753) | Sediment microbial communities from Yellowstone Lake, YNP, Wyoming, USA - YL17G02_0 | ecosystem: Environmental > Aquatic > Freshwater > Lake > Sediment | place: USA: Wyoming | collected...
GCTTTTGTCGCCTCGTCTCTGACTTCCCGACGGATGCGAGGAATCTCCTTCGCAACTCCCGCTCTCGCTCCTTTCTCGGCTTCATCTCGGATTCGTTTCTTCACGCTATCGGGGATGATGTCGAACCCAATCCGATAGTAGCTGTTCACTTGATCACTCGATCGATCGCGTCGGCTAGCTGCTTCGCCGTCGCCGGATCGAGCCCCGCTTTCGAGAGAGCATCCTTGATCGCGACGGCTTCATCCGCGAGGAGCTTCGTCGGAGGAATCGGGATCACGGTGAGGAGTGCGACCGTCGGATTCTTGACGAGAGGGAAATCGATTTCAGCGAAAAACAATTCCGCCGCATCGTCTCCTGTTTCGTCGATCGCATCAGGAACGGACACCGAGAGCTTGAGTTCATACGTGATCATCTGATTACCTCTTGTGTTTGAGACACAACGCTAGAGAGAAGCGAACAACTCATTCCATCGAGGAGTACCACCGACATCATAGTAGTAGCCGATCATTCCTCCCGGCCCTACAACGCGCGGCCCTCCGGTGAAGCCGTTGACGAATCGATTTGTCGGAGTCGATCCACCATTCTGATGCTCGAATGTCGCGTTACCTCCCGAGGAATTGCGGTTGAGGAAGATGATCACGCGACCGTTGACTTGCCCCGACGCTCCCGCATTAAACCCCGTGATGCTCACGTTCGCGATTGTCACCATCAACCGAATCACGGTGATGTTGTCGGGGAGCCCTACCGGAGCGTAGTTGTTTTGTGGAGTCGCCGCGAGATTGGGAGCGTTGAACGAAGCGAGGATCAGGCTTCCGAGATTGAACAATGGAGCATCGAGCGTGTCTCCCGCTTGGAGTTGTTGCTTGAGCCCTGCGGTGATGACGAGAGGTGGTTTTAGTGCCATGACATTCTCCTAGAGCAACACCGAGTCATCGATCTCGATGATCATCTTGGTAGGGCTTGCCGCGAGTCCAACCCTCGTGACGAATTGACCGACGGTGGTTGGAGCCGTCGTGGTGAGCCGTCCCGCCGTCGCCGGATCGAGCCAATAGCGAGCCCCTGGCGTGAGCCCTCCTACAGCCCCCGTCACCACGTCCCATTGAGCCGTACTCGCTAGGAGCGCACCCCCGGAACGAACGCTCCCAATCGCAGCGGATGCGATCGTAGATTGAGCGACAAGCCCGATCGGGAACGCGGTAGCGAGAGCGTTCGACCGAGCTTTCTTGAAGCCGTTAGCCGCATCGATGTAGACGGGTGTCCCGATCGGCACGGCGACGGCTTCATCGTTGAGAAGGTAGAGGCTATCGCTCCACGTGATCCAATTGATCCCATCCCACCAAACGGGTTGCCCGAGCGTGGTATCGAAGAACTCTTGACCGACGTAGGGAGCCGCTGGACGTTGAGCCGTGGTCCCCGAGAAATTCGGTTGATTGGTGCGAGTGATCTTGTCGAGAGTGGCTCCTCCCGCGAGCGTGATCAGCGATTGAAGCGGGAGACTCGATAGATCCGCGAGGATGGAGAGAAACGCTCCATTGAGCGTGAGTGTAGCTCCCGGTTGAGCCGAATGGCCGAATTGACAGACGTAGGGAGGAGCGGCTCCCGATGCAGAGTTGACGACGATGTTACCGATCGATCCTCCACTCGACGTGAACGTGTTATCAACTCCAGTCCCGATTTGCTGGTTGAGCGTGAGCGTTCCACCGAGCGCGATACACCCGTCGAGAATGGTCGGGATTCCATTCAACGTGAGATTGCCGAGGAATTCGCAATCCGTGAAGATCATCTGATTGGAAACTGGATTGATCAGCTTCTCGGAGAACGTACAGTTTCCACCGAACCGGCAATCTTGCCCGTAGAGCTTGCCTTCGTTGGAAGCCATCGGAGCGAAGTCGATCGCGATGTTCCCGAATAGCCCGACATTGATCCAGCTACTCCGCTGATCGTCGGGCATCGGCGTAGCCCACCGAGCATCGATCGTCCAATCGCCGACGATGCGCGTGTGATTGAACCCCTGCCCCATCACGCAAATTTGTGGAGGGAGCACGAGCGGACCATCATCATAGGTTCCCGCATTGACGAACACGCAAGGTCGCCGGAATGGTGAGACGGGTTGGGGACCGAGCGGAAACACGTAGGTGAGCCAAGCGTATTGCATCGCAGCCTGGATCGTGAGAAACGGTTTTTCGACGGAGCCATCGGCTCCCGCATCGATCCCGTTCTTCGCAACGAACACGGTATAGAGCATCAGATCGAAATCGGCGGTTCCCGCCGCGTTGATCGTGACGACTCCAACTCCCGAAGGGGGAGCGATCGTGATGTTCGTTCCGGCGATGATCTTCGTTACCGATGGAGGGAGCGAGTCATCATTCGGAGGATTGGTGAGAACCGATCCGGCTGATGAGTCAGCCGGTCCAGTTTCTTCCGACTCTCCGAATTGTTCAGCCGGTCCATTCTGATTCGTCGGAGCCCCGGCTGTAGAAGCGGGGCCAGTGATGTCCGTTCCAGCGTTAGTATCTGCCACGTTTCACCCTCCCTTGTGTCTCAAACACTAGATCGATCCGAGCATCGGGTTGAACGCGACGGCTTCGCCAGGACCGCCAGGATTGCCAGGGTTCGCGGGGAATCCAACGGGGAATCCTCCCACTCCTCCACTGACATCGCTCAAGCCTGCAACGCTCAAGTTATCAGTGACGATCAGGACAAAGCCGCCCGTACCACCCCCACCTCCCGCGCCACCTTGTAGCTCCGTCTCACTTCCCGGTCCTCCATTACCACCGATCGCTTGAAGCGATCCGGGAGGAGCGATGATGTTGCGAGCGAAGATGACGAGCGTTCCCGCTCCTCCACCTCCACCCCCACCTCCCGCGCTCGAATTCGCAGACGCGCCGCCTCCTCCACCGTTACCACCTCCGACGGTGTAGAGAAGCGATGCGATCGAGATCGCTTGCGATAGCGAGTACGGCCATGAAGCGGGCGATTGATCCGAACCCCCTAACGCTCCGGGGTTGGGTAGAATCCCCGCGCTCCCACCCGCTCCCCCGACGTGAGTGGACGATAAAATCGCGGGGCGATCAGTACCAGAACCGCCAGGGGTATTACCGGCGAGCGGACCCGTACCTTGTCCGCCCGATGCCCCGTCCGTCGAATTGATGATCGCTTTGCGACCTGGACCGCCAGGGCTACCGAATGGATTTGGTAAACCTCCTCCCAACCCGTCTCCACCGTTGACGTGGATCCTCGCCCCTTCTCCGATCGTCAGAGTGTCTCTCACGAAGATCACGATCGCATTTCCACCTCCCTCCACATTGACGAGCGATCCGATCGCGACCGAATCACCGGGGCTGATCGTGAGGTTGTTGAAGAACGCAAACGGGAGATCCGATCCAAATGGAACCGTCGGATTCCCCGGAGCCCCCGATACAGAGTCCCACGTCTCATCTCCACTCGTCGTGTGATCCCCATTCGACCCATTCCCATAGAGAGCAAGAAGCTCCTCGGTAGAACCTCCCCCACTCCCTCCACCATCAGGATTGGTGAGAACCGATCCGCCACTCGCATCCGCTGGCCCATCTTGCACTGTTTCTGCCATTTTCATTCTCCCAGTTGTGTCTCAAACACAACGCTCGTTGTTTAGATCGCGAACACGTAATCAGGACTCCATCGAACGATCGACTTTGAAATGTCGTGTCTGACGAGGATTTTCGACGACTTGATATCGACGATCACACCCGTCGGATCAGTAAGACCGAGAGGAGCACGATCCGTGAACGCTCCGATTTTGACTGCATCACCAATGTTGAGAGCCATCGAGTTCTCCTTTAGATTCCGAGATCGAAGATGAGGGCCGGATGGATATCTTGTCCGAATGGAGGGAACGATCCGGGGCTAAATGTCGTGCGGAGGTAGCAATACATGGCTCCATTGGGGATCATAAATTGGCAACATTCATCTCCGCGAGCCTCGACGATGCCAAGAGTGAAATCGGAAACAAACCCGGCTGTACCAGTGCCGAAACCCCAAGCCGGTCCCCGGAGGAAAATGATTTGGCAATACCACCCCCGTAAATCGTCGGGATCCCCGAACGGCCCTTGTCCGAGTTGAAGGCTCACCCTCGTCGCAAACTTGGGGATGGGCACTACACTACTGATCGCTGGAAAGAGCGGGAGAGTTTCAGGGATTCCCATCCTCCCTAGATAGATCGTCCGTTGAGCGTTGTTCCGCTTCGGATAGCCCGGCCCTACGAACGCGGCAAGCTCGTAGATTGCAGCCGATCCCACGTCCGTATCAGTGTAAATGATGAACGGATCAGAGGCGACGTTGACGCGGAGAAAGCTACACGTGAGATTGATGTTCAATCCATTCGCGATGTCTACCTCCACACCCTTGACGGCAACACCTCCGATGCCCCAATCGAGGATCGCGATCATCGGGGTGTAGCTGATGGCTCCGAAAGTTGGAACCAATAACTCGTTCGCGAGATTATCGATCGAACCGCTCGCCGCTTGCTGATCGACAAGGGCTTTCGCTCTCGCGAGCGTGATCGCAGGAGTCGGGACATCGATGATCAGCGGAGGATTGATCGTGAGTTGCACGTTCATCGCCGCTTCATCCGGCCCCTGCAACTCCAGCACGTTCACGTTTGGAGGGTTGAGAAGATCTCCCGAGTCATCGGGATCGATCAGGAGTTGAACCTTCTTGCCTAAGCTCCTCCCTTGGGCGAGCCAAGCGAAGTCACTCGGAAACAGGGAGGAGTCTTTAGATGCGCCCATGATGGTTCTCTCTTTCGCTAGCCTTGTGTCTCAAACACAACTCAACCGCCGAGGTGTTCAAGCCACTCGGTTTCATAGTCTTCATCGTTGCTACACAGATGGCTTTGCCATCCACACGTACACTCGACGATCTTACCGTCGGGAGTAAAATGCGTATGCTTCACGCGATGGATGTATTCCTGTTGAACTCGCTTGGGAGAAGGGAGCGCACCGACGATGATAGCGGGGAGTTTTTCAGACATGACATTTCCTTTCAGTGTTTGGCGATGAGAGCGAGAAGACCGAGAGCCCCGGCGAGTCCAAGCCCGAGAGCCGCTCCACCTCCACCTCCACCCCTGCTAGGAGGAGGAGCTTCCGACGCATCGAGAGCGTTGCTGAGATCGGTTGCGCTGATCACCGGAGTGAACTCACGAACGGGAACGATGACACCCTCCACGTTCTTGAATTGCTCGTCCCAATAGAGAGCGTAAAGCGTTCCCGCGTGAGCCCCTTGAGGATCCGCGAGCCCATCGAACCAATCGACGATCTCGGTTTCCGAGTCCGTCTCCTTGGTGAAGATGAGTCCATCTTTACGAATCCCCCAACCGAAGAACCTCCCGTGAGGCTTCTTGGTAGCCCACAACTTCGATTCCCTGAATGTCTTTTCGGTGAGACGAGCGAGAGCTTGAGTCGCGGGAACCGGAGGAGTCATCTCCTTGGACGCTGCTATCGCGTGCTCATCGGCCTTCGCGGCGTGATCGGCGGCTCCCTTGGTGTCTCCCGCCTTCGTCGCATCGACGGATTTTTGAGTCTCAACCGCAGCAATCGCGGCGTGAGCATCGGCCTTCGTGGTCGGAGGAGACGCCTTCACTTGCGTGTAGATCGTCATCCACACTTTGATATATGGCTTGTCTTTGGGATCGGACGGGTTGAGCCTTTGGCCCCGCTTATATTCGGTCTTGTCCCAAAAACGGCGATCGGTTTCGGCGTAGATCGCGGCTAGCTTCGGATCGGCGGCTCCGACGTAGATACCGGCGAGCTTCCGCTTGTGGAAGTTTGGTTGAGCGAGCCCCGACTGATAGAAACGATTTGCCATCTCAATTCTCCTCTTTCGATTTCTCAGCGAGTTGCTTCCGCTGTTGGAAGGTCTTTAGTAGCTCCACGAACATGATCGTTTGTTCCGCCGAGAGCGTGGACTGGATCGCCTGAAACTGATCGGGATTGAGACTCCCGATCAGCGGCTCTAGCAGCATCATCAGCGGATCGGATTTATCGGGGAGAACCTTGTTCCCCATCATCTTGTTGATCACGAGCGGGACGAGCGTCATTAGCTTGGAGAACGCTTGATCCTTCCGCTTCAAGTCTCCATCGGTGAGCATCATCTCCATATCGCGAGTGTGTTGCTCGCTCTTGGCATCCTCCAAGATTCGGAAATGCTCCGTCCGATCTTTGATCAGCGACTCATTGAGGCGATCGGCAGATTCGAGCCGTCGCGCCATCGTCGCCATGAGGGTTCCCGCTCCTTGTACGAGCGTGCGCGTCGTGGCTTCGTTGTGGCGCATGAGTTGAGCGAGAAGCCCTTTCATCGTCGCCGGTTCGTCGCCGCTCTCCTCGTCGAGATCTACATCGCTCTCGCCGCGAAGGCGGAACGCATAGCGAGCCCCTGGCTTCGTCTCTCCCTTGCGGAACGAGAGGACCACGTAACGCTGAACGGTTGGACCGTTGCCGTCCGCATCTTCTTGTGCCCGAGCGAGGATCTGGCCCGAGTAGACCGGGATTTCTTCTAGCTCGATCCGAGTCTCGATCGAGAATTCTTCGATCTCAGTCCCACGTGTTCCGGGGGCTGCGGTTCGTAGCGATAGCTTCTCGGGCGGCTTTGCCTTGCAAAGCTCGCTCGTCAACCATTGGGTTAGCTTCTTATCGTGATCCATTGTGATGCTCCCGCTCTCGGGTTGTAGGGTTTTATCAGCCTTGACGAATTTTTGCTCTATCGAAGATGATCCATGAATCAGTACGATTCGGATCGCGAGTATTCAGAAATTTGATTGCTTCACTCAGGGTATCGAATGAAGAAAGGAGCGATGCGGATACGATCGTCGCTTCTACGACTGACACAACCATAAATTGCTTTGGGGATGATCGGGCGATCTCTTGGATCTGCCGTCCCAAGATTGCGAGTTTATCGTCGGTAGAGGAGAGTCCCACCCCCTTGTGAGAGGTGATCAATCCGATTCCGAGGATAACAAAGAGTCCGATAGCGATTGGCAACATGATTCCCCCGTTGTGTCTCAAACACTAGTCGATTGGTGAAGTAACAAAAGCGTTCGTCGCCCGGTCGTACCAGACCGCGAGGGTCTTTCCATTCGTCGCATCGATCTCGAAAGCGTTGATGATGGTGACATCATCGATCAAGAGCTTGAGTCGTCCGATGATGATCGAACCTTCGATCTTCGCGTCATCGATCAGCGACCATGGCACTCTCTCGATCTTGATGCCCATCTAGTTATCCTCCAACTCCCCCGATTCGAGATCCTCCTCCAACATGCTAGCGAGATCGGAGAGCCCCTCCGCGTCCCACCCCGGATCGATGCGGTTCTCGTTCTCATCGTGAGTGGCCGAGTATGCGATCAGGTTGCACGCCGAGAGGAGAGCCGCTAGCGAATCATCGGCGTGCATTGGAGAGCCGTAGACGAGATCATCCGCGCCGGATTCCGCGACGGTCTTCCCGCTCTCCTTCACCTGCCACGCGATCCCCGTTTGACCACGACGATCCGTCTTGTTCGTCGCCCATAGGGTGACGCGGAATTTCCCGAATTTCTCTGAACGGAGTTTCTCTCGCATCGCGATCACCCGACCTTGAACGATCGGAAAATGAACAAGGCTCCTCCGACCATGAGAAGCACGTGGACGACATCGAGAACGATCGCGACGATTCCATCCGCCATCGTCCCGAGGAATGTCCCGCTCGCCGCTCCGACAAGCTCCGTAGAGCCGATCATCACCCCGGAGTCATAGAACCGATTGGCTCCGGTCTGGAAGTCTTGCGCGCCTTGCACGAGATGACGGAACCGCTCCGGTAGAGCGGACCCTCCTTGAACGGCCATTCCGAGTTTGTAGTAGCTCATTGCCATTCTCCTTTAGCCGATTCGCTTGGATAGATACATGAAGGCGAGCAAGATGGCCCCACCGATGAGAGAGATTTTCAGGATCGTCCAGACTAGCCCACTAAAGATATTGGTGTCCGGTTGCTTGACGATCTCAGGAGTGGACGACAGATCGAATCCGACTTTCTTCGCTTGTTGTCGGAGAGCATCGAGTTGAGCTTGGAACGTCTGTGTTTCGTCCCACGTGTCACCCCATATGTTCGATGTCCACCCCTGATGATTCGCGACGAACGCTCCCCACGTTTGCACGAAGGGACTCCACGCGATCTCGAAGAACCTCGCGAGCGGAAGCACGCTCGCCGGTCGATCCTTGAGATCGGGAGGGAACGCTCCCTTACGATTCAACTCTTGAAACAGATCGCTCCCCGTCGCCGTGACTTCGGCGTTGATGCGATTGACTTCCTCTCGGATCATCCCCGGAGTCTTGAGCCCTCGCCAGAACGCGAATCCTCCGACTTGATCTCCGTACAGACCGCGATGATATGCGGTCGGAGCGGAAGGCTTCCGAGATTGAACCGCGAGCCCAGCACTGTAGTAACTCATTACACTTTCCCCTTTTCTTGCACGACGGCTGCGGTCTTCTCCGCGTTGTCGAGAATGATCGCGAAACCGTCGCGATATTTCTCGGTGTTGGAATCGAGCTTCACGCTGGCGAGAGTCGTGCGGAATTCTTGCCAGTCACGGGGAGCACGTCCGAGCTTCTTCGTTACCGCTGGCATCCCCATCCGAGGAAGCCCAGGGAGTCCATGTTGGAGCTTCGCGAGCTTGTAGAAGTCTTGCCCGCGAGGGCTCCACGTCGCTCCGACACTCCTTAGATCGTTCGTAGCCGATGCCTGACATGACTTGATCAGATCGATCATCGCTTGAGCTTGCCTCGTCATCTCGGTAGGGGTGAGCACTCGCCCAACCCTTTGCGTTCCGGGGATGCAGTAGGCCCGAAGCTCGCTCCCCGTGAGCTTGAGTCTCACGACATCATCAGGGTTGTAGAATTGACCGATCCCCATCTCGCGAGGATTACCGTCGGGACCGAAGGCTTTGAGGCTCCCGACCGCGCACGGATTCCCGTTGCTCTCCACCTCGATCCACTTCAAGACGAATTCGACATCGAGACTCGCGGGAGCGAGCTTCTTGATCAAGGCTCGCCAGATCGAGACTGGATAGCTTGGATCGGCAACGGGGCTAGCACTCGCCTTCTTCTGCCCGATGAGGAAGCCCAACCCGAGGAATGCGAGGATAGCGGGGATCATGATCACAGCCCTTGTGTTTGAGACACAACGCGCCTTAGCGCGCGAGTCCAAGATTGTAGAGGTTGCGAAGGTTGAGCTTCCCGCCGCGCGTGGAGACGCGATAGGGACGGTTGTAGAGGAACCCCGACACGTCTTCACCACGGGCCATGGCTTCCTCCATCTTGAGGAGCCGCTCCTCGATATCGTCGTCTCCTCCCCCTCCGCTATCAGGAGACGCTTGGGAGGGCTTCCCCGGAGCTTTCTCCTCACCCTTATCAGATTCCCCCTCCGTCTCCTCGCGGCCTTCCGCGCGGCCTTGGAGCCTCGCACGAGCGAGCCGCCGACGTTCCGCCTTGGAGAGCTTCCGGCGCTTCCTCCGACCCGAAATGTATTCGTTGTAATCGTCGCCGGTCGCGCCGGGAGAATCGTCGCCATGACCATACCCCCATCCAGAATCGGAAGAAGTATAGCCGCCCCATCCGCTGACATACTCGTTGTCGATCGGTCCCGCCGCGCCGGGAGTCTGGTAGCCGTATTCCATGCCCCACGGATTCCGAACGGGGAGAGGAGGGGGAGGTGGAGGGAGAGCTTGCTTGTCCCCCTTCGCATCCATCGCGGCCTTGATCGCGAGCGCGGAATTCCACGCTTGTTGAGCCTTCGGATCCCCTCCCTTTGCCATGGTCGAGAGAGCTTGGAGTTGACCGTATGCCTTGGGATCGCCGCCCTTCGCGGCGACGATCGCATCGTGGACCTTGTATCCCGTCGCGAGTCCCGCCGAGATGGCAGGACCGTAGCCGGGGATCATCGAGGACACCGCGAGGATCTCTTTTCGATTCTTGAGAGCCTGATCGTAGACTTGTTTGATCGCCTTGGAGTGAGCGACCCGAATCGCCGCATCCGTTGCCGACTTGAACCAATCGCCAAGCCCCGCGATCGTGTCCTCCTTCATATCACCGTGGAGAACCTCCACGTGATAGCGACGGATCATCTTCTTGATCCTCTCGGCGAGCGGGGCGAGCGCGATGCTCGCCTCGTAACGCTTTCCGTTACGAAGCTCGACCGATGCGACGAGCACTCCGTCGTCAGTAACGTAGGCCTGGCAGAGAGCACGGAACGATGCGGGAACGTGTGACATGGTTTCTCCTGAGATTGGCGATTGCGAGAGAGACACTCCGTGAAAGGGACCGGAGGAACCGATATCGGGAATCGGCATTCTCAACGTAGAAGCGACCATCCGAGCACGCGAGAGCCCCTCCGAAAGCTCTCGGAGATCGCGAGGAAGATCCTTCCCCCGGTACTCTGGTTGAAGGATGAGAAAACGCTCATAGATCGGATTCCACGTCTTGCGAAGAAACTCCTTCGCGAGCTTTCGATCATTCGAGCTTGTGAGAGTCTTGAAGAAATCGAGCCAGAACTCCTCATGGAGTTGGATCATCTTCCATAGCCGTAGCCAGCGAGGAGAGAGATCTACATCCATCTCGATCTGTTTCTTTCCGCTGATCCTCGTGATGTCGTCATCTTCATCGAGCATGTAGAGCGGCCCTCCGTCATATCCCCATCCGGGGCCATACCATCCACCTCCCCATCCCCATCCACCTCCCCCTCCGTGGCGACCCCCTCCGTGGTGACCACCCCCGTGATGACCACCTCCCCCTCCTCCACCTCCACCTCCGCGACCGACGAGCGCGGGAGTCCCCGGAGCCGTCGCACGATCGGAGAGGCGGACCGTCGTGGTGTCGCCGGGATTGTGGAGATCCTCCGCATCCCAATTCGCATCAGCTTCCCAAAGGTCGCCGTGATCTTCGACGCTGTAGAAGGTCATTAGAAAGCTCCATTCGCTTTGATGAACATTTCACTCGTCTTCGGAAACTTCTTCCGGTCCTCGGGATTGGTGAACCACGAGCGAGCGTGATCGAGCCCTGCCGACTTCACGACGGCGAGGATTCCCGAGAGCGTGGCGATTTGCTCTCCCCCATCGATCTGAATCGGAGTTAACTCGAATTCCCGAATCAACGCTCCCGACTTCTCGCGCGAGTCGGCTAGATCCTTGACGAGAGCGTCATACTGTTTCTCTGGAGTCGAGACATCATCGATCTTGAGTTGAGAGAGCCGCTCTTTCGAGTGGTGATAGCGTCCCACGTGCTTCGGACCTTCATAGTCGGGCTTCTCGGTTTCGAGACTCGACACGAAGCGATCCCACGCATCGTTAGGGACTCCCTCGAATGGAGAGTTTTTCCCGATCACGATATCCGTCGGCATGTCTCCACTCTCGTTCTCATCTTGCCCCGTCTCGCTGCTATCGATCGCCTCATCTTCACCCCATTGATCGATCGGCTCGTTCTCCTCGCCTTCCTCCCCACCCTCCTCGGGCTGCTCCTCGGGATAATCCTCGCCCCGATCGAGGGCTCCATAGCGACGGTGAAGATTCGCAACGAGCTTCCAATTTCCCCGATCGTAGGCTTCGGCCATAGCCTCGTTGATGAGCCACGGATCCGGTTGAAGTCCTCGCTTGACCGTGACGAGGAGAGCATACAGATAGGGACGTTGACGCTTGAAGCGTTCCGCTTGCGAGAGCCGTTGTGTTTGAGACACAACTCCTTTCGATACGGTCGGAGGATTTGTCGGAGGAGCCAAGAGCCCTCGACGAGCGAGAGCGTGAATTGCGAGCAATCCGCCGAATAGAAAGACGAGGGGAAAGATCACGAGAAGTCTCCTCGCATCCCGAGAACCTTCGATGGATCTTCGATGATGCCATTGGGTAGCAGCGTCAACACGTGAACGAGAAAGATGCCATCCCGAGGAATCGCCTTCCTCGGATATCCCGCCGCACGAAGCTCCTCCGACGGAACAAATTTCACCTTGATCACGGGACGGGCATCAAGCCCGTCATACACGCGACGTTCCGCAGCGAGCACGCATCCGAGATCCTCACAATCTCCCTTGCCCGCTTTATACAGACTCGGCAGATCGAGCCAGTCCTCTTGACCGGGAGGCTCCTCCTCGTAATAGACCCCTGATTTATAGAGGCGAGGATAGGGTTTTCCTCGCGTCAACGCTTCACGAAGATGCCACTCGTTGATCTCGGTGAGAGCCTCTAGCGAGATGATCAACGGAGCGAATCTCCGACGAACCGAATCGTGATCGGAGAGATCAGCGTCGGGAAGATCGATCACAAACCGGAGCTTCGTCATCGGTTAGCCCTTCCCGTATCCGAATTGATGGGGATCGAGTCCGCGAGCGCGAATCCTCTCCTCGATGTCACTGGTATCCGGCCCTTCTTGCTTCGCTGGCTTCTCGCGGAGGAACCACCATAGACCGAATCCGATCGCGCCGATCGCGACGAGCGAGGCGATCATCCCTTTCGAGCTTTGCTCCTCGCCACCGATCCGAATCTTCGGAGTCTCAGTCTCAGTACCGACGGCGAGCCCTTGATCGTAGAAGCTCATTGGTTCTCACTTTCGACAACCGGGAGAGATGGATTCGTCGGCTTGCGAGCCTTCACCCCGCTCCGATCGAGGAGGATCGCGAGCGCGGTATTGAGATCGTTGAGAAGCGAAGTCAGCATCTTGTTTTGTTGATTTCGCTCGTTACGTTGTTGACGAAGCTCCCACAACACAGCCCCCGCAAACGCGAGGAGCGATCCGCTTTGGACCCAATTAGCAACCTCTGGACCCATAGCACACGCTCCTTACTTCGGTTGAGTTTTCAGCGATCGAACCTCGTTCGCGAGCCATGCGGTTCCCCGCTCGATCGCTTGATGGAGGAGCTTCTCCGTCTCCGCGTTGCGAGGAACGCCACGCTTCTTGAGCACGGTCCACGCTCGCTCGTCGATATACTTGCGAGCGGTCTTGAGATAGTCGGCCACACCGATACCACTCCCCGACGAGTAGCTATCCACTAGCTCGTGAACGAGGTTGTCGATCATCGAGCCGATGATCGATTGCAGACTCTCGGTCTTCTTCCCGCGAGCCTTGTTCCACAACCATCCGCCGACGGTAGTGAGCACGGTAACCGCGACGGTCGGATCGATCTTCGATAGCCAGTCCCACATGATTAGAGCCCCAACTTTCTGATCTTGAGTGCGGCAAGATCGACGATGTTCGCGGCTTTGCTCCACGCCTTCGCCGATGATAGTCCCCATTGAGTCGCGCGTTCATCCGGCCAATTGGAGGAGAGGTGTTCCACCTTCTCGTTGGCGATTTCTTCGACGTGCGCGAGGAAATCGGATAGACCGAATTTATCGATCAGCCGCTCTAGCGTCTCCTCATCCGAATCCGCAAACTTGGCAACCTTCATTGTCATCCCTCCCGAGAGTGTTTGAGAGCATCGAGCTTCGACCCATACAGATCATCGAGCTTCGCGAGATTGATGGTGTCGGGATAGCTATCGAGGTTCTCCCATCCGAAGTGTCCCGCGACCATGCGATACACCTCGGCACGCTCGCGAACCTTCGGACTCTTTGCCATCGCGAGGATCTCGGATTTCGTCGTGCCGTGAGTGTCGGCCACCGATTTCCAATCCTTGTCTTTGACCCAACTGAGATCCTTGATCGCATTGGGCTCGATGGAGAACCGATAGACCATCACCGAGGTTTCGTCTTCTTGAGGCTCGTCCCAATAGACTCCTTGGAAGTCTTCTCCGTCTTTCAAAATGAGATAACCCCCGTACTCGAAGGGGTTAGCGTCACCGAGATTTGCGATCAAATGACTCACAGGATTTTCCTCCATTTCAACGGTTGTGTTTAAGACACAACAAACACAACCGCTGAAATCGAGAGCCGATCAACACCTCGCGGGTGTGATCGGCAATCGAAGCCCGGTTAGGAAACCGAGCGACCGAACACGACGCACAGGAACGTGTGAGCCACCATGGCATCCACGTTGTTCACTTGGAACACGAAGTCCTGAGCCGTCTGAACGGTATCCATCCGCATCGCGACGCCGAAAGCGCCTTGGATGAAGGCTTCCGCCGGAATCGTTCCCGCTTGAACGAATTGCGACACGTTACCGACCTTGATGTCAGAGAGCGTGAAGAACGACGCGATGCTCGCGGCGATCACGATCCGCTGCGGACGGTACGCCTTCACCTGCGGACGAGCGGTGATCGTCGCGGCGGTTGCCGCTGCGATCGTACCCGACGAGGACATCGGCAACACGAGTTGCCCATCCTTCGACGGCTGTTGCTCCTTGAGGAGCGTCCCGTGTTGGATGGGAGCACGTCCCGGCGATTGACGCATCGCACTCCGACCGCGACCGCCACCCCGACGACGGCGAGCCCCCACGATCTCGTAGCCCGAGAGAAGCTCGTCCACGTCTCCGCTCACGTCATCGTCGTAGCCGACTTCTTCATCCGCGAAACCCACCAACATCTCGTTGGCACCAATGATGTCAAAACCCATAGCGATTCTCCTTGTCTCTGTTTCCGTTTCGAGAATCCGCTAGATAAACGCTCTCGTCTTTCTATCGGCGTGAACCCCTGAACTCCAGGGGCGAGAGGTATCGAGCGTCTACCCGCTCAACACGTCCGATTGCGCGGCTACCCGCGCGACGCTGCAACCGCAGCCGCGATCTCGGCGGCTGATAGGTCGCTGGAACCCTTTACGGGGGCTTGGATCTGACCCTGCGGAGCGGGAGGAAGTTGCTTCGCCTTCATCGCCGCTCCAACACCCTTGCCAACCGTCGTGAGATACGCGGCGAGCGCACCATCACCGAAGTTGTTGAGGTGATCGGAGTGCTTCCCCGCGACTCCGAAGTAGCCGAGGAGGTTGAGAGCCACACCCGCTCCCAACTCTGCCGGGACTCCCATGATCTCGATGCTCCCCGAGCGACCTTGAACGATGCCCATGCCGAGAGCCATCGCGCCCACCTCCACGGTACGAACCACCTTCTCGGTGGTTTTCGCGGCGTGCTCCTTGAAGCGAGCCATTCGCTTTTGCAGACCTTCCGCACGATGAGCGAGCCGCGAGAGATGAGCCTTCGTGATGTTCGTCGTCATTTCCTGTTTCTCCTGTGGTTCCGAGTTGTGTCTCAAACACAAGGGGTGTTGTGTCTCAGACACCCCAACGATGAACACCAATGATAACAGAAGTTTGTAAATGATCAAGCATTGTCAAGCATAATTCATAACTATTTTCGAGGGGGGATCTCTCCCTATCAAGGGTTGTGTTTGAGACACAAGGGGTTGTGTTTGAGACACAACTCCTATTCCCGCTTCCACCAATCTCCCAACCCTCTAAACGAGTCTCCGATTGCCAATCTGAACCCCGGATCGCAGATCAAACATTGCGCTCGATCGTTGCTACTACTCTCGATCCCCGGAGGAGCCTTGAACCGAATCCGATCACGAAACAGGAACGTATACGTCGGCCACTCGACGAGCGTTCGCCACCACTTCGTAGAGGGGTCTACGTTGACGAGGAAGCAAAACGAAGCGGCTTCCCATGCCTTGAGAGCCCACGGGAGAACGTCGCTATAGGGCGGATTGACGAACACGGAAAGCTCTCGCCACGACAAGAGCAATCCGTTTCCGCCAGTCTCTAACGATACCGATCGCCTCGCCCGAACCGTGCTCCGAGAGTTGGAGCATGGATCGAGATCGACGAGCGGAAGCCTCTTGGTGATCTTTCGTGGAGTACACCAAGCGTCGTGATCACTCATGTCGCGCTCGCGGATACCTTCTCTACATCGGCCACCTTCTCGATGATCGCGGCCATGACACGAAGCGTCTCCCCGACGGACTGATCGACGGGGTGAGAACGACTATCGTATCCGCGAGCAACCTCCCGCATCGTATCGACGAGCTTACGAGCGAACGTCTTGAGCATTTTATCCCCGATCATGTTCCAAGACTCCCGCCATCCTCTTTGATGATGATCGGAACGAGGTTCCTCCCGAGATCGGTGAGTCGGTGATACACGATGGTCGCTCGATCACCGATCGAGATTGTCTCCGTGATCATCCGATACTCGATCAGCTTCTTCATGTGAGCTTTCTGCTCCTCGGTGAGCTTCGCGGCTTCGTAGTCGAACCGCGTCTCTCCACCTCTCTCCGCGAGAAACCGGAGATATGAGCGATGGACTGACGATAGGCCGATCGATACCAACCCATCGTTAAATTGCAACTCGTAGACGAACACACGCTCTTTCTTCACTCTCTCTTTCCTTTCTCGATCTCATCGATCGCATAGACTCGCTTGATCGGTTGCTTCGCCACTTCATCGAGGATCTTGTGAACGCATTGAACGATCTCCTCCCTCGTCACTCCATTAACGAGGAGGATCTCGATCCCTTCCCCGAGGAAGCATCCTCCGACTCCTCCGGGGTTGTGGCGAAGATCGAGCACGAGCGAAACCGCGAGCGTGTGAATCTTGCCCGCGATCTCGTGGACGGTTGCAGCTTCCGCTACCGCCGCGTTGATCATGAATTGCTCTAGGTCTTTCTTCACTTGTTCAACAGGCTCGCGATGACTTCCGCAAGCTCCTCACTCACGAGGACATGGATTTTCTGCTTGTGATTGTCGGAGACGTTCCATACCGTCTCTCCACTCTCCGCATCGGTGATCTCGGTGACCGTCCAAACGCCTTCGGAGTTTTTCGAGACTTTCTCCATCCCACCAACGACGGCTTCCGCCTTGTCCATCAAGTCATCGAGCCATGATTTCTTTTCCTCAGTAGCCACGGGACACCTCCTCACCGATGAAGCCCGCAAGAAAACGGAGCGGCTCCTTACCGATGTTCTCGACATAGAGCGAAATATCGCAGGCAACCGGAGCAACCGGAAGCGGCCACTCCATCCCGAGGATCTCGGCTCCCGTCTTCTCGATCTTGATCTGGAACACTTCATCTCGCTTGAAGATCGCATCAATCTCCGCGAGTCGATCCATCCGAGTCGCGAATGCGTCTGCCGGAATCGGTCCATACGCCGCGATGCGCGAGTTAGTCCCGACCCTGACATCGTGAATCAGGAACGACGATGCAACCGGCTGATGCACGAACAACCGTTGTCCGCGCCAAGCCGATACCTGCGGACGTTGCACGATCTGAATGTAGCCTCCCGACTCGACGAGTCCAGCCTTGACGGAACCCTCGCCCGCGAGGAGCCGTCCACCCCTGCTATCGAATCCCATCCACCATTTCATTGCTTCTTTACCCATATCCATTCTCCTTGTCGGTTGTGTCTCAAACACTAGCGGTCTTTGCGAGTCTCTTTAGTGAGCGAACGAATCTCCTCGATATCCCATGGTCTGCTATGACCATCGGGATAGAAGTGTCTTTTTGGAACCAATGTGTTTTGTAGTTTCTTGCGATAAGTCCTCTCGACCGGGGTTGTCTGTTGCTTCCTCAGTAGCTCTCTCGTGCGAGCCATCCGCGTAGCCGTCACCTCCTCACCTTCGATGATTTGCTGAAACCTCTCCACCGTCATCTTGGAGAAGCCCTTGGCTCGCACGATATCGACGCTCTCTCCCTTCTCGTTCTCACCCTCCAATCGATAGACCTTTTGCGTGACGAAGTGACCTTTTTTGATCGTCTTCTCCAGCTTGATCGCCCCGAGCACTCCCTCCGTTGAAGACAACTCCTCAGACGATGAAAACCCGTCGGTGTCGCAATAGTGAACCTCATCGGAGAAATTCATATATTCCCAAAGCGTTCTTCGACCGATCGCCGTGATATGTGCGCTGATCGGGACGTGCAT
>Ga0315273_10004045_pt1 | contig 17825 bp, 14 predicted proteins | sample YL17G02_0_MG_FD_205753 | JGI IMG/M metagenome (GOLD analysis project Ga0315273, IMG submission 205753) | Sediment microbial communities from Yellowstone Lake, YNP, Wyoming, USA - YL17G02_0 | ecosystem: Environmental > Aquatic > Freshwater > Lake > Sediment | place: USA: Wyoming | collected...
AAAATATAATGTTGCTTGTTTGATGACTACGACTGATGGTAGAATAGATGAAAGAACTTTTACTATTAGGATAAAAGATAAATAGGAGGTTTGAATGGCAGACTTAAATTCTGCATCATTTGTGGATTTAGAATATTTTAATGCTATGTCTGGATTGGCCATTGCTGTTGATTCGGATGAAGAAACTATTTTTAATAATTGTGCTAATGCTGTCATTAATATGATGGAGTATTTTTGTGGGAGAAAATTAAAAGAAAGGGATTATGATTATACAGATTCAGATGATGAAGAATTTACTATTTTTGATGGAATAGTAGGTTCAAATTTCTGGTTTCCAACTTATCCAGTTAGTGAAGTTACTGCTTTTTATATTAGTGATGTATTAATTATTGCTTCAACAACTTATGATGATACTACTGGATATTTTTTGAATAAGAAAATGGGCAAATTAACATATTTTAGTGGATTTGATTCTACATACTTACAAAATATTAAAACTAGCTATACGGCGGGATATGTTGATACATCTTTGGAATATTTAGAATTACAAAAAATATCTTATGATTTAATTCTTGATATGTATAATACTTCATCTGAAAGTGATAGTAGTAATTTAACATCTGAAAGGATTGGTGGATATAGTTATACTAAGGCAAATCCTAAAGATTTGACAAAATTTCAAGGAATATTTCCCAATCAATTTTTTGCTCTTTCTAAATACAAGAGGTTTATAATTCAATGAGTATAAATAAACTTTTAAAAATGACATGTAATATTGAGAGAGCAACACTGACAACAGATGTTTATAGGAATACTGTTTTAACTTGGGCAGTATTGAAATCTAATGCTAAATGTTTTGTAAATTATATTCAAGAAGCAGCAAATATTAAAATGGGAATTTCAGGAGAAAAATTAACTGATTTATATAAAGGATTTTTTGCTGCTGATGAAGATATTAAACCAAAAGATAAAATTTCTATTTCTGGTACTTATTTTTATGTGAGATCAAGTAATATAATGGTAAATGCTAGAAATGGAAAGAACAGTCATATTGAATGTTTACTTTCATCTGAGGAAACCTAATGGATTCCAAATTAGCAGTTGCTAGTGCTAAATTAAGTTCAATTTTAAATAAAACTGAATTGGGCAAAATAATTGCTTCAAGAGTTGATAATGTATTTCAAGATATTGATAAAATAGTTAATCAATATTTGGGAGATTTGGGAAAAGAGGCAGTTAAGATAGCAAGAGAGGGAATTAGATTATCTAGTCCTGGGGGGAAAACTTATGCTTATAAGGAGTCTACTAGAGGAGATATAATAACTACTCATAAAAGTAGTACAGAGGGGAGTTATCCAAGAAGTTTTCAAGGAACACTTTCTAAAAGCATTATATCCTATGTAGATAAAAATAATAAAACTGTAAGGGTTACAGTTAATAAAAGTTTAAATCCAATAGGAACTAAAGCATATGTCTCTGCTGGAAAAGATAGCCCATATCATGGAATTGTTATTGTTGGAGGAAAAAGGAAAACAGCACAAGAATATGCAGCATATTTAGAATATGGTTTTACAATAAAGAAAACAGGAGCAAAACATAGCAGACCATTTCTTAAAGTATCAATGGATAAGGCAAAAAGAAATTTAAGAGATGATATGAGTGAAGAATTAAAATATGTAATTGCAAAGAAGTTTAAACAAGAGATAGTTAATCATCTTAGAATTAAAGTTACTTAGGATAAAACTATGTTAGAGATAACTAAATACTTAGTTGATACTTTGATTAATAGTAATTCTATTAAAACTTTATTGGGTGGAGATATTTCTGATTCAAGAATTTATTCTTGGAACCCTCCTTTTGATGTAGTTTATACTACTGCTAAACCAGCAGCAGTTTTTTATTATTCTGAATCAGGGAAAAGACCTTATGAATTTTCTTATCCTCAACAATTACCGGATGAAACTTATTATTTTCAAGTAGTTTCTTTTGATAGAACTAAAGTAGAGCAAATTTCTGAATTAGTTTTTTCTTTACTGGATCTTTATACATTTCATACTGAACATTTTAGTGTAAAAACAATGGAACCAGGAGGAATATCTGAATCTACTTTTGAGGGAACACCAACTAAACCACTTTATATTAAAAATATAATCTTTGAATTAAGTAATATTTTTAGAAGGGCTTCGGCTTCAATTAGTCCTTCTGTTTCAATTAGTCGTTCTCCATCTATTTCAATTAGTCGTTCTCCAAGTGTTTCAGCTAGTGTTAGTGCTTCAGCAAGTGCAAGTAGTTAATTTGTAAATTTGCTTTGTGGTTTACTTTTGGTTTATACTTAAATTTGTGAGGATACTGTTATGGTTGAAAATGATAGAAACTATCGGATGATTCGGATTGTTTGTAGAGGTAAAATTAAAACTTGTGATCGTTGTTCTGATATGGAATTTACTGAAGGCTATTGTCCTCAATGTGGGCGACCCCTCTGGAAAAAATCAGAGGAATCCTGCGATTGTATATTGGGGTATGTAGAAAAAGAAATAAAAATCAGGGGAAAAATTAATTTTGTTTGTAGAAACTGTAGGACTGTGACAACGTATTAGTTTTTGGAGGAAAAATATTATGGCACTTTTTGCTACTAGTTTCGATAGCGACAATATATCGCTAGGACCGTGTTTTGTTTATTTTAAAGGAGCCACTGATTCAATTTTTCGTCATGTAGGCCATACTTATGGTGGGGTATCTGTTTCAGTTACTCAAAAATCTTATGATTTGAAGTCGGATCAGTATGGGGACACTCCGGTTAGGGCGGTTGATGGTGGTGTAACTCTTGAAGCCACTGTTAATTTAACTGAAATGACTTTTGATAACTTGAAAATGATGTTTACAACTGCCACTGATGTAGGTGGTGCAGGGGCAACTTTGACCTTTGGTAGTCCTGTTGGATCTTCATTGGTTTTTGGTCAGTTGATTTTGGAGCCAACTGATGGTAGTGAAGTATGGCATATTTACAAAGCTGCTGCTAACTTTAACTCTGCTATTGAAGTTTCTTATACGGTAGATAAGCAGAGAGTTTTTGCTTGTAAATTCATTGGTATGATTGATGATTCTCGTGCTAGTGGAGATCAGTTGTTTAGGATTGGCACTACTTATGATATTACTGGTACAAGTGCTAGTGTAAGTGCTAGTGCTAGTAGAAGTCCTAGTAGAAGTGCTTCTGTTTCTGCCAGTTCTAGTCCTTCTAGTTAATTGTGATTGTGGGGGGAGAAATCCCCCCAAGCAGTTTAAATTATGATTGTTCCATTGCTGATATGGGGGTTATTGAAAATGGCTACTAAAGAAGATACTAATGTTTTTGATTTTTCGGATTTAGGAAAAGATGTAACTTTTAAATTTAATGAGAAAACCTACATTATCCCTGCAATACCTAAGTCAAAAGCAAAAGAATTAATGCGCCTTTCTCGTGAAGTAATCCGTAAGTCAAAAGAATATGAGAAAATCCAATTAGAAGATCCTGATTCAAAGGATGATAGTGATATTGATGTTTTATATGATTTTCAGGCTAATTTTATTTTAAAAGCGGTATCAGGTGTAACTAAAGAAGAGATAGAATTATGGCCTGCTCGTTTGGTATCAAGAGTTATTCAACTAATTAATGAGACTGTTTCAGATACTAGTGACGAAAAAAAAGTGTAGTATTAGAAATTATTGAATACTTACAGATTTGTAGGGCTTCAGGAGGAGGAGTTACACTTGAAGAATTAAATGAAATGCCTATTGATAAATATATTGCAGTGAGGAAATCAGCAGAGATTGATGAACTTATATGTAGATTAAATTTGATAACAGATATTAATGCAGCATTTAATGGAAATGAGAAGCATATTAAATCATTAACAGATAGATTTAATATGCTTCTCGGAAATAGAAATGACCCTTCTCTAAATTCTCCAAAAGATCCCAAATGGGCTGAAAAACTTAGAAAATATCAACGATAATATTTTAAAGGTTTAATAAAATGCCTGATACAGTAGAACAAGAATTAAAATTTAAAATTTCTGCTGAAATAGATGATTCTCTTAATAGATTTAATAAGAGCCTTATATCTATTACTGAAAATACCAATAAGATGGGAGTATCAGTAGCAAATAATTTTCTTAATATGGGAAAACAAATAGAAAATTCTACTAAAAGTCTTAATCTAGGAGCAACTTTTAAAGGTTATTTTGATAGTATTGCTAAATCTTCAGCTTCAGCATTTGGTGAAGTAAAAAGCCATTTAGGTTTGATTGAAAATGCTCTTGGGAAGTTACCGGCATTAACTAAAGAAAAGATTGAAATTAAAGTTAATATATCTCAAACTCAAGCTGAATTAAGTAAAGTAAATAATCAAATAAAAGAAACAAAGATATTACTTAAAGAATTAGCTGATTATAAGCCTTCTGGTGGAAGAGCAACTAAAGCTCTTATTGCTTTAGATGAATCATCACTTTTAAAATCTAGTTTACAAAAAGATAAAGTTACTTGGCAAGAATATTATAATGAAGTAAACAGTAAACAAAAAGGATTATTGTCTGAAGTTTATACTAGAACAGGAGAATTATCTAATAGTGTTATTAACCAAATTGCTGTCAATGCAAAACGAGCTTCTTCTTTAATAAAAGAAGTAGTTGAAGCTCAAATAATGTCTTTACAAAGAACACAAGGAATGACTGGAAAATTTTCTCCTGACACTAAAAATATTTTAGTTAATAAATCTATTATTGATTCTGCTAAAAGAGAATATTCTGAATTAAATACTTATGTAATGGGTTTACAAAAATCTTTAACTGAAGCGATTAAGGCAGAACAAGTTGCTCGTTCTGCTTATGATAAGCAATATACAGGAGAAGCTAAAGAACAGAGTAGAATATTAGCAGAAAATGCTGCAATTAATTTAAAGAAGATTACTCAAGAGCATCAAAATGCTGTTGATGCAATGAATAAACTACAACAAAAAATAGGTGTGGGGAATATAGCACAAAAGAGTAATATTGCCGGAGTACAAAAATCATATGCTCAAGGAGGTTTGAAATATGCTATTGGATTTACTGCTGAAGAATTACAAGCAGAAGGAGATAGATTAAAATCACAATTAAAATTACTTTATAATGAGATGATTGTAATTGGTAAGAGGTCTTCTAAGGGAGCAATATCAAGAGGAAAAGAGATTCTTCCCGAATTTGAAGATTTAAAAGGAAAATTTGATTCACTTAAAAATATGATAAGTCAAAAAATAGTAGAATTAAGATCCCTTACTTCTAAGGGAATGATTAATGCTACTCCAGATATTATTGCTTTACAAAAATTGGAAGGTAAATTTACAGAATATGCAGCCAGTATTAGAAATCAATCAGCAGGTCTTGGTAAAATGACTCGTTCCCAATTAGAACAAGGAGCAAAAGGATTTTTTACTAAATTTTGGGAAGGATTTAGAGATTTACGTTGGCAAATGGCTGCTGCTGCTTATATGTTTAATATGTTTGTAAAAGGAATAATTAATAATTTTGATGAAGCATTAAATAAAATATCTGAATTTAATAAAGAAGTATTTGGATTGGCTGCAACTATTGGTATTGCAATGGGAAAAAATGCACCTAAATTTAGTCAAACATTTGAATATTCTGCGGAAGTATTGACTAAATTACAAACTGCTGCTGCTGGTACTTATCTTAAAATGGAAGATTTACAGATGATTGTAAGAACATTTGCTATGCACGGAATGTTCCCAAAATCTGATCAAGATATTAAATCCCTAGTAACAATTGCAAGTGGTGTAAAGATTCTAACTGAAGGCATGGCTAATGAGGGTGTTCAGATGCGTCAAGAAATTGATGCTTTGTTATCTGGAAGAGCTAGAGTAACAGATACATTGGCTAGAACATTTAAAAGAGCTGGTATTGATATAAAGAAAGAAATGCAAAGTTGGCAATCTGAGGGCATTTCTACTATGCAAGGTCTTGCAAGAGCAATGCAATCAATGGCAGATATGAATACAAAAATAATAGATCAGTATGCTGCACAAAAGAATTTGTTAAAATCTAATTATGAATATATTCAAAGAACATATCTTTCTGGATTACATACAGCAGTAGGAGAATTTTTAGTAGACGTTAATAAATCATTAGGAGTTCCTGGGGAATATATTGGAGAAACTGGAAGACAAATTGGAGAATTACTTGTAGTTTGGAATTCTGCTTTAGCTGTACTTGGAAAATTAGCTTTAGAATTTGTTTCAACTTTATTAGATGGAATATCTAATTTAGCAATAACTCTTGTTGGAAAAGGTGGTTTAGTTGGAAGTTTAGAAGTGGTTATTAAAGCAGCAAATATATTTTATTATGCAATGGCATCAGTATTACATACTACAGTACTTTTGGTGGGTTTATTTAAAGGACTTTTTTATATTCTTGGTGCTTGTGCTGAAGTAATTACTGGGGATTTTGTTGATGGATTAGAACTTCTTAAAAAAGGGTGGGAGGAAGTTGCATCAGCATCTATTCTTTATTATAGGTCAATGGATAAAGCTTCAGATAAATTTTTTGAAAATTGGGAGAATGCAAGTGGTTTAGCTGAAAAAATTAGTAAAGAAGTGAATTTTAATAAAAATAAAATGTCAGGAATGGTTAATATTATTGATGTAAGTGAAGCACAATTTGCATTAAAACAAATAGAAGCTAATTTAGATAAAACTCTTGAAAAATATAAACCAAAAACTGAAAAATTAGATAAAGTTATTAGTGATACTTGGGAAGATTATAATACTAAAATGGTTACAGTAAATGCAACTTTAGGAAAGTTGCAGATAGAACAAAAAGCACTTTTTGAAGCTATGCAGAGAGATTCAAAAAGTGCTTTGGGGAATGTAACATCTGATATGGAACTATTGGTTGCAAAATATAAAAGAGCAATTGGTGAATCTGGTATTGGTGGAGTTAAAATTGAGGATAGAATATCAAAATCGGAATCAAGTCCTGGTTTTGTAAGAAGAGCAATACCATCAGATGTTATGGGTGCAGGATTGCAATTAGAAAATGAAAGAAATCAGAGAGAAATAGAAAAAGGAATAGAGAAACAAACTGATGCAGTAACAAAGGGTACGAATGATATAAGAGCTATCCAAGAAGCAGCCTATAATAAAGATTATTTATCATATATGAATTATTTAGAAAGATTGAATGAAGATACAATTAATGCTTATGATAAGCTTATAATGGAAACAGATCATTTATATCAAGAAATAAGACTAATGGCAGATCCTCATGGAATTATTGCAGCTAATTTAGGTGTACTTGATATTGCTATTTATGAAAAGAGGATGAGAAAAGAAGTTGAATTAAATAAGAAAAAATTTGATGATATTGAAGATATGATTAGAAAATCTGCTGGATTTGAATTATCTGAATTTGAGAAGATTCAAAAAGAAAAAGAAAATATGATTAGGGAAGTTAATAAGTCTTTAATATATCGTGAAGAAGAAAAAATTAGATTAATTGAAATTTTAGAAATAAATTCATTAGCTAGAATATCAAAGGCTAAATTAGAACAATCAAAGACAATCGCTAATGAACAAATTAATACAGCAAATCTTGCTGCGGATTTATTGAGTAAATCTTATGGACAACAAGGACAACAATTAGGTCAACTTTTAAAATTACAAACTGATTATAATAAAAATATTATGGATGCTGCTGAGAAAATTAGAGCTTTTGGAGATAAGTGGGGATATAGTTCAGATGAATTTAAGAAATATATTACTACTGTTCAAGAGGGATTAAAATTACAAGAAATGTTGATGGAATATCAAAAAGAAAGAGTAATGAATCCCTTCTTTGCTGATTTAGAAGAGATGTCAAAAGGATGGGTAGATACTCTTTCTGATGGTATTGCTGATATAATAATGGATTTTGATAAATTGGGGGAAACTGCTGATAAAATTTTCAAAAATATTACTAAACAAATATTGACTGCTTTTATAAAAAGACAATTGATTGAGCCCCTTATGGATCAAATGGGAGGATTAGGAATTTTCAAAGTTGGTGATAAAGATATTAAAAATCAAACAGCAAAATATATGCAGCAAATGACACAGATGCAAACAAGTAATCAAAGCTATTTAAATGATGTTATTGCTGGTAAGTTTGGTCCTACTGCTTTGGGTTCTGCTGCAAATCCTATGTATGTAATTCCTGTTTCTGGTGGTTTGGGTGGTGGTGAATCTGGTATTCCTGGTGTTTCTAATTTATTTGGTGGAGGAACTGGTGATACTTCTAATGCTAATATAATGGGAAATACTGCTTGGCAGAGTAAAGTATTTGCTGGTGATTTTAGTAAATCATTTCAAAAAGTAATGCAAGAGCCTTGGTTTAATGATGTTCTTAGTAATTCTTATGCTAAGGGAATTGATCCAGCATTAACTTTAGCAATAATGAAGAATGAGTCTGCTTTTAATGTTGGTGCCACCTCTCCAGTAGGTGCTGGAGGACTAATGCAATTAATGCCCGGAACTCTTAAAGGATTAGGATATAATTCTGGGGATCTTTATAATCCACAAATGAATATTTCTGCTGGAACTGATTATTTGAGTCAATTACAATATAAATATGGTTTTACTGGAGCAAATATTCCAGCAGGATATAATGCTGGTCCTGGTGCAGTGCAAAAATATGGTGGGGTTCCTCCTTATGCTGAAACTCAAAAATTTTCTGCTAAAGTACAACAGGATTATGAAATTTTTTCTCAGGATATGAATAAATTTAATGGGGGTTTAAATACTGGAACAGATAATTTGGGGGGATTTTCAAATGGTTTAGATGGAAGTATAACTGGTTTAACTGGATGGGAGAAAAAATTAGAAGATAGTTTTAAACGTGGACCTGAAATTTTTGATATACCAAAAACTTCTGATTCTACTGCTGGCAGTTTAGCTGGCAGTTTAGGTTCTACTACTGGTGTAATGAATGTTACTGCTCAAATGGTCAATGTTAATGGTGGCGGTATTCCTGGTGCTGCTGGTGGCGGTATTCCTGGTGCTGCTGGTGGCGGTATTCCTGGTGCTGGTGCTGGTGCCTCTTCAGGAATTGGGGGAATGTTTTCTAAATTAACTGATGGTTTAAAATCAATGGTATCTGGAATTTTTGGTATATTTAAGAATTTGATTGGAGGAATTTTTGATTTAATAAAATCTTTAATTTCAGGAATAGGAAGTGTACTTAATAGCTTAACGAACAGTTTAAGCAGTATGGGAAGTGGTGGGGGAGGTGGTCTTGGTGGAATTGGAAGCTGGCTTGGGGGTTTGTTTGGTGGTGGGGGAGTAGGATTTGCTAAGGGTGGTATTTTAAATGAACCTGTATTTGGTGTTGGTTTAAATACAGGAACTAACTATTCTTTTGGTGAAGACGAACCAGAATTATTTATACCAAAATCTAAATTAGATTCTTCAAAACAATCAAGAAATGTTCCAATTTCATATAATGTACATATGGGCGGAATTCATATTAATTCTATTGATACTCAAACTGGTGCTGATTTTCTTTTGAAAAATGGTGATGTAATTCAGACTATGATGATTAAACAATTGAAAAATAATAAACAAATAAGAAGAGCAATTCCTAATTCGTATTAAAAGGAATAAATTATGGCTAATTTTAGTTTTGATATTCATAGGTGTACTGCTAAAACTCCAGTTTGGAATAATGTTGCTACTGAAATGGAGGGAATGAAAAAGAAAACAAGATTAAAATCAACTCAACCAAAAAGAACTTGGGAAATAGAATTAAGATTACAAGATGGATCTGAAACTCAAAATGTTTTAGATCATTTTAATGGTCAATATGGAATTAATGGTACTCCATTTAATTGGATTCAACCTGATTTTTTTGGTGGAAATACTTATTATGTTCGTTATGTTGGATTGGATTATTCTAATCCAGAAGGATTGGGAACACATTGGAACTTTTCAATTATTTTCGAGGAATCACTTTGACATAGGAGATAAATTAAATGTCAATGGATATTGCTGATGCTATAAAACCGGAATTTTATAGGCTATATACAAAGGTAATTCAATTATATGATATTTACGATCCAGATAATGAACCTCATTATTATAGATATTGTGCAAATAGTTCTGATTTAAGTGTTTTAATAACTTCTCCAAATACTTATGCAACTTATACAGCTTTGGCTATAAGGAGAAGTTCTATTACTTCTGAAGAAGGAACAACAGTTAATGAATTAGAAATTGGTTTAGATAATGTTGATTTAGCATTTAGAACTGCTGTTGCATCTGGATTTTTGATTAATAAAAAATGTACTGTTTGGGTTGGATTTTATAATCCAACTACAACTAAAATTTATGGTAGAGTAAAAATATTTGAAGGATATTTAGATGAACCTAAAGGGGATGAACGATGGGTGACAATGACCATTAGACCATTTCCCATGTTTGATCGGGAATATCCAAAAAGAATTTTTCAAGTAGGATGTAATTGGATTTTTGGTGCTGCAACTGGAAATAATCCAGGATGTACTAAAAATAGAAGTAGTTATAGTATTACAAGTTATGTTGCTAGTGGTTCTGATTTAGAGGAAATTCACATTGCTGATTCTGGATTAGGAAATGATTATTTTGTTCCTGGTTATTTGGAAGTTTTGGACGGCCCTTATATTGGATTACGAAGACCTATTGCAACTAATACAACAACAGTAATTACTTTAAGAGTAGCTTTAGAGTTTGTTTTATCTGAAGGAACTTTAATACGACTTCAAAAATTATGTGATAAAAGTTTAGAGGCATGTAATACTATTTTTAATAATAAGAATGAACATGGAGGCTTTCCTGGAGTACCGAAGGCCCCTCGACTGTGATGTAGAGCCACTTGACATAGGTTTTTCCTCTTGACTTCTTATTTTGGGTATGTTATCCTTGTTGTAACCTCAAAATAAGGAGAAAGAAAATGGGACGAAAATTAGATTTGACAGGACAAAGGTTTGGTAAGTTGATGGCAGTTAGATTTGTTGGAATGAAAAATGATAGATCAGTTTGGTTATTTAAATGTGATTGTGGTAATTTAAAAGAAGCCTTAGCAAAAGAAGTAAATAGAGGAAAACTCAGTAGTTGTGGTTGTTATCGTGGAGGAGAAACAAGACTAAAAAGTATTCATGGAGATGGGTCAAAGAAAAATGAACATCCATTACATAAATTTTGGCGTTATATGAGGAAAAGATGTAATAATAAAAATCATGATAGTTATAATAATTACGGTGGTAGGGGAATAACTTATGATAGTAATTGGGATAATTATGAAAACTTTAAAGAAGATATGTATTTTAAATATATTTATGCTACTAAGAAATATGGAAAGAACACTCAATTAAGTATTGAAAGACGAAATGCAAATGGTAACTATTGTTTTAAAAATTGTAAGTTTATTCTTTTAAATGAACAACAGGGAAATACTAGAGTACAAAAATGGTTTGTAGCTATTTCCCCTGATAAAAAAGAATATGTTGCTAAAAATGTAGCAAAGTTTTCTAGAAAATATAACTTAAATCCTAGCCATGTAGGTGAGTGTCTTAGACAAGAAAGTATTCATCATAAAAAATGGACTTTTGAATATATAAAAGAAATTAAAAAACATAATTTAAAAGTTGAAACTAAAAGATTGAAATTATGTTATCAGAAAAAATGAGACAACAAATAATTACTGAAGCTAACAAATTACTTGGGGTTCCTTTCCATCATGCAAGTAATTCTAGTCTTGGTATGGATTGTAGAGGATTTGTTTGGTTGGTTTATCATCGGGTAGGAATAGAATTACCAACTTGTGATGGAAGAAGTTATACAGCAGATTGGTGGAAACATACTAAAGAGGAAAGACTTTTAGAAACTTTTTTAAAAGTCTTTAAATATACAAAAGAACCTAAAATGGGGGATACTTTATTATTTCGTATTTTTAGTTTAAATGTTCCTGTAAATCATTGTGGAATATATATTAATGATGAAACATTTATTCATTGTTTTTCAGATAAAGCTAGCAGAGGGGTTCATCCTCAAAATTTTGATCATAAATGGCACCGTAGATTTATTACTTTTTTAACATATAAAGGATGAATTAATGTCGAGTTCGGGCCAAATTGTAGGTTCTATAATTGGTTTAATAGCTGGAATATTAATTCCCGGTGGTGGTTTTGCTCTTGGAATGGCTTTAATGAGTATTGGTGGAACTATTGGAGGTTGGTTAGATCCTCCTGGAGCACCAAAACCAGATCCAATGGGGGATTTAGGAGTTAATAGTTATATTAGAAATGCTCCAGTTCCAATGGTAGTAGGACGTAATAAAGTTTATGGTGGTTGTATTTGGATTGGAAGATATTATGCTTATAGTGAAAATGAAGGATCTTCAAAAAATCCTCAATATATTACTTTAGTTTATACAGAATTTGCTATTGCTTTTAGTATTGGTCCTATTTCTACATACTATAAATTTTATATAAATGATGAACAAGTATCAAAATTTGATGAAGATAGTCATGTAACAGGTGTTATTACTAATCTTGTTATAGAAGGAGATAATACTAAAATTTATTATAATTATGTTGATGAAATAACTAAATCATTTATAGCAATTAATAGTGTTGTTTACACAAAAGAATATATTGCTTATGATACTTATGAAGGAGTTCAATATAATTTGGGGGGGGCTTGTAGAATAATTTTAAGTTACAATATTGAAGAAGAAATACCTTATATTTTAGTTACAGGACATCTTAATTTAATAAATCCAGATACCTTAGAAGAACATAATCCTATTGGAGATAATTTTAATCTCCATAGTTCTAGTCTAATTACTATTTCTGATGAAGAAAATCATTTAAATTTAAATGTTTCTTCTTATCTGGGTACACCCACTCAAACATTTAATTCTTTAATATATGCACGAGATCCTGAAATAGCCATAAATTATAAAAGTACAGCTTATACAGTTGTTTGGGGAACAATAGGACAAACAAATAGTATTCCATCATTTGCTGCTGAGATTAGGGGAATAACTACTAATGCTGTTGAAGATGATTGTAATCCAGTTGATTTTATTTATTGGTTTTTAACTGATAATTTTGATGGTTGTGGAGAATCCTTTAATGATTTTGATGGTTCTCCTCATTCTAATGGTTCTTGGTATAATGAATCAGAATATTGTAATGGACTTATTTCTTATATAGATGAACATGGTGCAACAATTGAAGAACCTAGATTTAGATATTCTAATGTATTTTCTTCAAAAATAAAAGGATATGATCTTATTTATGATGTTTTGCAAACTTGTAATGGTATAGTTTATAAAAGTCAAGGAAAGTGGTTTATAAATATTGCAAAATCAACTGAAACTCCTATTTTTTATTTTTCTGATTTTCATCGGGAAAATTTTACAGTTAATAATATTAGTACCAGTAGTAAAATTTATGTTGATTTTTCTGATTATCCTGATGACTATTGGAATGGAGATCTTAGTTGGATTACTAAGGATAATATTTCTTATAGTTTTATTGTAGTAAATCAAACTTCTACTTATATTGATTTAGCAGAAGAGCTTTCTTTTATTCCTGAAATTAATGATGAATTTTTTATTACAAAAGATAACATTACAAAAGAAAGTTTTTCTTATGTTGAAAGAGGAGACAATTCAGTTATTAATGTGAGTAGAGTTGAATTTATCAATAGAGAAGATGAATATCGAAATGATATTGCTGAAGTTAATGATGGCAGTAGAGGAGAATATCATTCTGGAACTTTTTATGCTGATACTAATAAAGAACAAACAGTAAGTATGATCGGTATTAAGAGAAAATCTCAAGCAATGCGAACAGCACAAATGTTATTAGATTCTAGTTGTTATTTGAGATATACTTGTCAATTTGACACTGATATTGTTGGTTATATGATTTACCTTGGGGCAATTGTAGGAGTTTCTCATAGTATTACTGGATGGGAAAGAAAATTATTTAGAATAGTGAGGTCTGAAGAAAATGATGATTTATCAGTAAAGTTTAATTTATTGGAGTATATTCCTACGTTGTATAATGATTATACTCCCCCATTTAAAGAAACAGTAACTCAAAAAATAGCTAATCCTTTTTTACCCCCATTAGTAGTCACGAAAGGATTTGTTAATGAATATGATGGTAGAATTTATATTGCTGTAGAAAGACCTGTTGGAGAAAATGATGAGTATTGGAGTGGTGCTCAAATTTTTATAAAGAGAGGAGAAGTAGGAGAATACGAGTATTATAAAACAATAACTACAACAACTCCAAATGTTAAATTAAGTTCTGATGTAACAAGTACACAAAATTATATTTCTTTTGATTCTACAGAATTATATGGAAGTTTTCCATCTTCAGGAACTTTATTTTTAGAGAGAGAACAGATTCGTTATACTTCTATTAGTAGTAGTAATAGATTTAGTGGCTGTACTAGGGGATATAATGGTACGGTGAATAATTCTCACATACAGGATAATTATTGTGTTTTATTTGATATAAATAAAATGCCATATTATGAATATCCTCCAGAAGAAATTGGAATTCCTCTTTATTTTAAATTTGTATCAGTAAATTATAAAGGAGTTACTGCTGATTCAAATACATCTTTAATTGTACCATTTACTATTGGCAGTTCTCCTTCTAGTAGTTCTTCTATCTCTGCTTCTGCTAGTATTAGTCCATCAGTTAGTGAATCTGCTTCTGCTAGTAGTTCTCCATCAGTTAGTGAAAGTATTTCTGCTTCTGCTAGTATTAGTCCATCAGTTAGTGAATCTGCTTCTGCTAGTATTAGTCCATCAGTTAGTGAATCTGCTTCTGCTAGTAGTTCTCCATCAGTTAGTGAATCTATTTCTGCTAGTAGTTCACCTTCTTCATAAAAGGTTTTATAAATGTCCAATCAATGGTTAGGTGCTGGTTTAGGTGCTGCTGGTGGTTTTTTATTCCTTGGAGGATTTCCAGGACTTATTGCAGGAATGTCTATTGGATATACTTTATTTGCTCCAAAAGAAGCTAAACCTGCTATAGAGATGGAGGATTATACTAATTATAATAGATTAGAAGTAGTTCCTCTTTTATTTGGTACAGATTTATGTCCTAGTTCAATTATTTGGGTAAATAATTTTCATTCTATTAATATAGAGGATATGACAAATAAAAAGAAAGTTAAACAGCAGGAAGATACTGAAGTTAAAATTCCTGCTACAGTTTTTTTAGCACAATTAGCTTACGTTTTTTGTGAATCTTGTTTTATTAATTATCCAATTATTAACGGTTTGGAATTAGGAACAATTTTAAATTATAATATAGATTTAATTGATGATTATTTTGAAATGGAGTTTACTGATACTTCCTGGCCTAGTCAATATTCAGCAAATCCTCCTGTACCTACAGCAGCAGTAAGTAAAACTTTTTTATATTATAATGGGCCTTTGGGAACTGATTTTACAATAGTAAAAAATGCAACAAATATGGGAGGAAGTCCTGATATTCCTCAAATTACTGCTGAGTGTGCTTATAAAGCTCCTTATATGTTTTGGGCTGGAGATGGGGGAACTGCATTTGATAAAAATGGATATACAAATTCTTATGTTAATCTAGCAATTTATCATTTTCTTGGTGCTCATTGTGGATTGAATAATTCATTTATTCCTTTTGGTGCTGAAGATAATAGTAATGACTATGTATATTTTATAAATAGAGAAGGGGCAATAGGTTATTATGATATTTACACTAAATCTTGTACTTTAATAGTTACTAAAAATGTTGTTTCTTATGGATATTATGGGGGAATGACAAATGATCAAGTTTGTATGAGAACTGAAAATGGAAGAATTTATATTACTACTTGTAGAAATGAATATAAAACTAATGTAGGAGGAATTGAACAATACTATAATTATCATGGATGGACTACGAATTATACTGGTTATGCTTTATATAATCCAACATACTCATTAGAGTATGATTTATTTTATATTGATATAGCTACAAATACAGTAACTTCGATAATTATAAGTAATAGAATTATTGTACCATTTAATAGTTCTCAAGCAACACATCCTGCAATTCATATGAATACAATGGAATTTTCTGAAAATTATTTATATTTAATTTGTTTTCAAGTTGCACCTTATTATTCTGATTCTACATATTGGAGTTACTTTATTCAGTATGGATTATATTTTGGAATAAATGTTACTGATCCTTATGGAGGTCTTTGGAATTTTAATCAACATCAATTGGGAAAAATGGTAGTTTTGAAATTAAATAGAACTACAGGAGAATATATAGATATAGCTGGAGAAATTTATACTCGTGGGCTAAAATATATGACTTTTATGTATCTTACTGTTTCTAGTGATATAATGTGCTCTGCTACTTCTCTTTCTATTTCTAATGAAATACAATTTTCTTATGAATATATAGCAAAAAATGATCAATTTAGTTGTTCTGGATGGATTATTAATGATGTGTTTTATACTTTTCCAGAAGATAGTTTTTGTGGTATTGGTTATGGTAGAAGATTTTGGGGAAAATGTATTATTAATGGAAATCATTTTGTTAATTATAGCTATCAAGATAATAATTCTGATGAAGATCATAAAAGCCACAATTCTATTTATTTTATCCCTGCTGGAGGTACTTGGTCAAATAAAATAGAATTAGTTAGAGGGATTGCTAATGTTTGGTTTTTAACTCGTTATAATAATCATAGTCAAACTTATTTTATTTCTCCATTTAATTATAATTCTGAAATTTATTTTAAATTTAATGTTAGGAGTAATTGGGATTTTTATTGTGATTTATGTAGACTTGATTTTAAATCAATTGATAATTATGATTCACTAAGAATGGATACTGGATATGGATATTTTTTCCCTGTAGTTCGAGATTTTGTAGTTGCTTATCCAACCAATTATCTTGGTGCTTGGGCTAATTGTAAATATGCTATATTGGATTATTGGGGACCGGCTTGTTATTCAGTATCTACTTATGTAGATATAATGCCAACTGATGCTCTTGATATTACCAATAGTATGATGGTTCAAAATAAATATACACAATTACCAATTATTCAAATTGCTCAGGCGGATAGAGATTATTGTTTTGAAAGAATTCCTTCTAATATGAATGGAATGGATATAATTGAACCTAGATTTTTATATTCAAATTGTATTCAAACTAAATTAAAAGGATATGATTTACTTCAAGATATTTTACAAACTTGTAGAGGATTTTTAACTTTATGTAATGGAAATTTAACCTTAAAAATAATGAAAGATACAGAAACTCCAGTTATTTATTTTGGTTTAGATGAAAATTCATTTATTACTAGTCAAACTTCGGATTATTTTAATAGGATTTATGCAGACTTTTCTGATTATCCTGAAGATTATTGGAATGGAGATTCTGGCATAGTTTTTTTAAATGATCAAGAGTATGAATTTATAGTTAAAGATCAAGTAGATACATATATTACTTTACTTGATAATTTAAGTTTTAACTGTCCAATTGGACTTGAAGTTCACATAGTTAAAGATAATATTAAACAAGGAAGTTTTACTTATTCAAGAAAATCTCAAGCAGATAAAGCTAATAGAGTAATTTTGGAATATAAAAGTAGATTTGATAAATATAGAGAAGATGTTGTTGAAGAAGAAAATGTTATGTCAATTGAAGAAAATGGATTAAGAATTAAAACTTTTACTATGAATGGTATTAAAAGAACTACTCAAGCAAAACGTATG
>Ga0315273_10004046_pt1 | contig 17825 bp, 12 predicted proteins | sample YL17G02_0_MG_FD_205753 | JGI IMG/M metagenome (GOLD analysis project Ga0315273, IMG submission 205753) | Sediment microbial communities from Yellowstone Lake, YNP, Wyoming, USA - YL17G02_0 | ecosystem: Environmental > Aquatic > Freshwater > Lake > Sediment | place: USA: Wyoming | collected...
CATCGGGGATGCGATCGTATCCGTTCGCACGCGCGACTTCTTCGACGAGATCGTCTTCGAGTGTCACATCGATCCGCCACGTCGGCACCGTAACCGCGATCGGATCGCCCGGCGTGACGCCGAATTCCATCGACTCCAGATGGCGCGCGGCGTCGGCGGCCGACACCGGCATGCCGATCACGCGCGTGCAGCGTGAGGAGCGCAGTGCCAGCGTGATCGGTTGGCGCAAGTCCAGATTGCGCTCTCGGGATGCACCCGCCCTCATGCCGGGGCACATCGCCGCGAGCAGTTCGAGGAACCGCGCGACCGCGACCGGACCGATCGCAGGATCGACGCCGCGCTCGTAGCGCTTGGACGCCTCGGTCGAGAGACCGAGCCGTCGCGCACCGCGCCGCACGCGTCGCGGCTCGAACCACGCGCACTCGAGCAGCAGCCGCGTCGTGCCGGTGTGCACTTCGCTGCTGGCGCCACCCATCACGCCCGCGACGGCGACGGCGTGATCCCGGTCGGCGATCACCAGCACCTCCGGATCGAGTTCGCGCTCCTTGCCGTCGAGTGTCGTGAGCTTCTCCCCCCCGCGCGCGCGCCGCACCCGGATCGCAGGACCGTTCAGCCGGTCAAGGTCGAATGCGTGCAGCGGCTGGCCGAGCTCGAACAGCAAGAAGTTCGTGAGATCGACGACGTTGTTGATCGGACGCTGGCCGATCGCTTCGAGACGCTGGGCGAGCCATGCCGGCGACGGTCCGATCGTCAGGCCTTCGATTGCCTGAGCGATGTAACGCGGGCAGCCTTCAGCATCTTCGAGTTCGAGATCGAACGCGCCTGCCGCAGCGGGCGCAGTCCAGCGGTGCTCGAAGCGCGAGCGAGCCGCACCGGTCCAGATTCCGCCGAACGCGGCTTTCACTTCGCGCGCGAGACCCACCACCCCCATGCCGTCCGGGCGGTTGAACGGGATCTCCACATCGAGCACGCTATCGGGCGGCCCGAACAGTTCCTCGGCCGGCCGTCCCGCTACCAGGTCTGCGCCCGGGAAGGTGCGCTCGAGATCGACGATGCCGTCGTGGTCGTCGCTGATCTCGAGCTCGCTGGCCGAGCACAGCATGCCCTGGCTCTCCTCGCCGCGGATCTTGCTCTTCTTGATGACGAGCCCGCCCGGCAGCTTCGCTCCCACGGTCGCGAGCGGGACGAGCATTCCGGCGCGCACGTTCGGCGCGCCGCACACGACGCGCAGCTCACCCGAGCCCCCGTCCACGCGGCACAGCGACAGCTTGTCCGCATTGGGATGCTTCTCGACCTCGAGCACGCGCGCCACCACCACGCCGGTGAAGCGCGGCCCGTGAACCTCGGTGCCTTCGACGTAGAACCCGCGGCGGGTCAGCGCCTCGGCGATGGCGTCGGTGTCGGCATCGGTCTCGATCCAATCGCGCACCCATGACAACGACAGTTTCATTCGGTCACTTCCCGGCGAGTGCGCCGCGTCGTAGTTCGCATTGTCGCCGCCGTCCGCTGCGCGGCATCAGAACTGATTCAGGAACCGGAGGTCGTTCTCGAGGAACATGCGGATCTCCCCCACGCCGTGGCGCAGCATGGCGATCCGCTCAATACCCATGCCGAACGCGAAGCCGGTGTAGTCCTCGGGGTCGTAACCGACCGCCCGGAACACGTTCGGGTGCACCATGCCCGACCCGAGCACTTCGAGCCATCCCGAGCCCTTGCATACGCTGCAGCGCCGGCTCGTGCCGCCATCGCTGACACGACCTTCGCCGTCGCAGATCGCGCACGACACGTCCATCTGCGCGCCCGGCTCGACGAACGGAAAGTAGATCGGAATGAAGCGCGTGCGCACCTTCGCTCCGAACAGCGCGCGCGCGAACGTATTCAGTGTGCTCTTGAGATCCGCCATGCTGACATTCTTGCCCACGAACAGTCCGTCGATCTGATGGAACTGATCCATGTGGCTCGCATCGATCTGCTCGGCGCGGTACACGCGTCCGGGGAACACGAGCCGCAGCGGCGGTTTCATCTCCTCCATCGCACGCACCCAGCCGGGCGAAGTGTGCGTGCGCATCAACAGCGACTCTGTCACGAAGTACGTGTCATGGGCGTCGCGCGCCGGATGATCGGGCGGGAAGTTGAGCCGGGTGAAGTTGTATTCCTCACGCTCGACTTCGGGGCTCGTGTACACCGAGTAGCCGAGTCCGTGGAACAACTCGAGCAGCTCGTCGTAGATCTGCAGCAGCAGGTGCCGCCGCCCGACCCACGGCCTGCGCCCAGGCAGAGTGACGTCGATCGCACCGCGCGAATCGGCGGCACGCTCGTGAAGGACGCGCATGGCTTCGTGCAGATCCTCGAGCAACCGTTTCGCGAGATTGAGCGCGCGCCCGCGGATGCGGCGTTGCTCGATCGGAAGCTGCGGAAGCTCCGACAGCGCGCGCGTCAGGTCTCCGCGCTCGCGGCCGAGAGCCGCTGAGAAGCGAAGCACGAGCGTTGCTGCGTCGGGCGACCCGGCGATGGCGCCGCCATAGGCATCGACCGCCTGCGCGACCTCGGCGTCGATCGCGCCGAGCTCGGCGAGGCGCGCCGTCCATTCCGCGACCCGCGTGGCCGGGTCGGTCCGCTCCCAGCCGTGTTCGAGGCCGCGCACCAGCGTTGCGGCGCTCACGTTCACGCTGCCGCCGACTTCGCGACCTCCGCGAGCCTGGCAAACGCCAGCTCGTCACGCACCGCGAGATCGGCGAGCAACTTCCGGTTGACTTCAATGTTCGCGCGCTTGAGTCCCGAAATCATCGTGCTGTACGACAGCCCATTGATGCGCGCCGCCGCGTTGATACGCGTGATCCACAGGCGGCGGAAGTCCCGCTTCTTCGCGCGGCGGTGCTCCCATGCGAACTGCCCTGCGCGCTGGACGGTTTGCAGCGCGGTCTTGAACAGCTTGCGGCGACCCTGGAAATTCCCCTTAGCGGCCTTGAGGACCTTCTTACGTCGGGCGCGGCCGGGTACGACTGTTTTTGCGCGTGGCATGACTCAAACCTCCATCCCCGCGGCGCAAGATGCGGCGCGGGGGCAATGTGACCAAGTCTCTAGACGACTGATTGTTTCGTTTACCGCTTGCCGAGCATGCGCAGGACGCGGGGCTGATCGACGTCGGCCACCATCGCCGTCCCGACCAGCTTACGCTTGCGACCGCGTGGTTTTCCGATCATCCCGTGACGGAGGCCGGAGTGCGCTCGCTTCGCCTTTCCGCTTCCCGTGAGCTTGAATCGCTTCGCGGCGGCGCGGTTGGTTTTCTGCTTGGGCATCGTTACTCCTTGGAACCGACTTCCATGCGGACGCCGGAGGACGCCGGCGCGGACTTCGCGCCCGCACCCGGGTGATCGTGGTCTTCTGTCATTTCACGATGCTCCTTGCTGCCGGGCTTCGGAGGCTTGGGCATCAGCACCGTGGTCAGTGAGCGGCCTTCGGAGCGCGGAGGTGATTCCACCGTCGACACGTCGGTCAACTCGGCGATGATCTTCTGGATCAGAGTGAAACCGATGTCCATGTGCGCCATTTCGCGGCCGCGAAACGTGATCGTAAACTTGACCTTGTCGCGTCCGTTCAGAAAGCCGCGCGCATGGTTCATCTTGAAGTCGTAGTCGTGGTCGTCGATCTTGGGGCGCATCTTCACTTCTTTGAGCTGCATCTGGTGCTGCTTCTTCTTCGCCTTGCGCGCCCGGCGATTCTGTTCGTACTTGAACTTCCCGTAGTCCATGATCCTGCATACCGGCGGCCGTGCCGTCGGGGAGACTTCTACGAGATCGAGGCCGCGGGATTGTGCGAGCTGCAACGCTTCGCGCGTGGTGAGCACTCCGACCTGTGACCCATCGTCCCCGATCACGCGGACCTGCGGGACACGAATGCGCTCGTTCACCCGGACTTCGGGCTGCTTGGCTACTGGAATGGTTGCCACCTCCGCGTGAGCGGTTCGCTGCAGGGCCCGGAGCGCATGCGACGCATGCAAAAAAACGCCGGGCAGGGTTCCCAAGCAGAAACCCCGCCCGGCGTTGCCGGATGACCGCAATCCCTCGAGACACATTATGAGGATTGCGGCCGAAGCGAGTAACCCTGAGCGTGACCCGAGGGTCCGCGGGGGTGAGAAGCCGTCGGGCTTCTGCTTGAAGTAAGACCGGGGCAGTCTAAGGGCCTGAAGCCCGAAACGCAAGCAGCCCGGGTTCTAGCGGCGGCGTTCTCGCGTCTCTTCGAGCACCCGGTCCACGAACGCCTGGCGGGTCATCGCCTCGAGCTGGCCCACACCCTTCCGGCGCGGCGAGACGGTCCCAGCCTCGGCTTCGCGCGGGCCGACGACCAGCATGTAGGGCACCTTCGCAAGCTCAGCGTCGCGGATCTTGGCACCCATCTTCTCGTCGCGCAGGTCAACCTCGGCGCGGATGCCGGCCTGCTTGAGCAGGCGCGTGGTGTCGTTCGCGTAGTCGAGTGCTTTGGGGTTCGCGGGAATTACCATGACCTGCAGCGGCGCGATCCACACCGGGAACTCGCCAGCGGTGTGCTCGATGTAGATGCCCATGAACCGCTCGAGCGATCCGTACAGCGCGCGATGCAGCATGATGCACTCATGATCCTGGCTGTCGGGGCCGGTGTACATCACACCGAAGCGCTTGGGCAGGTTCAGGTCGACCTGGATCGTCGGGCACTGCCACTGGCGGCCGAGCGCGTCCTTGAGCTTGACGTCGATCTTCGGGGCGTAGAACGCGCCGCCGCCCTCGTCGACTTCGTAGGGCAGGTTGCGACTCTCGAGTGCTTCACGCAGCGCATTCGTCGCGAAGTCCCACTCCTCGTCGGTGCCGAGATACTTGTCGGCGGGCCGGGTCGCGAGGTAGCAGACGTACTCGTAGCCGAAGGTCTTGAGCAGGAAGTCCATCAAATCGAGGATGCCCGCCACTTCGCCAGCGAGTTGGTCGCGCGTGCAGAAGATGTGCGAGTCGTCCTGCGTGAAGCCACGCACGCGCTCCATGCCGTGCAGCACGCCGCTGCGCTCGTAGCGGTAGACCGTTCCCAGCTCGGCCATGCGAATCGGCAGCTCGCGATAGCTGTGCTTGCGGGTGTTGTAAATCATGATGTGGCCTGGACAGTTCATCGGCTTCATGCGATACGGCTGGCCGTCGATGTCCATCGGTGCGTACATCATGTCGGCGTAGTTCTGGAGATGCCCCGAGATCGCGTAGAGCTTCTCGCTCGCGAGGTGCGGCGTGTACACGAACTGATAGCCGCGCTTCAGATGCTCTTCCTTCCAGAACTGCTCCATCAAGTGCCGGACCATGCCGCCGTTCTGGTGCCAGTGGATGAGCCCCGATCCCACCTCTTCATGCACCGAATAGAGGTCGAGCTCCTTGCCCAGGCGGCGGTGATCGCGCTTGAGGGACTCTTCGATGCGCTGCAGGTATTCGTCGAGCTCCTGCTGCGTCGCGAACGCGGTGCCGTAAATGCGCTGCAACATCTCGTGGCGTTCGTTGCCGAGCCAGTAGGCGCCCGCGACGTGCGTCAGCTTGAACGCCTTGAGATCGCCGGTGGCAGTGACGTGCGGCCCGCGGCACAGATCGAGGAACGGCCCGTTGGTGTAGAAGGTGATCTTCGAGCTCTCGGGGATCTGCGACAGAAAGTGCAGCTTGTACTTCTCCCCCGCCTTCTCGAACCGGGCGCGCGCCTCATCGCGCGTCGCCTCGCGGAACTCGAACGGCTGGTTCGCAGCGACGATCTCGCGCATCTTCGCTTCGATCCGCTCGAGATCGTCGTTCGTGAACGGCGTGTCCTTCGCGAAGTCGTAGTAGAAGCCGCTTTCGATCGGCGGTCCACCGGCGACCTTCACGTCGGGAAACAGTTCGATGACGGCGGTGGCGAGCACGTGCGCTGCCGAGTGGCGCAGCCGGTAGAGCGGCTCCCCACCGGGGTAGTGCACGAGATCGGGTCGGTCTTCTGACGCAGTCGCCATGGACATGGCGTCACTCCTTAAAAGCGCGGACTTCGCGATCCGGCCGCATCGACGGCGGATTCCGCGGAGGTTCATGCGGCGCAGGCGCAAGGCGCGGAGCCGGGACGTGACGTCCCGGATGGGGACGCGCCGCGCCCCGTCATTTAATGTGGTGGGCGATGCTGGATTTGAACCAGCGACCCCTTGCTTGTCGAGCAAGTGCTCTACCAACTGAGCTAATCGCCCGCGAGGCCGCGAATTAAGCCGGATGTGCGCGATGCTGTCAACCCGGGGTGCCGAGTCGTGCGAATCCTGCGCTCCTAGATTCTTCGCCCGAGCACCGTCGCGATCGTCCGGATCTGCTCGACCAGCTCCCGGAACTGCTCAGGATAGAGCGACTGCGCGCCGTCCGACAGCGCGTGATCGGGATCGTGGTGCACTTCGATCATGAGTCCGTCCGCTCCCGCTGCGATCGCCGCGCGTGCCATCGGCGCCACCTTGTTGCGAATGCCGGTGCCGTGCGACGGATCAACGATCACCGGGAGGTGCGACAATTCCTTCACGACCGGGATCGCGTTCAGATCGAGGGTGTTGCGGGTGTAGGTTTCGAACGTGCGAATGCCGCGCTCACACAGGATCACTTGCGCGTTGCCCTGCGAAACGATGTGTTCGGCGCTCATCAACCACTCTTCGATCGTGGAGGCGAGCCCGCGCTTGAGCAGCACGGGCTTGTCGGTGTGACCGACCTCTCGCAGCAGCGTGTAGTTCTGCATGTTGCGCGCCCCGATCTGAAGGATATCGGCATAGCGGGCGAGCAGTTGGACCTGCTGTGAGTCCATTACTTCGCTCACCACGGCGAGGCCGTTGGCATCCGCCGCGCGACGCAGGAGTTTCAGTCCCTCCTCGCCGAGTCCCTGGAAGGAATAGGGCGACGTGCGCGGCTTGTACGCGCCGCCGCGCAAGATTGTCGCGCCGGCTTTCGCGACCGCCGCCGCGATCGTGAACACCTGCTCCTCTCCCTCGACGGAACACGGCCCCGCCATGAGTGCGAGTTGGTCGCTGCCGATGGTGCAGCGTCCAACCGTGATCACCGTGTCGTGCGGGCGAAACACGCGCGACACCAGCTTGAACGGCGCGCCAATCGCGCGGGTCTCCGCGACCCCGGGCCACGAACGCACGGTGTCCCACTCGGCCGCACCGGATTCGCCGATCGCTGCGATACGCACCTGACCGTCGTGATCGGTGCGATGCACTGACAGGCCGAACATGCGCAACCGCGACGCGACATCGTTCGCGACCGTTTCGGGGACATTGCGCTGCAGCAGGACCAACATGATGGCGGATCAACTCCATGCGCTGGAAGCAGGCCGACCGTCGTCGTGTGGACGGTCTGTACTCGGACGCGGACCTCGAACCACGGGTCTAAATGATAAGCCCACGCGCTGCGGGCGTGGGCTCGGAGTGCTCGGAACCGATTGGGGGAACTCAGCCGCCGACGCGGTGCCTCCGCTCACGCCACGCGTGAACGAGCCAGCACCAGGTGCGCAAGGTTTCAAATGTGTTTCTCATGACGCGCGAGCCTAGCACGCGCCCCGGTCATCAACAACGCGCGAAAGCCGCGGCGCCACGAACCGAAATGCTCCGCTGCACAGGAGCGACCGCGCGAGCGGGTATGGCCGCCGCGCCGGCCTAGCGATCGCGACCGCGCAGCGCGCGCTGGCATAGCCAGGCATCCATCAACACAATCGCCATCATGCTCTCGGCGACCGGGACGACGCGCGGGCAGATGCACGGATCATGACGACCTTCGATCGCGATCGTGGTCGTTCGGCCATCCTTGGTCGCGGCGGTTTGGGGCTTGCCGATCGAGGTTGCCGCCCGCACCGCGACCCGCACCACGATCTCGGCGCCGTTGGAAATGCCACCCGCGATCCCCCCTGCCCAGTTGGTCACGAATCGCTCGCCATCGAATACATCATTGGTCTCAGATCCGGCGCGCGTCGCCATCTCGAAGCCACCGCCAATCTCGACGCCCTTGGTCGCGGGAATCGACAGCATCGCCGCGCCGAGCAACGCATCGAGTTTGGCCATCGTCGGATCGCCCCACCCCGCGGGCACGCCACGCGCCACGATTTCGATGACGCCACCCACCGAATCCTTCGCATCGCGCGCGGCCACGATGCGAGTGGCCATCGCCACGGCGGCCTCCGCATCGGGACAGCGCACCGGATTGATCTCCACCAGGTCCCAGTCGCGCCGCGTGGCGCGCACGTCGCCGACTTGTACGGTGCCGCCAACGACCGTCACGCCGATGGTCTCGAGCGCGAGCTTCGCGAGCGCGCCGGCCGCGACGCGACCCACCGTTTCCCTCCCCGACGAGCGTCCGCCGCCGCGATGATCGCGGATCCCATACTTCTGCTGGTAGACATAGTCCGCGTGTCCGGGACGGAAGACGTCGCGCAGCGGAGCGTAGTCCTGCGAGCGGGCGTCGGTGTTGCGCACCAGCATCGCGATCGGCGTGCCGAGGCTCGTCCCTTCGAACACGCCGCTCAGGATTTCGACGACATCCCCCTCCTGCCGCTGAGTCGTGAGCGCGCTCTGCCCCGGGCGGCGCCGATCGAGCTCGCGCTGAATCGCCGCGACATCCACGGCGATTCCCGGTGGCATGCCGTCCACGACCACACCCACGCCCGGTCCATGCGACTCGCCGAACGTTGTGATTGTGAACAACTGTCCGAAGCGCGACGACACGACTATTTCTTCTTCGCGGACTTGTTCGCCGGCTTCGTCGATGACGCGGGTGGTCGGGGCGCTCGAGCCTTGGTGTAGGCCGCGATCGTCCGCGCGCGAAATGCCTGATGTGCCTCCACCATCTTCTCGAACTGGTACAGGTACGTCGCACGAATGTCCGCGCGTGCCTCGGCGACCCAGCCCTTGCACCGCTCCCATGTCACGATGTCTTCGCCGGTGTGGTCGAAGAACAGCTCGGCGTGCAGCACGCCGCGGTTCACCAGCGTTCCGACCATCTCCCAGTACGACGTCGTCATGCGGAAGTGGCGGTCTTCGTCGCTGTGCGACAGGTAGCGCAGCTTGATCTCCATCCAACCGCTCGGCTTGAAGTCGGTCAGAAACCACTGGCGCGCGCGCCGCAGTTCCGGGTCGCGCCGCATCTCGTACAGGCGGAGCAACAGCTCCGCGTCCGCGTGATTGGGATTGCGCATGTGTGGATCCTTTTGGGTGGAAGTGAGGGTGACGCGTGATGTACGGCTCAACCAGAAACTGTGTGCCTAGGGCGCGCGGAAACGAATCTTTCCCTGCGCGTCCCACGCTGAGAGTGTCCCCGCACCATCGTCGCGCGTGCCGATCGCAACGCTCGGACCGCCCTGCCGGTTCCCGAGGGTCAACTCGGAACGGCGCGAGCCAACCAAGGCGGCGAGCGGCGTTCCATCCGGCCCCTTGAGCGTGAGATGGGCGACGCCATTTTGCTGAGCTTCGAGCAGCACGCCCCCGGTCGTGCCCGCGCGCCCGAGCACGAGGCGAATCGTGCCGTTGCGGTCCACTTCCATGCCGCCCGCAGGGCGGCTGTCGGGATCACGGAGCAGGATGCGGTTCGCTTCGATCACGTCGAAGCGCCCGGTCGTCGCGGGGACCAGCGATCGCCCGCGCGGCATCGCAAGTGTCGCCGCGAGTGTGGCAATCGCGATGAGCACAGCGATGACGGCAATGCCGCGCGCGCTGCGGCTCTGGCGCTCGAGTGCTTCGACACGTTCGACGAGGATCTGCAGTTCGGGGTTCACGTCGTCCTCCGGATCAGTTGCCAAGCCACTTCTGGACGGTGAGAGACAGGCTTGTGGCCCATGATCGATGGTAGGCTCGGGGTCTCGAAACGCCGCCGTCGCGCGCGACGCGCGCGTACGCAAAGTGGACGAGTAGATCTGGCGCGAGGTTACGCCCGCCGGGGCACGCGCGCCAAATCCTCGGGGATGCCGCTGGCCGTGATACCTCGGAGACCGCATGCCGCAGAAGCTGGCCGCCCCACCGTTGCGCATCGTGCCATTGCTGATCGCAGGCGGGTTCGCGCTGCGCGTGTGGGTCGCGTTCGGCGCCGGGATCATCGAGCACGACGGCGCCTACTATGCCGGGCTCGCCGCCGCGCTGCTGCGCGGTGATGTCGCCCACGGATGGAGCACGGTGTGGCCGCCGCTCTATCCCGTGCTGATCGCGATGGCGGCGTGGCCATTTCAGGTGGCTCATATAATGAGCCCCGAGCGGCTCGAATTCGCCGCGCGCTTGGTGTCGGTCGTGGCGGGTACGGTGACCCTCGGCCTGCTGCATGGCTGGACGCGCCGCATGGCGGGCGAGCGCGCCGCGCTCGTGACACTCGCGGTGGCGGCATTCCATCCGCGGCTCGTTCAGTACTCGGCGAGCGCACTCACCGAGATGACGTTCATCGCCCTGTTGCTCGTCGGCCTCACGCTGATCGCCGCGGGCGACGAGCAACCCGATGGTGAGCGGCCGGCCGCGGGGCGTGATGTTGCGGCCGGGGTCGCGTTCGGTCTCGCCTGCCTCGCACGGCCCGAGGGCGTGGTGCTAGCGGCGGCGGTCGCGGTGGCGATGGTCGCACGGGGATTGCGCATGGCGCGCCGCCAGTTGCGGCTTGCGTTCGTGCTCGGCGTGTTCGTTGCCGTGCTGCCGTGGGTGGCGTTCATGAACACCCAACTCGGCCACTTCTCACTGAGCGAGAAGGGTGGGTACAACTTCTGGCGCGAGTTCAAGCCGGAGTACCGTGCGCGCTTCGGCGATCCGCCCGGTCTCTCCGAGCGCGTGTTCGAAAGCCCCGAGCTCGCAGCCTCCATCCCGCCCGCACCGGTCGACGTGTCGGGTTTCGTGCGGGCGGAGCCGGCGCTCGTGATTACGCGATCGCTCGCACGGCTCGCGCGCATCGTCACCCAGTCGATTCCGCAGGCATGCTATCTGGTGTGGTTCGCATTCGCGCTCCTCGGCACGCCGCTGCTCGTCGGGCGCTCGTTGTGGCCGGCCGCGGCGATCATCGTGGCACTCCCTCTGTTGTATGCGCCGTTTTCCGCCGACCGGAGGTTCTTCGTGCCGGCGGTGCCGTTGCTGCTGGCGCTGGTCCCGGCCGGGATCGAGCGGGTCGCGGCGTGGATGGCGCCGCCGGAGCGACGCGCGATGCTCGGCGGTGTGCTCGCGGGGGCACTCGCGCTTGCGGGTCTCATTTACACCGTGGTCCATCCGCTCATGGACGAGGCCCCCGAGCACCGGGCAGCGGGTATCTGGCTGCGCGGCGCGTGGCCGAATCTCACACATGATGGATCGTCGCTGCGCCCGGTCGTCATGTCACGCAAGACGTGGGTGGCGTTCTACGCAGGTGGCATCATCGCCGAGTTGCCCGAGGGCGGCATCGACTCGGTCCTCGCGCGTGCGCGCCGCAAGCGCGCTGACGTGCTGGTCGTCGACGAACGCTGGGCGGCGTCCAATCGCCCCGAACTCGCATTTCTGCTCGACCCCGCGCGCGCGCCATTGCCGCTGCGCGTGCTGCGGGTCATCGAGACGCCGCGGCGACTCGTGCTCTACGACGTGCGTGGCGTGCGCTAAGGCCCTCGAGGCGCGCTGATGCGCCTGGCCCAGCCTTCCTGCGACACCAGATACTTCATTGCGGGATGCAACCTTTCCCCATCCTGACAGTATCCTAGTGACATTGCTGGGTTCGAACCCATGCTGCCTGTGACCGGGAGGCAGTCGGGTTCGTCATGAGGGTGCGCGTCGCTCGCCTAGGGGTGGCGCGGCCGTGAATCGAAACCACCTGAGGTGACGCCATGAAGTCTCTGGCCGGCAGCAAGATGCATGTGACACATGTGGCAACGGTCCCACGTTCCTCCGTTTCGGCGGCGCTGCTCACGCTCCTTATTCTGGGATTGTTCGTCGCCGCCGCACTCGTGATTTCCCCGCCCATCGCGCTGAGCGCCGAACGATATGATGTGCGTGGCTCCGAAGTCTCGATTTACAGCCTGGCGGGCCAAGTCTCGGTCGTCCCCTATAAAGGAGCGGATGTCGTCGTCGAGTTGACGCGCGGCGGACCCGACGCCGGGCGGCTCACCATCGAGAGCGGTCCCAAGGGCGACCGACAGACGCTGCGCGTGATCTTTCCTGGCAATCGCATCGTCTATCGCAAGCTCGGCGCGCATTCCAACACCAACCTGCACGTGCGGCGCGACGGCACGTTCGGCGACAGCAGCGTCGAGCTGATGGGATTGGGCAACCGGGTCACCATCGCGGGCGGCGGTCGCGGCATCGATGCGTTTGCGGACCTGCGCATCATGGTGCCGACCGGAAAGAATGTGCGCGTTTACGTCGGCGCGGGAGGTGCTACGGCGAGCGATGTGAGCGCCGATCTGCGGATCGACACGGCCAACGGGGCGGTCGAATGCCACGGCACCCGCGGTTCGCTCGACGTGGACACGGGCTCGGGATCGGTTGAGGTTCGAGCGGCGCAGGGTAGCGTCAACATCGACACCGGCTCCGGCAATGTGGTTGCCGAGGACATCAGCGGCGGCGCGATCAAGATCGACACCGGCTCGGGCTCGGTCGCGGTCAATGGCGCGAAGACGTCGTCGCTCGACGTCGACACCGGCTCGGGCAGCGTGCTGGTCGGCAACCTCGACGCACCGGGGGTGCGGATCGACACCGGCAGTGGCCGGGTGAGCTTGGAAATGGTGCGCGATCCCGAGACGATCACGATCGACACCGGCTCAGGTAGCGTGATGGTGCGGCTGCCGTCGAGTTACGGCGCACAGTTCGAGTTCGAGACCGGAAGCGGCGGAATCGACATCGACCTTCCGCACACGCTCTCCAAGCGCGAACATGGTTACCTGCGGGGCCGCATCGGCGACGGTGGTGGCACATTCAAGGTCGACACTGGCTCGGGCGGCATACAGGTTCTAAGCACCGGGCGCAGTAGTTCGTAAACCGCAGGGGTTTCGCGACACTTGAAGGTTGCGCCCGGCCGCCTGCACGCGACCGGGCGCAGTCATGACGACGCGGGCCGTGAACCAGTAGTATCGCGGCCGCATGAACCGCACGCAGACTGTAGCTCGCAGCCGGACGCGCGCCGTACCGGGTTCCAGGGACCGTGCTTCCCTCCCGGCGCACTCCGACCTTCCCGCGCCGCCGCTTCCCCTCTCCCATCCCGCGATGCTCCTCGCCGCACTCGCGTGCGCGGTGAGCATCGTGCTCTCGGTGTCCTACCAGATCTCGGATACCGATCTGTGGCAGTTGCTCGTGGTCGGCAAGGCGATCTGGACGCGCCACGCCATTCCGACGTCCGACGAGTGGACGTGGGTGAGCTACGGCGACCCGCAGGTGACTTCGTCGTGGGGATTCCGGGCGATGATCTGGCCACTGTGGTCCGGATTCGGCGTCGTGGGATTGTTTCTCTATCGCTGGACGGCCACGCTCGCAGCGTTCGGGTTGGCGTGGCTCGCGGCGCGCCGCATGGGTGCGCGCGGCTTCGTGCCGTTCGTGATCGTCGCATGGGGGGCGCTGCTGTTCCGCCAGCGCGCCGAAGTCCGGCCCGAGACCCTGAGTGCGGTGCTGCTCGCCTTGGAGATCCTGATCCTCGAAATGTGGCGCAACGGCGGGCGCGACCGGCGGCCGTGGTTGATCGCGATCGCGCTGGTGTGGGCAAACATTCATATTTCGTGGTGGCTCGGGCTCGCGGTGATCGGCGTCTACGCGCTCGATGCGGTGCTCGGGCCGCGCCGGGTGGCGCTCGCTGGCGCTTCTGCCCTGCCACCGGATCGTCTCCCGACCGCGCCTGCGCCCACGGCCGCCGGCGTCGCGCCGCCCACACGCATGCAGCATCTGCGCTCCTTCGCGCTGCTGAGCGCGGCGTGTGCGGTGATTTCGCTCGTCAACCCATTTGGCTGGCGCGCGCTGATCCAACCGTTCGAGTTCGCGCTGCGGTGGCGAAACGAGCCGATGTTTCGCAACGTGGTCGAGCTGTTTCCGGTCAACTGGCACGCCCATGTCACCGACGGCCTGCCGCTCATGATCGCCCTGTGGCCGTTGCTTCTGATCGCGCGCTGGCGACGCAGTGGCCACGATGTCGCTGGGATCGTGATGTGCGTGGCGTTCACCTACCTCGGCATCCGCTCGCAGCGCTTCCTCGGCTTCTACGCGCTGGTCGCCGCGCCGTTCGTGGCGCGTGATCTCAGCTCGGTCCTGGAATCGCTGCGATGGCCGGCGTGGAGCCGCGGTTCGTGGGCGCGCGGACTCCTCGCGGCCGCGGCGTGTCTGGTACTCGGCGTATTCGAATGGTCGCGTCCGGATCTGCCGCTGCGCGTAGCGTTCGACCGCTCACTATTCCCCGCGGCGGCGGCCGACTTCATGGAACAGCACGGCGTGCGCGGGCGCATATTCAATCACTTCCACCTCGGCGGCTACCTCGCGTGGCGCGCCTGGCCTGGGCGCGAGCGCCTGCCGTTCGTAACGACGCAGCCCGAGAACATCCGCCCCGCGATTCGCGCGCGCTACCCGCGCGTGTTTGTCGATCGCGCTGCGTGGGATGCCCTGGACGGCGAATATCATTTCGACATCGCCGTACTCGACCGCGATCAGGATCCCGGCGATCGGCTGCTCGACTATCTCGACGCCGATACGACCTGGGCGCTGGTATTCTCGGACGACGCGGCACAGTTGCTGGTGCGCCGCCGTGGCGCACTCGCTGCGGTCGCACAACGCTTCGGCTATCGCATCCTGCCCGCAGGCATTCGGAGCCGGATGGAGGTGGTTCCGGCGGCGGCACAAGACACCGCCTTGCGCTCCGCGGCGCGTGCGGAGTTGGAGCGCATGGCTGCAAGCTCAACCGAGAACGGCAGCGCTCACCACATGCTCGGCATCCTTGCGATGATGGACGGACGGCTCGCCGAGGCGCGCGATCACCTGTCTCGCGCGCTCGAGAAGAAGCAGTTCCTGCCGAAGGTGCACGAGCTGCTCGGCGTCGTGGCGCTGCAGCAGGGCAAGGCGCGCGAGGCGCTGGGCGAGTTCGAGCGCGAGCGGACACTGCACGGCCGACCCGAGGGCATCGAGGTGCGGATCGGCGCAGCGCACGAGGCACTCGGCAATCCCGCCGCCGCTCGCCGTGCCTACTCGCGCGAGCTGCGGGCGCACCCCGGAAACGTCGAAGCGGCGGCGGCGCTCGCGCGGCTCGGTCAGTAGCGCGCGGCCGCTTCGGCAGCGCGCATGTCTGATATGGACGTATTGGTTGAGATGGGTGCTGTATCCTCCACGCGTCGTGTCACTTGACGACCACAAGTCGTCGCGTGAGCGTGACCCGGCCCGCCCTCAGCCGGTAGAGATACACGCCACTCATGACGCGCTGTCCTGCCCCGTCATGGCCGTCCCAGCTCACGGTATGGCGGCCTTCGGAGCGCGGGCCGCGTTCCAGATCGCGCACGAGCCGTCCCTGCAGATCGAACACCTGGAGCGCGACGTCGTCGGCGTGCGGCAGCGTAAACGCGATGGTCGCGGGCGTGCGGGTCGGATTGGGCCGCACCGGGGCCAACGACACCGATCCTGCATCGACCTCACCCACTGCGAGCGGGCCCGAGATGGTGAAGTCGGCATTGCTCGCATCGAAGGCGGTGTTCGAGGCATGGTCCTGTGCGATCACCTCGACGCGGCACGTCGAAACGAGTGGTCCGAGCACGCTCCACGCATAGCTCCCGCTGTTCGGGAGGCCCGAGGCGATCACGGTGGGATAGCTCACTCCGCTATCGGTCGACAGGAGGATCTTCACCGAGTCGACGCCGCTCACATCGCTCGCGGCCCACGTGATGGTGCGGGTGGAGCCGAGCGGCCAGGCCTCGCCGCCGTCGGGCGCATACACGGTGACGGTGGGTGCTTGTGCATCGACGAACGCGCGCCACATGCTGCGGCCATGCGTGGCCGCGACGAGCCACGAGTTCACGTTGTCCAGGGCGAGGTCGTAGACGGCGGTGTTCGGCAGGCCCATGCCTGCGAGTAACCAGTGGGCCCCGCCGTCGCGCGAGCTGTAGACGCCGAAATCGGTCCCGAGATAGAGCCGCTCGGGGCTCGCGCGCCAATCGGCGGCCAGCGACATGCCGCGCAGATTCACCGGTAGATCGCCGGTCGCATCGACCCAGGCCACGCCTGCGTCGTCCGTTTTGGACACGCGAGCCCCGCTCGTAACATCGAGGCTTAGGTAGGCGTGGTTGCTCAAGAGCGGATCCACCACGATGTCGGTCACCGTCTGCGCCGGCAGCCCGGCGTTGCGAAGGTTCCACAATGCGCCATCATCGACGGTCACCTGCACGTATCCGTCGCTCGATCCCGCGTAGATCATGCCGGGGCTGGCAGGCGCAACCGCGAGCGCCCGCAGCACGCCGTTGGGAGTGCCCGTCAGATCGCCGCTGATCAACGTCCAGCTGTCTCCACGCGTGAGGCTCTCGTAGACCCTGTGTGTCCCCGCGAGGATGCGATTGGGGCTTGCGGGATCCGAGATGAGCGGACTGTTGCACCAGTCGGCACGATCCCCCGCGGCCTCCCACGGGCCCGAGACGTCAGCATTGAAGAGCGGTCCATTCCAGCGATAGAGTTCCTTCATGCGGATGTAGGTCGAGTAGTAATAGCTGGGATCGCTCGACTCGTAGACGGCCGGTCCGCCGTCGCCCGCGATCACTTCCGGCCACGCCAGGCTGCCGCTGGAACGCACTGTGCCGTTGTCCTGTGTCCCACCCAGGATCGCACTGGGGTCGCTGGGATGGAGTCCCACGGTGTAGAACTGGGCGATGCCGAGCCCGGCGTTGCAGTTGATCCAGTGCGCGCCGAGGTCGATGCTCTTCCACACGCCGCCGTCGTTCGCGACCCACAGCGTGCCGTCGGGGCCGAACGTGCCGTAGTGCTGGTCGGGATGGAGCGTGCTGCCATCCACACCCGCGGTGATGTCGGCCCACGACGCGCCGCCGTCGGTGGTCTTGACCACGCCCTGCGTGCCCGCACCGTAGGGATAGACGCCGCCCGCGATACACAGGTTGGCATCGGTCGGCGACACGACCACGAAGTGGTCGTACCAGCCTTGGCCGCCGAGGTAGTTGGGCGCCGCGGCTTGCTTGGTCCAGGTGCTGCCACCGTTGGTCGACTTGTAGATGCCGAGCAGCGCGCCGGACGTGTTGGAGTAGCTCGCGTAGAGGACGGCACCGTTTGAAGGAGCGATCGCGATCTGGACGCGTCCGACGGAGGACGTCGGCAGTCCTCCGGCAAGCTTCAAGAACGTCACACCACCGTTGGTCGACCGCCACACGCCGCTGCCGTTGCGTGCCGCGAACACCTTCTGCGGGTCCGTGGTGCTGATCGCGATGTCATCGCAAGGAAACGGCGGTGCGCCGAATGAGATGTTCCAGCTCGCGCCGCGATCGGTGCTGCGGAAGAAACCCGAACTGCTGCCCACGAACACAATGTTCGAGTCCGCTGGGCTCACGCGCACACGTGAGATGTACGAGCCGACGGTTGCCGCCGAGGCGATCTTGGACCACGTTGCACCGGCATCGATGCTGCGGAACAACCCGTCTCCATAGAAGCTGTCGCCCGAATAGTGCAGCTCGCCGGTCCCGTAGTAGACGACGTTGGGATTGTGCGGGTCGAGCGTCACGCAGCCCGATGCGAGCGAGGACAATTGATCGGTGAGCGGCGCCCACGTGGCGCCGCCATCGGAGCTCTTCCACACCCCGCCCTGGGCTGCGCCGATGTAGACCACGTTGCCGTCACGCGGATCGACCGCGATCGACGACACGCGCCCCGAGACGCTAGCGTAGTTCGCCCA
>Ga0315273_10004049_pt1 | contig 17820 bp, 15 predicted proteins | sample YL17G02_0_MG_FD_205753 | JGI IMG/M metagenome (GOLD analysis project Ga0315273, IMG submission 205753) | Sediment microbial communities from Yellowstone Lake, YNP, Wyoming, USA - YL17G02_0 | ecosystem: Environmental > Aquatic > Freshwater > Lake > Sediment | place: USA: Wyoming | collected...
TGATTTGCAATTTTCTGGTTAAATTTTTCACCATCAGGGGATGTATAGATAATTTCATCATATATTCTCTCATTTTTAAGTTTTTCGATGGCTTTATAGACAGGTTCAATCATCAAAACCATACCTGCACCTCCGCCGAAAGCATAATCATCTACACTTTTATATTTATCAGTTGTAGAATCCCGAAGATTGATAATATTTATCTCGACAAGTCCCTTCTCCCGAGCTCTTTTTACAATTGAATAATTTAAAGGGCTTTCAAGGAGTTCGGGCAGAACAGTGATGATATCAATTCTCATCTGAATTATTTTTTGTAAAAGTACAAAGAATATATAAGGGTGCAAAGGTGTAAAGGTACAACGGCACAACGGCATTATTTGGTCCCCTTCCCCCCTAAAGGTGGGTTAAAACTCGATTTTTAATAATAATTTTCTTTATGTGAATGAGTTAGTCCCCCTTCAGGGGGATGTCCCGCGCCGGCGGGACAGGGGGCACTACCTGCCAAAAGGGAATCTTTTATGTTATATTCAGTTATATTTGCGCTATGAATTGCCGATCTGGTTGTGGTGCCTGTTGTGTTGCTCTTTCGATATCTTCATCTTTACCCGGGATGGCTGGAGGTAAATCAGCAGGAGTGAGGTGTATTCATTTGCTTGACGATTACAAGTGTGCTATATACACTGATTCTGCCAAACCAAAGGTTTGTATTGATTTCAAGGCTGAACCTGAGTTTTGCGGGTCGAGCAGGAAGGAGGCTATGGAGATATTGTTCTCACTTTCGACCTGAAGTATACACAACTTTCCCCCCGGTTATTGTATAATCCACCCTCGTCCTCATTATCTCATTCTCGGGAATTGTCAAAAGGTCTTTATCCAATATTACAATATCCGCAAGAAAACCAGTTTTTATTATTCCTTTCCTGTTTTCCATAAACTGGGAATATGCAGAACCGAGAGTATAGTATTGTATTGCATCTTCCATTTTTATCTTTTGTTCAGGGTGCCACCCATCACCTTCTTCGCCGAGCCTGTCCTTACGGGTAACTGCAGCATAAAGGCCTTCCATCGGATTTAGTGGTTCTACCTCGTAATCTGTACCAAAAGCAAGACTGGCACCAGCTTCGGCCAGGCTTTTCCACGCATATGCACCTTTTGCTCTCTCAGGACCAATACGTTTTTCGCAGAATTTTTTATCGGAGATGCAATGTACCGGCTGCATTGAAGCGATTACTCCGAGTCTGGCGAAACGTGGAATATCGGAAGATTGAAGTGTTTGTGCATGTTCAATCCTGTGCCGGCTGTCGCGTTTTCCGTTCAATCTTTCAGCTTTCTCATAAGCATTTAAAACCCAGTTATTCCCTTTATCTCCAATTGCATGAACTCCTATCTGAAATCCTGACTTATCTGCAGTAATGATCATTTTCTCCATCTCTTCATATGGCATCATTGCAAGCCCTGAAGTGGAAGGACTATCGCTATACGGTTCAAACATCAGAGCGGTTCCTGATCCTATGGTTCCGTCCATAAATCCTTTCAGGTAACCGAATCGGATCCAGTCACTATCTTTAGGATAATGTTTTGCAAGATCAAGGTATTTTTTAAGCAGATTGGTATCAGCAGTAAGGGATTTGCCAATATCTACACGACTTGTGAGTTCACCCTCCTTCTGAAGCTTTTCGTAAGCCTTAAAATCTGACGTATCAGGTACCTGAATACTGGTAACTCCAAGCTCGCGGGCTTCTTTAAAAGCAAGAAGATAACCCTGCCATAGCCTTGAAGTTTCTTCTTCAATGGTTCTGTTCAGTTTGGCTTCTCCCGTTATGATCAGCTCCTTAGCATTTTCCTTAAGGATACCGGTAGGTTCCCCGGTTACTGGATCTTTTTGTATAACTCCGCCAAACGGATCGGGAGTATCTTTTGTTATTCCTGATGCTTTAAGGACAAATGAATTAACAAGAACAGAATGCCCGTCTGCCCTTTTGAGTATAACAGGATTATCAGGAGAAACTTCATCTAACAGATCTTTTGTGGGCCATTTTTTGTCAAAAAACATCTCATGTTCCCAGTGCCCTCCCTTAATAAGTTCCCCTGGATGGGATCTGGCGACCTGTGCCTTAACTTTTTGGGTTATTGATGAAGGATCTGTTGTATAGCGGAGTTCAATATAGTCGGGATCAAGCGGCCCGAAATGCACATGTGCATCATTAAAACCCGGAATTACCAGCCTTCCTCCGGCATTAATAACTTTTGTAGACCCCTTTTCTATCAGGGCTGATATTTCTGACGTTTTCCCAACTGCGATTATTTTTTCTCCCTTAATTGCTACGGCCTCTGAGAAAGGATTGTCTTTATCTATTGTCAATACCTTACCGTTTATAATTACCAGGCCGGCTTTTTGAATTTGCGCAAATGTACCTGCTGTTGACATGATTAATATTAATAATAAGATAATTAAGTTTTTCATGATTGTGTTTTTGAAATTCCATTAACCGCAAAGATCGCAAAGATTTAAAAACAAAGATCGCAAAGAAGAAAAAATTGCCTCACGCCTCACGCCTCATGCCTCATGCCATATTTAACTTCTCTTTAAGAATTTTGTTGATTTTTGATGATGTACGCTGTTATAAAACAGGTAATTTCGCAAAAACTGTTGATTATGAATATTGCATTAATCGGTTATGGAAGAATGGGTCATGAAATTGAGTCCATCGCCATTAAACGGGGCCATTCTATTAAACTCATTGTAGATCAAGACAATGAGAGTGATCTGAATAAGGCAAATCTGGAAGGGATCGATGTTGCAATTGAGTTTTCTTCTCCCGCAGCAGCGTTCAGTAATATTTGTAAATGTCTTGCTGAGAGGATTCCTGTTGTATCAGGCACTACGGGATGGTCAGAAAACTATGATGAGGTTGTAGCAGTATGTAATAAAAATAAAACGGCCTTAATTCATTCTTCAAATTTTAGTATTGGCGTAAATCTGCTTTTCAGACTTAATTCTGAACTGGCAGGACAAATGGGGCGTTACCGTGACTACAATGTCTCAATTGAGGAGATACATCACACAAAAAAGCTGGATGCACCAAGTGGAACTGCAATAACACTTGCAGGAGGCATTGTGGAGATGCATTCGCAATATTTAAACTGGTGTTTTGATAAGGATAAAGCAGATAAGTGCATCCCAATAAGTTCAGTTCGGGAAGGTGTTGTTCCCGGAACCCATACTGTTACCTGGGATTCAGAAATTGATACAATAAGTCTTAAGCATGTAGCTAAAAACAGGAAAGGTTTTGCTCTTGGAGCAGTCGTGGCTGCGGAGTTTATATATACAAAAAAAGGAGTGTTCACAATGAACGATGTAATGGGATTCTGATATTTATTTATATTTTTACCGGCTCTTTAAAACAATTGTACGATGAATGAAATTTTTTCAAAAAAAAATATAAGGTTTGCAATAGCAGCAATTCTCTATATTCTTGTAGTTATCTGGATTGGCAATTACTGGCTCTTTATTGGCCTGGCCGTTATTTATGATATATACATCAGTGAGAAAGTTAACTGGTCATTCTGGAAAAAGCGAAACGGCAAAAACAGTACTTTTATAGAATGGCTTGATGCATTGATCTTTGCAGTGATAGCAGTTTCTCTCATAAATATTTTCCTTTTTCAGAATTATAGAATTCCAACTCCATCGATGGAGAAATCCTTACTCGTAGGTGATCATCTATTTGTCAGCAAACTTGCCTATGGACCCAGGATGCCAAACACACCTATAGCATTTCCTTTTACCCAGCATACCATGCCTCTCACCAAAGGCAAATCATGGTCCAATCTTATTGTATGGCCATATAAAAGACTTATTGGAGCAGGAAAAGTAAGAAATAATGATCCGATTGTTTTCAATTTCCCCGCGGGCGATACTGTTGTTGTGGAAGAACAAACTACCAGCTACTATGAAATTGTAAGAAGAAATGCACAGGATCTTAAAATGAGAGACAGCTACGGAGGCTCTGTTCCAAAACCTGACAAATACTATTCTCAGAGGGCAAGGAAAGAGGTTTGGGATAAATATACTGTGATCTACAGGCCGGTTGACAGGAGGGATAACTATGTGAAACGGTGTATCGGTATTCCTGGCGACACAGTAACTATCAGAAGTGGAGTGCTTTATGTTAATGGAAGAATTGTTCCTGACAATAGTACCCAGCAAACTACTTATGTTGTCAGTACAAACAGAACGACTATTAATCCAAAAGCATTTGAACGGCTTTCCATCTCCAGATCTGATCAAACGATGATTTCCGGTTCAGCCTACCTGCTGCCTCTTACCAAAGGTAATGCCGAGGCAATATCAAAGTTTTCAAATGTTTCGGAGGTATCTCAGGTCTATGAGAATAAAGACGAGTATGCGCCTCATATCTTTCCATATAATCCGGTTTATGGCTGGAATCAGGATAACTACGGACCTATCTGGATGCCTGTCAAAGGTAAAACAGTAAAACTCGACACATCCAATCTCTGTCTTTATGAGCGAATAATAGATGTCTATGAAAGCAATGATCTAAGGGTTGACGGCAGTACTATTTATATAAATAATTCGCCTGCAAGCAGTTATACTTTTAAAATGAGTTATTACTGGATGATGGGAGATAACCGGCATAACTCTGCCGATTCGAGATACTGGGGTTTTGTTCCGGAAGATCACATTGTGGGTAAACCAAAGTTCATCTGGTTATCGCTTGATAAGGAGGCAAAGGGTCTGAAGAGTATCAGGTGGAGCAGGATGTTTATGAAGGCGAGATAAAAAAAGGGACACACTTTCGTATATCCCTTTTTTAATATAGTCTGATAGATCCCTATTTTACCGTCTCTACTATTGCTTTAAAAGCTTCCGGGTGGTTCATTGCCAGGTCGGCAAGAGTTTTTCTGTTAAGTGTAATACCTTTTTTATCCAGTTTACCGATAAATTCGGAATAACTCATATCGTACTGACGGACACCTGCATTAATCCTTTGAATCCATAAAGCCCTGAAAAGGCCTTTCTTTTTCTTTCTGTCGCGATAGGCATACCCCATTCCTTTGTCAAGGGTATTCTTTGCAACTGTTATTACATTTCTTCTTGATCCGAAGTTTCCTTTTGTAAGCTTAAGAACCTTTTTTCTTCTGGCTCTTGAAGCGACTGAATTTACTGATCTTGGCATAACTCATTTTTTTTGAATGTCAGCGGTCGGGTTAATGACTCTTATGTGCTGAACAATCTGTTAATACTATAATTAAATTTATCAATACGTCAAACAACTATTTCATTGCAAGCAACAGCTTAACGTTTTTAAGATCTGTCTTGTGTACCTGACCTGCATAAGTTAGATTTCTCTTACGTTTAGTCGCTTTTTTTGTCAGGATGTGGCTTTTAAATGCATGTTTACGCTTGATCTTTCCTGTTCCGGTCAGAGAAAATCTTTTCTTTGCACCCGGATTCGTCTTCATTTTTGGCATTTCTCTCGTTCAAATATATTAAAAAACTATTTTTTCTTTTTTGGCGAAAATGATACTATCATCCTCTTTCCTTCTAGCCTGGGAAGTTGTTCAACTTTTCCATATTCTTCAAGGTCATTAGCAAATCGTAGCAGTAAAACTTCACCCTGTTCCTTGAATAATATTGATCTTCCTTTAAAAAACACATAAGCTCTCACTTTTGCACCCTCTTCGAGGAATCTCATAGCATGCTTGAGCTTAAAATTATAATCATGATCATCAGTGTTTGGTCCGAAGCGTATCTCCTTCACAACCACTTTTGAAGCTTTTGCTTTAATCTCTTTTTGCTTTTTCTTTTGCTGATAAAGATATTTCTGATAATCAACAATTCTACAAACAGGGGGATCTGCATTGGGAGAAATTTCAACCAGGTCAAGTTCCAGGGTATCTGCCAGCCTGAGAGCATCCTGTATACTCATTACATCTGCTTCTATTTCTTCACCGACTACTCTGACCACTTTTGCTGTGATCCTGTTGTTAATTTTGTGAGCCGGCTGGGTAACCCTTGCCGGGCTTCGCCTGATTGGTAAAGCTATAGTTATTTCCTCCTTACTTTTGTTAATACTAAAATTGGTTATCGTGCATTAAAATGCAATTTCCTTTTTAATCTCAGATTTTATAAAATTTACAAATTCTTCAATTTTCATGCTCCCTTTATCGCCTTCACCCTGCTTCCTGACAGCGACAGTCCTGCTTTCAACCTCTTTTTCACCTATTATAAGAAGGTATGGAATCCTCTTTAATTCATTATCTCTGATCTTCTTACCTATCTTTTCGCTTCTGTCGTCAATTAGTGTGCAAATATCGGAATTATTTAGAATTTCCAAAACATTTCCTGCATAATCATTGAATTTTTCACTTATCGGTAAAATGACAGCTTTTTCAGGTGCGAGCCAGAGAGGGAATTTACCTGCTGTGTTTTCAATTAAAACTGCAACAAACCGTTCCATCGATCCGAAGATTGTCCTGTGAATCATAACCGGTCTGTGTTTCTGGTTGTCACTTCCGTTATATGTAAGATCAAACCTTTCAGGAAGGTTGTAGTCAACCTGGATTGTTCCCAGCTGCCACTTTCTTCCGATAGCATCTTTTACCATGAAATCGAGCTTTGGTCCATAAAATGCTGCCTCGCCTGAGACTACTGTTGTCTCGAGCTTTTTCTCTGCAGCTACTTCAATAATATCGCGTTCTGCTCTTTCCCAGTTCTCATCTGAACCGATGTATTTCTGTTTATTATCCGGATCACGCAGAGAAACCTGAGCAGTAAAATCATTGAAATTAAGGATCTTAAAAATATATAATATCAGGTCGATAATACTTTTAAACTCCTCTCTAAGCTGGTCTTGCCTGCAAAAATGATGTGCATCATCCTGTGTGAAACTTCTGACCCTGGTAAGACCATGTAACTCGCCACTCTGTTCATACCTGTATACAGTTCCGAATTCGGCCATTCTGTATGGAAGATCCTTGTAGGAGTGAGGAGTTGCATTATATATCTCACAATGGTGAGGACAGTTCATTGGTTTGAGCATGAACTGTTCACCTTCCTGCGGAGTTGAAATAGGTTGAAATGAATCGGTGCCATACTTTTCAAAATGGCCTGAGGTCTTATACAGGTTAACATTTCCGATATGAGGTGTTGTTACAATCTTATACCCTCTTTTCCTTAATTCTTTAGTGAGAAAAGTGATAAGATTCTGCCTGATATCCGACCCTTTTGGAAGCCATAGCGGAAGACCCATTCCTACCTTTGGCGAAAATGTGAATAGCTCCAGTTCTTTTCCTATCCTTCGGTGATCTCGTCTTTTTGCCTCCTCAAGAAAAACCAGGTATTCATCCAGAAGCTTCTGCTTCGGATATGTGATGCCATAGATCCTTGTCAGCATTTTGCGATTCTCATTCCCCCGCCAGTATGCACCGGCAACACTAAGAAGCTTTATGGCTTTTACCGGTTCTGTCGAAGGAAGATGTGGCCCACGGCAAAGATCCGTAAAATTACCCTGGGTATATAAAGTTATTGTGCCGTCTTCCAGTTCATTGATAAGTTCAGTCTTATATTCATCACCTTTTTTTGAGAAGAACTCGAGAGCCTCTTTCTTGCTGATATCCCGTCTGTTGTATGTGAGATTTTTGCCGGCAAGCTCCTTCATTTTATTCTCAATTGTCTGAAGGTCTGCCTCTGTGATTACATTGTCGTCACCCGGATCCACATCATAGTAAAAACCATTCTCAATGGCCGGACCAATTCCGAACTTCATGCCAGGGTATAATGATTCAAGTGCCTCAGCCATGAGGTGGGCCGAAGAGTGCCAGAAGGCGTGTTTTGCTTCATTGTCTTCCCACTTATGGAGCTTAAGGGTAACATCGCTGCTGATGGGCCTCGTTAGATCCCATATCTCACCATTAACAGTTGCAGCATAAACCTCTTTTGCCAGCCGGGGACTTATTTGCTCTGCAACTTCAAGACTGCTGATTCCTTCATTAAACTCTTTTGCAGATCCATCAGGAAAAGTTATCTTTATCATTCTGAAAGATTCTTTTTATTGGAGTGCAAAGATAATTATAATTTTATAAAAAATCAGTACCAAAAAAAGGTTAAGATTAAGGTTAAGGATAAGATATAGATTTAGAATCCCTCAACCTCAACCTCAACCTCAACCTCAACCTCAACCTAATTTTTCATAAAAGATGCATCTTCATACCAAAAAAATTGTCTTTGTTGAAATGTGGCACGTATTTTGAAAATTGATTCTTGTAATATTAAAACTAAAAAAATGAAAAGGATAATCTACTTCATTCTTGCTCTTCAAATAATTCTGTCTTCGTGTGAAAAAACGCCGGTAGCGTCTTTCTCAACAGACACGAATGAACCGGAAGTCGGACAATCAGTGATCTTTAGCAACAGGTCTCACGACGCTGAAAATTTTGAATGGGATTTTGGCGATGGTTATATATCCATTGATAAAAATCCATTGCATATCTTTAATGCAACAGGCTCATATGAAGTAATATTAACCGCTATTTCCAAAAGCGGGAATGAGGATAAGGCTTCACTTACAATTAATGTTTTGGTACCGACTCTGCTTGAGATTGAGGTTCGCGAATACTATAGCGAAGATCTTATTCCGGGTGCAAGCATAATTCTTTATTCATCAATCACAGATTGGGATGCTCAGCAAAACAAGGTTATTGAAGGCTTCACTGACGCCGACGGAATTGCAGTATTTTCCAATCTCGACCCTATTGTATATTATGTTGATGTATGGGAGGCAACACATGACAATTACACCTTGCGAGACGAAGATGTGGGATTTATTCGCACACCTGAAGTATTACCTCACAAAATTAACAGGTTTATTGCGTGGGTCGATGTTGCAGACCATGGAAAAGGAATAGCAAGAGGAATGCATGATATGATTATCAAAAAACTTGAAAGAAAAGCTGTTGATAAGAGACAACCGGCGGCCGATTCCGGAATTGAGAACTGGCAGGAATTGTATAATCGAAGGTCCATAAAATAATTTTATTTTTATTTCAATACATTGTCAATTTCCTTTTTAATTATTCCCGTCCACACAGCGTAACCCTTTTCGTTAAGGTGTAATTTATCTTCAGTGAATAATTCATCATTTGGCAATCCATTTTCATTCAGGAAAGCGCTGTAGGTTTCAATGAAACGGGAATTCTTTTCTTTATTACATATATCTTTGATCAGGGCATTTGCCTTCTGAATCTCAGGCCATACTTTCCATCGTGAAACGGTCGGGGTGACCTCAATCCAAAACACAGGAGTTGCCCGATGTGTTTTACGTATGGTTCCGAGAACATTTCTGAATAATACCGCAACCTCTTTTGGCGTTTTGTCCTGTTGTGTGCCTGTTATGTCGTTTGCAATAAATAACACGATTGCTTTGCATGGATGAGTATCAAATATGCGGTTTGCATAGACAGCGAAATCGCTCAGTTTTGCCCCGCCATATCCTCGCTGGATTATATGATACGGAGCCATATCATTTTCCAGTGTGGTCCATAGTCTTATGCTTGAACTTCCTGCAAACAGAATTGCATCTTCCGGATATTTTTCGCTTTTATCAAGTTGTTCAAATTTCTGAATATCTTTTTCCCAGATCCTGACTTCGGGCAGATTCTGGTATTTCCTGATCGGTGAACAGGAAAGTAAAGCAAATGAAATCAATAAAATAAAGTACCTGTGCATGATATCCGGTTTTAATTTGAATCAAAAATACCGATTAATTGTTAAATAAATGTAAGAGTCAAGTCAGGTGAAATACATGCTATTCAACTTTACCAGAACAAAATTTGACTATTGGTCGTTATGGAAAAAAAATTCAAAATCGCTTGGGAATCAAATTATTTACCCTATCCCAAAGGAGATTATATTGATTTTCTTCGCTCCCCTTGGGGCTGGGTAAACGAAGAAAATCAATGGATTTATATCTATAATTTCCTATATTAATATATTACAATTTATCTAAAAAAAAAGTTACGTTTGTAATAATTATTCTTCGACTCAAAACTTTCAAACAATCTTTATGTCAAAAAGCCGGCTATTCATTACAAAACCTCTTCCTCAGCTTTTCAGTGAATCTAAGGAATCAGGTGGTCTGAAGAGATCTCTTACAGCAATGAATCTCACAACTTTAGGAATTGGAGCTATAATTGGCGCCGGGATATTTGTCCTTACAGGTCAGGCTGCAGCCCAGTATGCCGGCCCTGGCATTGTTTTGTCTTTTATTATTTCAGGTTTTGCATGCGGGTTAGCAGGTTTATGTTATGCTGAGTTCGCCTCTATGATTCCTATTGCAGGAAGTGCGTATACCTATTCTTATGCTACACTTGGCGAATTTCTTGCGTGGATCATCGGCTGGGACCTTATACTTGAATACCTTTTTGCTGCATCTACTGTCGCAGTGGGATGGTCTGGTTATGTTGTCAGCTTTCTGAAGGACCTCCATATTTTTATACCCCCGCAGTTTACCGGGGCAGTTGGCTCTGTCCTTGTTAATGTACCTGATTTGGGCTGGAAACCTCTGACAGCTGCTTTTGCCCAGACATTGGCGACTTCAGGAATTCAGGTTGATTCATTGGCTCATGTCACCTGCGTAATTAATTTACCGGCAATGTTTATAGTTGCATTATTAACAACTTTGCTTGTTATCGGTATCCGTGAATCGGCTAATTTTAATAACATAATGGTAATAACCAAAGTATCGGTTATTATTTTGTTTATTGCAATTGGATTCATGTTTGTCAAGGCTGTGAACTGGCATCCTTTTATTCCTGCCAATAAGGTTGAAGCTGCTCCAATTTCCCAATACGGATCATTCCTGGGATGGCTAAAAGCCTATAGTCATGAATTTGGCAAATTTGGAATAAGCGGCGTCCTGAGGGGTGCCGGTGTTATTTTCTTTGCATATATAGGATTTGATGCTGTTTCCACAGCGGCCCAGGAGGCGAAAAACCCTCAGCGCGATATGCCGATAGGTATTCTGGGTTCGCTGGGAATTTCAACGGTTTTATATATTCTTGTGGCAATAGTACTTACAGGTATTGTAAGTTATACAACCTTAAATGTAGCTGATCCTGTTGCCGTTGGTGTTGATGCTATGGGAAAAGGGATGTTCTGGCTCAGACCTATTGTTAAAATTGCGGCTATTGCCGGATTAAGCTCTGTCATTCTGGTAATGCTCATGGGTCAGCCCAGGATCTTTTTTTCAATGTCAAGAGACGGCTTGCTGCCTCCTGTATTCTCAAAGGTTCATCCCCGGTTCAAGACACCATATATCAGTACTTTGATAACCGGAACAGTTGCCATGATCATTGCAGGAATCCTGCCTATCAGCATACTTGGAGAGTTGGTCTCAATCGGCACTCTGCTTGCTTTCATAATCGTATGTCTGAGTGTTCTGGTTCTGAGAAAATCCAAACCAGATATTGAGCGTCCATTTAAAACACCATGGGTCCCTCTTGTTCCTATCCTGGGTGCGTCAATTTGTTTTCTGCAGATGGCATCATTGCCACTTGATACCTGGTTAAGGCTTATTATATGGATGGCAATTGGATTCTGTATTTATTTCTTATATGGCATAAAGCATAGTAAGATCAGGCAGAGCACGCCAAACTCTAATTAAAAAGATGTTTACTTAGTAATTTTAAAGCTTCGATTTTGTTTGAAGTATCAATAAGAAGCGAGAGACTGTTCGGACTTCCGCCGTATGAGATCATCTTCAGAGGTATGGTATTCAACGCTTCAAAAATTTCCGGCGCTGAACCTGTACGCTCTGTGCGGAAATCACCAACTATGCATACTATCGTCAGGTTTTCTTCAACCTCTACATTTCCGAGTTCTCTCAGGTCTTTAGCAATTTCTTTTATGTACTGAGGATTGTCAATTGTGATAGATACAGCAACCTCTGATGTGGTTATCATATCAATCGGTGTTCTGTAGGCTTCAAAGATTTCAAATACTTTGCGAAGGAACCCGTAAGCCATCAACATCCTGTCGGATCTGATCCTGAGTACCGATATTCCATCCTTAGCGGCAACTGCTTTATAATCCTGAAGGAGCGACGCAGATGTAATAAGTGTCCCCGGATCTTCCGGTTCCATTGTATTCTTGAGTCTGACAGGAATGTTCTTTTCCCGTGCAGGATTAACGCTGGAAGGGTGAAGTATTTTTGCACCAAAATATGCAAGCTCCGCGGCTTCTTCGAATGATAATTCTCGGATCACTTTTGTGTTTTCAACAAATCGAGGGTCGTTATTATGAAGCCCGTTTATATCTGTCCATATCTGAATTTCAGTGGCTTTGAGAGCTGCTCCAATAAGAGACGCCGTAAAATCACTTCCGCCCCTTTTCAGATTATCTATCTCACCGTGAGCGTTTCTGCAGATAAATCCCTGGGTTATAATTATTTTTTCCGATGGATAGTTTTTAAGTTCCCTTTCAATATTTTCTTCAATGTAGAATGAATCTGGCTCTCCATCCTTATCAATACGCATGAAACTTAAAGCAGGAAGAAGAATTGACTTGATATTTCTTTCCTGAAGCAGAAGATGGAACAATGAAGTGGATATCAGTTCTCCCCTGGAAAGAATTGCTTTTTCCTGAAGTTTAGTAAATATTCCGGATATGAAGCTCCTGATATAATCGAAGTGGGAATCAATCAGTTCATGACCAGATCCTTTAAATTTTTCAGTTGCATACAAATCATTTACTGTCTTATGATATTCTGAACGGAGACTTTCATTTTTTAACGATGCTTCATTTGCATTGTCAGCGTACAAAAGAACGGTTATTTCTATAAGGATGTTTGTTGTTCCTGCCATGGCAGACAAAACCACGATCTTTCTCTCATTATCATTTATCAAAGGTATCAGCGCTTTCATCCTGTCGGGGTTTCCTACTGATGTCCCCCCAAATTTCATAATTTTCATTTAAGTAATTTATTAAAAAAAAACCTGCATCGTTTTGCAGGTCCAAATATCTTTTATTGGTTAAAATGATCAGATAAAGATGGTGAAGACCTGTTAAACAGATGCATTATACACCACAAAAGCCTTTTTAAATGTTTAATCATATGTTTAATATCAGGGAGCAAAAATATACTTTTAATTAATAAAGAATATTTAATTGGTATTTTTTTTGTTAACAAAACTAGTTACTTGGTCCTGGGTACTTGGTGCTCGGTACTCGTTAAGCCGACTCTAGGTCAATTAGACCGAGTACCGAGAACCCAGGGCCAAGGACCCAGAGATTTTTAATTCTTTTTTCTTAAATTTCATTTTTATTTATATTTTTGCAGCCGCTATCTTTTACCGCCCAGATGGCGAAATTGGTAGACGCGCTAGTTTCAGGGACTAGTGTCAGTAATGATGTGCAGGTTCGAGTCCTGTTCTGGGCACTGTGAAAGACAAAAGACAAAAGTAAAAAGACCAAAGTACTTTTATCTTTATCCTTTTATCTTTTATCTTGTTCTTAGCCCAGATGGTGAAATTGGTAGACACGCCAGCTTGAGGGGCTGGTGCCGGTTACGGTGTGCAAGTTCGAGTCTTGTTCTGGGCACCAAATGAAACCAGATTGTCTTTGACAGTCTGGTTTTCTGCTTTTACTGAATCCTTATTTTGGAATGCCTTGCAATTAATTCAATAAGTTGTCCCTTAAATAAAATAGATTTGGAAACTTTTGAAGTTTAAACTAATTTTATAAGTAATTAGTTGTGTCCTTTTGAATATGCCGCTGTGGCTATTCATAATATTATTGGCATTTGCAAAAATTGTCAGGTCGTGGATTATAAGATATTTAAATAATATAGTTTGATCTATTTTGTTTAAATTGAAATTGACAATTCATTGACTCAAAATATTAAATCGATGAAATATTTTTTTTTCTATATTCTCTTTACTGCTTTCTTCTTTCTGGGGTGCACTAAGAACAAACAAAACGTTATAACCTACGATCTTAAACATTCCGATTACATTGAGGCAATTGAGGCATTCGGGACAATAGAAGCAGTTAATAATGTGATCATAGCGGCGCCTCGGATTTACATTTCTAATTTTCTTACTGTTGCTCACCTGGTAGAAGACGGTTCCAATGTAAAAAAAGGAGACATAGTATGTATTCTTGATGCACCTGAGCTTATCGCTAATTTTGAATCAGTGAAAACTGATCTCGAAAATATGGAAGCTGACATGAAAAAACTTGAAGCTGATAACTCAATGCAGCTTTCGCTGTTAGAAGCGCAGGTTGAGACAAATAAAGCACAGATGGCAATTAGCACGCTTGATTCAATAGAGATAAAATTTGCACCTCAGGTTAAGAAGCGGCTGCTTGAACTTGAATTTGAAAAGGCTAATGTTGAAAAAAAGAAACTTCAGAAAAAATTTGATGCCCAGAAGAGAATAGATATTGCTGAGCTCACCCAGATGAATTCGCGTATTATGATGCTGAAAAATCGTATCCAGGTATTACAGGATCAGATTAACTCATTAAAAATTATTGCTCCTTGTGATGGTATTGTTATGCATATCGAAGGACGAACATTCAATATTACTGGTGGATCTACTCTGGGAGGAAAAATTAAAGAAGGAAGCAGCGTCTTTTCTGATATGTCCTTACTTCAGATACCAGATATTAAGGAGATGCAGGTATCGGTTGAAGTTCCGGAAGTCGATTTCAAACGTATTAAAGAAGAACAAAAGGTGCTAATCCGGGTAGAGTCTGCCTCAAATTTGATCACAACCGGAAAAATAAAGAGAAAGACACTTGCCGGAAAAAATGAACAGGAAGAAACTGCAATAAGAACATATGAAGTGATAATTAGCGTCGATAGCTGCCATTCGTTGATGAAACCAGGTTTGAGTGCCTCATGCCGGATAATAGTTGACCAGCTAAAAGATACAATTGTTGTGCCAGCGGCAGCAATATTTTTAAAAGATAGTTTAAAAATAGTATATGTTGCAGAGGGTGAGAAATTTATACCCGTTACCGTTGAAACCGGATTTTCAAACAGTTCCAGAAGCGTCATAACAAAAGGACTTGCCGGGAATGAGACTATAACTCTGATTGAGCCTCCTCACAATCTTATAATAAAAGAAAAAAAATACGATACTGACAATATGATTAATTCTGGTTTGTCTAAAAAAGATACTGTAGTAAAATAATCTTATTATGGGAAAAAAAATTGTTCTTATTTTATGTCTCGGGCTTGTTGCATGTAATGGAAAAGTAGATCAGGAAGTGCAGTCGACTGTTGTTAAGCGGGGTACCTTTATCGAGGAGATGACCGAAGAAGGAACTGTGCGTTCTGTAAATTCAATCAGCATAGCTTCACCGAATGTCTCATACCGGTATGGAGCCCTTAAAATTACCAGTATAGTCAATGATGGCAAGGAAGTTGACAAGGGTGATACCGTCATCGTTTTCGATCCTTCTGAAATAAAAAAAGCAATAATTACAGCTCAGCAACAACTGGAAATCGCAAATGCTGAATTTGAGAAGCTCAAGGCAACGCAACAGTCAGAAATAGACGATCTCGAATCTGATTTAGAAATAACCCGCATCTCCCAGGAAATTTCAAAAATCAACTTTGAGCAGGCTGTTTATGAGTCGGATGTGAAAAAGAAAGAGATCAATTTAAAACTTGAAACAGCAAACATTGCCCTTGCACGTGCAAAAGAACAAATTGAGAACAAGAAAAAGATTCAAAAGGAAGATATCTTCCAGAAAACATTAAGCATTAGACAATTAACAGCTACTCTGGAAGATGCAAACCGCTCTGTAAAGAGCCTTTTTGTAATTAGTCCCAGTCCCGGTATCGCTATCCTGAAAGACAACTGGATGACTAATAAGAAATGGCAGGTTGGCGATCAGCCCTGGTCGGGAACCACCTTAATCGAGCTCCCCGATCTTAACGAAATGATGGCTGAGGTGAAAATAAATGAAGTAGACGTTACAAAAATTATTATGGGTCTGAAAGTCGAAATTAAACCGGACGCATACTCTGACACAACCTTTTCAGGCAAAGTTGTTGCAGTGGCTAACCTTGCCCAGAACAAAGATTCAAAGTCAAAGATAAAAATCTTTCCTGTGCAAATTAAGATCGACGGTAAATCCAAAAACCTTTTACCCGGTCTGACTGTCAGCTGTAAAATAAAAATTAGTGAAGTAACAGGTGTACTGTATATTCCAATTGAGGCAATTTTCAAAGATCAGGGGAGTGAATTCGTCTACGTTAAGTCAGCCTCAGGCTTTAAACGCAAGGATATAAAAATCGGATCAGTCAATACTGATTTTGCTATTGTTGCAGATGGATTAGCGGAAAATGAAGAGCTTGCATTAACAGATCCATATCTGAATAAAGAAGAAAGTAAAAGTGGAAAGGGGAAGAATGCTAATGGAAAGTAGTATTTTGATGTTAGATGCAGGTACTGTTTAATAATGCTTTATGAGAAAATCAATACCCTGTGAAATACTCATCCAAAGATTTTATGAAACGCTATGAATAAAAGAAATCATTTGTATCGAAATTCCGGAATTTTCCAGGTACATACGAAGGTTTTACTTTATCTGCTAATAATCTTTATCCAAATTTCATGCAGCAGAGGTAAACCGGGAGATTTTACTGTTATGACAGGATCATTCAGGCAGTCAGTAATTGAAACAGGTGAACTGGATGCAACTAAAGCATCCTTTATCATGATGCCCCGGATAGGATGGCAGTATGGATACCAGTTTAAAATAATTGGTCTGGAAGAACATGGTAAAACTGTACATAGAGGAGACTCAGTTATTAAACTCGACCCTTCATCCATTTACAAGTTCATTATCGAAAGAGAAAATATGCTTGAGAACGAACTGGCAGCTGCAACCAAGCAAACGGTAGAAAGCGAAAATAGCATTCAGGAACTGAATGCTCAATTGAAAAACGAACTGGCTGCGTACGATCTTAATAAGCTTGAAGTTGAAAGAAGCAAGTTTGATACTGATATCAAAAGAAAAATTAAAGAACTTGAATTTCAACAGGCAACAATCAAACTTAATAAAGTAAAGCGGAATCTTGAGCTTAAGCCCAGACTTAATGCTTATGATCGCAAAATTCAGAGAATACATGTAATTCAACGTGAAACCGAAGTGAATGACGCGAAAAAAACATTGGAACAATTTTTAATCAGATCTCCGCTCGATGGCATATTCCAGGTTTCCAAGGACATGTACTCTGATAATCCTCAAACCTGGAGGTTAGGAGATTCACCATACCAGGGACAAATACTGGCAAGTATTCCTGATATAACTAAAATGAAAGTTAATACGTACATAAATGAAGCAGAAATTAAAAAGGTTAAACCTGGTATGAAAGTAATTGTCAGGCTCGATGCACTGCCTTCCGTCCCTTTTAATGGCATCATAACAGATATCAGTAGAATATGCTTAACCCGCGAACGCGAGAAAGTATTTAATATCATTGTTGAAATGGCTGAACCGGATCTGAGGCTTAAACCTGGAATGACTGTCAGTTGCGAGTATGTAATATTTGAGACAGACAAAGATATGTTTGTATCTAACAGCTGTCTTCTGAAAGAGGCTGGCCACTCATATATTTTTCTTAAAAAAGGCGGTTCATCACGGAAAGTAGAAGTTCAGGCAGGACTCGCAAACACCAATTATACAGTTATAAAAGGTGATGTAGAACCAGGGCAAAGGCTTGTGCCATTGGATAAAGTTCTCAACTTAAAAAAACTATAAACGATGCAGTTTGCTGA
>Ga0315273_10004050_pt1 | contig 17818 bp, 15 predicted proteins | sample YL17G02_0_MG_FD_205753 | JGI IMG/M metagenome (GOLD analysis project Ga0315273, IMG submission 205753) | Sediment microbial communities from Yellowstone Lake, YNP, Wyoming, USA - YL17G02_0 | ecosystem: Environmental > Aquatic > Freshwater > Lake > Sediment | place: USA: Wyoming | collected...
TCACCGGCGGCGACAACGGCGCCCACACCACCTCAGTCACGCTCAAGACCGCAGGCCCACAGACCGTGACCGCGACCCAGGGCGGCGTCACCGGCACAACGCCCTCGATCACAGTCAACCCGGCGGCGGTGGCGAGCTTCGCACTCACCGGCGTGCCGGCCTCGGTCACCTCCGGGATCCCGGCGAGCGTCACCGTCACCGCCAAGGATGTCTACGGCAACACCGCCAGCGGCTACACCGATACCGCCCACTTCTCGAGCAACGACCCGCTGGCCGTCCTCCCCGGCGACTACACCTTCGTCGGCGGCGACGGGGGCGTCCACACGTTCAGCAACGCCTACACGCTGCTCACCACCGGCGCGCGCACCGTGACCGCGACCGACACGATCAGCCCGGGCGTCACCGGCACGAGCGCGTTCATCACCGTCACCCCCGGCGCGGCCTCGGGCGCGACCTCGACGATCGTGGCCAGCCCGACCTCGATCCAGGCCAACGGCAGCTCGACCTCGACGCTGACCGTCCAGCTCAAGGACGCGACGGGCAACAACCTCACCGCCGGCGGCAACGCGGTCGCGCTCTCGGCGACGAACGGCGGCACGATCGGCACGGTCACCGACAACGGCAACGGCACCTACACCGCGACGCTGACCTCGTCCACGGTCGCCGGCGTCTCCTCGATCAGCGGCACGGTCGACCTGGCGCCGATCGCGGTCGGGGCGACGGTCACCTTCACGCCGGGCCCGGCCGCGAGCTTCACCATCAGCGGCCCCGCCACCGCGACCGCGGGCTCGACCGTCAGCTTCACCGTCACCGGCAAGGACCTCTTCGGGAACACGGCGACCGGCTACACCGGCACCGTCCACCTCACCAGCTCCGACCCGCAGGCCTTGCTGCCAGCCGACTACACCTTCACCGGCGGCGACGCCGGCGTCCACACGTTCGCCACGATCACGCTCAAGACGGCGGGCTCGCAGACCGTGACCGCCACTGACACCGTCACCGGCACGATCAACGGCACCAGCGCGGGCACCACGGTCACCGGCCTCGGCGTCGACGCCAACGCCTCAACCGTCACAGCGGGCCCGACGCCGGTCGTCGCCGACGGCTCGTCCGCGACGACGGTCACCGTCACGCTGAAGGACGTCTACGGCAACCCGGTCGCGGGCAAGGCCGTAACGGTCTCGAACACGGGCAGCGCCACGCTCTCCTCGGGCGGCACCGGGACGAGCGACGCCGCGGGCGTTGCCACCTTCACGTCGACCGACACGACCCCCGAGAGCGTCACCTACAGCGCGACCGGCGACAGTGTGACCCTCACCCAGCAGGCCGCGGTGAGCTTCACCACCGGCCTGCTCGACCACATCGTGCTCAGCCCGTCGAGCTCCTCGATCAGCGCCGTTGGCGGCAGCCAGGTCTACGCGGTCACGGGCTACGACGCGACGAACCACTCGCTCGGCGACTACACCGCTACTTCCACCTTCACGATCACGGGCGCCGGCTCGTGCGTCGACGCGACCGCGACCTGCAGCGCCACAGTCACCGGCGTGTACACCGTGACCGCCCACGACTCGGGCTTCACCGACACCGCGACGCTGACCGTGAACGCTGGTGCGCCGTCGCTGTCGACCTCCACGATCACCGCCGTACCGGCGTCGGTCGTCGCCGACAACACGACCTCGACGATCACCGTGCGGCTGAAGGACGCAGCAGGCAACAACGTCCCGAACTCCGGCGGCACGGTCGCCCTCTCGACGACCCTCGGAACGCTGTCCGCGGTCACCGACAACGGCAACGGCACCTACACGGCGACCGTGAAGTCGACGCTCGTCGGCACGGCCTCGATCACCGGCACGCTCAACGGCTCCGCCTTCGCAAGCTCGGCGAGCGTCATCTTCACGCCCGGCCCGGCGACCGCCTTCGTCGTCACGTCCCCGGGCTCCGCGACCGCCGGCACCGCGACGACCGTCACCGTCACCGCGAAGGACCAGTACGGCAACACGGCGACCGGCTACACGGGCACGGTCCACTTCACGAGCACCGACGGCTCCGCGACGCTGCCCGCCGACTACACCTTTGCGGCCGGCGACAACGGCGCGAACACGTTCCCGGCGACGCTGAAGACCGCCGGCTCGCAGACGATCACCGCCACCGACGGCCCGATCAACGGCACGACCGGCTCGATCGGCGTCAACCCCGGCGCGGTCAGCGCGACCACCTCGACGGTGACGCGCAACCCGGCCTCGGTGCCCGCCGACGGCACGACGACCGCGGCCGTCAACGTCACGCTGAAGGACGCCTACGGCAACGTCGTCCCGGGCAAGGTCGTGACGCTCGGCGCCGGCGCCGGCAGCTCGAGCTGGAGCCCGCTCACCGATACGACCAACGGCAGCGGTGTGGCGAACTTCGCGGCCAAGGACCTCGTGGTCGAGAACGTCGTCTACAACGCGACCGACACATCCGACGCGCTGGCGCTCACCGACACAGCCACGGTCTCGTACGTCGCCGGCCCGCTCGCCTCGATCGTGCTGAACCCGGCCAACGCCACGGTCGCGGCCGGCGTCGGCCAGACCTACACCGTCCGCGGCTACGACGCCCTCAGCCACGACCTCGGCGACGTGACCTCGAGCACGACCCTGACGATCAACCCGAACGGCACCTGCGTCACCGACACCTGTACCGCCACCGTCGCCGGCCCGCACACCGTGGTCGCAGACGACGCCGGCCATACGACGACGGCGAACCTTACCGTGACCCCGGCCGCGGCCTCCACCGCCAACTCGACGATCACCGCGTCGCCCAACCCGATCACGGCCGACGGCCTCTCGACCTCGACGATCACCGTCCGGCTGAAGGACGCGTTCTTCAACAACCTCGCCACGAGCGGCGGCACGGTCGCGCTGTCGAAGACGGGCGGCGGCGTCCTCTCGGCGGTCACCGACAATGCCAACGGCACCTATACGGCGACGCTGACCTCACCGCTCACGCCCGGTACGGCCACGGTCAGCGGCACTCTGAACGGCACTCCGCTCGTCAGCAGCGTCGTCGTCACCTTCGGCGCCGTCCTGCCGGGGCCGGCCGACCCGACGAAGTCGACGATCGCGGCCAGCCCGACCGCGATCCAGGCGGACGGCGTCACGACCTCGACGATCACGGTCCGGCTCAAGGACGCCGCAGGCCTCAACCTGACTTCGGGCGGCGACACGGTCGAGCTCGCGATCGCGAGCGGCGGCACCGGCACGCTCGTTCCCGTGTCTCCTGCGCCCGCGACCGACAACAGCGACGGCACCTATACAGCGGTCCTGACCTCACCCGTCACGGTGGGTAGCGCCACCATTACCGGCACCCTCAACGGCGCCGCGATGACCGACACCGCCACCGTCAACTTCACCGCCGGCCCGCCGCCGCCGCCGGGCCCGGCCGACCCGACGACCTCGACGATCACCGCCTCACCGCTCACGATCGTCGGCGACGGCGTCACGACATCGACGGTCACCGTCCGGCTCAAGGACGCCTCCGGCACGAGCCTGACGGCCGGCGGCGACGCCGTCGTCCTCTCGGCCTCGCCTGGCGGCGGCACCCTCTCGGCGGTCACCGACAACACCAACGGCACGTACACGGCGACCCTGACCTCCCCGGTCGGCGCCGGCAGCGCCACCATCAGCGGCACCGTCAACGCCGCGGCGATCACGAGCACGGCGACCGTCACCTTCACGAGCCCCGGCTCGCCGCCGACGCTCGTGACCGCGACCGTGACCGGCGCCACCCTCGTGCTCACGTACGACCAGCCGCTCGACGGGACCTCGGTGCCGGCTACGACCGACTTCTCCGTCGTGCAGAACGCCACGCCGCAGGGCACGCCCACCGGCGTCACCGTCTCCGGCTCGACGGTCACGATCTCGCTCGCCACACCCGTGAGCCTCGGCGACATCGTCACGCTCACGTACACGGGCACCGCGATCAAGAACCTCTCCGGCCAGTCGGCGGCGATACTCACGAATGCGCCGGTCACGGTCGGCGGCACGCCGCCGACACCGCCGAGCGGCCCGCTCACCTGCGTCCGGCCTCTGCTGATCAACTCCGACGGCACCGCTTGTGTGCCGCCGCCGCCCCCGCCGCCGCCGATCCAGTTCCTCGGCGCGAGCCCCGCCGACAACGCGATCCTCGGCTCGGTCGACTCGATCACGCTCACCGCCAACCACGTGGCGAGCTGGGTCACCATCACCGTCACCCGCGACGGCGGCGCGCCCCAGAGTCTCCCGGCCGGAACCGGCGCCGCCTACACCGTCCCCTTCGCGACCACCGCGGGCGGCACGTACACGATCGACGCGACGATGGACGACGGCTACAACCCGGTCCAGCACGTCCATTCCGAGTTCACGATCGTCGGCTCGGGCATCCCCGGGATCGGCGTCCCGGGTGCCTGCGGCAGCGTCGATGCCCACGACGGGATCGGCAGCGCCGACTGGTGCGGCGACACGTTCTCCGACCCGGTGATCGTCCGGATCGACGGAGTCACGAGCGCCAGCGCCGTCGCGATCGCGCCCGGCAGCCTCGCCTACGAGGTGACCGCGACACGGCTCCGCGACGGCTCCCGCCTCCACACACTCGGCGGCGTGCTCGACGTCCAGTTCAGGAACGCCCCACGCGGCGCGATCCCATCGACCTCCGAGGACGGCCTCGTCTGGTCTGCGGTACCGGCGCTAACGACGCTGAACCTGCCCGACGGGCAGCCGGTCGGCGCCTTCCGCGACTCGGACGACACCGTCCACTTCCTCACGAGGCACCTGAGCTACTTCGGGCTCCTCCAGGCGCCGTCGACCCACTTCGCCTTCCAGGTGGTCGGCACCGTGCACTTCACCTGGGGCATCGACAAGTACGTCGGCGCCCGCATCTCCCTCACCAACGCGGCCCTCGTCACCGCCACGCTCTACAGCCCGGGCCACAAGCAGCTGAAAGTATGGCTCCGCCCCGCCCGCGCCGGCACCTCGATCCTCAAGCTCAAGCTGCCACCCACCGCGCGCAAACCCGGCATCTACACGATCACCTTCAAGGCGAGCACAACCGGGGCGACGGCACTGCAGACGATCAAGGTGCGCGTCGAGCCGACGCTCAAGCTCTCACCAACGCGTCGGACGCAGGCCCGTGCCGTCGTACTCGCCGCACCGGTCGTCGGCGACCAGCTCGCCGGGGCGCTCCACGGCCTGCTCACCCACATCGTCTCGGGCGACACCGACGCCACCTTCCGCGCGGCGGCCGACCCGAGCCGCAGAGTGGTCGTAATCGTCGTCGACGCCGACCTGCTCGGTGTCACGACGATCAAGGACCTCCACACGATCTTCCCCGACGTGCGCATCCTCGCACTCTCGCGTGACCCCTCCGTGCTCGCGCGCGCCGTGCCGGCGGGCGCCACGGTCGCACTCCCCACCTCGACCCCCACAGCGCAACTGGCGACGATGGTCTCGCGGCTCGCCTCTGCCCGCTAGCCCGGCGCACCGGGCTTCCAGAGCGGCTCCTCGCCACCCGCGTTCGCGGCCCGGGCGAAGATGAAGAGCAGATCGGAGAGCCGGTTCAGATACGCCAGCACGACCGGATTCACACCGGTCTCCCGCGCCGCGCGCAGCGCCTCGCGCTCGGCCCGGCGGCAGACCGTGCGCGCGACGTGGAGGTGCGCGGCGGCGACGCTGCCGCCCGGGAGCACGAAGCTCTTCAGGTCGGGCAGCTCGGCGTTGAAGCCGTCGCAGAGCAGCTCGAGCGCGGCGACCTGCTCCCCGGCCACCCGGAGACGGTCGGGCGCGTCCGACGGCACGGAGAGATCGGCACCGAGATCGAACAGCTCGTTCTGGATGCGCCGAAGCGGCGCCGCGAGCGGCTCGGGGCAGCCGGCGGCGATCACGACGCCGAGCTGCGCGTTGAGCTCGTCGACCACACCCGCGGCACCGATCCGGGCGTCGAGCTTCGACACGCGCGTGAGGTCGCCGAGGTGTGTCTCGCCCTCGTCGCCGGCCCGCGTGTAGATCCGGGTCAGCCGTACCGGCTCGTCGCGCTCGCGCGGGCTCATCGCGCCGCCTGCGCCTCCTCGGCGTGCTTGAGCAGCTCACGCGCGATCACGATCCGCTGCACCTCGCTCGTGCCCTCGTAGATCTCGGTGATCTTCGCGTCACGGTAGTAGCGCTCGACCGGGAACTCCTTCGTGTAGCCGTAGCCGCCGAGGATCTGGATCGCCTCCGCGGTCTGGCGGCGCGCCATCTCGGAGGCGTAGAGCTTGGCCTTGGCGCCCTCCGCGGTGTGCGACATGCCCTCCTGCTTGCGCCACGCCGCGCGATAGAGCAGCAGCCGCGCCGCATCGAGCTCGGTCGCCATGTCGGCGAGCTTCCACTGGATCGCCTGGAACTCCGAGATCCGCTTCCCGAACTGCCGCCGCTCGAGCGCGTAGGCCCGCGCCGACTCGTACGCGGCCTGCGCGATCCCGACCGCCTGGGCCGCGATTCCGATGCGCCCGCCGTCGAGGGTCGCCATCGCGACCGAGAAGCCCCGGTGCAGCTCGTGCAGCAGCCGGTCCGGCCCGACGCGCACGTCCTCGAGCACGAGGTCCGCCGTCGACGAGGAATGGAGGCCGAGCTTCTCCTCCTCGCGCGTCACGCGCACGTGCTCGGCGTCGAGCAGGAAGGCCGAGACGCCGCGGGCGCTGGTCGTGTCCGGATCGGTGCGCGCGAAGAGGAGGAAGGTGCCCGCGTAGGAGCCGTTCGTGATCCACTGCTTCGAGCCGCTCAGCGTCCAGCCGTCGCCGTGCTCGGCCGCGGCGGTGCGCAGCGAGCCCGCGTCGGAGCCCGCGTCCGGCTCGGTGAGCGCGAAGGCGCCGATCGTCTCGCCGCGCGCGAGCGGCGGCACGAAGCGCGCGCGCTGCTCCTCGGTGCCGAAGCCGAGGATCGGCATCGTCGCGGCGCCCGTGTGCACGGCGACCGTCACGCCGACCCCCGCGTCGGCACGCGAGAGCTCCTCGAGCACGAGGATGTACGAGAGGAAGTCGGCGCCGGCGCCGCCGTACTCCTCGGGCACGCAGACGCCCATCAGGCCGAGCTCGCCGAGCTTCGCGTACAGCTCGACCGGGAAGCGGTGCTCGCGGTCCCACACCGCCGCATGCGGGACGATCTCGGCCTCGGCCACCTCGCGCGCGAGCGACTGGATCTCGCGCTGGTCGGGACTGAGGCTGAAGTCCATCGACCGGAAGTCTAGGCCGGGATGTTCCCCTCCGGGTGCGAGGCGTCGGTGAACTCGCGGAACTCGCCGGTGACGTAGTAGTAGGTCTGCTCGCCGATGTCGACGGCGTGGTCGCCGATCCGCTCGAAGCAGCGGGAGACGACGATCATCCGCATCCCCCACTCCCGCAGCGCCTCGTCGCCGCCGATCGCGAGCACGTTGCCGATGATGCGCCGGTTCGCGTTGTCGATCAGCTCGTCGAGGTCCATCAGCCGCTCCGCGCCCTCGAGATCGCGCGCCAGGAACGAGTCGAGCGCGACGCGGATCATCTCCTCGGCACGAGAGCCGACCTCCTCGAACCCCGCCAGCAGCTCGTCGTGGGCGGAGAGCTCGGCGCTCAGCTTGGTCAGCTTCGCGATCGTGACGCAGTAGTCGGCCATCCGCTCGAGGTGGAGGTTGACGTGCAGCATCGCGAGCACGTGCCGGAGGTCGATCGCAACGGGGGTCTGGCGCGCGAGCAGCGTGTGGACGCCCTCCTGCATCCCGAAGAACGCGCGATCGACGTCGTCGTCGAACGCGATCACCTCGTCGGCGAGCTCGACGTCGTTGTTCGCGAGCGCGTTGATCGAGCCGCGCAGCGAGCGGAGCACGAGCTCGCCCTCCTCGCGCAGCGCCGCCTCGAGGTTCCCGATTCCCTCCTGGAGCGAGATGCTCATCGTGCGCCATTGTCGCACAGCGACCCTCGTTCACCGCTCTGTCACCGGCCGTTCACGAGCCGCGCACCCGGAGCGCAAACCGCGACCGGAACACTGCGCCTGGGAGATGATGGAGACTACGATCGTGAGCGTCGACGAGCCGCAGACCGCCGGGCGGACCACCCTGGCCGAGCTCGCGCAGGCGAACACCGGCGCCAACGCCGGCCTGGGCCGCGAGGCGGTCTTCGACCTCCAGGAGCTCGGCGTCACCTACGGCGGCGTCCCGGCCGTCTCGGACGTGACGATGGCGATCCGGGGCAACCTGGTCACGGCCCTGATCGGCCCCTCCGGCTGTGGCAAGACGACGATCCTCCGCTGCCTGAACCGGATGAACGACCTGATCCCGTCGGCGCGGGTGCAGGGCCGGATCCTCTACCACGAACAGGACCTGAACAGCGCCTCGGTGGACGCCGTCGAGCTGCGCCGCCGGATCGGGATGGTCTTCCAGAAGCCGAACCCGTTCCCGAAGTCGATCTACGACAACATCGCCTTCGCGCTGCGCGTGCACGGGATGAAGGACGACCTCGACGGCCGCGTCGAGCGCGCCCTCCGGCAGGCGGCGCTCTGGGAGGAGGTCAAGGGACGTCTCAAGAAGAGCGCCCTCGGCCTCTCGGGCGGTCAGCAGCAGCGGCTCTGCATCGCCCGCGCGCTCGCGGTCGAGCCCGACGTGATCCTGATGGACGAGCCGGCCTCGGCGCTCGATCCGATCTCGACGGCGCGGATCGAGGACCTGATGCACGACCTCAAGCGCGACTACACGATCGTGATCGTCACCCACAACATGCAGCAGGCGGCCCGGATCGCCGACATGACGGCGTTCTTCACGGTCGAGGCCGCCGGCGACGACAACGACCACCGCCAGGGCACCCTGGTCGAGTACGACGCGACCTCGAAGATCTTCACGCGCCCCTCGGACCGGCGCACCGAGGACTACGTCACGGGCCGCTTCGGCTGAAGGCGTCGAGCTCGCGGATCAGCTCCTCGACCCGGCGGCGGACGTCGTCGCGGATCTCCACGACCTGCTCGAGCGGCAGCCCCTTCGGGTCGCGCAGCTCCCAGTCGATGTAGCGCTTGCCGAGGATGACGGGGCACGCGTCGCCGCAGCCCATCGTCACGACGACGTCCGCCCACTCGGCGTCGGTGAGCTCTAGCAGGCGCGGGACGCGGGCCGCCAGGTCGAGCCCGACCCGCCGCATCGCCTCGACAACCACGGGGTGAACCCGCTCGCCGGGCGTCGTCCCGGCCGAGCGGCCCTCGTGGCGGCCGCCTGCGAGCTCGGCGAAGAACGCCTCCGCCATCTGCGAGCGGCCCGCGTTGTGGAGGCAGACGAAGAGGGCGCGGCTCACGGCTGGCCTGCGTCGACGCCCGTGCGCCGCCGGCGCCATGCGAAGAGAGCGCGCGCGGTGACGCTGGCGATCAGCACGAACACGATCAGGAGCAGCGCCGCGGCCCAGGCTTGCTGGTGGTCCTGCGGACTCGGCGACTCTGAGTAGGTGAAGATCGTGAGCGGGATCGACTGGAGCGGCTGGCTCGCGTCCCAGCTCACGGAGTTGGCGGCGATCGACGAGGTGAAGAGGAGCGGCGCCGTCTCGCCCGCGGCGCGGGCCACCGCGAGGATCGTCCCGGTGATGATGCCGCCGATCGCCGCGGGCAGCACGATCGAGACGACCGTCCGCCAGCGGCTGATGCCCAGCCCGAGGCTCGCCTCCCGCAGCGAGCGGGGCACGAGGGCGAGCACCTCCTGGGTGGCGCGGGAGACCATCGGGATCATCAGGATCGCCAGCGCGAACGAGCCGTAGAAGCCGCTCTGGCCGTGCCCGACGACCAGGAGGCCGAACACGAAGATGCCGACCACGATCGCGGGGACACCGTTCAGGACGTCGAGTGCCACCCGCACCGTGCGCGCGGCCCGCGGGCCTGCGAACTCCGAGACGTAGATCGCCACGAGCACGCCCATCGGCACCGCCATCACGGTCGCCCAGAAGACGAGCACGATCGTGCCGACGATCGCGGGCGCGATCCCGCCGCCCGACTCGCCGAACGTCGCCTGCGGCTGCGTGAAGAAGTCCCAGGAGAACGCGCCCGCGGCCTTGATCGCAACCGAGGCGACCAGGATCACGAGCACGGACACGGCGAGCACGGCCGCGAGCACGGCGACGCCCGACAGCAGCCGCTCGACGAGGCGGCGGCGGCGAAGGCGCTTCGAGGGCTGCAGGCTGAACGGCGCCGCGGTCAGAGCACTCCCCGCTTCTCGGCCCGGCGGACGACGACCTGGGCGGCGATGTTCGTGAGCAGCGCGATCACGAGCAGGATCGCGGCCAGGTAGAGCACGGACTCGCCCTCGAGCTTGGTCGAGGCGCCCTGGTAGCTGCTGGCGATCTTGCTCGCCAGGGTGTCGGCGGGGGCGAAGAGCGACCGGTGCAGGGTCGTGCCGCCGCCGATCACCTGCGTGACGGCGATCGCCTCGCCAACCGCGCGGCCGACGCCGAGGATGATCGCGGCCGCGATCCCGGGGCCGCAGTACGGGATCACGACACCGCGGATCGCCTCCCAGCGCGTCGTCCCGAGCGCGAGCGATCCCTCCCTCAGCTCACGCGGCACGCGAAGGAAGAGCTCCCGCGTGATCGACGACACGATCGGCACGATCATGATCGTCAGGATCAGGATCGCATTCAGCATGCCGGCCTGTGACGGCGAGCCCGAGAAGAGCGGGAGCCAGCCGAGCCATTTGGAGAGCCACGGCTCGATCGTGCCCGCGAGGAACGGCCCGAGCACCAGGATCCCCCAGAGCCCGAGCACGACGCTCGGGATCGCAGCGAGCAGCTCGACGAGGGTCGCCACCGGGCCGCGCAGCCAGCGCGGGGCGAGCTCGGTCAGGAACAGGGCGATCGCGATCGCGAGCGGCGCGGCGAGCAGGATCGCGAAGAACGAGCTGACGAGCGTGCCGACGATGAACGCGCCGGCGCCGAAGTCGCGCGTGATCGGGTTCCACGTCGTGTTCCAGATGAACGCGAGCCCGAAGTGGGCGATCGCCGGCGCGGCCTGGCGGACGACCTCGTAGGCGATTCCGACGACGAGCGCGACGGCCGCGAACGCGGCCAGCGCGGTGACCGCCCGGAAGAGCAGGTCCCCGGGACGCACGCGGAGGCCTCGTTTGAGGCCTCCGCTGGTCGAGCTGCCGTGGTCGAGCGCCGACACGCTGGGCGCGAGCCTAGCTCTTGACCTGCAGGAGCGTCTTCTCCGAAGCGGCGAGCACCGGCAGGGGGATCGGGACGAACAGGAGCTTCGGCCCGTAGGTCTGGCCCTTGGTGAGCGCCCAGAAGACGAACTTGCGCAGCTCCGCCGCCTTGGCGGTCTTGGTCGGCAGGATCACGTAGGTGAAGGTGCAGATCGGGTAGGCGAGCTTCTGCGAGGCAGGCGGGTTGACGATGTGGAGCTCGTTGTTCGACGGCACCTTGGTGACCGTCGCCCCCGCCGCAGCGGTCCCGCGGAGCCCCGGATCGGCGAACGCGCCCGCCTTGTTCTGCACCGAGGCAACCTGCAGCTTGTTGCTGAGCGCATACGCGATATCGACGTAGCCGATCGCGCCCTCGGTCCGGGAGATGACCCCGGCCACGCCCGACGAGCCCTTGCCGCCGATCCCGGTCGGCCAGCTCGCGTTGACGCCGACCCCGATCTTCGACTTCCACTCCGGGCTGACGCTCGCGAGGTAGTCGGTGAAGTTGTAGCTCGTCCCCGAGTTGTCACTGCGGTAGACCGGCGTGATCTTCGTCGCGGGCAGGCCTGCGCCCGGGTTCAGCTTCTGGAGAGCCTTGTCGTTCCACTGCGTGATCTTGCCCAGGTAGATGCTGGCGATCACCGCACCGGTGAGGCGCACCCGCTTCTTCAGCCCCGGCACGTTGTAGGGGATCGAGGTCGCCGCGAGCGCCCAGGGAATCTGGACGCAGCCCTTGCACGCGGAGAACTGGTCCGGCGACATCGGGGCGTCCGAGGCGCCGAAGTCGACCGTGCGCGCGGTGATCTGCGCGATCCCTGCGCCGGAGCCGACGGCGGCATAGGTCAGGTCGATTCCCAGCGCCGGCCCCAGCGCAGGAATCCATTGCGAGACGAGCGGGAAGACGAACGAGCTCCCCGCCCCCGTGATCTTCGTGTCCGCCGCTCGCTGCGAGGCCGGGCTCGCGGCCGAGGCGAAGGCGCCCGCGACGACGACCGACGTCGCAAGGATTGCGAGCGCGCCGAGCTTCCAGTGATTGACGAGCTTGGTGAGCATGACCCTCCTGGACAAAGTGATGTCGGTGTAGACGGAACGATGCCGACCGGCCACGGGCGGATGGGCTAGGAGGTAGTGACGAAGTGGTGAGCAGTTGGTTACAGCCGCCGAAGGCACGCGGGCTCCGCTAGGCTCAGCCGCGCCCCGATGTCGAAGCACACCGCCCTCGTCGCCGTTGCCGTGATCGCCGGAGTCGTCCTGATCGGCCTCGCGCTCGTCTACTGGATCGAGCCCGCCGGCTCGCTGCCGAGCTGGCTCCCCGGGCACACCTCCGGCTCGGGGCACCACCACGTCAAGCACGGGCTCGCCGCCTTCCTGCTCGGGCTCGCGTGCCTCGTGTTCGCGTGGTTTCGGAGCGCGCCGAAGAAGCAGCAGCACGAGGCGTGATCAGCTACAGCCAGGCGATCCTGCTCGGCCTGCTCCAGGGGGTCGCCGAGCTGTTCCCGATCTCGAGCCTCGGCCAGAGCGTGATCCTGCCGCGGCTGCTCGGCTGGGACATCCACCAGAACGACTCCTACTTCATCACCTTCCTCGTCGCCACCCACCTCGCGACGGCGCTCGTCCTGCTCGGGTTCTTCTGGAGCGACTGGGTGCGGATCGTGAAGGGGCTCGGGCGCTCGCTGCGCGACCGGGGGATCGACCCCGCCGACAAGGACGCGAAGCTCGCCTGGCTGCTCGTCGTCGGCACGATCCCGGCCGGGATCCTCGGCCTCCTCCTCGAGCACAGGCTCCGCGCGGTGTTCGCCTCCGCACAATCGGCCGCGCTGTTCCTGATCCTGAACGGCGTGCTGCTCTACGGAGCCGAACTGCTGCGGCGCCGCGCGCCGGCGCCCGAGACGGGCGACGGGGACCGCCGCGTCGCCGACGGCGTCGGCTGGAAGGAGGCTGCGTCGATCGGCGCCGCGCAGGCGCTCGCGCTGATCCCGGGGCTCTCGCGCTCGGGCGCGACGATGGGCGGCGGCCTGCTCGTCGGGCTCTCGAACGAGGACGCCGCACGCTTCGCCTTCCTGCTCGCGACGCCGATCATCGGCGCTGCCGCCGTGCTCAAGCTGCCGGAGCTGATCGGCTCCCAGGGGAACGGCGTGCGCGGCCAGGCGCTCGTCGGCGCGCTCTGCGCGGCCGTCACCGCGTACTTCTCGATCCGCTTCCTGATGCGCTACTTCGAGACGAACCGGCTGACGCCCTTCGCCGTCTTCTGCTTCGTCGAGGGGATCGTGCTCACCCTCTACTTCGCGCTCTAGGACCGGGGGAAGACACAGCGGATCTCGAGGCCGCGGCCCGGGCCGCCGCGCGCCTCGATCGTCCCGCCTGCCGTGGTGACGACATGCTTGACGATCGCGAGACCGAGCCCGGTACCGCGCGAGGAGCGCGCCCGGTCGGCGCGGTAGAAGCGCTCGAACAGCCGCGGGATGTCCTCCTCGGCGACTCCGGCGCCGTCGTCGGCCGCGAGCAGCACGACGCCCTCCGGCTCACGGGTGACGTCGATCGAGAACCGCGCGCGCGGGCCGGCGTAGCGGAGGGCGTTCTCGGCGAGGTTCTCGAGCACGGTGCGGAGCATCCGCGGCCGCAGGGGCACCTCGATCCCCGGCTCGGCCTCGAACCGCAGCTCCAGATCCGCGCGCGCCGCCCGCTCGGCGAGCTCGGCCGCGAGCTCGGAGAGCACCGGCTCGACCGGCGTCGAGCCGAGCGCGACCACCTCCCTGCCCGTCTCGAGCTCGCTCAGGAAGAGGACGTCGTCGATCAGCTCCACGATCTGGTGCACCTCGGCGCTCGCCCGCTGCGCGAGCCCGTGGACGTCCTCGCCGGGGAGGTCCATCGACTCGAGCAGGACGAGCAGGCGCGCGAGCGGCGTGCGCAGCTCGTGCGAGACGGCGGCGGTGAAGCCGGCGCGCAGCTCCTCGTAGGCGGCGAGCTGGCCCGGCGCGCCGAGGAAGAGCAGCTCCTCGCGCCGCCCGTCCACCTCGTAGGGGACGAAACGCGGCTCCTCGTCGAGGAGCTCGGGAGGCACCGGCTGGCCGATCTCGACGCCGCGCAGCTGCTCGCGCGCGCGGCGGCTGGCGGCGAGCACGCGCCGCTCCGAGTCGAGCACGAGCACGAGCTCGGGGCTCTCCTCGATCAGCGTGCGGGCGCGGACGGCGTCGCTGTTCACCACCCGTTCACCAGTTCGATACCATGCGGCCGCCCCGCTCCGCCGCTGCGAGGGTCACAATCCAGCTAATGGCCAAGGTGCTCATCGTCGAGGACGACGAGGTTATCGCGCAGGGGATGGCGCGGCACCTCACCGCCGCCGGGTTCGACCCGCTCCGCGTCGAACGGGGCGAGCAGGGGCTGGCGCGGCTGCGCTACGAGCGGCCCGATGTCTGCGTGCTCGACCTGATGCTGCCCGGCCTCGACGGCTGGAAGCTGATCGAGACCGCGCGGGCCGAAGGGATCGGCACCCCGATCGTGGTCGTGAGCGCGCGTGGCACCGAGCACGACCGGGTGCACGCGCTCGAGCTCGGCGCCGACGACTACCTGGTGAAGCCGTTCTCGATGAAGGAGCTCGTCGCCCGCGTCCGCGCGGCCGCGCGTCGCGGCACGCGCGCGCAGGACGAGCGGCGCGGCGAGCCGATCGAGATCGAGGAGCTCGTGATCGACCCGGCGCGGGTGCAGGCCTTCGTCGACGGCGAGAGCGCCGAGCTGACGCCGACCGAGTTCCGGCTCCTCTACCAGCTCGCGCTCCAGGCCGGCCGCGTCGCCACGCGCGACGAGCTGCTGCAGAAGATCTGGGGCCGCCGCGAGGCGCACCGCGACCGCACCGTCGACGTCTTCGTCCGCCGCCTGCGCGAGAAGATCGACCGGCGCGCGTCGCGGCACACGTTCATCCAGACCCGCTACGGCGTCGGCTACCGGCTCGAAGCGCTGCCCAAGTAGGACACACGGAGACGGGCTTCTAGAAGATCGCCTGGAACGGCCAGTAGAGTGCCGCCGCAACGCCCGCGGCGGCGGGGATCGTGAGCGCCCAGGCAAAGGCGATGTTGCCGGCGACGCCCCAGCGCACCGCCGAGAGCCGCTTCGTCGCCCCCGACCCCATCACCCCGCCGGAGATCACGTGCGTGGTCGAGAGCGGATAGCCGGCACCGGTCGCGAGGTAGATCGTCGCCCCGGCCGTCGCCTGCGCGGCGAAGCCGCTCGCGGGCTCCATGTCGAAGACGCGCTGCCCGAGCGTCCGCATGATCCGCCAGCCGCCGATGTAGGTGCCGGCGGCGATCGCGAGCCCGGCGGTGAGCTTCACCCAGTTCGGGACGTAGAAGTGGGAGATGCTCCCGTTGGTGAAGAGCGCGAGCGCGATGATGCCCATCGTCTTCTGCGCGTCGTTTGCCCCGTGGGTGAACGCGACGAACGTGCCCGACGCGAGCTGACCGAGGCGGAAACCGCGGTTTCCGGCGCCGGGCGTGATCCACTTGAATGCCCACAGGAGCGCCAGTAGCAGGAGATAGGCTGCGCCGAAGGCGACCACCGGCGCGATCAGCCCCGGGATCAGCACCTTGTGCACGAGCCCGTGCCACTGGACGCCCTGGGTGCCCGACTGGACGAGCGCCGCGCCCACGAGGCCGCCGATCAGCGCGTGCGAGGAACTGGACGGCAGCCCGCGCCGCCACGTGATCAGGTTCCAGACGATCGCCCCGGCGAGCGCCGCCAGCAGCGTCTGCTCGGTGACGAGGCTCGTGTCCACGATCCCCTTCCCCACCGTCGCCGCGACTGCGGTGGTGACGAAGACACCGGCGAAGTTCGCGAGCGCGGCGACGAGAACGGCCACCCGCGGCGAGAGCGCACGCGTCGACACCGAGGTCGCGACCGCATTCGCCGTGTCGTGGAAGCCGTTCGTGAAGTCGAAGCCGAGCGCGACGACGACGACCGTGACGAGGAGGACGGTCTCCACTCAGCGGTTCTTGACGAGGATCGCCTCGAGCACGTCGGCCGCGTTCTCACACGCGTCCACTGCCTCCTCGAGCCGCTCGTGGATGTCCTTCCAGCGGATCACGGAGATCGGGTCGGCGCCGGACGTGAAGAGCTCGGTGATCCCTTCGCGGGCGAGGCGGTCGCCCTCGTCCTCGAGCTCGCGCAGCTCGATCAGCTGCCGCTTCGAGTCCTTGAAGCCCTCGAGCCTCACGACCGCCTCTTCGAGCTTCGTCGCCGCACGGAGGATCACCTCGGCCTGGGCGCGCGCCTGCGGCCGGATCGCGGTGATCCCGAAGCCGGCGATGTTGCCCGCCGCCTCGTCCACGTGGTCGCAGATGTCGTCGAGCGCGGTCGAGAGCCGATACATGTCGTCGCGATCGAACGGGGTCACGAACGTGCGGTTGAGCAGGTCTATGACCTCGTGCGTGAGCCGGTCGCCGACGTGCTCGAGCTCCTTGATCTCGACCGTCAGGCTCGTGTCGGGGAATCGGTCGCACAGCTCGACGAGAAGCCGGGCGATCTCGACCGCGTTGGCCGAAGCCTGGCTGAAGAGGCGGTAGAACTCGCGGGTCTGCGGGGTCAGTCGGATGCGCACCGTCGCCGCCTTTCGCTTCGAGAGGTCGGCGCGCCTTGTATCAGGTTTTCGCTAGCCGTACTCGTAGAAGCCGCGGCCGGACTTGCGGCCGAGCCGTCCCGCCTGGACGTACTGGCGCAGCAGCGGGCACGGCGCGTACTTCGGATCGCCGAGCCCCTCGTGCAGCACCTCCATGATCGCCACGCAGGTGTCGAGGCCGATCAGATCGGCGAGCGCGAGCGGCCCGATCGGGTGTGCGAAGCCGAGTCGGGCGATCGTGTCGATCGCCTCCGCCTCCGCGACCCCCTCGAGCAGCGCATAGGCCGCCTCGTTGATGAAGGGCATCAGGATCCGGTTCGAGACGAAGCCGGGGAAGTCGCGCGCCTCGGCAGGCTCCTTGCCGAGGTCGCGTGCCAGCTGCGTGATCGCGGCGGCGGTCTCGTCGGAGGTCTCGAGCCCGCGGATCACCTCGACGAGCCGGAGCACCGGGACCGGGTTGAAGAAGTGCATCCCGATCACACGTTCCGGCCGGTCGGTGACGGCGGCGAGCGAGGTGATCGGGATCGAGGAGGTGTTGGACGCCAGGATCGCCGCCGGCGGGAGGAGGGCGTCGGCGCGCCGGAAGATCTCCTCCTTGACGGCGGCATCCTCGATCACGGCCTCGATCATCAGGTCGGCGGGGACGAGCTCGTCGACCGGCGTGACGCGGGCGAGCACGTCGCCGGGATCGGGCCCTCCCTTCTCGGCCAGCTTCGCGAGGCTCGTCTCGATCGCGGCGAGCCCGCGCTCGGTCGCGCCGGGCGCCGCGTCGTGCAGCGAGACGCGTCGGCCCGACGAGGCGACCACCTGGGCGATCCCGCCGCCCATCTGGCCGGCGCCGACGACGAGGACGTGCTCGAGCTCCACGGGAGGAGGCTAACCGAGAGACCAGACCGGGGCCTCCGCAACCCTCGACTCTCCCAAAGGGGTCAGACCCCTTTCGGAGGGTGAGCCGGTTTGATGAGGTTCGTCACTCTTCGGACACGCCGGTACGGCCTACGAAGTCTCGTCTGAGAGTTGAGATCGGTCGGGCGGGCGCAC
>Ga0315273_10004051_pt1 | contig 17814 bp, 10 predicted proteins | sample YL17G02_0_MG_FD_205753 | JGI IMG/M metagenome (GOLD analysis project Ga0315273, IMG submission 205753) | Sediment microbial communities from Yellowstone Lake, YNP, Wyoming, USA - YL17G02_0 | ecosystem: Environmental > Aquatic > Freshwater > Lake > Sediment | place: USA: Wyoming | collected...
TCTTTTTTGTCGGGTACGGATGGTATCCATCATCTCAGCCCACAGTCACCAAGTGCACGTTCACCCAAAATCTCGCAGATCTCTTGGGCGGAGGAATCTGTGCTACGTTTAGCTGCGATGTCACAATCACCAATAGCATTGTCTGGGGCAACACCGCACCGTACGACAACGATATCGGCTTGCCCCTCGTATGCGATGCCCCCAACCCACACTACACTATCTCATACAGCAACATCAAAGACGGCCTGGACGGTATAGACGGTATAAACGTCGATTACTTTGTCGAATGGGGCAACGGAAACATCGACGCTTATCCCTGCTTTGTCCGCCCAGGTTACTGGGACTCTAACGCCACACCCGATGCCAACGACGACTTCTGGGTAGATGGCGACTATCACTTAATGAGCAGTGGATGGCGATGGGATAGCCAACGGAAAACCTGGACTTGGAACGACGTGACCAGCCGATGCATCGACGCCGATAATCCAGGGTCGCCCCTTGCTAACGAACCCCTCTGCATCCCCGGTGACCCCACCAACTATTGGGGCCGAAACGTTCGTATAAATATGGGCGCCTTCGGCGGCACGCCCGAAGCCAGCATCCCCCCTCGCAACTGGGCGCTCCTGTCAGACGTAACTAACGATGGTCTCGTAAACTTCGACGACTTCGCCTCGTATGCCGCCAATTTCCCTGTTCCTGCCGAGGGTCATCCAGGAGACTTTGATAGAAACGCAGTAAGAGATTTGACTGACCTTCCCTTGCTCGCCGAAGAGTGGCTGGAGCAAACAGGTTGGTTTGGAAAGTCTGCGCCACCCCCACCACCCGGCCAAGCATGGAATCCAAATCCTCCCGACGGGTCTGTGGGTATAGGCACATATCCTGCTCTAAGCTGGATTACCGGTATCGGTGCAACCTCGCACCATGTATATTTCGGCATCGCCAATCCGCCCCTGTTCCAGACAAACCAAGCAGGCACGACATTCTTTCCAGGGACACTTATCAAAGAAACCACCTACTATTGGCGGATCGACGAGATCAACGCAGATGGCAAAACGACAGGGGCGGTCTGGAGCTTCACCACCGGCAGCGGCGCGACAAGATAGCACGGCAAAGTAATCAGGCACCGAACAACCAAAAATCCCCCAGAATTGCCGAACAAAGAGGCTGTCAACAGCCGAAACTACAGATAGAACCTTTACAGAAAGAAAAAGTCTTGGCTATCGGACGTGTTGGGGTTAGAATGCATGTTGTTTGTTTTGATAGATTTCCGTTCCGGGCCCTGCGCTTCGCTACGTGTCTCCGCTCGCTTCGCTCGGTCGAAATGACGGTGTAGTCGTGAGAATTATGAAACGCGGTAATAGAGTGTTGGACGGCCGCTTGGGCCTCGCAGGAAAATAACCGGTTTTGGTGGAACTGTTTTTTAATAGATTCCTCGACTTCCGGCCTAAGGGCCTTCGCTCGGAATGACCTTAGAACTGGTGGGCTAAAGCCCACCCTACGCGATACATATTGATAGGGGCGATAACATGAGGGGCTTTGTTTGTGCTGCTTTGGTCGTGCTGAGCGCAGCGGTTTGCGTCTGTTGGGCGGCAGCGCCCGAGCCGGCCGTCGTGCCTCAGCCGGGGTTGTGGACCGTCGATACGAAATTCACGCATCCGCAGCAGATATTCCTGCGGGCCGGCCCGGACAACAAGCCGATGCGCTTCTGGTACTCCATCATCACGCTGACCAACAACACCGGCAGAGAGGTTGATTTCTACCCGAAGTGCGAGCTGATGACCGACACTTTTGAGATTACGCCCGCGGGCAAGTCCATCTTGCCGAGCGTCTTTGAGGGCATCAAGAACCGCCATCAGAGCGTATATCCGTTTCTCGAATCGCTCGAACAGACCGGCAACAAGATACTGCGCGGCGAGGACAACACGAAGGATATCGCCGCTATCTGGCCCGATTTCGATTCCAAGGCCAAGACCATAAAGCTCTTCATAACCGGGTTGAGCAACGAAACGGCCGTGGTTGATCATCCCATCGCAAAAGACAAGGACGGCAGCCCGCTCAAGGTCTTTTTGAGAAAGACTCTCGAGCTGACCTACGCTCTCGAAGGCGACCCGGCGCAACGGTCGGACGCCAACTTGGTCTATAAGGCAAAACGCTGGGTGATGAGATAAGCAACGCCCCCCCGCCACAAATTCCACCGGCGTCCCCCGGCTCAGGCCAGCGCTGCGCATCTGTCGGCAACTACCTGCGGCCAATCGGGTGTGAAATCATTTTCTGGCAGGTGATTTCCGGTTTGTCAATGGTGGTTCACAGGCAGAATAAAGCCACTCTGGTCAGATTGCTTCGCTGCGCTCGCAATGACTGAGGACGTAATCCTTTGTCAGGAAAAAGCTTATACTTCGCCAGAAGAATTAGCCACACCCGGCCAATCCGTCGCCGATCATGAGCGCATAAAAAAAGGGAGGCACGGGCAATCATAATCCGAACGTTTGTGTACCCTGCCTCCTTGTTGCGAAGAGCCTTTAGTCCACTGGGTTTATTAGCGTAACCGCCTGTTTGCACCCGCAACATATTCATTATAGAAAAACGCCCTTCCAATTGCAAGCAAATTCCGCTTTGGTGAAGCCTTTTTGCACAGAGACCGCCGGGGCAACGCATGCTCGGCCTTGCTCTTCGCGGACTCCACCTGCCGCAAAGCAAGCCTCTGAGCCTGTCATCGCAAACGTCAAAACCGATACCCCAGGCAGGCGAACAGTCTGAACGGGGCATTATCCGGACGCAAGAGGAATATTGTGGAAGTTTCAAGGTTGACAAAACGGCAAAAACTTCTATAATGGTTATGTAAGGGTTTGTCTTTGCAAATCTTACGGCTGGAGAAATCCTCCGCCAGGCCGTGACCGCGGGCAATATAGGCGGTTGCAGAAATAGTTGATGCAAATTCTTTGGAGCCGGTTGTTATTATGGCAGCAGAACAGCCTGTCGAAGTCCATACGCCTTCCGACAAAGACCCGGAGATCAACAAGTACTTCAGGGCGGCCATAAAGACCCTGGCGAGCGATCTGCATCTCAAGGTTGGGCAGCCGCCGAAGCTCCGGCTTTACGGCTCATTGAAGAGCACCACAGGCCCGGTAATGACCGGCGAGAAGGTCGAGGAACTGGTCTTCGGAATCCTCAGCCCCGCCCATAAGAAACACTTCCTGGAACACGGAACTCTGGACTTCGCTCACGAGGTTGACGGCAGCCATCGCTTTCGAATCAACATATTCCGCCAGCGGGGAATGATTAGTCTTGCCGCCAGGCGTGTCAATACAACGATCCCGCCCTTTGAAGAGCTTCACCTGCCTCCTGTCCTCGAAAAAATATCCGAGAGCACGCAGGGGCTTGTTCTGGTGGTAGGTCCCACCGGATGCGGAAAGACGACTACAATCGCCTCGATGATTGACCACATAAACCGGACCCGCTCCTGCCATATCGTCACTGTCGAGGACCCGATCGAATACCTCTTTCACGACGCCAAGGCGATTGTCTCGCAGCGGGAAATCGGGCTGGACGTGCTTAACTTCGGCGAGGCCCTGACATATCTGATGCGGCAGGACCCGGACGTCGTCTTCGTCGGGGAGATGCGCAATGCCGAAACGGTCACCGCGGGGATGAGGGCCGCAGAAACCGGCCACCTCGTATTCGGGACAATGCACTCGGCAAACGCCGCGCAGTCAGTCCATCGGCTGCTCGACTTGTTCCCGCAGAGCGAGCGCGACCTTGTAAGACAGACTCTGGCGCTGGCGCTGCGAGCGGTCATCAGCCAGGTATTGATCCCCTGCCTGAAGGAAGGGATTGACAGGGTACCCGCCGTGGAGGTGCTTATCGTAAACGCCGCAGCAAGGAAACTGATCGCGGAAGAGCGGGAAGCCGATCTGCCGAGCGTCATACGCGCGTCCCAGCAGGAAGGCATGCAGGATATTACGTATAACCTCTGCGAGCTGGTCAAAAACGGTTCCATAGACCCGAAAGAAGCCTATAAATACGCTCCGAACACCGAAGAGCTGAAAATGGCCCTCAAGGGAATCAGAACTACTGCAAGCGGCATCTTGTGAGACTTGATTGTTTTTCGTAACGGAGCAGTTTATGCCGGATTTGTTCATAGCGGCCCTTGAGTACGGCGGGTACATATCAGCCGTCAAGCTTGTCGTGTTTATAGTATTCTTCTTCCTCTGGCTGCCGCTGGTGGTGTGGGTGCACAATGACGCGGCGGCGCTCGAAACCAAACACACGTTCTGGACCGGGATAGTTCTCGGAGCGGGGGCCGCAGGACTGCTCATCTGGCAGCTTGTGCCGATTTTTCTCGTCGGGATGTTAGTATATATACTCGGCGTCGCGGGAACCTCACTGGCCTACGTCAAGCACCGCAACACGAGGGTAATGGATTTCGACCGCGTTCTGACCGTCGAGCATCTCAAGAGCCTTCTCGTAAGCAAGGAAAAGAAGATCGAGGAGCTCAAGAGCTTCGTTTTCATAACCGCCAACAGGAATGAAGTGCCCCTTCCGGAGCCGCGTACGCCGGACTTCTTCGGCTACAAGATGGCATACGACCTGCTCAGCGACGCCACTTGGCGAAGGGCCGACAATATAATGTTTTCGCCCACGGCGCAGGAATACAATGTCACCTACTACGTCGATGGGGCCGGGCTCAAGCAGCCCAGCATGCCGAGTGACCAGGCCAAGTTCATTATTCACTTCCTCAAGAACATCGCCGACCTCGATATCAAGGAGAAGAGAAAACCCCAAAAAGGCGCCTTCGTGGTCGCCAAGGGCAAGGAAACCATCGAGTGGGAGGTAACAACCGCCGGCTCAACGGCGGGCGAGCAGATACTGATCAAGCTTTTGAGCGTCAAGGACATAGCGAAGCTCGATGAAGTGGGGCTGATGCCCGACCAGCTCGAGCAGCTAAACAGCTTGAGCCGGTTGAAACAGGGCCTTTTCATCGTCGCCGGGCCCAAGAAGAGCGGCGTAACGAGCACTTTTTACGCGCTACTTCGAAACCACGACGCCTTTTTGAACAGCATAAACACGCTCGAAAAACACCCTTCCTCGGAAGTGCTGAACATAACGCAAAACGTTTACAGCCCGAGCGACACCGGCACGACAACATACGCCAAGAAGCTTCAGGAAGTGATAAGAATGGGGCCGGACATCGTCGGCGTCGCGGATTGTGAGGATTCCGAGACGGCCAGAAGCGCCTGCGCCGGCGCAAAGGACGGGAAAGTCATATATGTCGCCCTCGAAGCGGACAGCGTCATACAGGCGCTGGCAAAATGGCTCAAGCTCGTCGGCGATAAAAGGCTGGCCGCCGATACGCTGCTCGGAATAAGCAACCAGCGGCTGCTGCGAAAGCTCTGCAAAGAATGCAGGCAGGCCTACGCCCCCAATAAGGACATCGTCCGAAAGTTCAACATCAACCCCGAGAAGACCAAGGTTCTGTACCGCGCCGGAAAAGTGATATACGACAAACACGGCAAGCCTTCGGAGTGCGAGAGCTGCCAGGGCGCCGGATACGTCGGAAGAACCGCCGTCTTTGAGATGATCATTATCAACGATGACCTGCGAAAAATCATCAGAGACGCCAAGTCGCTGCCTGAAATCGGAACGCACTTCAGACGCGCCAAAATGCTCTACCTGCAGGAACAGGCCCTTAGAAAAGTAATCGCAGGAATAACCGATATAAATGAAATGATACGGGTGCTCTCGACCGCGAAGGCGAAGACGTCAAAACCAAAGGAGTGAACCGGCGATAGCGCCCATCGCTCAGGACAAGGGGCTAAATAAAGTTGAAAGTGAGCTAAAGTGTCTAAAGTGAGCTAAAGTGTCTAAAGTGAGCTAAAGTGTCTAAAGTGAACTAAAGTGAACTAAAGTGAACTAAGGTGAACTAAGGTGAGCTAAAGTGAACTAAAGTGAACTAAAGTGAGCTAAAGTGAGCTAAAGTGAACTTATCCACAACTTTAGTCACTCCTAACTCTAGGTACTTTCATCTCTGTGGACCGGAGTAATTGAAATGGGCAGCTTAGTTGTAGTAATCATAATTCTCGGATGCGGCGCCTATCAGTATTTCAAAGGCACCATATTCAAGGCGGTCAGCGCAATAATAATCACGATATGCGCAAGCGCGGTGGCGTTCGGCTACTTTGAAATGCTCGCGGCTTACTTCACGAAGGAGGGCAGCGCCAGCAAGTATCCCGCAATCGTGCCATACGCTCAGCCGCTGTGTTTTGCACTACTGTTCATCCTGACCTTCGCGGTCCTTCAAACGGCAGCGATGCAACTGACCAGGCTGCCCGTGGATTTCGGTCTTATGCCGGAGCGGATCGGCCGGCCAATCTTAGGAGTCTTTCTGGGCCTGATTCTGTCGGGGCTGCTGCTCACGGGCCTCGCTATGGCGCCGTTGCCTAACAAGTATCCTTATCAAAGATTCGAGGGAACGAGCCCGTCCACACAAAGCCCCAACCGCGTCCTGCTCAACGCCGACGGTTTTGTCTCCGGCTGGTTCGGCCTCCTGAGCAAAGGCAGCTTCGCAGCGATCCGCGAGCCGAGGAGCTTCGCCACGTTACACCCGGCCTTCATCGACCAGCTCTTTTTGAATCGACAAAATGAGTCTCCTGATATACCGCTGATAACCAGCAGCGAGTCAATTGAGGTCCCGAACAAGAACGGCGCCTGGTACGCCGCCGCCGCCGGGATAAAAGACGCCGACGGCAAGCCAATAGCCGCACAGGCAGGCCATGCCCTCGTGGTTGTTCGGATGGGCATACTGAAAGACACCATAGATGACTCCGGCAAATTCACGCTCGGCCAGTTGAGGCTTATCTGCAAACAAAAGGACGCTTCAGGCGACCCGCTCACAGGGAAAGGACAGAACGTCTATCCGATCGGATATTTCTCCGCGGCGGACCGCATCACCACAAAGAGACTCACCGAGCCTATAACCATAGATCGCAGCGACTACGTCGGCCAGGACACAAGGAGATACGTTGATTACGTTTTCAATGTCCCCAATGATTTCGTCCCCATCCTGCTGGAGTTCAAGCAGAACTGCATTGTCAATCTGCCTCGCATAGTCTCAGCCGAGCAGGCGCCTCCGCCTGCGCCATTCGTCGAGCGGGCCAGAACCGAGCCGGAGGCTGCAAAACCGCCCGACTCTCCCGACTCCGGAGCGCCGTCATCTCCGCCCCCGGATCAAGGCGCTTCTTCCGACCGTCCAAAACGCCGAGGCGGACTCAGCCCAACCGGCAGGATGCTTACCGGCGGCGCGGCTGACGATACCGAGTAGCACCGTGAGGCAGACGGAACGCGGAATCCTATTGCGACGGACGTCTGCGGGCCTCGCGCTTGTCATAGCCTGCCGAGAGACACCGAACCGGACAATAGCACAGAAACATTATGCCCGCCCTAACTGAATGCCCGTGTCAAGAGCCCATCTCCGCTAACGTGCCGCCCGGTGCGGGGTCATTTGGGATTCGATGCATCCTGCGCCGTCTGAAGCGCCTTGCGCAGGAGCACTTTGCGCTCGCTGATATAGTTCCACATCTGCGACTGCGGCGGCAGCAACTCGAGCGTCTTGTCCGCATAGTCCAGGGCCAACTGATACTTCTTCATCTCAGTGTACAACTGGCCAAGATTGGTATAAACGAACACTTTATTCGCCTGGTCGCTGACAGGGAGGGCTCTGAGCAGGATCTCGACCGCCTTGTCCGGCTCGCCCGACTGCTGATAGACCATGCCAAGGCCCAGATAAGCCTGAACCAGTCCGCGGTCCAGTTCAACGGCCTTGTTAAAAGCGCCGACAGCATCATCAAATTCCTTCATACCCCTGTAGCAGACGCCGATCTTGTTCTGCGCCCGCGCCTGTAACTTCGGGTCGCCCGAACTGAGATTGCAAAAAACGAGGTATTGCTCGATCGCCTTGTCGTACTCGGCCAGGAGCATGTAGCGCTTTGCCAGACGCCATCTCAAAGCCGCACTGTTCGGCGTTCTGCTGATAGCCGGCAGAAACGCCTCAATCTCCCGGTACATTTCCTGAATACAGCCCTCGACGTCACGGTCCAAGGGATTAACCTGGCTGGCGTTTGTAAAAGCGTGCTGTGTAATATCCGTATCGCCTTGCAGGATACCGATTATCCCCCGTAGAGCATGTCCCGTTCCGCGATAGTACTGCTCAAGCATCTTCGTGACCGACTCCGCCTGGGTCCCGCTGCCTATTCCGACGATGTACTTGCTCGGCGGCGTGTGGTTCTCGACTATAGCCTTGAGCACTGAGATCCAGCATCCTTCGTCATCCCGCTTGATCGAGGCACCGAACTCCAGCGACGGAGTGTCATCGGTGTTCAGAGGTCCGTCTCCGCCGATAGCACGCAGCCCTTCTTCCCCCACCACCAGGCTGTCCAGGAAATCATACGCAGAGAAGATGTTGATCACCGCCAGGTCGCTAGCGATGGAGGGTCGAGCCATCAACTGTTTGACGCGCCCGAAGTCGATCTTCATCGGCTCCATCGTGCCCATGATGACTGCGTGCTTGTTCACGCAATTATTCACCATCCAGAGCGAGCAGTACGGCATTGCGGCCTGGAAGCTGCGCACGATGACCGCGAAATCCTCCGGTCGAAGGTCTATCGGAACCCAGCACGATAGAACGCCGCCTTCCTTCAGCCGTTCGCGGCACTTCATAAAGTGGTCGTATGTGTATAGAGCCGAACTGCCGGTATTGCCCGGATATGTCGAATCGTTCATGATGATGTCGAACTTCTCATCCGTGAGCTTGACGAAATTCTTTCCGTCCATGATGACTTTGCGCAGCCTCGGGTTTTCGTACACGCTGCGATTTATGTCTTTGAAGTATTGCCCGGCCTCAAACACATCGGGGCAAATCTCGCAGATCGTGTACTCGTAGTCGTCCGACTTATCGAAATCCACGCCGATGCCGCACGTCTCGCCGCTGCCGAATCCGATCTGCAGGACCTTCTTTGGACCTCTGTGCACGAAAAGAGGCGCGTATCCTTGCAGCATCTGGGTCGTGCGAAGCATAAAATCGATCCCCGCAACGTTCACGCCGTCAACCGCAATAATGCGATCCCCATCCGGTATATCATGCACCGTCACGGTCCCGGTGACGCCGTCTTTCATGAACAGAACCTTGCTCGGATAGTGATATGTCTTGATTGTGCGTAGAAACATATCCTTCGGCACGGCGATAAATGCCGACGCCACAGCGACAACGGCAACCACGGCCGCAGCCAGACCCACCAGCATCCGCCGGGACTCTGACAGGAGTGCCAGAACGGACAGACCCAACAGGAACTGAATGCCGACAATTATGAGGATACTGTTCCGTACGCCCAGTTGAGGCACCATCAAAAAACCGGCGGCAAAAGAGCCGACTACACAACCTAACGTGTTGCATGCATAAAGCACCCCGACCCGGCTGCCCACGGCGTCCCAGGACGGCACATAAATCCTGACGGCAATAGGAAAGGCGATTCCCATCAGAATCGTCGGCCCGAGGACCACCACGGCGGCATCAAGAAAATGCGTCACCGTATCGCCGGCGAACGTCAATACGCCGCCGACCCAATAGACAATTCTCAAGTCAATATGCCAGAGATACTCAAGGGCTATAATGGTCCCGAGAACAGCGACCGCAAGCAGAAACTCGACCAATCCAATCGCAAGAATCGGCCTTTTCAGCCGCGGCACGATCAAACGACCCCCAATCACGCCGCCGATCGCCAGTCCCAGAACAAATGTGGTCAGCATGCAGCCAAAGGCATAGACCGACGTCCCCAAGACAAAGACCAGCACCCGCGTCCACAGCACCTCCAGCGCCAGCGCAGAGAAGCCTGATATCGCCATCACCGCTAGGATGGCCCTTCGGGCCCCGCTGCGATCATCCATCACAGGTTGAATGTCGGCGGCTTCTATCGCGTGTAACTTGCTTTTGCCCGTTCTTTTCTCCTTGCCGCGAGCAGGCGTGCGCAACGGCGTATCCGTCCCCCGCCGAGGCAGAGCGTGCGACAATCCGAATGCTACAAGGCCGACGAGCACATTCGCTGCAGCGGCAGTGTAAATCGTGGTACTCACGCCGAGAAACCTGATCAGCAGGTAACCTGATAGAAAGGCGCCTGCCACGGCACCGAACGTATTGACCGCATAGAGAAGACCGATACTCTCCCCGGTCCGAGCCTTGCGATGAGCAAACCAGGCTAGTTCGGCCCAGAGCCTGCTCAGCACAGGCAGCGTCCCACCCATGAGCGCCGCAGGCGCCAGCAGAATCACAATAGAGACTACGAAACGGATAAGACTAAGCTGATAGAAACTCGACCCAAATGCACGGTATATCCAAGTGTATAGCACGTCGGTCTGCCCGAGAATTACCGGGAATGCAAATGCGTACAACCCCACCAGCAACTCGATCACCGCGTAAAGCCGTAGCGGATTGCGACTTTGGTCGGCTGCCTTCCCGAACAGCCAACTGCCAACCGCCAACCCCAGCATGAAAGCCGTCAGAACCGTGCTCACTGCGAAGACGGTATTACCGAAGACAACCGCGAAGGCCCTAGTCCACGTCACCTCATAGACCAAACCGGTGGCCCCTGAAATCAGAAAAAGCAGGATGACAATCCCCCGAACAGCAGATATGCGAGCCAAGTTATCTGTTCTTCGTTTCCCGGCCACAGGCGCCCTTTCCCCCCCCAATATTAACAAATCCACCCTAATCCCCCGGAATTACAAGCATGATAGTACCATACTCTCATCGAGAACCCACAAGTTCAAATTCCCTTTTTACGAAATATTTTAGGGGCAAGACTGCAATCCCACATTTTTGATACTTACTGGATGAAGCACTCAATATCGCGCGCTCGGCCGGGGACGAAAAGCTTGTCGGGCAAATCATCAAGCAGATCAGCCTCTACAGGCAGAACAAGCCTCCGGGTAGTGTTCCGTAGTAACAAAGCACCGAGCCTTTTGCAGGTTTGCCTTGCTCGCGGGTCGGCGCGGACTGTCCGCGAATATGTTTTTTTGACACTGCCGGACCCTCTCTCCAGAATGGTCCTCACCCCCCTGCTGTCATCAACTGCAAAGAGCGAGCTCTTCCAAATCAAGCTCCATCAGGTGCTCGAGATACTCTTTAAGCTCCTCCTCGGAAAAATCCGCGAGAAACTCAGGCTTGGCGCTCTTGTTGATTTCGCAGATGCAGTCAATCAACTCCCGTTTACTCATATCACACATCCTTCAAAAAACCAACTATGTCCCCTTCAACCTACGCAATATCGACACCCAGTACACCTTTTCTTTAGTCGGGCGCCGGCGCACGGAGACTACGCCCCATAACCAAAACCACCATATAGCCGAGCGCCACCCGCCATCACCACCATATATGGGCCAGCCGAGCACACCCTCTGCAAGCCGCAGCCCTCTGTCCAATAAAACCCCACGCCACGCTGAGCCACTTGCCCCTAAAAAAATGTGATTTTCCCTCTCTTCCAATCCCCCGGCGCCACAGCATCTAACCAGTGTTACTCCTTGTTTCACAGGCACTTGCGTTTTCTTTGGCCGCCGGCAAAACGGCGAGGCTCGGCAAGGCGTATTTCCTGCTCAAATCCGGCTCGCGCGAGAAGCGGGCACGCTGAAATCGGAGAGTACCGCACACACCGGGAAAAAAGTGTGGACATCACGTGCACTATCTGGTAGGATATTCTGAGGTTTAGATAGCGAAAAAGCTTTTGTGGGAGGAAGCAAAATGAATAGAAGACGAACCCGCCAGAAACTCATCGGAAAGCGCAGGAATTTTAAGAACCGCGCCGTCGCCGCAGGCACCGCAGCGGCAATTTCATTGGGCGCGGGAGTAAGTCTGCACAAGGCCCTGGCAGCATACACGCCCGACATCCATCAATTAGTCGTTCCAAAGGATGCGGATGCAGACTTGCTCGCCAACCGTGAGGAGTTTGCGATTGGCTACCAGGTATTCAGAGCGGACCAGAACCGCAACGGGATACCGGACGGCGTCGAGCTTGCGATGCGCTGCGCAAAGGTTGTGGCCCAACTGCCGGAGTATTACCCGCCGGGCGCCCCGCCGGACGAGACATACAAAATCGGGTACATGATGGATGGCCTTGAGGCATGCGACGTATGCGGGGCGATGATTCACATGGGCGGTTGGGCAATAGTCAATCCAAAGCTCAACCTGCGATACCCCGACCCAAACGACCTGCTGGATAGAACATTTCTGCCCGACCTGGCCCTGCACTACATGCAGCACGGCTCATTCGATTGCTACGGTGAGAGGCACAGAGGCAGAACTGATGTTGCGCGATTGCTCCGCGTGCTTGAGCTGCGCTTCTCCTACGATCCCAACGAGCATCAACTGCCGCTTGATTACATCGTTAAACCAACAGGGCAGCTCGCCCCCGACGCCAACGACTATGACGGCGACCTGATGGCGGATACCGAGGAGCTCGCCGCGGGCTTCAACCTCTACGACCCCGACCAGGATGCCAACCTTGTCCCCGACGGCATCGAGTTCGCGGAACAGTGTCACCAGACCATCGACGCGCTGCCCATCTACGACCCCGACAGCGGCAAGCCCGAGCCTAACGAACCATATAAGGTTGACTATTTTCAGCGGGGCCAGGAGCTTTGCGAGATATGCGGCATACCCGTGAATATGGGTTGGTGGCAGGTTGTGAACCCCAGGCTTCGCTTGTCTATGAACGTCTATGACATCGCGTGCCACTATATGTCGCACGGCTCTTTCAGCTACTCCGGCCTTCAAGTTGACCCGCCACACGAACCGTTCCACAACGGCAGGCTCAAAATCGCCATGCTGGCCAGGATACTCGATATGCCCAGGCAATGCGGCCACCTCGGGACGCTTTACCTGCCCGCAGATTTCAATAAGGACTGCCGCGAGAACTTCAAGGACTTCGCCGACTTCGCCGAAAAGTGGCTCGAATCGACCGACCCGAATCAGAACGGCGCCGGCCCCCTGTTGATAACATACCAGGTCGAGGACTGCAACCGGACAGGAACGATGGGGTTGCCGGGCGCCACTATGTCGGGGCTTCGGTTCAGCGCGGAGGTCGAGGGCAATCTCATAAAGTTCAGGGATATGGTGCACGCCAACTGCTGCCTCGTCAAGAAGATAGAGTTGACGGTGACGCTGCAGGGCAACCTCATCAGGATACTCGAAACCGAATATGGGGGGCCCTGTTTCTGCATGTGCGACTGGCCCACCACCGCGACGCTTGGTCCGTTTGACGAAGGCACATACCTGCTCGAGGCCTATCAGCGCCACGGCGGCTCAGCAGAAGAGCTTATCGGATGGACAATTGTCATAATAGGCCCCGGCTGATAACATCGCACTGAAGGACCGCAGAGTTGGACATCCAATCGCAACAAGCCAAGCGCAGCCTCAAGACCCTAAAGCAGATTGACCCTGAGCTGGCGTACCTGGCCGCCCTGACATCACTCGGCCTAAAGCCCCTGAGCAGATGGGAGAAGCCCGTTACCGATCACACCATCGCCCTGCTCGGGCAAGTGGATCTGCTGGTCGAACAGGTCCGGCGAACGGTTAAGACGGGCAAGGAAGTCATTGAGACCGTATTCAGCCTCGCGCCCGGTTACATCCAGTCGTACAAGCACCGCTTCGACAACGCCCCTATCGACAAATCCGCCGATACCCAGCGCTTCGAAGGTTTTCTCTTCGGCTATCCGCCCTGCTGCATCGAGCAGTATATCCGCCGACCTTACACCCCCAATAACCTGCCGCCCGAAGACCAGAAAATCCTTTTTCACTGGTCCTGCCCCGACTGCAAAATCACCCCAACCCTCCTGCCCGCCTACAAGACCGTCCACGACTGTCTCAAGACATAAAATCGAAGCTGGAATTTCACGGCACAAAGGTTACCATCGATGCCGGTTTGCCGGCTTGCCGAGAACTGGACGAAGCGTTGGCATTAACCACTATGATTAAGTCAGAGTTTTGCGACAACCGCAAAATCTTGATTTTTCAGGACAGGTTTGATATTCTATTGGAACTGGGCCTCAGCGGCGTAGCTGAGCAGATTTAAATGGGAAATCCCCGATAAAAAATAATTACAATTTCAACTCTGGTGAGGAGATATAATGTTCGCTTGGTATCTTGAAGCGATAACAGCTGTCTTCTTTTTTTTTATCCTTTGTAAATTAACAGGCTTGCTTTTTGTTGATTTAATTCCCGAAAAAATAAACCGTACGTACCGCCAATTTTTAAGTCCTACTATCGGTCTTGCGACTCTTATTATTATCGTATCGCTGCATGGCAAATTTTCTCCATTCCATAGATGGTCATGCCTTGCTGAAATAGGCGTGATCAGTGTTTTGGTTGTTACATATTCCCTGAAAAGGAAGTGTTTTCCGGCGTTGAAGGAAATAGCATCGTTGTTTTTTTTGACTGTGATTGTGACCACAGCTATTTTTGGCACAGAGATGCTAAAGAACACGCTTATAACTGAAAATGATTCTATAACATATTTAATTCACAGTCAGTGGCTGCAACATGGTTTCTTCGGGAACCTAATACACGATGAACCATTTTATCCTGCTCTAAACCAGGTTTATCAATATCAAATCGGTGCTAATGTCGGCAGAATGGGCAGTTCTTTCTTTATGGCCTGGGTGCAGGCTGTTACGGGATTCGCTTGGTCGTATAAGGTTTATCCAATCGTGGTGATTCTCTCTTTATTGGCCGGCTCTATGGCCGCAGGCGGAATTATAAAGGTACTAGTTCCCACAAGGCCCAACATAGTCGCATTAGCCGTAGTGGTAATTGGGACGACTCTTAATGGATTGGCAGTAGGCGCTGGAAGCGGGTATTATCCGCAAACGCAAGGGTTGGCGTTTGTGATTGCGTTTTTAGCTCTTTTTATTGCCTATTTTGACGGCTCAATAAAGATTGCGTTTTTTTCTCTGCTTCCATTATCTCTTTGCAGTTGCGGGCTGATTCTTTGTTATCCTGAATTTCTGCCCATATTCAGTTTATGGTTTTTCCTTTTATTTTGCTTTTATCTTATTTCACCGAAGTTTGCATCCAGGCAGGACGTGTTTAATTATTTTGGGACTATATTACTGCAAACATTAGTGTTATCCAGTTTCCAATTATCATATATGTACCGCGGTTTGCGACGGGCAGTTGATACTTTCGTTGTACATAATACCGGAGTTGGCTATTCGGTCAAATTCTCTTTGGGGGAGTTTTTATTACAAGGTTTAGGACTTATTTCTCCGCTCTGCCAGTATATTTACACTTTGCCTTATAGTCACATCTCTCTTTATGCGACAGCCTTATTATTTTGCATAGTGCTGTTTCATTTTCTGAGCAGAACAAGTTTAAAGCTTGTGTTACCTTTAATACTGCTGATAAGTATGACTTTGAGCTTATTTGTAAAATGCCGGTATTTTTCAACGCCTCTTGTCGGCGGCGATATAGGCCAAACCTATCTGCAATGGAAAGCGGTAAAATGGGGCAGTCCGTTTATTCTTGTGCTTATTCTTACAGCGTTTGCATATTTTTCCAATCGCAACAAATTCACTTATATCCTGACTTCCCTGTGTCTGACAGGTTTTATTTTCTATGGCACAATATGTAATGTAACGCGGTACTTTATGCCGCAGCCGCATTTTATGCCGCCGTTTGAGACTTGTCCGGCATATTCAAAAATGATCGAATTGAGAAATATTATTGCAGCTTCCGGAACAGACAAGCCAGTATATTTAGATAAAACACCGGCGGCCTTTTTTGGTTCGATCCATCATACAATATCATATTTTTTAAGTGATTTCCAGTTAGTTGGCAACTGGATGCCGGAAAACGAGCTTTTTCAGAATATGTCGTCTAATGCTGATAAGTGCATTAGCATTGACAAAGGGTGCATTGTTGTCGTTGGGAAATCTCGAAATCTAATCTGGAAATCCGGGGACACCGTACAGGGGAAATAGAGGGTCAGCCCTGTCGGCTTACATTATGTCATTGTAATCTTATATCGTGGCATTGCAAAGTTACAACGCGACAGTGTCGCCTTACAATGTGGCATTGTAAACGGGCGAAAAGGTGGGTAAGTCATTTATTTTAAGGCAGTTAGGCCAAAAATAGCAAAAAGGGCGACAAGAAGATTTCACCACGAAGATAAGAAGGACGCGAAGGACTTGAAGCAGAGAAGAAAGAACATTTGGCGCTGATTCACACCGAGATGTCGGATTAGTATCGCTTGCGTAATCTTCAATCCTTCCCTACAATTCGAGCATGACTAAATTCAAACACGCTCTGGCTCTGAACCCGTGCGTTGGCGATTCTACCGTCGCCATGGGGATATTCCCTCCAACCGGGCTTGAGTATATTGCCGCGAGTATGAAAGACCTGGTCGGTAAGGTCACATTTCTCGACCTTCGCTATGAGAGGGCCTACCAGGATCCCCGGGCACTGAGCGAGTTCATCAGGAAAGAGATAGACCTTCTGTGCATCAGCATCCAATGGGCATCTCGGTTCGAGGAGGTCTGTGACTTTGTTTCTGCGTTGCCTGATGAGGTCTGCACAGTCGTCGGGGGCTACAAGTCCACGCTTGAGGTCGAATATTTGTTCGAGCGCTGCCCCAATATCGACATGATTGTGCGAGGCGAGGGCGAAGAGATCATCAAGCAGATCGTCACGGGGGTTCCATACAAGGATATACAGGGGCTCTCCTATCGGCTGAACGGCGGCGTCATCCACAATGAAAACCATCCCTTGCCTGATATTACGCGCATTGCGTTTCCTGATCGCTCGCTGAGACGGCATGATTATTACATGGTTCACCGCGGCATACGACTGACCAAACGTACATTCGACGCGATACTGACCACGAGGGGATGTCCGTTCAAATGCAAGTTCTGCACCTTCAGCCTCAATCCGCTCGGACAGAAGAGGAGCTACACGGAACGACCGGTCGAATCGGTCATAGATGAATTGAAGACTGTGACTGCCGATGTTGTGCTGGTCAGCGATGACAACTTCTTCACCAATCCCAAGAGGAGCGAGCATCTCTGCGACCTCATTATCGAAAACAAGATCAAGAAGACCTTTGTTGTTCAGACGCGTATCGACGTGGCCAGGCATCCGCGGGTCCTCGACAAGGCGTATAAAGCGGGTTTTCGGGTATTTCTGATAGGGATCGAGTCACCGCACGACCGGATATTGCAACAGCTCCAGAAAGGCATCACTCAGCAGCAGATTCGGGATGCCTTTGCGGTCCTGACGCAGTACGATATTTATCTGCACGGCTATTTCATCTATGGCAACATCGGCGAGACGGAAGAAGAAATGCTGTATATCCCGAAGTTTGCAAAGGAGATCAAGCTGGATTCCATCAGTTTCCAGAAACTCCGCATCGAGAAGTTCTCGCCCTTGAAGGAAGTGGTTGAACAAACACCGGGCTACTACTACACGCATATCGGCGGCCCTGTGTATTCGCAGCGGTATGGGCGAAAGGAGTTAAAGCAAATCCGCAACCGCATCCGGTCGGAATTCTACAATCTCCCGCGGGTCGTCCATATCATAAGAAAAGCCGGGCGGGTTGGGCTTGCCGGTTGGCGTGACCTAATGGTTGCGTTGCCTCGTCTGCCGCTCCTCGTGTATAGTCTGGCCGGACGGAAACGGAATTAGAGAAAATAGATGTGAAGGAACCTTCCGCGCACATCGCCAAAGGTGTTTTCATTTGTGAGAGAACCAGCCCCAGATAGCAGATACACGTCCTATAAGTC
>Ga0315273_10004052_pt1 | contig 17814 bp, 12 predicted proteins | sample YL17G02_0_MG_FD_205753 | JGI IMG/M metagenome (GOLD analysis project Ga0315273, IMG submission 205753) | Sediment microbial communities from Yellowstone Lake, YNP, Wyoming, USA - YL17G02_0 | ecosystem: Environmental > Aquatic > Freshwater > Lake > Sediment | place: USA: Wyoming | collected...
CAAGCAGCGCCTGAGCCTGGCCTTGAACGGGCTGTCCCTGCTTTCCCCCGCAGGCCTGCGCCTCGGCAGGCCCGTGCGGGTCACGGGGCAGAAGCAGGGGGACGTGATCTCCGTGGGCGGCAAGGTCACCGTCGCCGGGACGGTGAGCGGGGACGTCTGGACCTTCGGCGCCGACGTGCTCCTGGAGCCGAGGGCGGTGGTGACCGGCAACGTGGTGGCCCTGGGGGGCGTGGTCCGGGCGGATCGAGGGGCCGTGATCCGGGGCAACAAGTACAGCCTGCCGAACCTCAAGATCCCGTTCCTGCGCCTGCTGGCCTCCGGCGAGTCGGCCGCGACCTTCCGTTTCCTGATCCAGGCCCTCGGCATCGTGCTGTACCTGCTCGCCCTGTTCCTGGTCGTGCACTTCGCCCGCGAGCGGCTCTCGGGGCTGGCCGGGGCGCTGGCCTCCTACTGGAAAGGGGCGATCCTGTATCTGGTCCTGGCGGTGTTCCTGGTGCCCCTCGGCACGGCGCTGCTGGTGGCTACGATCCTGGGCATCGTGGTGGTCCCCTTCCTGGCGGTCGCCGTACTGGTGCTGGTCTACCTAGGGTACCTGGGGTTCACCGTGCGCCTGGGCCTCTGGCTGCGGCGCCTGGCTCCGGACTCCCCACCCGCAGCCGCCTACACCTCGGGCCTGCTCGGGCTGCTGGTGCTGAAGGGGCCGGTCCTGCTGGGCATCCTGTTCGGCCTGCTTACCTCGGGGCTTTTCCAGGCGGTCGGGCGAATCCTGTTCGGCCTGGGCTCCGTGGCCACGGCGCTCGCCGCGCTGTACGGCTTCGGCGGGATGCTGCGCTACCTGAGGGCGCAGGCGGGGTCAAGCTGACCGCCCGGCGTGCGGGGGGCCTTGAGGGTTTTTCAGCTTCCGTGACAGTACTTGTATTTCTTTCCGCTGCCGCAGGGACAGGGGTCGTTGCGCCCCACCTTGGGGTAGGTGCGCCGTACCTGCATGCGCTCCGGTTGCGCCTCCCGCAGCTCCCCTGAGGCGACGGCGGTCCGTCCCCGCGCGGCCGGACCGCCGGCCTGTCGCGCGGCGGGATGATCCCGCCGCGATAGCGGATTATCACGCCGCAATAGCGGGTTATCACGCCGCAATAGCGGGTTATCACCGAACTGGCCTAGCAATGTGTGGCGGGCATCGCCCAGGCGCTCCCTGGGTTGCGGGCGCGGCTCCACCGCCCGGATCCTGACCTGGAAGACCTTGCGCGCGAGAGCCGTGCGGATGTCCTCCAGCATCCGGTCGAAGATCTGGAAGCCCTCCAGCTTGTACTCCAGCAGCGGGTTCTTCTGGCCGTAGGCGCGCAGGTACACCGCTTCGCGGAGGGCCTCCAGGCTCTCCAGGTGGTCCTGCCAGCGCTGGTCGATGTTGCGCAGGTACTCGAAGCGCAGGAACAGGTTCAGGTGCTCGGGGCCGATCTCGGCCTCCTTCTCGCTCAAGTCCGCGGTGAGATCCTGCAGGATGCGCTGCCGCAGCGCGCCTGCCGAAAGGTCCAGGTACTCCTCGGGCTGTCCCCGCGGGGTGTAAGCGAGGGCTTCCTTGAGCCTGGCCAGCAGCAGGGCGCGCTTGGCCCCCTCCGGCTGCCCGAGCTCCTCGAACAAGCCCTCGAAGATGTCCATGGCCGAGGCCAGCACCCTTGCGGCGAGGCGCTCGTCGGCCAGGATCTCGTCGCGCCGGCTGTAGATGAACTTGCGCTGCTCGTTCAACACGTCGTCGTACTCCAGCAGGTGCTTGCGGATCTCGAAGTTGCGCTCCTCCACGCGCTTCTGGGCCCGCTCGATGGCCTTGTTCACCCAGGGGTGGTAGATCGGCTCGCCCTCCTTCATGCCCAGGCGGGCCATTACCCCCTTCAAGTTCTCGCCGCCGAACAGGCGCATCAGGTCGTCGTCCAGCGAGATGAAGAACCGGGAGGAGCCCGGGTCGCCCTGCCGGCCGGAGCGCCCGCGCAACTGGTTGTCGATGCGGCGGGCGTCGTGGCGCTCGGTGCCCAGCACGTGCAGCCCGCCGAAGCCTTTTACGTCGCGGTAGTCCAGCTCCCAGGAGGCCACCTCCCGGGCCAGCAGGGTCTGAAGCTCGCCCCCGTCCCCGTCGCCCCCCAGCTTGCGCCGGGCCCGGAACTCGGGGTTTCCGCCCAGCTTGATGTCCGTGCCGCGGCCGGCCATGTTCGTGGCGATGGTGACCGCGCCGCGGGAGCCGGCCTCAGCGATGATCAGCGCCTCCCGGGCGTGGTTCTTGGCGTTCAGCACCTCGTGGCGCACGCCCAGGCCGGTGAGGTGGCGCGACAACTTCTCCGATTTCTCGATGGAGATGGTCCCCACTAGCACGGGCTGGCCCTTGCGGTGCAACTCGGCGATCTCCTGCCCGATAGCCTGGAGCTTCTCCTCCTCGTTGAGGTAGATCAGGTCGTCGCGGTCCGCGCGGATCACCGGGCGGTTGGTGGGGATTACCGCCACGTCCAGGCCGTAAATTTTGGCGAACTCCGTGGCCTCCGTCTCCGCCGTGCCGGTCATGCCGGACAGCTTTTTGTACATGCGGAAATAGTTCTGGAAGGTAATGGTGGCCAGGGTGCGGTTGCGCTCGGCGATGCGGATGTTCTCCTTGGCCTCGATGGCCTGGTGCAGGCCCTCGGAATAGCGGCGGCCGTGCAGGAGGCGCCCGGTGAACTCGTCCACGATCTCCACCCGGCCCTCGCTCACCACGTAGTCCACGTCCTTGTGGAACAGGCGCTTGGCGCGCAGCGCCTGGGTCGTGTAGTGGATGAACTCGAAGTTGTCCGACTCGAACAGCGAGCCGCGGATCAGGCCCCGCTTCTGGGACAGCTCCTCGATGCGGTTGAAGCCGCGGTCGGTGAAGGAGACCCGCTTGTTCTTCTCGTCGATCTTGAAGTCGCCGGTGTCCACGGGCTTGTCGAGGCGGAAGGGGACGCCCTCGTCCGGGTACTCGCCGCTGACCGGGTCCCGGGGGCATTCCGCCAGGCTGTCCACCAGCTTGTTGGCCTCGAAGTACTTCTGGGTGTCGTCCTCCGCCGCCCCGGAGATGATAAGCGGCGTGCGGGCCTCGTCGATCAGGATGGAGTCGATCTCGTCGATGATGCAGAAGTTGTGTCCCCGCTGGACCTTGCCGGCGGCCTCCCAGCGCATGTTGTCGCGCAGGTAGTCGAAGCCGAACTCGTTGTTCGTGCCGTAGGTGATGTCCCGCGCGTAGGCCGCCTTGCGGCCCTCGTTGTCCAGCTGGGAGAGCACCACGCCGACCGAGACCCCCAGCAGGCTGTAGATGCGGCCCATCCACTCGGCGTCGCGCTCGGCCAGGTAGTCGTTCACGGTGACCACGTGCACCCCCGCGCCGGCCAGGCAGTTGAGGTAGGCGGCGGTGACGCTGGAGAGGGTCTTGCCCTCGCCGGTCTTCATTTCCATGATACGGCCCTGGTGCAGGACGATGCCGCCCATGAGCTGCACGTCGTAGATCCGCTCCCTCAGGGCCCGGCGCGCCGCCTCACGGACCAGAGCGAAGGCCTCCGGCAGCAGCTCCTCCTGGCCGGTTCCCTCGCTGAGGCGCCGCCGCAGACCCGCGGTGCGCGCGGCAAAGCCGTCTACCGGCAGGGCGGTCATCTCGGGCTCCAGGGCGTTGATCCGGCGCACCAGTGGGGCCAGGTTTTTCAGATCGCGGACCTGCTTGGAGCCCAGGAACAGGCTCAGGATGTCGATGGGCATGGCATATAGTGTAGCCAAACACCTGAGCGAGGGTCAAGTTGACACCCGTAGAAGCGGGAGTGTATAGTGGGTCTACCTTCGATTCGACATGAAAGCACGAACCTGGCTCATTCTGGCTCTCCTGGGCCTCGCCGCCTGTCGGCCCAAGGCGGTGGAGGAGCTGCCCCGGGAGGAGCTGTTCAGCCTGGGCATCGGCAAGATGGACAACCAGGTCGACCTGTTCCTGGTCCGGGGCCAGGGCAACGAGCAGAAGATCGGCGTCTACATGCGCGACGGGCTGTTCTACCTGGCCAACGGCAGCTCCGCCAAGATCATGGAGCTGTCCTCCTACGGCGACCTGATTTTCCTGCTGTACAACCCGCAGTCCAACCCCCCGCCGGTATCCTTCAGCAGCGAGAGCTCCGATAACCTGGCGGCCACCCGCAAGGCCGTGGCCTATCCGCTGGCCCGCATCGGCGAGCTCGCCGTGGACTCGGGCAAGCGCCTGTACGTGGAGGACATGGTGAGCTCGGAGCGCCAGCTCCCCGACCGCGGGCTGGGGGTGCTGTTGTCGCGGGTGGTCCTGCGCTTCGACCGCCACGGGAAGCTGGAGGACTTCATCGGCCAGGAGGGCGTGGGGGGCACGCCCTTCCCCTACATCGAGAGCCTGTACGTCACCGGCAATGACGAGCTGGTCGTGGTCTGCCGCACGCCGCGCTCCTGGCTGGTTTATTGGTACACAACCTCCGGGAGCCTGCAGTACCAGCTCACCGTCGAGCCCGCAAGCCTTCCTCCCCTGGCGGAGTCCCCCGCCGCCGTCGCCTCGTTGGGCAAGCTGGTGCCGGACCTGGAGCGCCGCACGCTGTACGCGGTGCTCTACTACAACAACCAGGACGCCCCCGAGACCGACCCCTCCCGGGGCTACCTCACTCGTATCTACCGCATCGACGTGCAGACCGGGCACTACGGGGAACCCCTCGACGTGCCCCCGGATGCGGGCCGCCAGGGGACGGCCGGCGCCCCGCAGGGGGAGCTCGTGCCCCCCTCCTACGAGCTGCTCGGAGTCAACGCGCAAGGGGCCTTCTTTCTGCTGCGCCGCGAGGACACCAACCTGTTCCGGCTGCTGGTCCTGGACCGGGCCGGGCGCCCCCTGGCGCGGCGCAACCTGGTCATGGAGGACTCCGAGCTGTACTTCAAGGCCCTGCGCCTTTCCGCCGAAGGGATCATCTACGCCCTGCTGGGCGAGGAGTATCGGGTCCGCATCGTCTGGTGGCGGAGCGACCGGCTCCTGAAAGAGGAGGCGGGTGAAGGCGGTTGACTCCGCCCGGGCGGCCCGGATCGACCGCCTGGCCCAGGAGCGTTTCCACATCCCCCCGATCGTGCTGATGGAGGACGCCGGCCTGGCGGCCTGGCGGCTGGCCTGCGACCGGCTCTGGGAGGGGCGGCTTCCCCGCGAGCCGATCGTGTTCCTGGCGGGGCGCGGGAACAACGGCGGGGACGCGCTGGTGATGGCCCGGCAGTGCCGCCTGGAAGGGCACCGCCAGGCGGCGGTGGTGCTGGCCGGGGAACCGGCCCCCGCATCCCTGGCCGGGCGCCACCTGGCGATCTGCGAGGCCCTCGGCCTGGAGGTGCTGCGCTTTCCCGAAGCTGCCCATCGGGTCGGGGAGCGTCTGGCCCACGCCGGCTGGGTGGTGGACGGCCTCGCGGGCACGGGGCTCGCGGGGGCGGCCCGGCCGCCCCTGGACTCCTTGATAGGGCTGGTGAACGCCGCGCCCGGGAGGACCCTGGCGGTGGACATCCCCAGCGGGGTGGGGGACGCCTTCCGCGAAGGTTTCCCCGCGGTGGAGGCGGAGCTCACCCTGACCATCGGGATTCCCAAGCTCTGCCTTTACCTGCCCCTGGCCCGGCGCCTCTGCGGCGAGATCCTGGTGGTCCCCGGCGTCTTCCCCCGGGAGCTTACGGAGGCGGAGGACATTCCCGGGGAGATGCTGGATGACGGCGCGTGGCAGGCCCTGCGGCCGCTGCCGCGCGACGCCCACAAGGGCAGGCGGGGACACCTGGCCGTATTCGCCGGCTCGGAGGGGACCACCGGAGCGGCCTGGCTGGCGGCCACGGCGGCGGCGCGCAGCCGTGTTGGGCTCACGACCCTTTTCCTGGATCGAGCCCTATACGCCGCGGCGGTGCGCCGCTTCCAGTCGGTCATGGTCCGCCCCTGGGACTCCGTGCCGGCATCCATGCCGGGCTTCGCCCGCCCGGGATTCGACGCCCGCCGCTTCACGGCGCTGCTCGTGGGCCCGGGCTGGGGCCTGTCCGGGGAGCGGGCCATCTGGCTCGCGCGCTTGCTGGAGCTGGGGCTTCCCGGCGTGCTGGACGCGGACGGCATTACTCTGCTGGCGGGGCAGCCCGGCGCCCGCCTCGGGGGCCGCTGGGTCCTGACGCCGCACCCGGGCGAGTTCGCGCGCCTGGCCGGCGTGGAGGTGGCCGCCGTGCTCGCGGACCCCCTGCCGCAGCTGCTAGAGATGAGCGCCAAGCTGGAGGCCGTGATCGTGCTCAAGGGGCATTGCAGCTTCGTGGCCTCGCCGGAGGGCAGGTACTGGATACTGGACGGGTGCAACCCCGCCCTGGCCACCGGGGGCAGCGGGGACGTGCTGGCCGGGATCATCGGCGGCCTGGCCGCTGGAGGGCTTGCCCCGCTGGCGGCGGCCCGCCTTGGGGTGCTCCTGCACGCCCGCGCCGGCGAGCAGGCCTACCGCGAGCGCGGGTACTTCCTGGCCGAGGACCTGCTGCCTTACCTGTCATTGCTCGTGAAGGACCGCCGCGATGCCTGATCGTCGCCCGGGGGAAGGTCAGGAGCACCCGCAGGGCGACCGCCTGATCGTGCGCAAGGACGCCCACCGGGAGCTAGAGTTCCGGTACGACCGGGACGAGAGGCTCACCCGGCGCACTGCTCCCCGCGGGACTTCGCCCTCCGCCTCTTTTCTCAAGAACCGGACCTACCGGGTACTACTAGTGAACGTGCTGCTGGTCGCGGTCCTCGTGATCGTGGGCGGGCGCCTGCTGCTGGCCTCGGGGGATCGCGCCCGGGTCGGCCCGTACGCGGTGAGCCTGCAGGCTCTGGCCTACGAGGACACGGTGTACGTCACGGTGACCGTGCGCTTCGCCGGCCGCGCGGGGAGGGCCGTACCCGCGGAGCGTTTCACCGCCCGCCTCGCCCTGGAGCCCGGCGGGGAGGAAGTACTAACAGAGGCGGCGCTGCCCCGCTCCCCCGGCGAAGCGGTCACGGTGGGAGAGGCGCTCCCCCTGGCGGGCGCGGCCCGGGCCCGGGCCCAGCTAGAGGTCGGGGGGTGGAAACGGACCCTCACCCGCGAGCTGGCGAAGTAGGCCGCCCTTGCCGGCGCAACCCGCCTGAGGGTATAGTGGGAAGATGCTCCAGTTCTACTTCCTGTCGATAACGGCCAACATCCTGGCCGGGTTGGCGCTTACCGCCGACTACCTGGGGGGGCGTTTCCCGGCCTTCGCCCCGTTCCGCGACCTGTTGGCCAGGCGCGCCTACCGTGCGGCGCTCGGCGTATTGGCGGCCGCCGTCGGCTTCCTGAAGCTGCTGATCCGCTCTTCGGCCGCCGACGTGCCGGTGGTGGGGGACTTGATCCCGGCGCTGGCGGGAATGACCCTGGGGGCAGCCCTGGTAGTCCACGTGCTGCGCGAGAAGACCGACCTGCCGCCGCTGGGCCGGCTGGAGAAGGCGGTGCTCACCTACCGGGTGCCGCTCGGGGTCGCCGGCATTGTGGCGGCTGTCCTGCACTTCCTGCTGCCGGGGGCTCTGTTCCTGTAGGCCTTGAGGCCCCGTCAGTCCTTCTCGGCTTCCTTTTCCGCCTTGGAGGCGGCGATGACCGTCTCGGCCACCTTGCCCGCGATCGGGCTGTAATGGTCGAATTCCACCTCGAAGGAGGCCGTTCCGGAGCTCATCGCCCGTAGGTCGATGGAGTAGCGCAGCAGCTCCGCCTGCGGCACCTGGGCCTTCACCACCTGGATGGCGCCCGCCTGCTCCTGGCCCAGCACCCGGCCCCGCCGGGAGCTTAAGTCGGAGAGCACGTCCCCCAGGTACTGGTTGTCCACGAAGACCGTCAGGTTCATGACCGGCTCCAGGAGGATGGGGTCCGCGGTCTCCATGGCCTCGCGCAGGGCGCCACGGGCGGCCAGCTTGAAGGCCAGCTCGGAGGAGTCTACCGGGTGTTCCTTGCCGTCCACCACGGAGGCCTCCAGGTCCACCACCGGGTAGCCGGCCAGGATCCCGGCTTCCATCCCCTCCACCACACCCTTCTCCACACCGGGGATGTAGCCCTTGGAGATACGCCCCCCCACGATGGCGTTCACGAAGTTGAAATGCTGGCCCCGCGGCAGGGGCTTGATCTCCAGCGCCACCTTGGCGTACTGCCCGTGGCCGCCGGTCTGCTTCTTGTGCTGGTATTCGGCGGCGCCCGCGGCCCGGATGGTTTCCCGGTAGGCCACTTTCGGGGTCCTGGTCTCGACCTCGATCTTGGCCTGAGTGCGGATCCTGCCCAGGATGATGTCCAGGTGCAGCTCGCCCATGCCGGAGATCACGTTTTCCTTGGTCTCCTGGTTGTAAACGATGCGGAAGGTGTGATCCTCCTCCGCGGCCCGCTGCAGCAGCTGGTTCAACTTGTCCTCGTCCTTCTTGGCGGCGGCGGTGATCGCCACGGCGTGCACGGGCTGCGGCAGCTCCAGGGGCAGGAAGGCCAGGTCCAGCTCCGGCGAGCTCAGGGTGTCGTTGGTCACGGCCGTGGGGAGCTTGGTCAGGATGCCCACGTCCCCGGCCACCAGGGCCTCGGCCTCCTCCAGCTTCTTGCCCTGGCAGGTGTACACCTTGTTCAGCTTCTCCTTGCGCCTTTCGCGCGCCGTGACCAGGTCCGTGTCCGCCCGGATGGCGCCGCTCACGACCTTGATGAAGGAGAGCTTGCCGGAGAACTGGTCGATGCTGGTCTTCAACACGAAGCAGCTCGCCGGCCCCTGCGGGTCCACGGGCCGGGCACCGGCTTCCTTCCCGTCCTTGCCGGCCAGGGGTTCCTGGTGGCCCAGCGGCGAAGGGCAGATGGAGGCCAGCGCGCCGGCCAGGCTCGCGATCCCCGAGGCCTGGAGCGCCGAGCCGCAGAGCACGGGCACCGTCTTCCCGGCGGCCAGGCCCCCGATCAGGCCCCGCTGGATCTCCTCGTCGCTCAAGGTCTCGCTTTCGAAGAACTTCTCCATGAGCTTGTCGTCGCCCTCCGCGGCGGCCTCGATCAGGGCCTGGCGGTATTCGGCCACCTCGTCGGCGAGCTCGGCGGGCACCTCCACGGCGACGGCCTTTCGGCCGGCCTCAGGCAGCAGGTAGGCCTTGCGGGCGATCAGGTCGACCACGCCTTTAAAGCCGGCGCCGGAGCCGATGGGCAGGGTGAGGGGGACGAAGTTGGCCTGGAAGTGCTCCTTCAGGCTTTCCAGCACGCCCCCGAAGTCGGCGTGCTCCTTCTCCATCTTGTTGACGAACACCAGCCGCGGGGTGCCCCGCTGCTTCAGGCGGCGCCAGGTCTGGATGGTGCCGATCTGCACTCCGGCGTCGGCGGCCACCAGGACCAGGGCGGTTTCCGCCGCGCGCAGGCCGGCCACCAGCTCGCCCCCGAAGTCGGAGGCGCCGGGGGTGTCCAGCAGGTTGATCTTGCGCTCCTGCCACTCCAGGTGGCAGAGGGTCAGGTGGATGGAGTTCTTCCGCCCGGCCTCCTCCTCGGTGAAGTCGCTCACGGTCTTGCCGCTCTCCACAGTCTCGGGCTTGGGGATGACCCCCCCGAAGGCCAGCAGCTGCTCGACCAGGGAGGTCTTGCCGGTCGCACCGTGCCCGGTGACGGCAATGTTGCGGATCGCCTCACTTCCAAATCCCATGCGTGTGCTCCTTATCGTGGGGAAATCAGTGCGATTGTAGCCGCTATCCGGAAGGCTGTCAACGAGAGCTCCCCCGGAGGGCCCCTGCGGTTCAGGGGGCGGTGAAGTCCATACGCGGCGCGAAGTGGCTGAACTCCATCGTGAAGGTCGCCCGGCCCTGGGTGGCGCTGCGCAGGGCGGTGGAGTAGCCGAACATGTGGGCCAGTGGCACGTGGGCGTGGATGTTCTCCACGCCGGGCTTGGAGTCGATGCCGGTGATCTCGGTCTTGCGGGCGCTGAGGCTGCCCAGCACCTCGCCCAGGAACTCCTGGGGCACCAGGATGTCCACCCGCATGATCGGCTCCAGGAGCACGGGCCCCGCCTTCCGGCAGGCGGCGTCGAAGCCCAGGGCGGCGGCGGCCTCGAAGGCCAGCGGGGTGGAGGTGGACTGGTTGTATTCCGCCCCGCTCAGGATCACGCCGACGTCGATGACGGGGTAGCCGTACATGATTCCGGAGCCGAAGGCGGCCAGAACGCCGCGTTTCACCGCGTCCACCAACTCCTGCGGCAGGGTGGGCGGGGCGACCAGGCTCTGGAAGCGGTTGCCTGTTCCCCTCGCGAGACGCTCGACCTTGATCGTTAGCATGGCGCTGTTCTCCTTGCCGGCCAGCACCTTGTGGTAGCGTTCCGCGTGCGCGGCGGCCGTGCTCACCGACTCCCGGTAGGATACCTGCGGCGCGCCGACCTTGGCCTGCACCTTGTAGTCGTCGATGACCCGGGTGACCAGAACGTCCAGATGCAGCTCCCCCATGCCGGCTATGATCAGCTGGCCGGTCTCCTCGTTCTCCTTGACCGTGAAGGTGGGATCCTCGCGCTCCAGCTGGTGCAGCGCGCTCTCCAGCTTTGTCCGCTCCGAGAGGGTGCGGGGTTCGATGGCGATGGAGATGACCGGCTCGGGGAAGTGCATCTCGCCCAGCAATACCGGGAACTGGTCGCTGCCGATTGTGTCGCCGGTCTGCGCCAGCTTGAAGCCCACGACCACGGCCACGTCCCCCGCGCCCACGCTGGCGAGGGGCTCGGAGCGGTTGGCGTGCATGCGCAAGAGGCGGTTGATGCGCTCGCGCTTGCGCTTGGCCACGTTGTACACGGCCACCCCGTCGCGGAACTCCCCGGAGTAGACCCGCACGTAGCTGAGGTTCCCGGCTTCGCGGTCGGTCTGGATCTTGTAGACCAGCCCCAGGGGCGGGCCGTCCCGGCGGGCCGGCACCTGGACCTTCTTTTCCTTTTTTACGTGGTAGCCTTCGGGGGCCGGCACCTCATCCGGGGCCGGCAGGTAGTCCACCACCGCGTCCAGCAGGGGCTGCACCCCCAGGTTGCGCAAGGAGGCGCCGCAGAGCACGGGCACGAAGGTCCTCTCCAGGGTGCCGCGGCGCACGGCCTGCCGGGCGAGCTCCAGCGGGATTTCGGCCCCCTCCAGGTACAGCTCCGTGATCCGGTCGGCCAGCGCCGGGTCCGGGACCCGGGACAGCTGGTCCAGGGTCTTCTGGCGGTACTCCCGCGCCAGATGGAGCCGGGAAGGGTCCACGTCGCTTTCGTGAATGGTCTGGCCGGCGTCCTGGACCTCCCAGCGCAGCTCCTTCATGGCCAGGAGGTCGATCACCCCCTCCAGCTCCGACTCCTGGCCGATGGGCAGCTGCAGCACCAGGGGGTTGGCGCCCAGCTTCTGCCGGATCTCCTCGACCACGCCGAAGAAGTCGGCCCCGACCCGGTCCAGCTTGTTGATGTAGGCCAGGCGCGGCACGTGGTAGCGGTCCGCCTGGTGCCAGACCGTTTCGGACTGCGGCTCCACGCCGCTCACCGCGCAGAAGATGACCACCGCCCCGTCCAGCACCCGCAGGGAGCGCTCCACCTCGGCCGTGAAGTCCACGTGCCCGGGGGTGTCGATGATGTTGATCTGCCGGTCCTGCCAGTAGCAGGTGGTCACAGCCGCGGTGATGGTGATGCCGCGTTCCTGCTCCTGGACCATCCAGTCCATGGTGGCTTCCCCGTCGTCCACCTCACCGAGGCGGTGGCTCTTGCCCGTGTAGAAGAGGATCCGCTCGCTGGTGGTGGTCTTGCCGGCGTCGATGTGGGCGATGATGCCGATGTTCCGGATGTTTTTCAGCTCGGGTTGTTCCATAAATGACTGTACCCTATGTATAATCGATCGGACCTGTTATGAAAAGCCTGGTTTTCCTGTGCGCCCTGGCCCTTCTGGGCGCGGCGAAGCCCGCTCTTTGCGGCGTTTCGGCCGCCGCGGAGGCCGGCGCGTCTGCCGAGGAGGCGCTGGCCTGGGTGAACGGCTATCGGGCCGCGCACGGTCTCCCCACCCTGCTTCCGGAGCCGGCCCTGGAGCGGGCCGCCGCCTACGCCGGGGTGCTGGCCGCCTCTGGGCGCCTGGCCCACCGGGACGGGGCGGGGCGCGACGCCCTGGCGCGCTACCGGGCGGCGGGGGGGAGCGCGGCGCGCGTGGGCGAAATCCTGGGCGCCGGTGCGGGCCTGGCGGAGATCGCGGCGGCCTGGGAGGCCAGCCCCGCGCACGCCGCGACGGCCCTCGATCCGCGGTGGACTCGCGCCGGGGTGGGGCGCGCGCGGGCGCAGGCAGGCGAGGTCTGGGTGGTTCTTTTCGCCGAGCAGCGGGTCGAGGGGTTTGCCGTGGTGCTCGAGGCCGGGCCTGCCGGCGGATACCTGCTTGCCGGACGCTTCCGGGACGCGGCGGCGGCGGCGCCCGTGCTGCTCTCGGGGCTGGACAGCCTCGCGCCCTGCGCCTGGGACCCCGGGCGCAGGGAGTTCCTGTTTCGCGTCCCCGCGACCGCCGGTTCCCTCTATCACCGCCTGGGGTACCGCACGGCCGCGGGGGAGTTCACGCTGACGAACGCCTTGTTCCCGGCCCTGGCCGCCGCCCGCGGGCCGCAAACCCCTTAGCCCGGCCGGCTACATCTTCTCCAGAAACGGCACTCCGATAAGGGCCATCCCGCTGGCCAGCACCCGGCGCACGGCCTCGGCCAGCCGGATGCGGCTCACGACCAGGTCGGCGTCCTCATTGTGCAGCACCGGGTGGTCGTGGTAGTAGCTGGCGTAGGTGCGGGCCAGCTCGAAGAGGTGGGTGGTGAGCAGCGAGGGGTTGAGCTCCCGGGCCGCCTGGGCCACGGTCTCGGGGAAGGCGGCCATGCTCTTGATGAGCTCCCACTCCTCGCCGGCCACCAGCAGCTCGGCTCGGAACTCACCGCCCCGGAAGCGTTCCGCGCGCTCGGCGAACTTGCGTAGCATACTGGAGATCCGCGCCCCCGCGTACTGCAGATATGGCCCGGTGGCCCCGGCGAAGGAGATCGACTCCTTGGGATCGAAGATCATGTCCTTGTACGGGGAAGGGGCCAGCAGGTAGAAGTTCAGGGCTCCCAGGGTGATTTTCTCGGCGGTTGCGGGGAGGTCTTCGATCTCGGCTTCCCGCTCCTTGTCCCGGATTTCCGCCGCGGCGAGCTCTTCCAGGTCGGCGATGATGTCGTCGGCGTCCACCACCGTGCCCTCGCGGCTCTTCATCCTGCCCTCCGGCAGGTTGACCATGCCGTAGGCCAGGTGGTGCAGGCTGTCCGCCCAGGCGTGCCCCAGCATCCCCAGCACCTGGAACAGCACCTGGAAGTGGTAGCGCTGCTCGTTGCCCACCACGTAGATCTGCCGGTCGAAGGGCCAGTCGCGGTGGCGCTGCACGGCCGTGCCCACGTCCTGAGTCACGTACAGGGAGGTGCCGTCGCTGCGCAGGAGCACCTTGCGGTCCAGCCCCTGGGCGCCCAGGTCCACCCAGACCGAGCCGTCCGGGTCGCGGCTGAACACGCCGCGCTCCAGGCCGCTCAAGATCTCGGAGCGGCCCAGCAGGTAGGTCTCGCTCTCCCGGTACACCCGGTCGAAGCGCACCCCGGTCTTGCGGTAAGTCTGGTTGATGCCCTCGATGGCCCAGTGGTTCATGGTCTGCCACAGCGCCCGCACCTCCGGGTCGCTCTCCTCCCAGGCCCGCAGCATGGCCTGGGCCTCAACCTCGGCCTGCGGGTCCTGTTCGGCCCACTGGGCGTAGCGCACGTAGTAGTCGCCGACCAAATGGTCGCTCTTCTGACCCAGGCTCTCCGGCGTCCGGCCCTCGCCGAAGCGGCGGTAGGCGAGCATGGATTTGCAGATGTGGACGCCGCGGTCGTTGATCAGGTTCACGCGCAGGACCTCGGCACCGGTAGCCTCCAGTATCCGGGCCACGGCCATGCCGATGGCGTCGTTGCGCAGGTGTCCCAGGTGCAGGGGTTTGTTGGTGTTGGGACTGGAGAACTCCACGATGACGCGCAGGCCGGCATTGTCCCTGCTCCAGGCGAAGCGCTCGCCTTCGGCCAGCACCTCCCGGATCACCTCCGTGGTTACCCGCGGCCGCTCCAGGCGGACGTTCAGGTAAGGACCGGCGGCCTCGGCCAGGCCCCGGCCCTCGGCCTCCCCGCCGCGACTGCGCACCGCGGCCGCCAGCTCTACGGCCAGGTCTTTGGGGGACTTGCGCAGCGCCTTGGCGAAGGGGAACATTGGAAAGGCCAGGTCGCCCAGCTCGGGACGCGGGGGGACTTCGGTCACGACCTCGCTCTCCTCGATCCTCCGCCCGATTTTCTCGGAGAGCGCCCCGGCCAGGATCCCTCGCCACAGCTGCTTATACCTGTTCATGCTTGAATCGCTCCTATGAATGCCGCCATCCGCCCGCAGCCGGGCCCGTCCCGCCGGGTTCGCTTCGGACCGACCGTTCGCCGAACTGCCGCCGGAAGCCCTCCGCGCGCGCGGCATCCACCGCGTAGCAGCAGGCCCCGATGCCCGTGCCCTTCCACCCGGAGTGCAGCAGGGCGAAGGCCCCGCCGCGCCGATCATAGACGAAAATCGGCAGGCGGTCAGCCACCGTGACGGCGACCTCGGCCGGGGTCCGTGCCGTCGGGCTTCGCGCGCTGAGCGCGAGCACGGGTCGGGAGTGCACCTGCCGGCAGGCGTAGCGAAGCCCGGCGAAGCCGGCTAGCCTCTCCGCCGGGAACGGGTCGTATTCGGAACAGCCGCGATGGCCGGGGGTTCAGTGCGCGGCGGTGAAACCGGAAGCGGACTTCCCGTTGTCCAGGATATCCTTCAGGGTGATCCCGGAGAGGTGGCCGCGGATCAGCTCGTATAAATCCTGCCAGATGGGGTAGGTCAGGCAGCCTTCCTGCCGCGGGCAGTGTTGGGCGCTATGGTCGGTGCACGGCGCGGGGAACAGGGGCTCGCCGACCGCGTCCAGGATGGTCTTGATGGAAATCTCCGATGCCTTCCGGTTGAGCACGAACCCCCCCCTGGGCCCGCGGATCGAACGGATCACCCCGGCCTTTTTCAGTCGGAAGAAAATCTGCTCTAAAAACTCGGGGGAGAGCTGTTCCTTCTGGGCGATCCGGCTGATCGAGATCGGTTCGTTGGGGGCGGCGGCCGCCAGGTTTACCACCGCTCTTACTCCGTACCTGCCTTTGGTTGTCAGTCTCATCGGATGGACTCCAGGATAACCTACTTAATCTGTCACATAACATAGCACGAAATGCTGACTGTGTAAATAAAATTTGGGGAAAATCGAGAAAAAAATCGCGGTAAGACCGGAGGACTTCGTGGGCGTGCGCCCAAATCGCGGCCATCCGGGAGCCGCCGGACGGCGCGCCGCTCTACGCCTGCGCGAGGGCCTGGTCCATGTCCGCGAGGATGTCGTCGATGTGCTCCAGGCCGATCGACAGCCGAACCAGCTCCGGAGTCAGCCCGCCCGCGCGCTGCTGCTCCTCGGTGAGCTGGGAATGGGAGGTGCTGGCCGGGTGTAGAGCCAGGCTCTTGGCGTCGCCGACGTTGGCCAGGTGGGAGACCAGCTTCAGGTCGTTGATGAACTTCTCGCCCGACACCCTGCCGCCCTTGATGCCGAAAACGACCATCCCGCCGAACCCTTTTTTCAGGTATTTGCTCGCCACCGGGTAGCTCGGGTCATCGGGCAATCCGGGGTACCTGACCCACGCCACCTTGGGATGCTTCGCGAGCCAGCGGGCCGCCGCCAACGCGTTGCTGCAATGCCTGTCCATGCGCAGCGGCAGCGTCTCCACCCCCTGCAGGAAGATCCAGGCGTTGTCGGGCGAGGTGCAGGCCCCGAGGTTGCGCAGCGGCACGGTCCGCAGGCGCAGCGCATAGGCGATGGGCGCCAACTCCGCCGGCAGGTCATGGGCCCACTTCAGGCCGTGGTAGTTGGAGTCCGGCTCGTTGAACAGCTTGAAGCGTTTGTTCTTCCAGTCGAACTTTCCGGAATCGGTGACGATGCCGCCGATGGCGGTGCCGTGCCCCCCCAGCCACTTGGTCAGGGAGTTGACCACGATGTCCGCGCCGTGCTCGATCGTGCGCAGGAGGTAGGGGGTCGTGAAGGTGGCGTCCGCGATGAGCGGGAGGCCGTGCCGGTGCGCGATCCTGGCCACCTCGCCGACGTCCGTCACGTCGAGCACCGGGTTGCCGATGGTCTCGACGAACAGCGCCCGGGTCTTGTCGGTGATGGCCTTCTCGAAGTTGCGCGGATCCTCGGGCTGCACGAACTTCACCGTGATGCCCAGCGTCGGCAGGATCGAGTCGAACATCGTGTAGGTTCCGCCGTACAGGTTGCAGGCCGACACGATCTCATCGCCCATCTGGGCCAGGGTGACGATCGAGTTGAAAATGGCCGCCGTCCCGGAGGCCAGGGCGACCGAGGCGGCGCCGCCCTCCAGGAGGCTGATCCGCTGCTCCAGCACGTCCTGGGTGGGGTTCATGATCCGGCTGTAGATGTTGCCCAGCTCCTTCAGGGCGAACAGGTTGGCGGCCCTCTCCGTGCTGGGGAACACGAAGGAACTGGTGCGATATACCGGGACTCCCCGGGAGGTGGTCGTCGGGTCCGGCTGCTGGCCGCCGTGGAGCGCCAGGGTCTCGAAACGCTGCTTGGTCGCCTCGCTCATCTGCTTCTCCTATAAAAACGATAATATTAGAGGTAACGCTACCGCCGGAAAGAAGTCAAGTGATTTCAAAAGAAACACTCACTCAGCCGCGGGCGGCCAGGCGGCGGTCCGCCAGCCATATGGACAGAGAAACGGCGAATCCGGCGGCGATGAGCGGGTCGCGGGCCAGCAGCCTGCCGGCCAGCGCCAGCGCGCCGCCCGCGAGCGCCGCGGCGATGGCCGCGGGCGCCCGCATGGGTTTTCCCACCAGGCCGGCCAGGGTGGGGACGAACAGTCCGCCCGAGAATACAACGTAGGCGAGCAGGAGCGAGGGGATAATTCCGCCGGAGTACAGGCCCACCAGCAGCGCCCCGCCGCCGGCCAGGGCCGTGAGCCCCCGCAGCAGCCAGAGGCTGCGTCGCGCCCCCAGGCCTTCCAGGTCCAGGCCTGCCAGGTCTGCGGCCACCACGGCGGTCAGGGTGATCAGGGTGGTGTCCGCGGAAGAGAGGAATGCGGAGAGCAGCGCCAGCATGGCCAGCCCCGCGAGCAGGGGAGGGAGCGTGCCCTTAAGCAACAGCGGGAGGGCTGCCTCCGGGCTGGCCCCGGGGTACAGCGCCCGCGCAACCATGCCCAGCAGGGCGATGAGGAAGGCCATCGGCACGATGACCGCGATCGACAGCGCGATCCCGCGCCGGGCGCTTGCATCGTCGCGGCTGCACAGCAATCGCGAGAGCATGTCCGGCCCGGTGACGTAGGTGGAGCCCACGACCAGGGCGAGCAACCCCAGGTCCGCGGCCGAGAACCCCGGGGAGAGGGGGAAGGAGAAGAAGCCGGGATCCAGGGCGGCGCCGAGGCCGGCAAGCCCGTGCACGGCCGCGAGGCTGAACCAGGCGCTGCCGGCCAGCCCGACCACCACGAGCAGCAGCTGCGGGAGGTCGGTGCCGATCACGGAAACCTGCCCGCCCAGCACCGTGTACGCGACCACCAGGCCCCCGGCGGCCAGAGTCCAGGCCCGGTAGTGGCCGCCGAGCAGGGCGGCCAGAAGCCTCCCGGAGGCGCTCACCTGCGCGCCCACGATCGCCAGCCAGGCCACGGCGATGAAGCCCGCGGCCACCCGCCGCATGCCCGGTCCGTACCAATGACCCAGCAGCCCCGCCAGGCTGTAGACCTGATGGGC
>Ga0315273_10004053_pt1 | contig 17814 bp, 20 predicted proteins | sample YL17G02_0_MG_FD_205753 | JGI IMG/M metagenome (GOLD analysis project Ga0315273, IMG submission 205753) | Sediment microbial communities from Yellowstone Lake, YNP, Wyoming, USA - YL17G02_0 | ecosystem: Environmental > Aquatic > Freshwater > Lake > Sediment | place: USA: Wyoming | collected...
ATCCCTCTCCCTTTGAAGAATTACCTACCTAAACGTATGAGGGATACCATTTGCTAGTAGCCTGGCAATAAGTCATATGCAATGCCCTATATGCTACAGCAGTTCCAAGAACTGCGATATTACCAGCAGCAGTCCAGGTAAATGCCGCAAGTGGAATAAGAATTATTGTTCCTGAAAATTCAGCATAGGGTAAAGTAAGGGTAACAATAGCTTCAGTTCCAGTAATTCTAGTAATTAATCCTGTAACTGCTGGCTGTGTTCCTGCTACAGATGCAACAGAACCACCATCAATAGATTTCATTCTCCCACCAGGAGAAGTTAACAACTGCCAATCAACTTCAGTTAATGCCATTTTATTTTTCCTTTATTCCTTATTAATAACCAGTTGGGACAGTAAGACCATCAATATAAGAGCAAGCCGCTGGATTATTAACGAATAAATTAAATGATGCAACAATATAGAATATCTGAGAAGTGGCTACACCACCTGAAGCTCCGCGCAATTCAAATATTTTCCTACCATCAACTTCATAAAAACCAGCAGGATGCATTTCTGCACGGCCCCAAACAGACTGCATAATAAAATCAATACGAGTCTTATCCCAAGACTGGAAAATCTTAACAGGCGCTCCAGCCATCTGCATATTATTGCCAAAATAAAGATCAAGAGACTCATCTTTTGCAGACTTCTGAATAACTGAAGCTAACTGACCTAATTCTTCATAAGCCTGTTGCTGACAAGGGTGCATACAAGCAATTGGTTTAAATCCATTATCAATACCAGTTCGATCTGCAACCTTATTAAGTGCAAGACGAGCATGAGAAAGAGATAATGCCGCAGAAGCATTAACTCTATTTGCACGAATTTCAGGTGTAGCTGAACGAGTAAATCCTAACCAAGAACCTGTAGCAGCACTAGAATGATGATATGGAACACCTAACAAAGAAATAACACTAGCACCAGTAACATTACCTAAACCACCAACAACAATTTTATCTGTTGCAGCAGCACCAGTTACAGCAGCGCATTTAACAGTTTTATTAGCATAATCAACAAATGTTAATGGAGTATCAGTTCCCGCTGTTCTATTAGTTGCAAGAGTTGCATCCATAACAGCAATGGGCATTCCATATCGAAGTAAACGAGCACCAAATCCATCAGTTGTTAAAGTATAAGTATCAACACCAGCAGCAGTAGAAACAGAAGTAATAGTAGCTAAAATTCCTGTTCCAGAAGTCATGCAAAGAGAATCAACATTACGACGAAATTCACTCATTCCCTTTGCAAGTAAATGACGAACAGTATTTAATACTGCTTTACGAGTATCATCTGTAGCCCATTCAGCTTTTTTAGTCCACTGAATACCATGCTTAAGATGAACAGTATTAATAACTGCCTTATCAAAACTCGGACCTCCAGCAGTTCCTAAATCTCCACCATCGGGATCATAATGACCGAAATTTCCACCCGGACGTAATTCAAGTGGAACTCTCATATCACGATTAGAAACCTTTTCAACCTGACGCTTTTCTATCATTGAATAGAAAGTAGCATCACGATCAAATAAGGCTGGAACCTTATCACTAACCCGTTCAAGTTCAAGAGCCGCAACACCAGTTTCAGTTAATGCCATTTGAATTTACCTTTTAAGTGTTATTTTATCATTTAGAAAATCTTCATCAGATGTCTTATTCCAATCTACAACTTTTGCAGATGGAGTAGATTTACCTGATGGGATTTTTCCAGATGACTGTAATCTTGGATTAATAACCTTATCCTTAGCTGCACTAGCAGCTTTTTTAGAAGCGATAGCATCAGATCTAATTTTAACACGAATCGCTGGCATTAGTTGCCTTGCGCGTTCGAGATACGCGGCTCTAACTCTCGAAAGCGATTCTCTATTAAATCCAGATTGTTCAGCACGTTTCCATAACGAATTCATAAGTTTCAGGTGGTTGGGATCTGAAGCAATAGCCTCATCAACCTTCTTTTGAATTCGTTCGGAAAGCATATCCTGAATAGTTTCAGAAAATACTTGTGGGTCTAATCCGGATTTAATCTCAGTATTTAAAATTCTTATAATAGATTCTTCTACAGTTCCTCTACCCTCAATAAATCTATCCTGTTGTAATTTAGCACGCTCCTGTGCTAATTTATTACGTTCATTTTCTAATCTAGGATCTTCTTGCCTTTGCGTAGTAGTAGGAATATTAGGAGACCCATAAAGAAAATTAGCTAAATTCATTGCTGAATTAGTTAAATTTTCATTACTTGATCTTTTACCTTCTTCATGCAAAGATTGAATTAAGCGATTAACAATAGGTGTAGTTATCTGATAGTATAAATCATGAGAGCGTTTATAAATATCCCCAAGAAAATTATTAGCTATCTTATTCATAGCTTCTGGATCAGCTTTTTCAATCCCATCCAGAAGCATTGAAGCTGAACCCTGAAGTAAAGAAGCCTCAATATGATCAAATGCTTCAGCTTTTCCTGCTGCTTCTGAAGCATCTTCAACTGTAGGAAACATTTCAGTAAATTTTTGTTCCCTAAAGAAAGCTTCTCTAAGAGCAGGAAATTCTTTAAATAAAGTAGGAAACTTTGCCTTTACATCCTTAAATGCAGGGCGAGGTTTAGTTCCTTTGTAATCCTCTTCTTTATCTTCTTCTTCATCTTTATCAGGTTCTTCATCAAATTCATCAGGGAGTTCAGTTATTAACTCTTTTGGTTCATCCTCATCAGATTCTTTTTTAGATTTATCTTCTTCCCCTAATAAAGCTACATCAGCTTTTTCATCATCTGATGAACCAAAAGCATCATCATTACGTTCAGGAATCTGAGAATCCTGGATCTCGTTTTCAGCCATTTTAGTTTCCTACTTTATTTAGTTAATTACGAAGCAACAGCAGGAGCAGCACGTCCAACATCATCAGCAGCAGTTCCACCAGTTCCAGCACCGCAAACCTGTATTTTTGCTAATGAAGTAGCGTCAGTACCCCAATCAGTAATTCCAACACGAACACAATCCTTCATAACAAAATATCCATTAATCCCTGATGCTACTGACTTACAAACTGCCGCAAGAGTAACAGCAGAAGTAATACCAGTGATATTCATGAATGAACAATTATCAAATACTGTTTCTCGATCAGCACCATTGGGAGAAGCAGCACGAACCTGTAAGAGTAAAGAAGTAACATCACTTGTATAAATTGGAAAATGACAATTAGTAAACATAGAACGAGCAGCACCACCTGAGAAAAGAACAGATGAATTAAGAACAGAACGAAGAATTGTATCTGTCCCAATAGTGCAATCAACAAATTGATTTTCTGAAGCTTTTAAAGCAAGAGATGCTGAAGCTGTATCAGCCGCAGAAACTGCATCTGCATGTCCAACAATCTGACAATTTTTAAATAAATTTCTAGTTCCACTAACAGCTAAAGCAACTGTAGCTGCTATACCTGTAGCAAATCCTGCCCAAATCTGAATATTTTTAAAGTAACAACCATGCCCAGTAACAGTAACATAATCTTTATTAGTTGATGCTCCAACTGTAGTAGTATTTGGAGCAATTCTAGCTCTCTGTCCTAAAATTAAATCAGGAGTGACTCCAACTAAATGAGTAGCATTTTTAGCCCAAGTAAATGCTGTATCAACTCTTGCTGTAGAAGTTGATGCACCATCTGATACTAACATAATAGTATCATTTTTACCAGTAGTGGCTAAAGCATATGCCTGTTCTAAAGTAGCTACAGCAGTTTTAAGAGTAGTTCCATCACGCTGATCAGATCCATTAGCAGGATCTAACCAAATCTTTTTAAATGTAGTAAGTAAAGTAAGATCCAAATCAGTGAGAGAATGTAACACACCAAACATGTTCTTCATTTTTTCTTTCCAGTCTTGTTAGACCATTCTCTTTCGAGAACAGAAAGATTTAATTAGCTTTTTAAGATTCAGTAGATTCAAGTTCTTTTATTCTAGCATTTAACTGTTCTATAGTTTTTGACATCATCATCATCTGAACTGACATTGCTCCTATTTGTTTTTGAAAGTCTTCAATAGTCAGCTGTGGCGGTTGCTGTTCCGGCATTTCTATAACCTTTCCCATTTACTTCCTCATCACTTGATAATTATGAACTACAACTCCGGTCTTAATAACATTTAATGCTATAAGACCAATTAATGCACGTTTTGGATATTTTTTATGTAACCAAATAAAATATCCTGTTACTGCTATATCTGCACTCATTTTAACCGTAATAAATGTAATTGATTTATTTTGATATAATCTTAATATAGGATTAACTTCATAAGCTCTTCCATTGTTTATATAATAAAGTGATTGAGATAAATCTATAACTGATAAAGATAAATTAGAAATAATTAAAATATTAAATAATAACATTTAATATTACCACCAAGGGCAAAGAAACTGTAACTGACACCACCACCACGGCATTCCCCATTCATACCAACAGGTATAACAAGTTGGAATATAAATAGGAACACTAGCATATGCAATACCAGGTAATGATAACAATAATGCGGTAAACAATCCATGCCGTAAGTTTTTCACACTACCTCCTTTAGTTAACCCTACAAAAGATTACTTTTATATACGCTGAACGATTATCAAACTGTGCGCCTGTAAATAATGGTGCAGAAACAGATCCTGTTGCTGTAGTTGTATGTGTATGAGTTGCTAATACAGATCCAGCAAAAATTGGAACTCCAGCTGGCCACGCAATTGTTCCTGACGGAGTTCCTGCTGTAATTGCTTGAGTAGAACCTGATACAGTATGAGTTGCTGTTGTTACAACATTTCCAGCAGACGCACCTTGTTTTGTTGCAACAACTGTATGTGCAGCAACAGCAATTGTTCCAAATGTATGAATATGTGTCGCTAAAGCATTTCCAGAAAAAATAGGGACTCCAGCAGGCCATGCAATAGTTCCAGATGATGTTCCTCCAGAGGTTCCAGATGAAACTATAGAATCTCCTATAAATACTGGCGCTGAGTTTAATCCAGTTGGAGTTATTACATCATTTCCTCCAATATTTCCAACATCAGAATTAGCAACTACAGTCCCAAATAAAGTTTTACCATTTAAATCACTTGCTTCAGTAGTTCCAATAGGACATATTCCAGATGTAAGAAAAAAGATTGCACCAGACGGAAGTGATGCCCCCGGCCCAGATGAAGTAGGAGTATTCCATTTGATTCCAATAGGAGTTAAAGAATCTACTGTTAAAACTTGTCCATCAGTTCCTATTGGCAACCATGTTGTAGTTGTCGCTGTAGTTCCAGGACCAGTTTTAACAATAAGAGCTCCCTTATCAGGAGGTTGTGCATAAACATATATAGGAAATAATATTAAGAGTATTAATATTATAATACTTTTTCTCATACTATCTCCTTATAAATTAAGCAAATCCAGTAATAATGCCCTTAGTAATTGTAATAGTCTTACCAACTAATCCTGCTGTAGTAATTGTTGTATCAATTCCTGCTGTTGCTCCAACTAAAAATCCGGCTGAAGCACAAGTTCCAATAACATATATATTAGCTCCAAAAAGTGTATATCCATTAATAAATGAAGTTCCAGAACCAACATATAATGCATAATTATTTGTAATTGTAACACCAGCTGCTGGTGTTACAATACCAGGAATATAAAGTTGAGCAGCCGTTGTAATTGTTGCAGCACCTGATGCTAATACTGTTCCTGATCCAATATAATTAGCCCAATATGATGTAACTGTCCATCCATTTACTAAAGTTAAAGTAGGAACAATTGCAAATCCTATTGGAGCACCAGCAGTAGCATTTGGAGTTAATGTTGGAATAAAATAAAAACCATAAGGAGAACTAGATGCAGGAGCAAATGTTCCTTGAATACATAATTGAGCTGTTGCTATTACAGCCCCACCAATAGAATGAGGACCAACCCCAGAAACAACAAATTGTCCTGCATTTATATTTAGTGTCTGTGCCGCGGCATTAGCTCCAAATACTCCATACATTAAAGCATTAGCTCTATCAGCAGCTAAATTAGCTCGTGTTGCTAAATAATTATCTATATAAAAATTATTAGCTCCACTTGTCTCATGGAATCCAGCTTTATAACCTATACAAATATTTCCATCGGTTAAAACATTATATAATGATTGTTGACCTATACTTATATTTCCACTACCCAAAATATTTGTATATAAAGAACCAACTCCAACTGAAACATTTCCTATACCAGATACATTAGAATATTGACTTCCTTGCCCAAAAGCAGAATTATAAGTTCCAGTAAGTAAACTAAATAATGATACATCTCCAAAAGCATCATTATAACCACCAGATGTCATATGTGTTAAAGAATGAAATCCTACAGCAGTAGATCCTGTTCCTATTGTAACATCATTTAATGCTTCATGTCCTACAGCAGTTAAAAAACTAGATCTAGTGCTGGCACCACCAGCAATATCCATAGTAAAATTACCAGCATCCTCACCAACAAATATATTAAATCCTTGTGATCCAACTGGAAAAAATGTATGAATTAAACTAGATGTTCCAGCATATATACCATAAACTGTTCCAGCTGTTATTTCTGGTAATGTTAAACTAGACAAACCACTAATAGAAACAGAAGGAACAGCACCAGAAAGAATAGTAATTAAATCCTCAAATAAACCTGATGTTGTATTAAGAGAAGAAATTACTAATTTATTAGATGCTATATTTCCGATACGATCAATATCAGAAGGTAAATCTATAGCAGGCCAAACTATTTGACCAGATCCGCCTTTATTTCCTGTAACGATTGATATCGGATTCATTTATTCTCCTTAAGCAAATCCGGTAATGATACCATTAACAAATGTAATAGTTTTACCAACTAATGATGCTGTAGTTACAGTAGTGCTAATTCCAGGTGTTGCCCCAGAATAATATTTAGCTGCACGAACATTAGCTGCTGCTGTAACAGAACCAAAATAAACATCAGTAACACTAACATTACCAATAACAGCTGTATTTGATCCAGCTCCTGTAACACTAGCTCCAATAGCAATTTCATTATTTGCATTTATTGCTGACGCTTTATTATCATATCCAACAGATACACACTGCCCACCAGTAGTAAGATTATCAAAACTATAAGCACCTATAATAGTATTTGCAGTCCCAGATGAAATTTTTGATCCAGAAGAACATCCTACTCCAACATTCCTAATTCCATCTGCAAGTTTAAGTGCATCAGCTCCTAACGCTGTGCATTCTCCAGAAACAGTAGTAGAAAGAAGAGCATTCCAACCAACTCCAACATTATAAGATCCACTAGTATTAGCATGTAAACTTGCTAAACCAACAGCAACATTTCGTTGTCCAGCAAGATTATAATATAATGACTCCATTCCAACAGCAGTATTTTCTGCTCCAGTAGTTGTAGTCCTCATGGAGTTATCGCCAATAGCTGTATTATAACTAGCTGTATTAACTAAAAGTGCTTGTTCTCCTATACCTGTATTACTAACTCCTGATACATTAGTTTGCAAACAATTTGTGCCAATAGCTGTATTTGCATATCCACCAACATTAGCAGCAAGAGCATTACAACCAAAAGCATTATTATCATATCCTGTAGTATTAGCATATAATGCTCCTGATCCAACAACAGTATTAAACATTGCTGTAGTAGCTACTCTCAAACCACCAAATCCAACAACAGTATTATTAGATGCTAAATAAACTGATCCTGCACCATTACTCATCGTAGAATTACCAGAATTTCCAACAAATAAATTATTACCTAAACTCTGACCACCTGCTGCTAATGCAGGAGTAAATATTCTAATAAGTCCAGTTGCACCAGTATAAATTCCACTAGTTCCTCCAGGAGTAGTAGCAGGTAAAACAATATTATTATTTACAGTTAAATAATCTACTATAACTGTTCCATATAATCTACCAGTAACGACAACATTAGCATTTATACTCATGTTAACATTACCTCAACAGTATATAATGTTCCACCTGTATGAGAATTAATAATAGCCCTAATAAATCTACCAGTAAATGGGTAAAATATTCTTTGTTCACCATCAGTTATATATGTTGAAGTATCAATAGCAGCAAATTCTGCCGCAACATCATTTAATGCCTGCTGAATTGATATACTAACTGCCGTAGGATTAGTTGCAAATTTTGTTCTCCAGGTCAACGTATATGAAGTATGTTTATCATTTTCTGGAACTCCATATACATCCGATAAAACTCCTGCTCCTGGAACTTTAGCATCAAATATTAATAACGGAACTCCTGTATTAATTCGTTCAGCCATTTATTACTCCACTACTTTCGGAGCATTAGTATCTGGATTTTGCCCCGGAACTGTATTTGCTGATTGCTGCATAGTCTTCATCTGTAGATTCATTTCGTGCATCTTCAAATGAGCACGGCAATTTTCATATCCTGCTTGATTAATAGTTTTAAGCTCATATCCTATTGGGCTAACTAAGAAAGATCGCATTGTTTGAATATGAACAGCATCATCATCAACATCAGGATCAATCATTATAGATGGAATCATCATACCTTGACCATTATCTTGTGGTTGACTTACTATTAATTCATTAATTTCTTGACGCTGACGGATGCGATCATTTTCACCTGGTATTATAATACCACTAAATCCAAATGTCTGAGTAATCATTTCTGCATTATCAGGGGAGAATACAACTGAACTAACTTCAGGAATCTGATATCCTAAAAGTTCAACCAAAGTATCCCGTTTCTGTGACCAGGATATTGGGAACTTATCAGAATGTTCAGGAACTATATTACCTACCTTACCAGTTAATTCAGCTTTACGAATCCAAACATTAAAGAAAGAATTCATTTCATATTTAACTAACTTTTCATCTTCAAGCATATCATCAATATATGATATAGATGCAGCACCAATAAAATCAGACCACCAATAACTCATCATCTTCCATACAGTAGATAATCTTTGCAATGCCTGATTACGAGACATTGCATATTCACCTAATGTTTTAGATCCAGATGATGCAGGTCCACCATATATAGATGGAAAAGATCCAGTTACAAATTGAGCCGCTTGTTCTAACCCTGCTTTAAATTCTTTTGCTTCTTGGCTAAGAGTAGCTGTTCTTAATGTATGAAATGAACTCTCAATAGATATTCCTGAACGCCCTTTTACAGGATAAATCATCCCCGGCCGATTCTCAGTTGTAGAATACTTTTCAAAATCTAATACTTCAGAATCAGCAAATGTCTCAGGAATTCCCTGTTCTATTGTCTGTAATTCTAAATTAAGTAAGTCATTACTCATCTCTTGAACAGGTAATAAAGATTCTCCAATGGGCCGGGCATGAATATGAAGTGATAAAGGACTAATTGATAATGTCCAATGGTCATCTAATTCTTCGTCAACTAAATCAGCAAATTCTTCATCTGCCATTACTATGCAGCAACCTTCAGGATAATCTTTCTTTAATTGATCTCTTATATCATCAACACATCTGTTATATTGGGATGGGCGTAACCAAACCTTACGAATAGTTACAAGAGAGATAGGATCAAAATCTTTATAATTCATTGCCATTCGAGACCATCGTTGATACTGAGTTGTATCAACTGATCCTCGAATGTTTATATCAGGATATACATCTTTTACAGCATATTCATCAGACTCAGTAGATAACATAAGGTATCCACATGAATCTTGATTCTTTGCATAAAAAGGAACTTTGATATTAAGTGGCCCAAAGACCTCTAATTTTCTACGAATTTTCGGCCGTAGCTCAATTTTATCTAATACCTGATTAGTTTCAGTTAATGACTGTTGTTCAGGTATTACTGTATTTTCACATGATGGGCAAATAACATTACCTGTTTCATCACTTGGTTCAGATATAGATTCTCCACACATAGGACATATATTTTGATTTGTTTCAACTTCTATATCTTTATAATGTTCAATTGGAACAGTTCCATATTTTTTATTTTGATCTGGATAATTATATCCCCCTACAAACCCTTGATTAAAAAGAATATATAAAGCATGAATAAAAATAAGATCAGCTTTATTATGCTGCTGTATTAATTCAGCTATATTTCTAATAGCTCTAGCAGTAGTTACATCATCAACATTATCAGCATCTTCCGGAAAGAATAATGCTTTAGGAACTTCTATTGATAATGCTGCAATAACTGATTCACCATGAGCTTTATAAATATTAATAACACGATTATATAAAGCTTCATCAATTAAATCAACATCAACCTGAGATGGTAAACGCCAATCATGTGCAGAATCATCCCAAAATATATGTTGTATTCCATTCCAAAACAGTTCTGACTTTTTACATAACGCTAAATGTTTATAATAAACTTCTTCATCTTCTCGTTGTATATCACTTACAACAGATTTAAGAGCAGAGATCATTTCTAGAGATAACTTATTTTTCATAAATTATCCCCCAAATACATCTCTAAATCTCCGATTATATTTATTATAACCATCAGGAGTTATTGCGTCCTGTGCTATTGGTCCTAATTGATTTTGTATATCTGGTTCAGGTTGTGATAATTTATTTACCATATCTCCACCAATAAATCCTCCTGTTGGTGGAACATATTTATTTGGATCCATTAATCCTATTTGTTCTAGTCCTACTGTTGAATTTATAGGAGAAGGAGAAGGTATAGAACCTAATCCCTTCATATTTTCAATCATAGGATTAATTGCCGGCTCGGGTGATCTATTTAAAATAGATGGATCAAATTGTGGCATTTGACTTCCCATTTTATTTATAGCACCAGCCATAGGATTTATTACCGGCGCTGATGTTTGAGGTTGAATAGAATTAAATGTACTAGTTCCCATAGCACTTGGGCCGGCTTGAAATCCACGCTTAGCTTGAGAAAATCTATTCATTCCTGTGTTATTCATAGGTCTTGGTTTCTTTATAGCTCTTTGAGATAAGGGATTACCTATTCCCGGTGTAGTTCCTGAACCGCTTATCGAACCGCCTAATCCGATTAAAGCCATTATTACTCCTATGTAGTTTTTCTTATATCAAGATCGTCAGAAGTTTTTATTAAATCATTTGTAGTAATAGAAACAATAGGTAAAGAAGAATCAGGTTTGCGAATATGTTTATGTTCTAATTGAGCTTGAACTTTAGACCAAGGGACAAACTTTTTACCTATAGGTTTAAATTCAGTTTCTTTTATAGGGATTTTACTTTGCATTTCTCTTATACGATTAACTAAATCACATACTTCAAAATTTAACATATTTATCTCAATATCTTTTTTAATACAATTAATGCATTCGTGAGTAAACACCTTTTCGATAACCCCTACGAACTCCAAATAAATTTGCTTTACCCTTTGCTTCAAGCTTCTCCATCGCCCTATGCAAATAAGTCTGATTCTGATTCGTATCAAATTTACGTAAGACTTCTGATACACGTTCACGCTTTTCATACTCATCCTTCGCTGAATTTACATAAGAGTCAACGGCTCTGATTAAGTAACGAACACCATCATATGGATCATCACCTTTAAATTCAGCAACATCTTCACTTGGTATCCCATCTGAGTTTGCTCCTTCATAAACACAGAGTGGAATTGTATTAGTAAGATATACACATGTATTAAATATTTGTAATCGTGGTAAATTAGTTTCAGGTTGCTGAGGTTGAAACTGCTGTAAATATTCTTTATATTTATCTAATCCAAAATTTCTAAGTATCTTATCAGAAAATTCTTGATCAAATTTTATTTCAGTTAATGGTAAAATAGGACGTGGAGTAAATCTAAGAAATTCTTGTAATAATATTTTACCTGAAACTCTAGAACCTTTACCTTTCTCAGCCGGGACGGGTCTGAGTTTAGAATATTCTTCAAATTGTTGAGCTACTGAATGTTCTTCACCACGCGAATCCCATGCGTTTGAATCTAATACTACTGAAACTATATTTTCATTCCTACTTAAATTTCCTACATTTGTTGCCCAAGTAGATATATTTTCTCTTTCACCAACATATTCGCGATAAATATAACATTTACCTTCTGGACTAATTGCTCCCCACCCGGCCCATGTTAATGCAGAAAATCCCCAATCTATTGCTAAAATTCGTGGCCACCATTCAGGAATTTTAAATGGTTCAATTACATGAACAGCATTTTCAGGTTCATCAGGTAGTCTACAAATTCTAAAATCAGTAAATGCCTGACCAAGGAACGTCCACCAATCACCTTCTAACTTTGCTTTTCTTTCAGCTAAAGGAAGTAATTTAAGACGTTCTACATACAATGGATCAGAATGCATTAACGCAGGATTATCAAATGCAGTAGCAGGGATATAAATTCTTTTACTTTTAGATAATGGATCTATTATTATTTTATATCCAAATATAGCAGGTTCTACATATCTTTGCCTAACATATCCATGCCCTACGTTTCCCGGGTTTGAAGCTAAACGAAACAAAGCCGGTAAATTTTCCGCAGATGAACGACAGCGAGATGTCATGTATCGTATTTGAAATTCAGTAAATGATGTAGCTTCATCTAGCCCTATATAATTATATTCTGTAGTATCAAACTTACGAACATCTTTTTCATATTCTGCATAACCAAAATCTTGTATTGCTCCATGAGGCCATGTCCATCTATGATTTTGTTTATTATATGTTGCACCTGTTGAAGGATAATATTCTTGTGAACGTAAAATAAGAGACTTCTCAAGTTCAGGAGAAGTCCTTCTCATTAACAAACCCTTAAATTTAGGATGGCGATAAAGGTTAGTAATTATGGGAAAAAGAAATAATACTTCTGATTTTCCACCTCCGGCCGCCCCACCGTATAAAGCCTCAAACACAGAATAAGGTAGTGAAATAAAATCTTCTTGACGTTTACTTGGTTTCCATTCTTGATCAGGCATATTATTTACCTAATCCCCTAAGCTTAAATATACTTCTAGTATCTTGAGGATAATTAAGACGTGCTAATATTTCTTTATAGTAATTATCTTCTATTGCTTTGTTTGCTAGAAATTCTTTAGTAGGAGGGAAAGAAGGTATTCGTGATTTTGCAGTTGCATAAGAAGATAATGCCTTATCTATTTTAGCAGTATAGTCTTTTATATTTGGGGCCGCCCCAGGTGAAAAAGGAACTCCAGCTATTTTCCATCCTTCTTCTTCGCTTGTATTACCTCTATAAAGTTTATCAGCAATATCACTAATTACACCAGCAGTTTTAATTACTGGTTGTTGTTTTAATATGTCCCATTGATTTAATGCCCAATCTCCCAAGCCACTTAGTTTAGAAGATGAAGTTGGATACATATAAGATTTAGGCATTTTATTTACTTAAAAGGATAGGGCTAGTAAGTTATATCTCTTAAAAGAGAGGATCAGTCTTTCCACAAAACTATCCAACTAACTTAAACTAGCCCTAATTTCCAGCAGGATTATTTACTTCAATAACTTCAAAATCACTTTCAGCCCTTTGACGAGGAGCATAAAATATAATTGTTGGAGCATTAATAGCGCCGCGATCTTTAGGTAATGTTTTCTCTACAACTCTACTCATATTCGCAGCTATATCACTAGCTATCTTTGGCTTTATTCCATTCATACTTTCAGGAGTAATTACACCAAGAGATAACATAAGCTTTTCCATGGCAGTATCACGTATATCTGTTAATTGACTTTCTATCTTATCTCTTAATTCTTCATTAGTTTTATTGTCTCTATATTTAGTTGCTGTTTGAACAGATACACCAAATTCACGTGCAGCAACACTAGGACCATCTATATTTGCAGATATTCCTATTAATTCTTGAATAGCTGGAGGGACTTCATGAAAAGAATGACCATTGCTCTTATGTAACTTATCAGTTACTTTATCTAAAACTTCTCCATTAACTATTCGTGTTACTTCAGGCAAAGGAGACGAAGAAGACGGAAAAGAACCTAAACCTAATTGATTAATTAGGTTATGATTAGAGTTCATGATTAAATCTAAGTCGTCATTGTTAATCATTTTCGGCCCTTTTAATCAAATAGACAAACCCCTTCCCCTCTAATATAGGCAGGGATGGGCCGGGTGTCAAGGGCGTATTCTCGCCCATTTTTACATATCCCAACCCATCATATAAAGCTCATCACCTGAAAACTCTCATTTTATTTTTGTTCTTCTTACCTTTTATTATTTAATTTTCTAATAGGGATTTTGTTTTTGTTTTATTGATTGTAGTTATGAGGTATAAAGAGGGATGTTGATACTCTCCCCGCCGTGCGCTCGGGGAACCTATCCAGATTGGGCATACCGGGGGTCTTATCTAATAGGTTGATAAATAAATAAGAAACAAAATTGTAATTGAATAAATAAATATGATTATCTTACACTCATATCATCATGCTAAATCTATCTACTAACTTATTAATATATACCCCTACAACGAACTACGATAGTCTGAGAGCGTAGATCTTTAGGATGATAGTAGGATACTCCGAAACGATATTAATAGGCTTTCAACAATTTCAATTTACTTGTTTATATCTTGTTAAAAACATCCGAGCCTGATAAGGCAGGGTCAGACCGATGACGCTATGTAAAAAGTTCATAGTAAATAAACTTGCTCAGCCCCTTGACTTTTCGCTCCCTAGGCCTATATTGACAGTATACACGTCGACGCTCTTTGATAACAGAATACAGGGGTCTGGCGACTGTCGGACGTGTCGCCAGGAGTCAACAGTCCGATACTAGTAGAGAATCAATATGGCTCGCAAGAAAACCGTCGAAATCAATCTTGACGCCTTGACCGCAACAAAAGTCAAGACTGTCAAGGGCGATAAGGGATCAAAGGATGTTTCGGTAAAGACCGCATCCTCAATTTCTGAAGCAACTCAGGCGCTCGGAGGCAAGGCGGAACAAGTCCTGAAAGTTCTGAATGCCTTTTTCACGAATTATCAAGTAGCGCCGATTCGTCTCGAACTGAACACGAATATCGCTACTGTTCTGGCCGGAATGATTCGAGATATGGTTAAGTCAATGGCCAAACTCGGAGTAGAACTTTCCGCCGGAGCCGCTGCCGAGAAGATCATTTCAACAATTCCCATTCCTGTATCCTCGAAGGATGCGGGCGCTGCAATCGAGAAAGCTGTCAAGCTTCTCGTGTAGTCTTTCCTACCTATCTAATTGATTATCCGTTTTCCCCTGTAGCGGATAATCAATCCCTTTTCAATCCAACATAACATAATTCTATTCTTGATTATTCGTCCCTTATTTCATAAGATTTTGGCCATATTTTGCCCATTATTGGTCGGGGTATATCTCTCTAAGTCCCTGCCTGATAAGGGGTTACAAGCTTTTCCTCAGCAGACTCTCTCTCTCCCTAAAATACATACCTCCATGCCCGTCTGCCATTCTGTCAGTATGTAAATCTTACAGTGTAAAAGTTACTTAGTGTCCTTACCTCATCATATATATATCATCATATATGTATATATTACACTCCATTTATTGACACCATGTAACTTTTACACTGACCATGTAAGATTTACACACTTGACAAACGAGGGGCGGAGGCGTATATTATGACTAGGGAGGGGCTCCGCTCATCCGTCCTGCGTCAACTCTAGGCGTCTCAGGAGGTTACAGACCGAGGGGTCAACGAATACTGGACCAAACCTCATGAAATACTTAACGAATAATGGACAAATAACGGAGAATAGAATTTATGAATTGCGGATTGTGTAATTATCAACTCATCGGAAACGAACCTTCTTGTCCCTTATGTGGCGTTGACTACAGGACATATGGGATTCCCAAGCCTGAAAAGCCTGATGAAAAGTTCTCGGCGAAACAAGAACAAAAAGAACTAGATAATCAAATCTCTCCCATCCCACCGGGCCGGATCTTATGTGAAACTTGCAACACGACATATCCCGAAAAACGCGGAAAAGCTAGTTGTCCTATCTGCCAAGTTCAAATCATAACCGTCAATACTCCCATCGAATCCGCTGACAACATAGATATCTCCCCTAAATCACCTGAGCCGGATTCATGGCAGGAGTTTTTCAACGAAAGGGCTCCGATTATCGCTGGCATGACGATATCTGAATTAGCAGAGCGAATTCATTATCTCAACAGACTCCAATACAGAATAGACGTAGAGAAGCAAGTCATAGATGTAGAGAAACGCCGCCGGAGCGGAGTAGATAATCAAGCCTTATACGAAAGTTCACTACATTATCAAGTGAACAAAGATCCCAAACCTTTCAAAGAAATTAAATCAGCCCTTCAGAAATCTTACGAAGGACTCAGAGCAATGGGAATTGCTCATATTAAGTGTTTAGAATTACTTGAACAGATCGGCGGACGAAACACGAAAGAAGAAATTGGTAAAATTCGAGAAATCGTCTAATTCAGCTTATTTGAAAGGAATATAACTATGAGAGTTACAATTCACAATGCATACAGTCATGTCTCTACTCTACTTTGCAATAGAATTCGCTTTAATGTATATAGAAAAACTCTATATTACATCAAACAAAATGAATCTAACGAATATACACGTATTTTAGGTGATGACGAAAGTCTAGTAATCACTGAAAAGTAATCAAAATGCCTCTCTGATTTTAATTACCAGAGAGGCATTACTATTAGTAGAGGGACTATTTAAGGGAAGTTAAATAAAATGGAAAGAATCTTTATCTCTTCAAAAGGTCAAATTTTAACAATGTTAGAAACTAAATGTAGTAAAAAAGAATGTAATAAATCTGCTTCTATACTAGTAATTCCTGATTGGGCACCAGATATCTATGCTTGTGAAGAACATAAACAAGAAACTATAAATGCTTATCTCAAAAATCTCCCTTAATTAATAGAAAAATAATATGGCCAGACTAATTCAAAAATGTATTTATTGTGGAAAGATAATTCAGGAGAAGTCTCGAATTGATTTCCCTAATGAACGTATGATCGAATACGAATGCGGTCATATAATAACTATTCCTCGTTCTGAATTAAAAGACGCAGGAGATATTAAAAGTATAAGTGGTAAGCAATTATATCACTTTCAATGTGATAACGTAAATGCAATTGCAGATAATGATGGGAGATTTGGAATATTTGATGAAATGGGATTAGGAAAAACCCCATCTGCTATTTGTTTTCTTCTCACTTATCCTGAATATCTCCCTGCCCTTATTCTTGTTAAAGCCGGATTAAAACTACAATGGACTAGAGAAATAATTGACTGGTCCAATGGTAAAATTATCCCACAGATAATTAATAAACCTAATGAACCCATTTTAGGAATGCCAATTACTATCATATCACTTGATTTAGTCAAGAATATGATGAAGCAAATATTACTAACTAACTTTAATACAGTAGTAATTGATGAATGTCAAGCTATTAAAAATCCTACTAGTAAAAGGGCAATAGCTGTTAAAGAAATCTGTAAAGACAAAAAAGCAATTATTCCACTCTCCGGCACTCCATTCAAAAACAATGGAAGTGAATTCTTTACTATCCTCAACATAATCGCTCCAACTAAATTTCCTTCTTATTCTCATTTTATTTACCGATGGGTCGATTCTTACATCGGCTCCGGCGGATTTCGTAAACTCGGAGGAATTATTCCTCGTCGCATACCTGAATTTAAAGAATATTGTAAAGATATATTTCTTCGCCATGAACGTAAAGACGTTATGCCTGATCTTCCAGTAATTACTCGCAACCTTAGAGTAATTGATATGGAAGATGAAGA
>Ga0315273_10004055_pt1 | contig 17813 bp, 11 predicted proteins | sample YL17G02_0_MG_FD_205753 | JGI IMG/M metagenome (GOLD analysis project Ga0315273, IMG submission 205753) | Sediment microbial communities from Yellowstone Lake, YNP, Wyoming, USA - YL17G02_0 | ecosystem: Environmental > Aquatic > Freshwater > Lake > Sediment | place: USA: Wyoming | collected...
CCCCCCCCGGGCGCCGCGCAACTCTCAATCCTCCTCTCGCACAGCGCCCACCCTACCCTCCACACTCCAATGACCATCGTCCTGCACATGAGGGGCCTGGCTCCCCGTGTGGGCGGTGCCGGCCGCCCGATCCCCTCCCGCCTGCCCGCCCGGGCGCCGACCGCAGGCCCGCCGCGATGGTGCGTTCCTTTTTGGTGCATTGCCGCATTTCCCCGGAGAAAGCTCGCCCGGCCCCTTGATCACGACCCTGGCAAGACCGCGCACACGGTGGAGCTTGTCAGATGGAGGGGTGGGCGCATTGCCAGCCCCCTCCAAACCGCCTGCAGCAAACGCCCAAACAGACGCATGCGCTCTCTCACCATTCCTACGTCCGCGACCTCTCCTCTCTTCTTCTTCATCATCTTCTTCATTCCCGACACACAGCATACCCGCCCGCCCTGCTACCCACGTCCCACAAGCCGCCACCGGCGGCGGTGGCGGCGCCGGCGGCATCATCGGTGGCGGCAATGGCGGCGGCTGGAGCGGTGGCGGCGGTGGCGACGACTCCAGCTCTTCCCCCTCGTCTGGCGGCAACCTTTTTTCCGCCCTCTTTGCCCGGTGGCCGGGCTGGCAAGCCCGCGCGGCCGCCGACCCGTCCTTCGCCTACAAGGTCGCCCTGGAGCAGGTCATCGGAGTGGGGGCGGCCGTCGTCGGCGACATGGCCTCCCGGCCCGGGTGGGGCCTGAAGGAGCTGGACTTTGTGTTTGCGACCCTGGTTGTCGGGTCCATCCTCAACTTTGCGCTCATGTACCTGTTGGCGCCCACGGCGGCGGCGGCCGCCGGTGGCGGCGCTGCGGGGGCTGCTGCTGCTGCTGCTGCTGCTGCTGCTGCTGCTGCTGCTGCTGCTACTGCTGCTGCACAGGCAGGCACCACGCGCACGGGCCTGGGCGGCGCGTTCGCCTCCCTGTTCTCGCCGGCCACGCTCACTCGGTTGGGCGCGCCCGCGGGCCATGCGTTTGAGCCGGGCTTCTCCCTGCCCGCCCGCCTCACAAACCTGGCCGTCAAGGGCGGCCTCTTTGCGGGCGTCGGCTTCGGGGCGGGCGTCATCGGGACGACCCTCTCCAACGCCCTGCTTTGGGCGCGCCAGCGGGCGGACCCGGGGTTCACGCTCCAAAACGCGCCCCCCGGCGTGCTCGCCAACGCGGGCGCCTGGGCGGCCCACATGGGCGTCTCCTCCAACCTGCGGTACCAGGCCATCAACGGCGCGGACGCCTTCTTGCAGCCGGTCCTGCCGCCCCTGGCCTTCCGGGCCTGGTCGGTCGCGGTGCGGACGGCCAACAACGTGCTGGGCGGCATGAGCTTCGTCGTCCTGGCCCGCGCGCTGGGGGTCCAGAAAGCGTCCGCGGGCGAGGAGGCGGTTTTGGCAAAAAAGGGGAAGCAGGACAACAGGGCGGGTGCCAAGCAGGTGAAGTCGGTTGCCCAGAAGAAGGGCAAGGGGCCTGATGCCGTGGAGGGCGGCCAGGTGTGGTGGCGGCGCAAGGCGGCGGCGGCGTGAAAGAGAGAAAGAGAGAGAGGGAGAGAGAGGGGCGGGGAGAGAGAAGAGTACATGAAAAAATGGAGGAAAAGCAAAGATAGGCGAATCGCTTTACAGACGGGGGCGGGGGCGTGCCGATGCGCGCTCATCCCGCTCTCTCTCTTGCACACGAACAACAAGTTCACCCGGGCGGGCAAACGCAAGAAAAAAATAGGCTGACACACAAAACACACAAGGCACACAAACAAACTCTCTCTCCAGCTGGGTGTGGGGGTGGTGGTGGCCGCGCTAGCAAAACCTCAGCCAGGCTCACAGAAGTACACACACACACAAAAACACGCACACAACGCCCACACAGCACACTTCTCTCCTCTCAGTCCTAAACGACGGGGGCAGGTTCACGACATCAAAGCACGATAAACACACACTCACACACTCACAAAGAATGAATGGCATCACAATCACATCAGCTGGGGCCGGGCGGACAGAAGGGCGGCCATGGCCGCTGTCGGCGAGCCGACCTCCCCGCCCGCGGCCGCCCGGATGGACCCCGCCCGCGTCAGGGACCGCCCCATGATGGGGGCCAGGCCGCTTAGCCCACCACCACTGGCCGGCCCGGCCTTGATGGAGGCGGTGCGGGCCAGGGCTAGGGCGGACGGGTCGACCTTGAAGGAGAGCGTGCGCGACAGCGACTGGCCGAGCGCCGTGGTTGGCGGGGCTGCCGCCACCCGCACAGCCAGGGGCGGCAAGGGAGCAATGACAGCAGGAGCGCTCGCCACCACCTCCCCCCTAGTCTTCAGCACGTCCCCGCCCACAAAGGACGCCAGGGCGGCCGTGTAGGCGGCCCGGTGGTGGCGCAGGTGGGCGACGTGCTCGGAAGATTGGAAGCAGAGGGTCCGGGCGGCCCACGCGCCGCCGCCCCGGCGGGCGTGCTCCGCCGCGGCCGCCCGCACGGAGGTGGCCGGAATGACGTGGTCGTCCTCGCAGAAGATGTACAGGGCCGGCCAGGCCGCGAGGCGGGCCTCATCGGCGATGACAGCTTTCAGCGCCCGCTTACGCGCCCCTTGCATCCACACCCTGAAAAATGTGGCGGTCGCCCGGAACGCCAGGGATGACCGGTCCGGGGCGTTGGAGGTCAGGGCGATGGGTGTGGTGGAGCAGGAGGCGGCGGCGGCGCCCGCGGCGGCGCCAGCCTTCCCCCCCACCACTCTGTCTTGCTCCTCCTGCGCTGCCTTGTCCTTGTCCGCCCTCTTGCGGGGCGACCCAGCCGCCGCCGTCAGGAAGCCTGCCGCCCACACCTCTGGCGACATGCCCGGGAAGGGCGCGGAATCGATGACCGCGCCCTGGATGGCCGCCAGGGCGGCCGGGCGGGCGGCCGCCAGGTCGCCCAACAGGGCGCAGTAGACCAGCCAGCCCGTGTTGGAGAACGAGTGCATGAGGATGGTGGGTGGCCGGGGCGGCGCTGCGGCGGCGGTCCCGGCGCCCGTGGCGCGCTGCTCTGCCGCGTCGAAGGCGTCCAGGATGGTTTTGAGGCATGCCTGGCGGCGGGCGGTCGCCCGGGCTAGGGTCAGGCAGGAGGATGCCGGGAAGGTGAAGACGAGCGGGGTCCAGCTATGAGAAAAAAAAAAGGAGCGAGAGAGAGGAGGCGTGAGAGAGGTTTTCTTGGATGGATGGGACGTGGGAGAGGAGCGGCGGGCACGAGCGCGCGCTCGCGCGCGCGCGCTGCGGCTGCGAGCCTGTGCGCGTCAAAACTACCCACCCCGCCCTTCATCTCTCTCCCCACCCTCCCAACCCCGTCTGCATCACCCGCCTGAGCTTTTGAGGGGGCGAGATCGGGGTGGCGAAACGTGGATGTGCCTCATTACGGAGCGACGCCGGGAGGGGGGGGGGGGGGGGGCGGGCTACTACTTGCCCCTCTCTCCCGACGCGTCGTCTCTTCCCCTCCATTTTTTCTTTATTTATTCAACTCACCCTGACTGCCGGTACCAGTCCGCATACTTCTGGAGGGTGCGATCTTTGGCGCCCAGCCAGCTGTGAAAAAAGGGAGTGCGTGCGTTGGGGTGTGAGCGGACGAGTGTCCTCGGTGGAGACCCGCATGCGGAGAGAGAGAGAGCGGGCCTGCCTGTGCCCGCTCTCTCTCTCTTTTCACTTTTTTTCTCGACGGGCCCGCGCACCCCTACCCCTCCCTGCACCTTTACTCACCCAATGATGACGGCCAGGCGACTGGAGACGATATCTTCATCCAGTGCCTGGAAGGTGGAGGCGGGCGGGTGGGCTGCGGGCGGGGCGGACGAGTCGGCGGTGAGGGCGGGCATGCCTCTGGGGCTTTTTGCGGGGCGGGCGGGGGGCGATGCGTGTCGGGAGGAGAGAACGAGGATTCTCTCCGCGGGGGGCTTCTCTGTGAGGAATGCGCTTTATCACACAGTCTGTGGAGGCACCAGAGGTCACAGAAGCGACGATGCGGTGGCGGGGGGCGCTGGAGCGCGGGGGCTGGGCGGCAGGGGGTGGGGCGCGCCGGGGGTGGAGGGGAGGCGTAAACGTTTTGATGCGAGGTCGGTCCGCGGCCGTGCGCGCTCTCCCTCCCCCCTTCCATCCACTTTTTTTTTCACCACGTGCGCTGCCAAAAAAACATTGCACGGCCCTCTCTCTCTCTTTCTAATCATCCTGCCACACCAGGCTCACCCCTGGCGCGTGCCGTTCAACCAGGCCGCCCAGTTCCGCGAAATAGCGGGCATGCATGGCGGCGACGACGCGCTCCTCCTCCTCCCCGCTGCCGCCTGCCCCTCCTCCGGCCCCTGCCTCCCCCCACGCGGGCCACACCGGCTTGCCGATCACGAACGTCAGCGGCCCCTTTCGCGGCAGGGGCCCGCCCCACCGCCCGACCGGCCAAAAAGGCACGGGAAACCCGAGCCGGGCGACCGCCGCGGCCTTCAAGGCCGGCGCGTGCCAGGGCTCTGTGTGGGCGTCCGCCTCGCCGAGCACCAGCACGGGCACGAGCGGGCTGCCCGCGCCCACGGCCAGCCGCACGAAGCCCGTGCGCCGCCCGCGCACGATGACCAACTCCTTGCGCGCGCCCAGGCGCCAGGTGTGTATCAGCTCGGCCTGGCCGCCCGGCATGAGCAGGACGGGGCGGGCCGCGAGGGTGGCCTCCGCGACGCGCCGCGACACGCTGCGCACGCCCGCCCAGGCGGCCAGGTCCCGGATGACGGGGGCGCGCAGGACGGCGGTCGCCGCCAGGACGGCCACGCGGTGGCCGGCCGTCAGGGCCGCCAGCGCCGGGTGCAGGGAGAGCAGGATGGTGGAGATGGGGTAGAGGCCGTGGGGGGCGAGAGCAAAGATGGGGTGGCCGCCGCCGCCCGCCCCGCCGCCGCCGCCGCCGCCGCCGCCGCCGCCGCCGCCGCCGCCGCCGCCGCCGCCGCCGCCGCCGCCGCCGCCGCCGCGCCGCCTGGCCAGGAGCGCGGCACTGGCGGCCGGGTCGTCGTGGACCACGGCCACGGGGCAGCCGACCCGGTCCAGCGCGGGGAACACCGCCCGCCCCAGCCATTCCTGGAAGGCAGGCCACTCGCGGCAGCCGGTCGCCTCCGGGTCACCCCGGGCCGTGAGCGCGTAGGCGAGGGCAGTCCCGGCGGCCCAGGCCGCCGCCGTGAGCGCCGGGCGGGCCGGCGACAGGAGGAAGGAGGCGGCGACCAGGCCGAGCAGGGAGTGGATGGGGGCGTAGAGCAGGATGAGCGGGGCCCACCAGAAGGGGCCGCCACCGCCACCAGGCGCCCGCTGCTGCTGCCGCCGCTGCCGGTGCTTGTCGTCGCCGCCGCCCTTTTCAGTGTCACAACGCCACACCAGCAGGGAGGCCCCGATGAGGAGCTGGCCGGCCGCGAGCGCGGCGGCGGTCAGGGCCGCGCCCGCCGCCACGGCCCGCCCGCCCGGGGCGGCCGCCACCGCGCCGCGGGCCAGGGCGAGCAAGCCCGCGCCGGCCCCGCCCGTCAGCGCCCAGGCGCCGGCCTGGGCGGCAATGAATGCCGGGCCGCCCCTCCCCGGCTGCACGAAGGTCCAGGCCGCGGCCGGGGCGGCCACGGCGCGCGCCCGCAGGCGGCCACCGAAGCCGTGCGTCGTGCCCGCGCCCGCCAGCAGGCAGGCCCCCGCGGCCGCCAGGTACACGCCCCGGGCGGCAGGGCCGGTCAGGGAGGGGGCGGCCAGCACAAAGGCCGCGCCCGCGGCCGCCCAGGCGAGGCCGAGCAGGGAGATGAGGGCCGCGGAGGTGCCCGGCCGCATAAGGCGACGCGCGCGCCGGCCTGGCGGGGGTGGGCGGGCGACGCCGGCCGGTGGGGCGAGGCCCGCCGCCCCACCCCGCCCCGTCGCGGCCGCGACCGCGGCGCAGGACATGAAGAGCGCGCCGCCCGTCGCCGCGGCGGCCGCCCCGGTGAGGGCGAGCTCCCGGGCCGGGTCAGCCAGGGCGTCCAATAGGGAAGAGGATACCGCCCCGAGCGTCGGGGAGGAGGAGGCGGCCAGGCCGCGGGCGACGGCGACCAGGGCGAGGGACCAGAGGGTCTGGGAGAGAGAGGGCGGGGCGGGGCGGGGATGTGGAGGTGAGAGAGGCAGATGGTTGCAGCAGGATCGAGGGCGCCGCGCGTTTTTTCGTTTTCGTTCTCTCCATCTGGCCCCTCGAAAAAAACTCACCCACCCCAGTCCGGAAAAGGCCGCCCTTTCCACGCGCGCCCATGATGCCTTGCTGCCCACCCTCACAGCCGACGCCAGGGCCAAGGCAGGCGTGGAAAGAAGGAGGAGGATGGTGGTCGCGGCCGTCGCGAGGTACAGTGACCCCGTCGATGCGGTGGCCTCCATTTTCGCTCTCACACCTCGGAGGGAGGGGAGGGGTCGTGTAAGGGAGGGACTGGGGGTGAGACACGCACACACACACACGGACACGCACGCGCGCGCCCGTTTGTCGCGGGCGCGGGCGTGTGGAGCGTGGGCGTGCGAAAAAAAAGAATGATTGCATAGAAACTACGTCTTGGCTGTTTCACTCCCGTGGCCAGTGCGCCGCGTTCACTCGCCTCATCCCTGCACGCACACCACGCACCCACACCCACACACGCACACTCTCCTCTGCACGCAATGACCGACCCCTCCCTGAAACGCCCCGCCTCGCCGGGCGGCGAGGTGGACGCCGCGGCGGCCGCTCGGGCGGCGGGTGCGCCGCCCGCCGGCGGCTCTAATCCGCCCCCTCCCCCCCCCTCTGCCCCCGAGGAGGACATCTCCCACGGCCAGCGCCTGGCCGCTGATGCGGGACGGGCCGACCGTGGCGTGCCCCGCGTGGATGGAGGCGGCGGCGGTGCGGCGGCGGCGGCGGCGGCGCCACCGCCTCAAAGCGCAACCCTCCTCGTCCCTGCCTCGGCCGCCTGGTTTTCTTATGCCTCCGTCCACGCCCTGGAAAAGGAGGCCCTGCCCGAATGGTTTGACGGGCGGGCGGGCGGAGGCGATGGAGCGGCCTACCGGGCCACCCGCAACGCGCTGGTGGACGCGGGTCGGGCGGCCGTGGCGGCGGGCGGGGAGGGGCGCCGCCTCTCGTTCACAGGTGCCCGGGCCGCGCTGGCCGGCACGGACGGCGCGCCTGCCACGGACGGGCCGTCCTTGCTCCGCCTGCACACCTTCCTGGACTACTGGGGCATAATCAACTTTGCGGGGGTGGGTGGGCAAGCGATGGCCACCGCCGCCGCCGCCCTGCCCGCCGGCGCGTCCGTGGAGGCCGGCGCCCGCCTGCCCGGCCCAGGCGCGCTCTTTGCCTTCCCGCGTCCGTCCGTCGGGGCCGGCGTCGCCGCGGCGACTGGAGCTGCTGCCGCCCCCCCTGCCGCCGCCCCCCCCGCCGGCACCGCCCTCGTCCCTTTCCTGGGCCGCCGGGACCGCCACGGCCGCCCCCCGCCCTCGGAGCCCCCACTCCCTCCCGGCGCGGCCCCCCGCTTCTTCTGTTCGGCCATGCCCTGGGTCGACTGCACGCCCCTGCGCTACCACTGCACCCGGGTGCCCGACGTGGACCTGTGCCCGGAGGCGTACGCGGACGGCCGCTTCCCTCCCGGGTGCAGTGGGCGGGACTTTGTGCGCCTGGAGGGCGGGGCGGGGCCGCCGCTGCCGCCAGGCGCGACGGCCGCCGCCGCTCAACTCCCGCCCGGCGTGCCGCCCACTCCCGCGGGCGCGGCCGACTGGGCGGACCAGGAGACCCTACTCCTGCTGGAGGGCGTGGAGGTATACGGCGACGACTGGGCGGAGGTGGCGGAGCATGTCGGCACAAAAAGCGCGGCCGCCTGCCTGCGCCGCTTCCTGCAGCTGCCCCTGGCGGACAGTGTCGCGTCCGCCCTGGAAGCGCCCGGTGGCGCGCCTGGGAACGGATCTCGCCCCGTCGGCGAGCCCGTCGCGGATGGCCCGGGCGCCGACCGGGGCGCCGCCCGCCCGCCCCTGCCCTTTGCGGACGCGGGGAACCCCGTGCTGGCCCAGGTCGCCTGCCTGGCGGCCATGGTCGGCCCGCGCGTGGCCGCCGCGGCGGCAGCCCGCGCGATGGAGGTGATTGCTGAGGAGGAGGGCGGGATGGGTGGTGGCGCGGACGCGCCCGTCCCGGACGCGACGGCCCGGGCGGCGGCGGCGGCGGGCCTGGCGGCGGCGGCCGTGAAAGCGCGCGCGCTCGCGGCGGGCGAGGAGCGGGAGGTCCTGCGCATGGCCGCCTCCGCCGCGGCCGCCCTGGCCACCCGCATCGCCGCCAAGGTGAAGGCCCTGGACGACTTGGGGGTGGCCCTGGACAAGGAGCGGGCGGCCCTGGACCGGGCCCGGGATGCGGCGTACGTGGAGCGGCGGGCGTTGGAATCGCGGCGGGTGGGCGGGTGAAGTGGAGGGGATGGATGGGATGGGAATGGGGAGAGAGCGGGAATCGAGTGTGTGCGTGGGAATGGAAAGAGCATGCGTTTCTCTCTCTTGCCTTTTTGTCCTACACACCCCCACCGTGGCTCACCCGCCTCGTCCAGGCCTCGGCGGCTTTGCGGGCGGCAGACCGAGCGGCGGTCGTCGCGCTCGCGACCGCAGCGTTGGCGGCGCTGCTCGCCACGCCCGCCGCCGCGGCGGCCGCGGGCAGGGCCGCCGCCGCCAGGGAGGACGCCCGAGACAGGGCCGCGGCGGGGGAGGAGGTGGTGGAGGGGAAGGCGGGCTCACCAGTGCCGCCCTCCTCCTCGCCCACCTGCGTCCATTCCTCCCCGTCTGAGAGACCGCCACCGCGGGCGGGTGGTGGCAAAGGAGGCAGCAGCGGTGCCCCTCCGGCGCTGCTGCTCCGCTCCCGCCGCCGCCCGGCCACCGCCCGTAGGAGGCCAGACCCTCCGAGCCGGGCGGGCGGGGTGGGGGCGTCTAAAGGCGGCGAGCAAGAGGGCGACGACGGGCTGTGGAGGAGGAGGAGGGCCGGGCGGGCGGTTGTCGTGGCGGCCAGCCCGGCCAGCAGCGCGCCCACCACCGCAAACGGGTGCCAGTCCTCCGGGACGTGGGCTGCGCCCGGGCCCAGCACCTCGCACACCACCGCGCCCGCAGCCCGGGCGAGGGCGTCCAGACCCGTGGCGAAGGCGGTCGCCTGGTCGGGGGTGAGTGAGGAGGCGGTTGAGATGTCGCCGGGCGCGCCACCCCCAGGTGGCGCACGGCCACTGCCGCTGCTTGAGGGTGGCCGCCCGGTCCCGCCTGTCGCCGCCCGCAGGCTGTCCCAGGACGTCGCAAAGGAGGGCCAGGCATAGGGGGTAGGCGGGGCGGTAGCGGCGGCAGGCGGCCCAGCAGCAGCAGGCGCGGGTAGTGTGGCGGAGGAGGGTGGTGGGCTGCTAGGGGGCGCCCCACCCACCCCTCCTCCGCCCCCGCCCTCGGCCTCACTCATCAGGGCCTCCTCCAGCACGACGACTGCCGGCCTCAGGGCTGTGCACAGGGCGGCCGCGGCTGACGGTGACGGGACATGGAGCGGGAGCGGGCCGTCGAAAAAGGCAGGGGCAGTGGCCAGGAGGGCTGGCGGGTCACCGGGCGAGTGCAGCGCCGCCGCGACGGCCGGGTAGACCCAGGCCCCTCCACCTCGACCTGACGACCGGTGCATGGAGGTGGAGGGCGTGACAATGTCGACGAGGAGCGGAGCGTCCAGGTAAGAGGCGGCCAGGCGGAGGGCGGCCGCCAGTTCGGCCACGGCCGCGGCCGCCGCGCCGGGGGAAGGGGGTGGGCGTGCGCTCACTTCTTTCTCGTCCCAGCAAGGCGGCAGCCCCACCCCCCGCAGGACAGCCCGCGGCGGCAGTGGCCTGCAGCCACCATCAGGCGGAGGCGTGCCCGGCGCGAAGCCGCCGCCGTCCTCCTCTTCGCTGAGTAAGGAAGACGCGACTCCAGGCGCAGCCCCACCGCTCGCACCCATCCGCCGCTCGCACGCCAGGGGCACGGCCGCCAGCAGCTCGCCGATGCGGGTCCCGATCTCGCCCGCCAGGCGGTCCTGGACGGCGGCCAGGCGGGCGCCGGTGGACGCGGCCTCCAGTGTGGCGGCCTCGGCGGCGCACCGGGTGGCGGCCGCGGCCGCGCGCGCGGCCTCCAGGCAGGACGCCCGAGCGGCGGTGGCCTCGCGCAGGGCGGCGGCGTCGGCGCGGGTAGACAACGCGGCTTCGGCAGAGACAGCAGCGGCTGATGCAGAGGCGGTTGCTGCCGCCCGGGCGGCCGCGGCGTCCCGGGCGAGGGCGTGGTGGCGGGACTGTCAGGAAATGAATGGCGAGAGATGAGATGAGACGATGACGAGGGGTCGGGGCGCGCACGGTCGGGGGTGCGAATGGAGAAACGCGCCTCCGATTTCGATTTCACTCACCTCTTCCACCACCAGCATGTCCAGCTGGGCCAGGGCGTCCCTGGCACGCGCTCGTGCTGCCTCCAAGGCGGTCAGCCGGGCGGGCGGGCGCACAGAGGCCGCGCAAGGCGGACACAGTGCAGCGTGGGCGCCGCAGCAGGTGCATTTTTTCGAGACGGCGGACTGAGCTGGGGAGAGGCCGGGCGCGCCATCCGGTCCGGCCATTGCAAGGCGGTAGGAGGTCAGCATGTCTGGGTGGGTGGGAGAGGGTGGGTGTTGCGGCGACGATCCTGCGGGAGGCGTGCGCCCTGGGTGAGACACGCCAACGCTACTCGTCGTTTCTTCCTCTGCCCTGTCAGACCTGCCAACCCGGGAGAAAGAAAAAAAAGAGACTGGCCGTGCGCGCCGCGAACCCCGCGTCTCCTCCACACGCACACTCACCCTCTCTATCTGAGGTCACACATTCAAAACACTCTCACCATCAGAATGGCCACCACAGCCGCCGTCCTCCGCCGGGCGGCCGCGCTGGCCGTGGCCCGCCTGGGCGGCGGGCGGTGCGGGTGCGGGCCGGTCTGCACCCCGCCCGCGTCCCTGCCGCTCCGCCTCGCCCTGCCACTTCCACCCACTGCCTGGCCCGGCATTGCCATCGGATTGACTGGACACCCCCACCGTGCCGCCGCCAGGTCCCTGGCCACCCGCGCCGCGTCGGGTGACGATGCGTCGTCGTCGTCGTCGGCCGATTCTTCGCTCATCCCCGAAATCGTGCGGGACCCACCTCCAAAGTGCGCGGCGGACATCATCAAGCGCATCAGCAAAGGTATGGAGAAGAGGATGAAGGGATGGATGCAGCGGGGAAAGCGTGCGGCGGGGTCGCCCGGGCGGACGGGAGACACCCTCCCCGACCTCACCGCCCCTTCCTTCAACCTCCTCTCCCCTTTCCCCCCTAAGACGACGTTACCATCGCCTTTGCCCGCTCCGGCGGCGCCGGCGGCCAGAACGTCAACAAGGTCAACACCAAGGTCGACATGCGCCTGGGCATGGACGCGCCCTGGCTGCCCGCCGACGTGGCGGCCGTCCTGGGGGCGACTCAGAAGAAGCGCATCAACAAGGACGGCGCGCTGGTCGTCACCTCCACGAAGACCCGGTCCCAGGCGGACAATGTGGAGGACGCCCTGGCCAAGCTGCAGGCCATTCTAGACGGCGCGGCACAGGCGCTCGTCCCCGTGGAGGCCGACCCCGCCAAGGCCAGGCAGGTCGCCAAACAGATCAAGGCCGCGAATGAAAACCGGCTGGTCGGCAAGAGGATGAAGGCCGACAAGAAGAAGGACCGGCGGGCCAAGATAGAGTGGTGAAGAAAGGAGTGAGGTCAAAAAGGGAGAGACAGGGAGAAAGAGAGAGAGAGAGTGAGGGAGAGAGCACAGGGCGCGAGGTCGCGCGGCGTGTGGCCGGGGAGAGTTGTGTGATAGAGAAACAGGTCGAGTGGTTTTTGGTCACACACACACTTCGCTCTCTCTCTGCTCTCTCTCCTTAGTTCAGCCGCCCCCGGCACGCGGGCGCCCCGCAGGAACACGGCAGGGCCTCCGCCTCGGCCTCCGCCGCCAGCCGGTAATCAAAGGTCAGCTCCTGGCCGGGCAGGATGTCGGACCGGGCGATGAGGACGATGCGCCGGCGCGGGCGGGCGCGCGCGGGGGGCGTCGGGGAGGAGGCCGGGGCGGGTGGCTGGGGTGGGCGAGGGGCGCCACCGCGCGCCTCTCCGCCGCCCCCTGCTCCACCTGCAACAGCAGCAGCAGCATCCACAGCAGCAGCACCCACAGCAGCAGGAACAGGAGCAGGAGCAGGAGCGCCGCCCGCCCCGCCCGCCCCCTCCACCACCGCCGCCACCACCTCGACCGTGCGCGGGAACAGCGAGGGCTCGCACCCGTGGTTGGCGAACCGGGCGACGCTGCCAGCCGTCGTGGAGTCGACGACGCACCCGTCGTCCGAGGCGAACAGGTAACAGTCCGCGCCCGCCCGGCGGTAGGCGGCCTCCCGGGCGGCGGCCAGGGGCCCCGGCCGGAGGACGGCCCCCCGGTACTCGGCGACCCAGGCGCCCGCAGGGATGGGGGCGGCCGCAAAGAGCCCCCACCCGTGCAGCCCCGACTTGCCAAACGCCAGGCGGCCGGCCTCCGTGGCGGCGGCGGCCGCCAGGCGGGCGGCGGCGGCGGCGGGGAGGGACAGGGCGTGGGCGTGGGCGGGCGGGGCGGGCGCGCACGGGGCCTCCGGCAGGCCGTCGGGGGCGAGGGCGGGGGCGGGCAGGGGTTGAGGCGCGGGCGGCCGCGCTGCTGATGTGGCGGCCCCGCCTCCCCCCCCCGCCAGGGCTGCCCAGTCCCCCGCGCTCCAGCACCTCCACGGCGGCAGGTCGCCCAGCGCTGTGCGGGCCCGGGGGCGGGCCAGGTGGGGGACGGCCTGGACGTACGCGCGCTTGCCCCAGGCGGCGGCAGGGCGGCGGGGCGGGGGGGCGGGGGCGGGGCGGGGGGGCGGGGGCGGGGGGGGGGGGGGCGGCCGCCCCCCCCCCCCCCCCCCCCCCGGCCGCCCGCTCCTCCGGCCCTCCGCCGGTGCCGCCTTCCTCGGCGGGCGCGCCCCCGCCCGCATCCTCCTCGCCGCGCCCGCCCCCTCCCCCGCCCGTCGAGCTCTTCCAGACCACCGCGGACCGGCGGACCTGGCGGCAGACGGAGCAGGCGCACCCGGGCTTGTGGCCTTGGGGCAGGGTCGGGACGAGGCCGACCGCCGCGGCCGCGACGTGCGAGGTCACCCGCCGCCGGGCCTGCTCGGCCAGGTGGTGGTCCAGGGGGACGCCGGCGGGGGTGAGGGTGGCGGTGGTGGCGCAGGCGGAGGAGGTGGAGGTCGCGCCCCGGGTGCCGTGGCGGCCGCCGCCCCGGGCCGCGAGCGCCGCCGCGGCCGCGGCCGCGGCGGCAGCACTCCCGTCGAGCCCGTGCGCCGCCAGCCAGTCGCCCAGGGCCGCGCCCGCCGCGCCGCCCCCCCGGTCAATGCGCAGGGACATGCGCCACCGCTTGCAGGAGACCCGGCCACCGTGGCGCTCAAACTCGGTCGCGGACATGACTCGCCCGCCCGGCAGGGTGACCGTCGAGCGCGCGGCATCAAACCAGCCGCGGGCGGCCGGGCCGCACACGACCGAGACGCCCCGCGGCGCGCCGGGGGGGAGGACCTGCCCCGGCTTGCCCGTCGTCGGGTTGATGGGGACCGGCTCGGAGTCCGCGACCTCGGTGGCCGCCTCCACGGCGGTCACCCAGGCGGGCGGCGCCTCGGCGGCCGCGACCTCTGCCGCCGCGGCCGCCGCCCAGGCCGCCCGCGCGGCTGCCTCCTCCCCCGCGCTGCCACACCACACCACCCGCGTCGCCTCGTCCAGCCCCTCCGTCGTCTCATCCCCGACCTCGCCCTGCCCGCCCGCCCACCGGCGCTGCGGTGGCGGCGGCAGGGGCGGCGGCGCGGGCGGGCCGCACCCGTGGCGCCCCGCGTCCGTCCCGCCACCCAGGTCCAGCCACTCCCGCTCGCCGTCGTCGGCGTACGCGACCAGGTGGCGCCCCGTGGCGCTGTCCCAGGCCTCCACCACGCCGACATAGTAGCGCGCGTCCCCGCTCCACCAGATGGCGACGGTGCGGCCGACGGCGGCGGCAGGAGGGGAAGGGGTGGGGATGGAGGGGGTGGTGAGGGGGTCGAAAGGAGGAGGGGGGTCGGCGCCCTCCTCTGCCTTGACCGCGACGGCGGGCGCGGGCGCGGTGGTGGGCGCGTCGCCGCCGCCGGATGTCTCCATGGGCTCTGCCACGCCCGCCTCCGCCGCCCCCGCCGCCTCCGCAGCCACCGCCACCAGCGCCGCTTTGCGGGAGGGCACGACCGGCGCGCCGCTCTGCACCACCACCGCCCGCCCCGCTCCGACCTCGACGCCCAGGTCGTGCCAGGCCGACCGCCCATCGAGAAAGTACCACACCCGGGACCGGCGCGGGACCGCGGGCGGCGGCCCCGCACCGCCGCCGCCGCCGTCACCGCCGCCGCCGCCGCCGCCGTCCCCCGCGGCGGCGAAGAAGGCGAGCGAGTAGCGGTCGGCCCCGTGCGCGACCACCAGGCCCTCGTACCAGTCCCCGTCCGCCGGCCAGTGGACCCGCACCCGGCTTCCGAGCCTGGGCTGGGGGCGGGTAGCGGCGGAGGCGGACGCGCCGAGGAGGGGGGTGGGCGGGGGGAGGGGGCCGACCGCGGTCGGGGGTGGCGGGGGTGGGGGTGGGGCGGCGGGCGGCGCGCCTGCACTCACCTCAGGCACCACAGGCGGCGACGCCGCCTGTGCAGGCGGCGGCGGCGGCGGCAGCTCCTCAGCCACCACCACCCCCACCCGAGACGCAGCCTCAACAGCCGCATCCAGAGCTGCCACCGCGTCGGGGCCGTCCACAGCCGCCACCACCGCCCGCACCACCGTGGCCACCAGCGCCCGGGCGTGCCTCGCCGTGTGCGCCTCCCACGCGGCCACCGCCTCCGCGTTGGCGGCCAGCCGGTTCAGCGTGTCCCGGCCGATGGCCGACCCCGCCAGCCAGTCGTGGAAGGAGGGGAAGGGGCGGTGGGTGAAGGGTGGCGCGGCGCCGGCGCCACCGCTGCCGATGGCGGTCGTCGCGGCCAGCGCGCCCAAGTCGTGCAAAGCGCCGGCCGGCAGGACCGCCACGCTCGCCCGCCACTTTTTGGAGTCGCCCCGCCCGCACAGGATCTCAAATTTGGAGCCAGACACGGGGCCACCGGGCGGCACGCCGGGCGTGACCGACCCGACCGCCCGCTCAGGCGCGATCCAGGGGGCGGAGATGCGGAAGGTGCGCGGGTCGAGGAAGCCGAGGCGCCCGTTGCAGGCGACGGGCAGGGTCGCCGGGACGCCCGGAGGCAGGGGGTCCAGGATGGCGGGTGGGGGGGAGTAAGGCCGGCGCCGGGGCCGCTTGGCGGGGGGGGGCTTGGGAGGGCGGGGGCGGTCGTCGTCGTCGTCGTCGGCGGCGGCGGGCGAGGCGCCCCGGCTTGAGGGAGGCGGGGCCTCCCCTCGCCCGCCCCCGCCCCCGCCCCCGCCCTCGCCCGCCTCCGCCTCCGCCTCCGCCGCCGCCGCCGCCGGTTCGGGGGGTTCCGGCGTCGGCGGCCGGGGCGGCACCCACCACCCATCCGCCGTCGTGCAGCCGATGCCAGTGCCGTGCGAGACGCGGGCGGCCGGCCAGCCGGCCCAGGGCGTGAGGCGGGCGGCCCCGTAGGCCGGTGGCGGGCGCGGGATGGGCGCGCAGGGCGGGCGGGGGTAGGGCGCGCCGTTGTGGAGGGTGACGGGCGGGGGCGGTGGCGGCGGCGGGAGCGGCGCCCGCCGGGTGACCGGGGCCGCCGCGCCCGCGGCCGCGTCCGCGCGCTCCCGCGCGGCCGCCACGCCGGCCGCGTCCCCCGGGTCCAGGAGCGTGAACCCTGCGGCCGCCGCCCGGCGGCCGCACGCCTCGGATGGCGTCTCCCCCGGCCGCGTCGGCGCGTGCCCGCCGCACAGCGTCACGCTGTACCCGACGCCCGCCTTACCCTTCCTCACAATGTCCAGGGCATAGCCCGCCGCCTTGCCGCACAGCGGGTGGAAGGCCTCCCGGCAGTGCAGGGAGGAACAGCGCAGGGTGGCGCCCGCGCGCTGGCCGCACACGGTGCACCGCACCTCCCACCGCACGCGGGGCAGGGCTTGGAGGCCCGTCACGGGCGCCATGCAGGCCTCGTCGCCCACGTTGGCGCCCGGGATCCAGTGCACGCAGGCCAGGTGGGCCCAGACGCCGGGAGACGGCACGGCGACGGGGCTGAGGGACCCGCCCGTGACGGGGCAGAGGCAGCACTGCGGGGTGGTGGGCAGGGGAGGGGGCGCTGGCCCGGGTGCCGCCTTCCTCGCGCCCCGGCTCGCCGCGCCGTCGTCGTCGCCCGCAGCCTCGCCATCCGATTCCGAGGGCGCGCGCTTTGCTTCTGCCACCGCCTCACACGCCCGGCAGTGCCAGGCGGTGTCGGGGCCGGGCAGGGCAGGGACGCCTTGGCAAGACTGGTGGACGACCAAACCGCAGGCAGCACAGGTCAAAAACTGGTCGGCCTCATAATCCCCGTCCCCGCCGCACACCCCGCACCGGTCGCCCGCCCATCGGGCCCGCAGCGGGCGCCAGGCGGGCTGGGTGGCGGGCAGACGCTTGCCGGCCGGGTAGGGCAGGAGGCGTGAGGTGAGGAGCCAGGGCTCGGCCGCAAAGTTGAGGGCGGGCGGCTTTTTGGTGGGCGGCCGTGGCAGGTCTGCTGTCGCCACGGCCGCCGCCGCCGCACTGCCGCCGCCGCCTTTGCTGTCCCTGGGACCGAGGCGGGAGGGTGGTTTGAAACCACTAAGGAACCCACTGGCGCTCGGGGCGGGACCATCGCTGACGCACCGGACGCCGCGCACGCCGACGCCGGAGTCCGTGGGGAGGTGGGGTGGCCAGAGGAGGGACGGGCCGCCGCCGCCGCCGATGTTGCCGTCTCCGCCCGCGGAGGAGGACGGGGCGGGCGAGGCGGAGGGGAGGGAGAGCAGGGAGCTGCCACCGGAGGGCAGGGGCCCACCGGACACGCCATCACCGCCGCCGCCGCTGCGCCCGCCGCTGGCGCCCTCGAACAAGGCGGACGTGCCAGGCAGGAGGAGCGAGGAGGGTCCAGCAGAGTGCGTGGGGGCCGCCGCCGCGACCGCCGCCCGTTTCGGGGGCTTCGCGGCGGGCGCCTCCTTGGCTGGCCGCTTCTTCTTCGGGGTCGACGCCACTGCTGCTGCAGCTGCTGCCTTGGCGGAGGCTTTGGGTGACGCGGCAGCGACAGGCGCGGGCAGGTTGTCGTCGTCGACCTCGCCTGCCATCAACCCTGCCGCCTGGGCGGCCGCGGCACAGCGGGCGTACGTCACAGCCACTGCCGCCGCCGCCGCCCGGTCCTCCGCCGCCGTGGCCGCCTCAATGGCGGCCGCCGCCTCGTACGGCGCTTTCTCAGCCGCTGTCGCCGCCTTCCACGCAGCCGCGACCGCCCGAGTGGCGCCCGCAAAATCGCCCGCCGCGCGGCAAGCGCTGGGGAGAGGGGCTTTGTGGGCGTCGCCTGAGAACAGGTTGTACGCCGTCCGGGCCCGCACCTTCTTGGCCCGTGCGAGCTTGAGGTCGGCTTCCGCGGCGGCCAGGGCAGCCAGAGTGACCGCTGCGTCTGCAGGCGGCGGCGGCGGCGGTGGCTTGGCAGGCGCCTCCCCACGGCAGCCGGGGCAGGCGTACGGCGGCCCGCCCTCCCCACCCGCCGCCGCCGCGGGCGCGGCCCCTGGGTCGCACCTGAAGTGCACCCACAGTCCGCACCCGTCGCAGGCGACCATGTCATTCTCGGCGGCGTGCCAGGCCCGGGCGCAGACGGGGCAGTAAGAGCCGTCGGCGAAGAGGGCGTCACACCCGGCGCACCGGCCGGGGGCGCCCG
>Ga0315273_10004056_pt1 | contig 17813 bp, 13 predicted proteins | sample YL17G02_0_MG_FD_205753 | JGI IMG/M metagenome (GOLD analysis project Ga0315273, IMG submission 205753) | Sediment microbial communities from Yellowstone Lake, YNP, Wyoming, USA - YL17G02_0 | ecosystem: Environmental > Aquatic > Freshwater > Lake > Sediment | place: USA: Wyoming | collected...
TGGCGAGCGTTACGGTGGGCCCAAGGCATTCGCCGAGCTGCCCGATGGCCGTACCTTCCTTGCCGCCTGTTGCGACATGCTCGCCGGCGCCGGCTGCGATCCGATCGTGGCAACGTTGCCTCCGGGGCGCACGGCTGCGCACGGTGGCGGCGTCGTGGCGGTCACCCTCCCCAAGCCGGGGCTCACGATGTTCGACTCGCTGCGCATCGCCTTGAACGCGGCGCTGTGCCGGCGCGAGTGGGAGGTCGCGGTGATCCTCCCCGTCGATCACCCGCTGGTGCGGTCCGCCACGGTGCGCATGCTGGCTGCGGCGGACGCCCGCGCCGCCATCGCAGTACACGCGGGCAAGCACGGTCACCCGGTCGCCATCGCCCGTGAAGTTGCCGAGCGCGTCGCTGGCGGCGAGCTGGCGGGGCCAACGCTGCGCGACGTCATGCGCCTCTGCGGTGCGACCGCCGTCGTTGTCGACGACCCCGGTGTGCACGCCAACTGCAACACGCCGGAGGCGCTCGCCGCGGCGTGGCGGGAGGTCAGCTCCGGCGCCTGAAGACGTAGACGTCCTGCAGGATAAAGGTCGGATACGGCAGGCGGCGGCCGCCGATACGGCCGTTGGGGAAGAACCCGGCGAGATCAAAGCCGCCGAGGAGCCGCCTGGCGAATCCGCGCGTATGCAGACTGGCGAACTGGTTGCTGCCCACGTCGCCGACCGGCGTCACCACGTGGCCGGAGCGACGCAGCTCGTCCAGCGTCTCGGGACGCCCGGGGAAGATGTGCGGCACGTAGCTCTCACCGTGCAGCGTGATGACCAGCGCGCCGCCCGGGCGCAGGATCCGCCGCAGCTCCTCGACCCAACGGCGCTGCGACTCGAGGGAGAGGTGCGTGAACACCGAGACCGCAAAGACGACGTCGAACACGGCATCCGGGAAGGGCAACGGCGGCAGCGCCTGACTGACTTGGAGGTCGATCGCCGCCGGCAGGCTGGCCCTCGCCCACTCGACCAGCTCGGCGTTGATGTCGCATCCCGAGAGGGCGTGGCCGGTCCCGATCGCGTGCCAGCCGACGAGCAGGCGGCCGCTGCCGCAGCCGAAATCCAGTACGCGTAGAGGGTGTCGCAGATCAAAGCCGGAGCTCTCGAGATACCCCACGGTGTTGAGCGCGGCTGGGATGATGGTGCAGCGGTAGAACTCGGGATCGTGCAGCCCCTGCGTCAGGTACACCAGCTCGGGATCGGGCAGCGGGATCGCATCCACGCGCTCGGCCATGCGGTCGAGCTCGTCGCGACGACGGCGCAGCTCGGCGACGTCGATTTCGAGCAGCCGCTCGCCGGCGCCGTCGGCAAAGCGTGCGGTGAACGAGAGGCGGTCCGCATGGGCGTCTACCGCCACCTCGGCGGCAAAGCCGCAGCGGGCCGCACCCACGGCGCTGAACGCGTTGCGAGCAATCTCCCCGCGCGTGCCGTCGACGGGGACGATGGCAGCGGCGGTACCGTCGATCTCGATGGCAAGGTCGGTGACCAGACGGTCGCCGTACCACAGCACCCAGCCCGAAAAGCGCTGCGCGCCAGCCCGGGAGATCTGCTCGAGGCGCGGCGACTCGAGCCAGTAGAAGAGACGGTCGTCGCCCGAGACGGTGTCCCGCAGCCGCGACCGCGCCCGCGACCACACACGCGCCAGCACACCACGGGCCGACTCGTTCAGGAACCCTCCTCGACCCCCGGACCCGCCTTGCTCTCCGGCCGATGCCGGGAAGGAGCCGGAAGCGATGGGATAATACCCCGGCAGGAGACGACGATGACCTCAGCGAGATCTGATATCCACGGAGGTTCGATGCCACCATCGCCTACACCGAGGCGCCACCGCACCGCTGCGCTGGTTGTGCTGGCCGTCGTCCTGGCTGCCTTCGCCGGCGCTGTCCCGCCGCCCTCACGTCCGGGCGGCGCCGTGGCCTGTGCCGCGCCCGCCGCCGCCGCGGCCGGCGCCGCCATCCTTCGCCAAGGCGGCAACGCGGTCGACGCCGCCGTCGCCACGGCACTGGCGCTTGCCGTCGTCCACCCGCAGGCCGGCAACCTCGGCGGCGGCGGCTTTGCCGTCGTGCGCCTCGGCGCCGAGGTGGCCTCTCTCGATTTTCGCGAGGTCGCGCCGGCGACCGCGAGCCGCACCATGTACCTGTCGCCCAGCGGTGAGCCTGTGCCCGAGCGCTCGCTCGTCGGCGCGCTCGCGGCCGGTGTGCCCGGCTCGCCCGCTGGACTGTTCGAGCTCCACCGCCGGTTCGGCGTCCTGCCATGGCGCCAGGTGGTGGCGCCCGCGGAGAGGCTCGCGCGCAAGGGATTCGTGGTGACCCAACGGCTCCACGACAACATCGCCCATGAGCGCGCCCTGCTCTCCCGCTTCGACTTCACCGCGAAGGTCCTGCTGCCGGGTGGCGAGCCGCCGAGAGTCGGCACGAAGATGAAGCTGCCCCGCCTCGCCGACACGCTTGCGGCCTACGCCGCCGAGGGCCCGTCGGCGATCACAGTCGGCCGCCGTGCGGCGACACTCGAGGCCACCACACGCGCCCTGGGCGGGATCGTCACCGCCGCCGACCTGGCGTCGTATCGCCCGGTGTGGCGGGAGCCGATCCGCTTCTCAGCGTTCGGCTGGGAGTTCGCCTCGATGCCGCTTCCATCATCGGGAGGGATAATCCTCGCCGAGAGCGCCGGCATGCTGCAGCGCCTCGGCTGGGCCACATTGCCCAGGGCGTCGGCCGATCGTGCGCACCTGCTGGTCGAAACCTGGCGCCGGGCGTTCGCCGATCGCTTCCTCCTCGGCGACCCCTCGACCACAAAGGCCGGACCGGAACAGCTACTGGCCGCCGCCTGGCTCGACGGCCGCGTTGCCTCGATCGACCGTGGCAGGGCGACCGCGTCGGCGAATGTGAAGCCATGGTCGGCGTCGCCCGAGTCACCCGAGACGACCCACCTCTCGGTGATCGACTCCGAAGGCAACGCGGTGGCGCTGACGACGACTCTCAACGGCAGCTTCGGCTCCGGCGTGCTGGTGGCCGAGCTCGGCTTCCTGCTCAATAACGAGATGGACGACTTTGCCACCGCCCCGGGACGTCCGAACATGTACGGGCTGATCCAGGGAGAGGCAAACACGGTCGGCCCGGGCAAGCGCATGCTCTCCTCGATGAGCCCCACCGTCGCGTGGCGTGGGGACGAGGTCCTGGCCGTCGGCTCACCCGGGGGCTCGCACATTCCGACCGCAACACTGCAGGTGTTGCTCGACCTCGTCGTCGACGGCGACGCTCTCGCCGATGCGGTCGCTCGCCCCCGCCTCCACCATCAGTGGCAGCCGGATCGACTCGTCTACGAAGCAGGGGCGCTGTCGGCGGGAGTCATCGCCGAGCTCCAGCGCCGCGGCCATGCGCTGCAGCAGGCGAACCAGCTCGGCGAGGTCCACGCCGTTCGCAGGGCCGCCAGCGGCCGCGTCGAGGCGGCGGCGGACTCGCGCGGCCCCGGCGCGGCGGCGATCCTCGACCTCGGCATCGGGGAGCGGCAGGGACGGCCCGAAAAAGAGGAGTAGCAGCGAGACGCTAGCGGTAGCGCTCGCGGATCATCGGGATCAAGTACTCGGAGAACGCGCGATCGAGGTCGTACCGCGGCTGCCATCGCCAGTCGTTGCGCGCCGCCGAGTCGTCCACGTCAGCCGGCCAGGTATCGACGATCCCCTGCCGCTTCACGTCCGGCTTGAACGAGATGTCGGCACCCGGGAAGGCCGCGAGCACCAGATCCCGCACCTCGCCGGCCGATGGGTTGAACGCTGTCACGTTGTAGACGGTGTGATTGAGCGTCGCCCGCGGGGCGGCTGCGAGCGAGAGCAGCGCCTCCACGCCGTCCGGCATCGCCATGAACGGGATGCGCGTGTCGGCGCGCACGAAGCAGGCGTACGGCTTGCCCTGCGCCGCCGCGTGGATCATCTCCGGGGCGTAGTCGGAGGTGCCGCCGGAGGGCACCGTGACGGCTGAGATCAAGCCGGGAAAGCGCAGGCAGCGGAAGTCGACCTTGCCGGCGAGCGGCTCGGCGGCAAGCTGCTTGTAGCGCTTCGCGTAGTAGCGGCCGAGATGCTCGCAATAGAGCTTGTTGCAACCGTACATCGTCGACGGTTTCGTCCACTCGTTCTCAGTCACCTTGCCGGCGTGGGCTTTGACCTCCGCATCCGGGAGACCGTAGGCGGCGATCGACGAGGGGTACATGAACACCACGGGCCGGCCGTGCGACTCACCCTGCTTCTGGGCGAACTCGAGGAGGTTGAGTGTGCCCTCGACGTTCACCTGATGCGCGGTGATCGGCGTGAACTCGCTGCGGGTCGAGAGCAGCGCCGCGAGGTGGAAGACCAGCTCGACCTCGTACTCGGAGAGGATGCGCTCGAGCAGGTTGGTGTCGAGGATGGAGCCGATGAACTCCCGCTCGACGAGCCTGCCGAGCTCGCCCTCCAGCGGCCTGACGTCGAGGGTGATGATCGGGCGCCTGCCGTCTGCAGCGATGCTGGTGATGAGCCCGTGGCCGATCTCGCCGCTGGCGCCGGTGATCAGGACGACTGGTGTACGCAACATGCTCTCCCCCTCTCCGGCCGGGCGCCCCGACCGTCCGACGAGCGCCCGACTGGAACGTGAAATCTAGCACAAGCCGTCCCCCAGGTCGCGAAGCAGCCACGACGCGTTGAGGTAGTCATGTCGCGCGGTCTTGCGCGCGCGGGAGACTGTCCCGCAAACGCCGCGCCGCTCGACGGCGCGCGTGTGCCGGGTCTCACAGCTTGCCCGGCGCATTCGCTGCCGCAGGCGCGGTCCCTCACGGCGCGTCTTTCGGCCCAGGCGTGTGAGGCGCAAGGTGTGATACCCAGCAACGATGATTGCTTGTGTCACCGCAGGAGCAGCTACGCCACCGTCACTTCCTTGCAGAGATAGACGTCCTGGATCGCGTTGAGCAGCTTGACGCCCTCGGCGATCGGCTTCTGGAATGCCTTGCGCCCCGAGATCAGACCCATACCGCCGGCGCGCTTATTCACCACGGCGGTGCGGACGGCGTCGGCCAGGTCGTTCTTGCCCGACGCGCCCCCCGAGTTGATCAGTCCCATCCGACCCATATAGCAGTTGGCCACCTGCCACCGCGCCCATTCGATGGGGTGGTCCTTGGCCAGCGCCTCGTAGACGAGCGGGTTGGTGTAGCCGAACTTGATCGCGGTGTACCCGCCGTTGGTCTCCGGTATCTTCTGCTTGATGATGTCGGCCTCGATGGTGACGCCGATGTGGTTCGCCTGGCCGGTGAGGTCGGCGGAGACGTGGTAGTCGACGCCGTTCTTCTTGAATGCAGGGTTGCGCGTGTAACACCACAGGACGGTGAACAGCCCGAGCTCGTGGGCGTGCTGGAACGCCTCCGAGACCTCCTGAATCTGCCGGCGGGACTCCTCGGAGCCGAAGTAGATCGTGGCGCCGACGCCGGCGGCGCCGAGCTCAAACGCCTGGTCGACCGACGCGAACATCGTCTGGTCGTAGGTGAGCGGGAAGGTGAGCGTCTCGTTGTGATTGAGCTTGACGATAAAGGGCAGCCTGGGCGCCCACCGGCGGGACACCGCGCCCAGCACGCCGAGCGTCGAGGCGAAGGCGTTGCAGCCGCCCTCGAAGGCGAGCCGGCACAGGTTGTCGGGATCGAAGTACGCCGGGTTGGGCGCGAACGAAGCAGCGCCCGAGTGCTCGATGCCCTGGTCGACCGGCAGAATCGAGACATAGCCGGTGCCCGCGAGGCGTCCGTTCGAGAACAGCCATTGCAGGTTGCGCAGCACGTTCACCGGCCGGTCGGTCGGCATGAAGATGCGCTCGACGAAATCCGGACCCGGAAGGTGCAGCATCTCCTTCGGGATTCCTTTGCACGTGTAGTCGAGCAGCGCGGCCTGCTCGCCGAGAAGCTTGCGAACGGTGTCGATCACGGGAGCATCCTCCTTCGCGGGAATTGTAGCGTCGAAAAGCAACGCCTCCGGGAGCGACTTCGCGCCGGGAGGCTCGCGGTCACAACAACCGTTTGGTTCAGGGCGCTTCGCTGACCTTCCCCTCGGCGATGACGAGCTCGACGCGGCGGTTCTTTGCCCGACCCTCCTTGGACGCGTTGTCGACGATCGGCCGATCCATGCCGTACCCGACCGCCGTCATCCGTGTCGCGGCAATGCCGTTGTCGGCGAGAAACGTTTGGACCGACTCGGAGCGCTTCTGCGACAGCGTCATGTTGTGCTCGGCGCCGCCGGTCGAATCGGTATGGCCCTCGATCCGGAGGTTGAGCTCGGGCATCAGCAGCAGGATGCCGGAGAGCTTGGCGATGGTGATCTTCGCCTCGGGCTTGAGCGTCGCCTGGTTCACGTCGAAGAGGATGTCGGCCAGGTTGACGATGAACCCGCGCACGCTGTTCTTGGTCTCCGCGACCTGCGAGAGCGCACCCTCCAAGCGCTGCGACAGCTCGCTCTTCTGTTTCTCGAGCGCAGACTTCTGCGCCTCGAGCTGCAGCTTCTGCTGCTCAAGCGCAGACTTCTGCGCCTCGAGCTGCGACTTCTGCCCTTCGAGCGCGGTCTTTGCGCTCTCGAGATCGGCCTTCTCCTGCCGCAGCCGCGCCATCTCGGTTTCGATCGCGGCCTTGGCGGCGGTTGCCTGCTGCAGCTCGGTCCGGGCGGTTGCGGCCATCGACTCCGCGCTCTTCGCCCGCGATTCGAGGGCGTCCATCTCGGCCTTCCGCTTGGCGATCCGCTCCTCGAGTTGCTGCGCCTCGATCGTGCGTTTGGTCGCCCGCATCGCGTCGCTAGAGAGAGCGACGGTACGGCGCGAGAAGTCGATCATCTCCTTGCGGCGGCCCGACGCTGCTGCAAGCGACGTGGCCTGGGCGAGGGTGACCTGCGCCTCCTTCATCATCTGCGCCGCGTACTGCTCGGCGTTGGCGCGATGTGCCAGCTCGAACGCCTTCTGGGCCTGCATCAGATCGAGCGGCGTGTCGCCGGTATAGTTGATGTTGGCTATGCTCTCGACGCCGAACTTGGCGGCGGGTACGAAACCCGAGAACTGGAACGGCGTGACGCGCGTGCCCTTGGGATCCTCGGGCGCCTTTGAGAAGAAGACGAGCAGATCCGACGGGTCATCGACCATGGCGTACGGCTCGGCCGTGATCACCATGGCAAACTCCTTCAGTCCGGTCGACAGCGACGCGCTGCCGCTGTCGTCGCGAACGTACAGCTCGCCGAGGTTCTCGTACTTGCCGTCCCGCGTCACCGCCCACACCACGTACGACGTGATGTCGCCCGCGAACAGCACGGCGGCACGCATCCTCTTGAACGAGATCTCGACTTCCGTCTGCGCCGCGCGCGCCTCGACGCGGGCGGTGACCTCGGCCGCGGGCGCGTGCGTGGTCGGGGCGAAGGGGACTTCGATCTTCCGCTGCTCGGGGAACTGCACGGCGGAGAGCGAGACCTCGAGCGCCATGGCCGGGACCGCCAGCGCAACTCCTATGGCCAGCGCCAGAACTGTACGGGTAATTCTCATGATTGCCTCCCTGGGGAACGTCCGCGGTTCACTGCCGGTGGTTGAACAGAGACCCATTCTAGTCCGCGACCCGCGGCTGTCAACCCCGCGGCGAGTCGCCAAGTATCCTGCGCTCGAACCCTTCAGGACGGGAGCGCCACACCGAGAGCGGCAGTCGCGGCCAGAAAACTCGGCGGCGCGGGAGCCTCCACTCGCAGCGCGTCGCAGCCCGCGGGGACGGGGATGACGAGACGCCAGGCATGCAGCAACGGGTGCTGCGGTTGCAGCGCTCGGCGCACCGCGGCGTCGCGTACGCCACGGTGGCGCGGCCCGCCGTAGAGGTCGTCGCCGACGATCGGGTGACCGGCGTGGGCGAGGTGAACGCGCAGTTGGTGGGTCCGTCCAGTCGCCGGGCTGAGCACGACGAGACACGCGAATCCTGGGCCGCCGATCACGCGGTAACGCGACAAGGCCGACCTTCCCGCCGGGTCGACGCACATCCGGCGGCGGTCGCGGCGGTCGGGGCCGAGCGGCCACGACCACTCCCCGGCAGCGGGTCGGGGTCGCCCCCACACGACCGCGAGGTAGGTCTTCTCGATCGTTCGCTCGGTGAAGGCGCGGACGAGCCCACGGTGGGTATCGGCGTCGCGGGCAAGGACGACGAGGCCCGAGGTGCCGACGTCGAGGCGATGGACGAGCAGCAGCGAGTCGGCACCCAGGCCGAGGGCATCGCGTTGCGTGTCGTCGAGTGCGGCGAGCAATCGTGCCACCGCCGCTTGCGGCGCATTCCGTCTCGTCGCCAGGCTGACACCGGGCGGCTTGTTGATCACGACGAGGTGCTCGTCTGCGTGCACCACCTCGGCCTGCATGGGTTGAGGATGACACAAGCGCCCCCCTCGTGCAGGGCCGCGCGTGGAGAGATGAGCGGACGAACGATGTTTGCACGTATGTACGCCGGAGGCAGGCTTGTTGGTGTATCGTCGCCACTCAATGAACACGGTGGTCGTGCTCGTATTTGCCTTCGTCTACCTCGGAATGGTGCTCGGCGAAACCCCCGGCCTGGCGCTCGACCGCACCGGGATTGCACTGCTCGGTGCGCTGGCACTGGTGGCCACCGAGCAGGTCACGCCGGCGGCGGCCTGGAACGCGGTCGACGTCCCGACGCTGGCGCTGCTCTTCGGCCTGATGGTGGTCTCTGCCCAGTTCCGCCTCGGAGGGTTCTACGCCAGCGTCACGCAACGGGTCGTCGCCAGCTCAGTCGCGCCACCCGTATTGCTCGCCCTGCTCATCGGCACGGTCGGCCTGCTGTCCGCAGTCCTGGCGAACGACATCGTCTGCCTTGCGGTCGCGCCGCTGCTGGTCGCCGGATGCGCGAAAAAAGGGCTTGACCCGGTGCCGTTCCTCCTCGCCCTCGCGTGCGCGGCCAACGTCGGCTCGGCCGCCACACTCATCGGCAACCCGCAGAACATGCTGATCGGCCAGCGACTGAAACTGTCGTTTGCCGGCTACATGCTCGACGCGCTTTTGCCCTCCGTGCTCGGGCTCGGTGTGGTGTGGGCGGTCGTGAGCGTCCGCTTCAACCGGCGCTGGCACCAACCCACCCCGATCGCGGACGTCGCGGCGCCGGCTTTCGATGGCTTCCAGACCGGTAAGGCAATCGTCATCCTCACGCTCCTCGTCGCCGGGTTCCTCTTTCTCCCGACGCCGCGCGAGGTGCTCGCGCTCACCGCCGCGGGACTCCTGCTCACCTCGCGCCGGATGGCCTCGCGCGATCTCCTGAACCTCGTCGACTGGCACCTGCTCGTTCTCTTCGTCGGCCTGTTCGTCGTCAACTTCGCCATCGCCGATGCGGGAACGCTCGCACAGGCCGAGGCCGCTCTTCATCGGCTCGGGGTGGATCTTGGCCGTCCCGCCATCTTGTTCCCCGTCACCGTCGTGTTGTCAAACCTGGTTTCGAACGTTCCTGCCGTCATTCTCCTGCTACCGCAGGCCACACACTTGCAAGCTGGACCCATTCTCGCTTTGGCCAGCACTCTGGCGGGCAATCTCTTCATCGTGGGCAGCATAGCTAACATCATCGTCGTCGAGCAGGCGGCCAAACTCGGCGTCCGCATCGGGTGGCGCGAGCATGCGCGCGTCGGCGTGCCGGTGACCGTGGCCACCCTGGCGATCGCGGCGTTGTGGATCGCGTTGCGGAGCGTTTGACCACCGGGGTGCTCAGACCCCTTGACATTCGGCACAAGAGAGTTATCTTTTCATCGTGTATGGATACTGACGTCTCATCCGACCATCCTCCAAGTAGTACCAACCGCCTGAGTGCACTCTTGGCGGCCGCAGACGAAGTTTCCCCAATCGCGGCCGCCTTTGCTTTTCCCGCCATTCGAACCCAAGTCGCGGCGACTGAAACCACGATTCGCGCGCTGCGACGTGCCCGCCTTGGGCATCCGGCCTAGCGAGGAACAGCATGGCTCTGTCGCCCGCCGTGGCGTATCGACCGGCCGTTCCGGGGAGGCCGCCCCAGTACTCCAGCACGACATCAGTGTGCCCCGCGAAGGGCACGAGCGCTGTACCACACCGCTCCCACCGGGAGGAAAGAGGGAGATGAACGAAAGCTCACTGGCCGTCTCGCATTCTTACGCCAACGCGCAACGCGAGAAGATCTGCGAGATCTTCCGCGAGTCGTACGACGAGGTGCGTTGGCAGGATTGGCGCTGGCAGATGCGCCATCGCCTCACTCGCCCCGAGCACTTCGACGCGCTCTTGCGTCTGACCACCGCCGAACGGCGGGGTCTGACGCTGGCGCAGGAGAAGTTCTCGGTCGCGGTGACGCCTCACTTTGCGGCACTCATCGACACCGACGACCCGCACTGCCCGATCCGTCTGCAGGTCGTCCCGCGGGAAGAGGAGTTGGTCGTCGGTCCCGGGGACATGGTGGACCCGTGCGGCGAGGACGGTCACAGTGTGGTGCCGGGTCTGGTGCACCGCTACCCTGACCGCGTTCTGCTGCTTGCACTCGACACCTGCGCCGCGTACTGCCGCTACTGCACGCGCTCGCGTCTTGTCAGCCAGGGCGAGCTGGATCCGCTGCCCAGGCGTCTCGATCCGATCATCGCGTACCTCCGTGAGCACACCGAGGTCAGGGATGTGCTGCTCTCCGGCGGCGACCCGTTGATGATGTCCGACGATCGTCTGGACACGCTGCTTGGCCGGCTGCGCACGATCAAGCACATCGAGTTCCTGCGCATCGGCAGCCGCGTCCCGAGCTTCCTGCCGCAGCGCATCACGCCCGAGATGGTCAAGGTCCTGCGCAAGCACCGCGTGTGGCTCTCGCTCCACTTCAACCACCCGCGCGAGATCACGCCCGAGGTCGAGACTGCCTGCGACCTGCTCGCCGATGGCGGCATCCCGATGGGCAGCCAGACGGTGCTGCTCAAGGGTATCAACGATGACGTGCCGACGCTCAAGGGCCTCTTCCACGCGCTCCTCAAGATCCGCGTGCGGCCGTACTACCTCTACCAGTGCGACCCGGTCGTCGGCACGGCTCACCTGCGCACGTCGATCGCCAAGGGCATCGAGCTGATCGCCGGGCTCCGCGGGCACACGTCGGGATATGCGGTGCCGACCTACGTGGTCGACGCCCCCGGCGGCGGCGGCAAGGTGCCGATCCAGGCGGAGACCATCAGCGGTTACGACAACGGTGTGTGGTCGCTGCGCAACTGGGCCGGGGAGACGTACACCTACACCGATCCCACCGAGAGATAGACGATGGGCCGGAGGCTCGGCTTCACCTACGACCGCAAGGAGGACTACGTCGCGGCGGGTTTCTCCTCTGCGGAGGTGATGGAGTTCGACGCCGAGGACACGATCGGTGCCCTCGAGGGAACGCTCCGCCAGCTCGGCCATGACGTCACGCGCATCGGGCGCGGCGTTGAGTTGGCGCGCCGTCTCGTGGCCGGCGAGCGCTGGGAGCTCGTGTTCAATGTCGCCGAGGGCGTGAGCGGTCGGTCGCGCGAGGCGCAGGTCCCCGCGCTGTGCGAGCTCTTCGACCAGCCGTACACGTTTGCCGACCCGCTCACCTGCGCGATCACGCTCGACAAGGCGATGGCGAAGCGCATCGTGCGCGACTCTTCCCTGGCGACTGCACCGTTTGCCGTGGTCGCCCGAGAGGCCGACGTCGCAGCGGTGCATCTCGAGCCGCCGCTTTTCGTCAAGCCCATCGCCGAGGGCAGCTCGAAGGGTGTTACCGGCCGCTCGCTGGTGCACGATCGCTCTCAGCTCGCCGAGGTGTGCGCCGAGCTGCTCGCCACGTTCCACCAGCCGGTGCTGGTAGAAACGTTCCTGCCGGGTCGCGAGGTCACCGTCGGAGTGCTCGGCAACGGCCCGCAGGCGCGCGTCGTCGCCGTGATGGAGGTGGGATTCACCGATCAAGCAGAGGTCAGCGCCTACACCGCGCTCAACAAGGAGGAGTATCTGCAGCGTGTGTCCTACAGGCTGGTCAAGGATGAGCCCCTGGCCAGCGCCGCGCGTTCTCTTGCACTCGGCGTCTACGCCGCACTGGGATGCCGGGACGCAGCCCGCATCGACGTCCGCTGCGATGCCGCGGGCGTTCCGTGTTTCCTCGAGGCGAACCCCCTCCCGGGTCTGAACCCGGTCCGCTCCGATCTTCCGATCATGGCTCGCCTGATCGGGCTACCGTTCGCCGAGCTGATGGGTTCGATTATTGAGGGAGCTGCTCTAAGATACTCGTTGTGAAACCTACTCGAGTCTTGATCGCCCACAATCGAGTGGCGGACGACGCCGACCTCTCCACCCTGGACGTACTCGACCAGGTCGTTCTCGTGCAGGAGGGGCTGGAGGAGCTTGGCGTCCCGAGCGAGGTTGTCGCCGTCGACGATCACCGCGTCTGGGAAGTGGTGCGTCCGCGCCCCAACACTGTGGTGTTCAACCTCGTCGAGGCGCCCCCCGGGTCACCACAGCTCCAGTCCGCGGCTGCCGCGGTGCTCGAGTTGCTCGGCGTCCCGTTCACCGGGTCGCGGGCCGGGACGATGTGGCTGACCACGGACAAGCTCGCCACCAGAGCGGTTCTCGCGAGCAGCGGCCTGCCGGTCGCACCGGGCGGCCGCCTGTGGTCCGACGATACCCGTATCCTCGACACCGTGCCGTCGCCGTGGATCATCAAGCCCGGCTGGGAGGACGCCTCGATCGGCCTAGACGGCTCACCGGTGTGCTTCACTCGTGAACAGGCGGTCGCTCGCGCTCGCGATTTGGAGCGCCGCTTCGTCGGGCAGCCTCTCGTGCTCGAGCACTTCCTGCCGGGACGAGAGTTCAACGTGGCGGTCCTCGCCAACGGGGCCGACGCACAGGTGCTGCCGGTCGCCGAGATGGCCTTCATCGACTTCCCCCCCGACGTGCCCGCGCTGATCAGCTACGAAGGCAAGTGGCTCGTAGGCTCGTTTGCGGACGAGCACACGCAACGCCGATTCCCCACCGACGAGGAGGACGGCGACCTTCTGACGCTCGTGCGCGCGCTGGCTCGCCGCGCGTGGAAGGTCTGCGATCTCTCCGGCTACGCCCGGGTCGACATGCGGCTCGACGAGCAGGGCACGCCGCGCATTCTCGAAGTGAATGCCAACCCGTGCCTGTCGGCAGAGGCCGGCTATGTCATCGCCGCCAGCAACGCCGGACTCACACCGGGGATGCTCGTCGACCGTATCCTGCAGGCGGCAATGCGCGTCGAGTCGCAGGCCGACGAGGCCGTCGCGGTCTGACAGCGGGCCAAGGAGTCAGCATGCTCATCACCAGGGATTTTCGCCCCAGCGATCGTGCTGCAGTCGAGGAGGTGCTCACCACCACGGGGTTCTTCAACGCCGCGGAGATGCATGTGGCGATGGAGCTGGTCGAGGAGCGGATCGCCGAGGGCCCGGACAGCCACTATCGCTTCCTCGTGGCCAAGGACGGCGGGATCACCGTCGGCTATGCGTGCTGGGGTCCGATCCTCGGCACGGAGTCATCGGTCGACCTCTACTGGATCGCGGTGCACCCGCGGTGTCAGGGCAAGGGCGTCGGCAAGGCGCTTCTCCTCGCTGCCGAGCAGTGGATCCGCGAGGAAGGGAAGTTGCGCGTCTACATCGAGACGTCGAGCCGCGCGCAGTACCAGCCGACGCGCGTCTTCTACCTGGCCACCGGCTACGTCGTCGACGCGGTCCTGGATGACTTCTACAGCCCCGGCGACGGCAAGTTCATCTTCGTCAAGGTGCTCTCGCCGGAGTGATGCGGCTCGTTGGCTCGCTCGAGCGCCCCGTCGCATAGAGCGACTGCCAGCAGTCCGGTAATGTCGGCGCCGGCTCAGCGGGAAAGGGCCCGTCACGCGGAGCCGCCGCTACTCCCTGACGCCGTGGGTCGCCGACGCCGACCATCGTCCCGTCACTGGGATCGATGAAGATCGCGTTGACGCCGCCGAAATCCGTGAGGTCGATCGCTGACGCCGGGTACGTCAAACGCACCTGTCGCTCGAAACCGCGTGCCTTGAGGGCATCGGCCTGCGCCTCGGTGATCGGGTCGACGATCTCGATGTAGCTTTCGCGGTCGCGGTTTCCTCCCCAAAGCGCGCGCGGGGCGGCCACCGCCTCGCACAACGGCAACTGCCGGTCGACGACGGCGGTGATCGTGTTGACGATAATCGGACCGATGCGGGCGCTGCCGCCGGTGCCCAGCACCAGCAGGGGCCTGCCGTCCTTGAGCACGATTGTCGGCGCCATGCTGTTCTTCGGCGGCTGCAGCGGCGCCAGGTAGCTCCAGGCTCTCGTGTCGGTGAATTCGAAGCCGTTCATGAGGCTGTTGTAGACGAATCCGAAATGCTCGGTTGCGGCGCCGCTGCCGAACGTGGCGCCCACCGTCTGCGTCAGCGCCACGACGTTGCCGTAGGCGTCGGCGATGGAGACCTCGGACGTGCCGTCGACGACCAGCGTCGACAGCGGGCTGGAGCTGACCTCGCCCTCATGCAGCGCCCGATCGAAGCGGATGAGCGCCGCGCGCCGGGAAAGCTGAAGGGAGTCCGCGGCCAACGCGTCCGGGAGGCGGTTCGGCCGCCGGACCGGAAAGCCGTCGGCATACGAGAGGCGGCACGCCTCGAGCAGGAGATGCAGGCGGTCAGCGGTATCCTCGCGTAACACCTGCGGTGGAAAGCGGTCGAGGATGCCGAGCGTTTCGACGACGGTGGCGCCGCCGGCCGGGAATGGAAAGGAGAGCACATCGAGCCCGCGATAGCGGCCGCGGACCGGCTCTCTCTCTTTCGCCTCCATCATCCCGAGATCGGCGAGTCGCAGCCAGCCGCCGTGCGCGATCATGTCCTCCTCGATCTCACGGGCGATATCGCCGTGGTAGAAATCGTCGATCCCGACCGCGGCCAGCCGGCGCAGGAAGCAGGCGAGGTCCGGGTTGCAGTAGACGTGGGAGACATCCCATGTCTCGACGCCGTCCTTGAGGAATATCCGGCCCAGATACGGCGACTCCCGCACCTTCTCGTTGTAGTAGACCATGAAGGCGTGATGGGCCGGCGTCCAGGTCGACCCGAACTCGGCGATCTCGATGGCAGGCTCGATCACCTCCGCGAGGCTCTTCGTGCCGTACCGCTCCAAGGCAAGTCCGAGAGCGGCCAGGGTGCCAGGAGTTGCGACCGCCTTGTAGCCGAAAAACGAGGTGTCGGGATGGGTCAGGTGCTGCCTTTCGCACAGGGTCGCCAGCTCTTCGGCCGAGGCGCTCAGAGGAGCGCGCGCCGACCCGTCGATCGCGATCGCGCGGCCGTCGCGGAACCGGACGAGCAAGTACGTCTGGCCGCCGATCCCGGAGGAACCCGGCTCCGCTGCCGTGAGGGCGAACGCCGCGGCCACGGCCGCGTCGATCGCGTTGCCGCCACTCTCGAGCATCCTCACGCCTGCCCAAGACGCCGCCGCGTTGGCGGTGACGACCATGCCGCGCTGCGAGGTCACCTCCTTGACCCTGAGGCCTTCGGGCAGGGCCCGCTGCGGCACCGGCGTCGGCGTCGGCCTCGGTGCTGGTTGCGGCGGTCGCGTTCTGGGCGTTGTGCTGCACGCGGCGTTCGCCAAAACGATCGCAGCGGCCAAGGAGAGCACACGAGCGCAAACGCTAATCATGGCAAGGTGATTGTAGTGCCGATTGTCGCGACGGTCCCCGCACGTGACGGCCGACAGAAAAGCGACAGGCGCTACTGGACGCTTTCGACTTTCGCGGGCGCCCCGGGGAGCGCCCAGAGATCGCGCCAACACCAGGGAAGGGAGCTTGTCACCCGCCCGCCACCGAGCGGTCCGGCTCCGATCGCAATGCCCTGTCGCCGCGGATCGCCGACCCCGACGAGCGTGCCGTCCGGCTGCACGAGGACGGCGTTGACGCACCCGAACGCGTTGAGGTCGATTTGCCGCGGCGGGAAGTGGAGGCGGTAGATGTTGGCGTAGCCGCGCTTCGCCAGCCGGTCCGCGAGTGCGTCGGTGATCTCCCCGGCGAGCTCGAGGTAGATCTTGTTCTCCTGATTGCCTCCCCACAGCACCCGCGGCGCCTCGACGGCGGCGCGCAGATCCATCCCCTGGTCGACGACGTTGCTGATCGCCAGCAGCACTGCGGAGGTGATGCGGCCGCTGCCGACGCTGCCAAGGACGAGGAACGGCTTGCCGTTGCGGCGGACGATGGTGGGCGACTGGGTGGTGAACGGCGGGCGCAGCGGCAGCAGGAACGAGCGGCTTTCCGGGTGCTCGAAGTCGAACCCCTCGAGCAGCCCGTTGTAGGGGAAGCCGAGGCCAGGCGCGGCCGTGTACGCGCCGAAGATCCGGCTCAGTGTCTGGGTGACCGACACCGCGTTGCCGAAGCGGTCCACCACCGAGAGCTGCGTGGTGTCGCGCTCCACCCACGGGGTGAGCTCGGTGTCGCCGAGCTCCTTGGGGGTGAGGGCGCGATCGGGGCGGATCAGCCCGGCGCGCTGCTGCGCCCGCGCCCGGTCGAGCAGGAACGCTCCCGCCTCGTAGGTGGGCTGCCTGGCGCTGTGGTCGTCGGCCATCGCCAGCCGCGCGGCCTCGATCTGCAGCTCGTAGCGCTCGGGGCTGTCGCGGCGCATCTTCTCGGGAGGGAAGCTCTCGAGGATGTGGAGCGCCTCGATCAGCGAGCCGCCGGCGCCCGGCAGCGGGAACGACACGATCTCGAAACCGCGGTACGAGCCGGAGAACGGCCGGCGCTCGACCGCCCGCACGCGGGCGAGGTCGTCGCGTCGCACGTAGCCGCCGCCGTGCTCAAGATCGGCCGCGATCGTGTCGCCGATCTCGCCCGTGTAGAACACCGCCGGCCCCTCCCCGGCGATCCGCCGCAGCGTGCACGCCAGGTCCGGGAAGCAGTAGGTGTGCGAGAGCCCCCAGACGTAGAGGTCGTTCTCGAGGAGGACTCTTGCAAGGTACGGCGACTCGCGCAGCTTGTCGAGGTAGCCGTCGACGTACGTCTGCATCGCCGGCGAGAAGACGACGCCCGCCTCCGCGGCCTCGATGGCGGGCGCCATCACGTCGGCGAGCGGCTTGGTCCCGTAGCGGTCGAGCGCGAGCGTGAGCGCGGCGAGCGTGGCAGGAGCGGCCACCAGCTTCGGGCCGTAGAACCGGCCCTCGTCCTTCAACCGCTGGAGCTCCGGACGCGAGGCGCGTAGCGGCGCGACGACCGAGCCGTCGATCGCGACGCAGGCGCCGCTCACCGGGCAGATCAGCATGTACGTCTGGCCGCCGAGGCCGGACGCGCCGATCTCGCCGACACCCAGCGCGAAGGCGGCGGCGACCGCGGCATCCACCGCGTTGCCGCCGGCCTCGAGGATGCGGGCGCCGGCCCGCGCCGCCACCTCGGAGCTGCACACCACCATCCCGTTGGTCGAGGTGGCCTCGACGGCCCTGAGCTGGCCGGGCAGCTCGCTGGCGCTCGGGGTCGGCGCCGGCGTCGGCTCGGCCGGACCGGCCGGCGCGCCGACGGCGAGCACGCCGCCCGCAACGGCGATGACGAACGCTGCCCGGAGTGGAGCCCTCATGTGTTGCGCATTCTAGCTCGCGGCTGCCCGTTGCTGTCGCAGCCGTCAGCGCGCCGGCGCGGCCCGCACTGGCCGCTTGCGGGCCGGCGCCGCCGCGGCGGGCAGGAGGAAAGCGTCGTTCCACACCGAGGCAGGCGGCACGGGGGGGCGGGTCGGGTCGGGGGTGGCGCAGGCGCCGACCGGCGCGCCGCCCCGCCGCGGGTCGCAGCCGCCG
>Ga0315273_10004057_pt1 | contig 17810 bp, 25 predicted proteins | sample YL17G02_0_MG_FD_205753 | JGI IMG/M metagenome (GOLD analysis project Ga0315273, IMG submission 205753) | Sediment microbial communities from Yellowstone Lake, YNP, Wyoming, USA - YL17G02_0 | ecosystem: Environmental > Aquatic > Freshwater > Lake > Sediment | place: USA: Wyoming | collected...
AAGTAGAAGTAGATAATTTGCTTAAGGATGCTGCTGAATTACAGAAACTAAATCCTCAATATAGTTTGGACTTTATATTCAATCTTATTAGACAGACATCGCCTAATGGTGTTCCACTTACACAAACGCCATCTAAACCCAGTGCCATACAGAATAACTAATATGAAACAATATTTTAACATAACAAGTTTAATCTATAATCAACCCTGGCTGATACTGCCAAGCGCTCATAAAGATATTGTTAATGCGTTTGAAAAGTATATTCAATCGGATTTATCAATGGATGATGATGAAGTCATGCCTGATGATATGGAAGAAAAGATGGAAGTACCAATTAGTAATACATCAGTTATTGATATCTCTGGTCCCATTGGAAAACGTTTAGGTATGTTGGAGTTGTGTTTTGGTGCTACGGATTTAGATACACTATCACAACAAATTTTAGATATCGAAAACACTCCTGAAATAGAAAATGTAATATTTCATTTCAATAGTCCAGGCGGAACAATTACAGGCGTAGAAGAAGCGGGTGAACTAATATCTGAATTGGCTAAGAAAAAGAAGTGTATTGCTTATACCGATACATTGTGCGCTTCAGCAGCTTATTGGTTAGCAAGTCAATGTGATTATGTCTATGCTTCACCATCTTCGCAAGTAGGTTCTGTTGGTGTCTATATGGCTTTAATGGATGCTACTGCTGCATATGCCAAAGAAGGATATAAGCCTGAAGTGTTCAGCGCAGGTAAGTATAAGACAATGGGCGCAGACTTCCGTAGCATTACAGATGAAGAAAGAACAATGTTCCAGGCCGATGTTGATGCTATATATAATAAATTTAAGAATGCCGTATTACTAAAACGGACAATTAAAGATGAAGATTTACAAGGACAAGTTTTTACAGGTGAACAATCTGTAGAAAAAGGATTGGTTGATGGTTTAGCCAATTCTATCACTGAAGTAATACAATTATTTAAACATTAACAATTTACAGAAAGAATATATTATGGCAACAATCAAATATGGAACAATTTCAATAACCGATACGGCAGATACTGATTTGCGTGTAGCTGGTTTTAAATACTATCTACCAGTAACCAATAATCATACAGCTTCTGCTGAACTTAAATGTCCACATTTTGAGACATTAAGAAAAGCAAAGCGTTACATTGACGAATCTACTTTTACGGCCACGGCCACGTACGCTAGTGGTTCTACAGCTTAATAAGGAAACTATATGATCTATAATATATTTAAAGCTAACAAACAAATAGAAGACTTAACTTACCAAACAAAAGTATTGGAAGATAAGTTAGCAGCTACTACACCAGAATCTAAAACTGAAATGGTAAGCAAATTGGAAGAAGAAAATAAAGAATTGAAGGCTTCCATTTTGGAATACCAAACTTCAGTAGAAGAATTGGTAACAGTTAAGGCTGATAAACAAACTCTTGAAGCTAAGATTGTTGAACTACATAAACACGCTGAAGATACAAGAGTAACGAATGATAACATTGTAAAAGATACTAATAGTACAATGGAATCATTGAAGAAACAAATTTCTGACCTACAAAGTCAGTTAGAAGCGAAGACAACCTCTGTAAATCGTCAAGTAGCGATGACAGTGGCTTCGTTAGGAATAAATGAAGGAATTATACCAGTAGAAAGTAATAACGCACAAAGCGATAAAGAAATTTACGATACTTTTTCTTCACTTAAAGAAAATAATTTAAAACAACAAAAATATTTCGCTGAACACAAAGATGTAATTATGGCTTATGTTGCTTCAGTACGAAAACAATAATAGAAAGAATATAATTTTATGGCGAATACACTTCCCGATCTACAAATTCTATCAAACTTGGCAATTGCTGCGCTTGATAAGAAAGCTCCAACCATTTCTGCTTTTACAACGGACTTGTCCGCTGATATCGCTGATGCTGGAGCCACAGTTCAAACATACTACATGGCTGCACAAACATGCTCCATCTGGGATTCGACTAATGGTTTCTCACCTGCTGATAAAACTCTTACTAAGGTAACTGTTACGATGCAAGAACCGTTATACAATACATTCTATCAAAGTCCTAATCAGGCTTCTTCTTATACCGAACAACAAATGGCTGGAGTAGTTGCTCCAATTATGAATGGTATGGTTGATGAAATCTTAATCCAAATTGCGCGCGCTGCTTACACCGCTACTAATGCTGTAGGCAATGGTTACTCTGGTTCTGCTACTTCATTCGGTTTTGACGAACTTGAATCTGCTGCAGCTACTGTACTAAGTTCAGGTAGCGCTGATTGCGTTGCTTTGCTTAATAGTAAATTGCACTTTGGACTTCGTAAGGATCTTACTGGTCTTTATGGTGGTTCTGATTATGCTATTAATGGCAATCCTTGGGGCGGAACGCAAGTTGGCGTAACCACAGTTTATCCATTCTACGCATTTCCTAAGATCGTTGGCGGTCTTGCTGGTATCGTGGGTACTAAGGATTCTGTTGTTATCGCAACACGCGTTCCTTCTGTTGGACCAAATGTCGAACGCGCTATGGTTACTCACGCTCAAACAGGACTTACTTTCGCAATAGACCGTTGGTTTGATGCTACCAGGGGTATGTGGATTACCTGTCCAAAACTCTCTTATGGTGTAATTGCAGGAAGACCTGCTGCTTCCGTTAGATTGTTCGATACCGACAATCCGTAATTTGGTTAAGTTATAATCATTGGTCATACAACGGGCTGGCGTGGAATAATGCCACCCAGCCCGTTTTACTAACAAATAAAAAAATATGTTAAAAATAATAAATGGATATAAGAAAGCGGCAAATGTAGATGAAGCATCTACAATGATAGGTAACTCTTTAATTTTTCAAACAGGTTCTGTAGTGATTACTGGATCTGTAGCTAAGAGATATTTCATCGAAACTCCTTCAATTAATACAAGTCAAGTATTTATCAAAGATTTGGAATTTATAGCTCCGTCTACAGAAGTAAAGATAGAAGTATATTATGAACCAATGATGTCTGCAAGTTATAGCAGATCAATGGATAATATAGCTGGTACAACTTCTTCATTTACATCTTCAGTCAATTCTGGCTCTACATTATCGTTGGTTAATACAAATGGACAATCTAACCATATGTTTAATGTGAAGTTTTGTGAAGGAGCACAATTGTCATCTTCTGCAGATGTAATTGTAAATAAAGGAACATTAGTTTCTACACGGTATAGTAAATCAGGAAGTATTGATTATGGTGATTATATGTTGGGTCTTAAAGGTGGTAAATACTACACCATTGAAGCAACAGATTTAGCTGTAGGAACTACCACAAATACTTGTCGTGCTAATATCAGATTAATAGAGCAGTATCCATACGATTAAATATGTCATTAAAGGCAATCATAGAACAGGATTTATTAGTTATCCAAGCTGATTTTGGTAATCCTGTTTTTACTTTTGCTGGAACAGATTATCCTTGTCACCCTGGATCTGGTGGTTCCGAACTGATATTAGGCCAAGGTGGTTATGAACAAGTGGCTGATTTGGTATTAGTTGTAAGAGCCATTGACATCGCTGACATTACATTACGCGCACAAAACGTAATAACGTATAACAGCAAAGTATATCGCATAGCCAAGTTAATCGAATCACCTACTCAGGCTTTTTATCGTGTCGTGTGTGTCAGTAATACAAGGGGCGTATAATGGATTTGGATACAAAATTTCATATTGATGTAAGAGCATTCAATGAAATGTTGGATGAATACAAGAAAGTATCAAGCCGTTCTCTTACTGAAATATTGAATAACAAAGCCTATTACATCGCCGTAAACGCCTTGAATTATACCAAGAAAGCTAACATAGAAGATATTAGAAAAGATATGGGCAGAATAGTAACCACAGGAGTTATAAACAAGCGTGGTAAAGCAGTTAATAGAAAAGTATATGAAGCGTCTCTTAACAGATCTAACAAGACAGTCCCATTAGCAGCGTTGATTGTAAATGCCAAATTAAGAAAAGAAGGACAACCGCCAGTATTTGGAGAAGAATTAAATGATGCTATGAGAAAGTTATATGCCAGTCGTGTCCGTAGTATCAGTTTCGTTAGAGCGTCCTGGATACCTGCTATTAAAAGATTATCAGCATTAGTAAAGAAATCAGGTCCAACAAGACCGGATACTACTGCTAAAAAATACGGTCAGGATAAAGGTGGTTGTCAGCCCGCTTTAGTTACTGGTTCAACTGTTAAGGCTTCTATCTGGTCAGATATTCATAAGACAGCAGCCAGAATAAGTAAGAATTTACAAGAAGGTTTAAGAATAGCATATCAAAAAGAGACGATGTCTATGGCCGGTTACATAAAAAATAAAATGGATAAAGACACCGCTAAATTTGCAAAGTAAAAACATATGGCTGCTACAACAACAATCAAAATCGGAACTAACATTAAAGTATCATCTACTTCAGGAAGTGTAGTTACAACTATATCTGATAATAACAATATTAGTACAGGTTCTACTGACTATCTTTTTGTTGGAACTGATATGCTAATTACAAGCACCGCATATAAAGCTATACAGTTAGCTCCATTAACATCATTTTCATATGTGTATCTTTACAACAACGATACAGGTAGCGTTGGTATTGCAATAGGTATACCAGTTTTAACAACCACCAGTAGTTTTGCATATCTATACCCAGAAGAATCTTTAGTTATGCCTGTAAGCAAAAGCGTATTGTTATATGCTAAATCATTTGGTGGTAATGCCACTATGAGTATAAAGGGCATTGGAATATAATATGGCTAAGACGATATTACAGGCGGTAGAAAAAGGTGCACAAGTATTATTAGCATCATCTTCTTTATCTGCAAGTGTAGATCACATCTATCGTGGTATTACTAATGAAAATAAGGAAGCGCCTTGTGTAATTGTAGTGGCTGAATCTGCTACTGAAGAAATAGCGCAAACAGGTGTGTGGAATGTATCTCTTAAAGTAATAGCTAAAGAAATGGCTTATGAAGGGGATGAAGAAAATACAACATTCGCTGATGAGGCTTTCGCAATAATTTTAGATCCCTTAGTATCTATGGGATCATACACATCAGGTCTAACTGTAATAGATATTTTGATAGAAAGCAACAGTGAAACACAAGAAAATGATGCTTGGGTATCCACATTACAATTAAGAGTGGTGTGTAGTAATTCATAACAACTTTAAAGAGAAAGATAACATTGTGAGCAATATTTATAAAGGGGTCGGGATTAATTTTGGGGTAAGTTCATCCGTATGCGCCCAATTTGGAACCTTCACCCTACAATCAAGAGATATCGGATTCACTTCCGAAACAGAACTAATCAAAAACAGCGACGGTAATACAATCGCAAAAGTCTATTTCGATCAAAAACGGGAAGGAACTTTTGAGTATATACCATTAGGCGCTTCAGGTGGGGCTAACGCACCTACTTTACCGGCTATCGGTGATGTAGCCACCGTAACCGATTCAGTTACTCCAGCCGTAGCCTGGTTCGCAACTGGGTCTAATTGGCTGGTAGATGATGTACAAGTAAAGAGTAGCAATACAAGTGCTACAAGGGTAACGGTTAAAATGACCAGTTATCCGTTAATAACTTCATAAAATGGTAATAGCAAAACAATTGATAGCAGACAATATCATCTGGTCTAAGGATGGTAGATGGTATTCTTTATGCACTAATTGTAATAAGGAAAGAAGTTATAAGAATTTGGATAAAGTGTGTACAGGTATTAGAAACAAAACAGTATGCAGAAGTTGTTCTAAAAGTGGTAATAAACATCCGTACTATGGAAAGCCAGGTGCAAGAAAAGGATGTATTATATCAGAAGAAATAAGAAATAAACAATCCGTATCTGCTAAGAACAAACCGTCTGTAACAGATGAAACAAAGGCTAAGTTGCGCCAGAACGCCTTGAACCAATGGAAGACACAAACAAAATTAGGTTTCAAACCAGCGGTAGATTATAGGGCAACAGAATTTTTCCATCAAGTAAATACATTTGAGGATAAACATATAGTGCATCCGAATGTAAGAATTGAAGGAATGAGATTTTTCGCTGATGGATATGATCCTATCGAACATATCGTATATGAATTCGATACAGCATATCATCTTCAAAGAAGATACCAGCTAAAAGATTTAGAAAGACAAAACAAAATTATCCAACACTTTAATAAGGTTGGAAAACCATTGAACGACTTTATACGAATAAACGCAACTGGTGTTGGTCAGTTTGGTAGTATGATTTCAGTTCTTGGTAAATAAGAAAGATTACCCCGTGGCTAATATTTATAAGGGTGTTGGAGTAAGTTGGGGCGTTGGATCAACCGCAGTCACAACTGTATTTGGAACATTCAAACTACAATCAAGAGACGCTGGTTTAACATCTGAAACAGAAATGTTGAAGGATGAAAACGGCGTAACAGCGGCTAAGGTATATTTCGATCAGAAAACAGAGGCTACCTTTGAGTATTGTCCTACAGATGCTTCAGCGGGAGGCGCAGTCGCCCCTACGCTTCCAACTATAGGCGCTATCTTCACGGTAACGGATACGACGGCTGCAACTTACATCGCCGGTACGACCTGGCTTTGTGATGATGTTCAGGTGAAGTCATCTAACACCAGCATTACCCGTGTAACAGTTAAGGCTACTAAATATCCTGGCATTACAGCCTAATGTCTAACAATGTCCCAGCCTATACATTAGCTAGCGTACCAGATCCTGTTACTGTTCTTGGTATCAGATTACAACCGTTCAGTTTAGGTCATTATCTGTTGCTCAAGCGATTCGGTAGTTGTTTCGTGGCGTCAGAACAAGTTGAGCTATCAATATCCGATTTACTTTTCGGTATAATGATCTGTAGTATGACCTATAACCAATTTAATGAATGGATGTCTGAGCAGAATTGGTTTGATGAAAACAGATTCTTCAAACCTATAGCCAGACGTATTCGTAAAATGCCATTCTTCGTTAGGTTCCCTTGGTTCCATCGCTTTATGTTAAACAAGTGGGAAAATGATATGCGCTCTTGGTCTAATGAAATTGTAAAGTATCTCAATAAAACAGAGAACTTCAACGTAATGGAAAAGATGGGAATGTTTATGGCCTACATAAAGACCGGTTCAGAAACGCCCCATTACTACATTGAGAAAGAAGGCGAAAGCGATTCAGGTGGCCACTGGAGCCATACCGTCTTAACTACATTAACTGGTAAACTGGGATACACTCACGCCGAAGCCATTAATATGCCACTTAGCAAAGCGTTGTATGACTTCTACAAGTATCTTGAGAATGAAGGTTGTATCAAACTATTCACCGAAGAAGATGAGGAATCATTAGCGTTGAATACAAAGGAACTAGCCAATGCCTAAAATTAAAATTGACCTAGAGGCTGATAGCAGCAAGTTTGAAAGTAAGTTGTCTCAACTGTCTTCAAAGATGAAGAGTACTTTCTCCCAGAAGTTTGGGGCTACGGCTGGCGGTATAGGTGCAGGCGGCGCTGTTGGTTCGGCTATGGCATCTGCTGGTAAGAGTATTGGTGTAGCAGGTATTGCGGCTGGCGGGTCAGTATTGGTTGCTGGTAAATCACTTTCTAACGCATTAAATAAAACGACTCAAGCCTTACTGAAAGCACCAGACAAATCAAGCAGACCGTCTCTTAATCAACTTCTACCACAGGATCAAGTAGTACGTTATCGTCAGTTATATGCTAAAGAACAGAACGCTAAACTCCGTGGTACAGTAGGATTGAATGTAAATGAGGAAATTGAGTTAGACCAGATGCGTGGCGACCGAAAACGTTTATCAAATGAATATATGGTAAACCAACTTAAGGCTTGGGAGAAACAACAAAATGATAATAAAGGTTTTTGGAAAAAAGATAGAAGTATATCAGGTGGTTTAAGTTCAATGGGTATTGGTAGCGGAATTATTGGCGCAGGCGCCGGCATGGGGATTGGTTTGGCCATTGGAAAACTTGTTACTTCTACCATCGCTTATTCTGATAAGTTACAGGATCTTTCGGAACAATCAGGATTGGCTATTCAAGATATTGACGCACTTGGAAAATCAGCAGCTGGAGGCGGGAAGTCATTTGAGGATGCTAATAAAATGTTGAATGAGTTAGCGGCTTCTAGGAATGATGCTTTATCAGGTAATGAAGACAAGATAGCGGCGTTTAGTAGAATGGGAATTACCCAAGACCAGTTAGCCAATACTGATAACGTTGCTAAACTGTTGGGCGGTGTTAATATGTCCGATCCAGGTAATAGGTCCAGTATGACAGAATTGGTTGGTAAAAGAAATGTGGGAACCTTTTCTGTGATGCAACAAGATTTGGCTGACTGGGATAACTTCAAGAAAAACTTGAGTGAATCAGGTCGCTTAGTTGATCCTGCTGCTGTGGCTAATGTAGCAGAGTTTAAGGATACATTAAGAGAGATTGGTGAAGGACTAATGACTTCCGTATTGCCTGTAGTATCAAATGCTTTACGCTCCTTATTGGATCTGTGGTATGACTTTAGCGATCAATTCGCTGGTGTCGGCGATGCTTTTGTAAGTGTATTCGGAATGATAGTAAATAATGTAGTCAGTTTTGTTTCATTCCTTGGAAGATTAGCTGCACATCCTTTTCAAAGTATGAAAGATGCTGGTAAGAATTGGGATAAGTTAATGGCGGAAGTAAATAAAAACTCAAGCGGTAAAGGTGTGATTGATATTATTGCTGATGCACAATCTAAAGTAGGTGAAAGACAAGCAGAAAGAATAACCCGACGTGAAAGAATTGCTAAAGAAGCCGCACTAAAAGATTCCGCTGGTAAGGTTGGTGAATCAGCGGACGAAATCAATAAGGGTAGGCAGAAGAATATGGATGCTGCTATCAAAGAGAATGAAAAAAATAAGACAAAGCCCAGTAAAGCCGGCGATGAACTACAGAAGTTTCTATTCGGTAATAAAGACAGAACGCTTTCAGGGTTGGCTGGTGTAGCTGCTGGAACAAACTTGTCTAGGTTAAATGCACCAATGAACGACAGCGTTTCGATTCTTAAGATGATTGAAAAGAACACAAGGGATGACTAATTTATGAGTAATGTATGGCGTGGCTCAACTTTGGTAGAAGCTGCGGGAAGAGAAACTTTTTCCCGTAATGCTGGCTATCGTTCCTATAAGGTATTCAAGGGGACGGAAACAGAAATCACTAACCTATACCTTCAATACACTTCGTTAGGAAGTACCTGTGAAGTCCAGAAAGGACCAGTATGGACACTCACGGTAGATATACAAGGTGAAGATCCAGTATTCCAATACGAAATATTACTGGAACCAAAAGTAATAGACATCCTAGATACAGACGCTTTTAAGGTTGTAACTAATAAGAATGTATTTCTAATCAATTATACAGCAGATAATGTATCAGCGTCTTTAGACACAGGTACAGGGCAAATTGCGTATCCAGATTTTGACGGCGATGCTACACAAGAGGCTTTGGCGACTAAAGCGCTTACCCTAAAACTACACGGCTTTAGTGAAATGACTTTGTTTGTTCCTGTAATGCGGGTTTCCTATGTAGTCAGTTCAGATTACCAAGTTCCTAATTCAGTTACCAATATAGATGTCGTCCATTCTACAGACACCATGATTAATGTTGAAAATATACCCATTGGTATATGGGGCGCTTTACAAGACAGTTATACGACAACGGTAGCCAGCACAATTTATAACAACCAAACGGTAAATCTTGTCTATAACTACGGTTGGTTAAAACGTCCACCACAAGTCACCTATCAGAGTAATAACAGAATACAAGTAACGCAGGAATACCAATTTGCTGCTTGGGTTGTAGATGTATATGGTTCAATGATATGATCTATGATAAACAACCAACCACCAGCCGCAACGGGTCATAAAAAAGCCGAACAACGCATTGATAGAATCAACAACGATGCGAATAGAGCTTCTGGTTTTTCAGGTGGGCATTTGCATAGGACACTTCACGGAACTGTATTCTATACACCACGGAAACAAGCAGGCGTAACCAACATCACAAGTTCAGGTGGCGGCGGCGGTGGTAGTACAGAAGTTAAGCAATGGTTTGTATCATCGTCTTATTCAGTTAATGACTTGGCACGGGTCACGGGCTCTACAATAAAATATACCAGCGGAAGCTCAACTGCTTATGCGTATGCCGGACTTTATAGTTGTAAGATAGCAGTTCCTTCATTTACAGGCAGTAACGGTACGTCAGGTGTATTTACATCCAGTAGGGCACCTGGGTTAGGATACATTCCAACTTACCCTGAACCAGCTACCAGTTGTTCTTGGTGGCTTTTGTCACTTGGGCCAACAACCATTTTCAAATGTGATGAACTAGGAACACAAACTGAATGTTGGTCTGATACCGTGGAAAAGACTCCCGCTAATTGTATATCACAATCGGTATATTAAAATATTATGGCTAATTCCTATAGGCCCGTCCCGGCAAGGTCGTGTTCGACCGCCTCATTAGAATATTTTTGCTGCAAGGACGATTGGAGAGAAGCCGAAGCCCATTGCGTTAGAATGGCCCGTATCGACGGTTACTATACCGGCCAAGGTGGCTACAATAACTTCTGTGTCGATACCGCTTCTGTCTTATCCGCTTATCCTGACGCCGTATTCCTTGAACAGAACGCTTATCATCCTCTAACACAAAGTAACGGCAACTTCGTAACTACATCAGTCGCTGACCATAGAAAGACGGGTTGGAAATCTGTATTAGCCGCCAAGACACACCACGGTAAGTTAGGTTGGGCTAGAACAGAAAAAAGTGGTTCTGAACTACCAGCACCTGATTGTGGAGCGTTAGGTTGTACTTACTTTGCTACACCTACTTCAACACCAGCAGGAACCAAATATCTTTCAGTAACTATTGGTTCACAATTCTTAAGAAAAGACGGGTTTGAATTTTCCATCAATCCATATCGTCCGGGTTATGGCACTCCTACTTATTTAGATGGTGCAATTTCTTCTTACACAAATAATACCACCGTTATTCTTACCGTGGACAGATATAGTGGTGTAATAGAAAATACCTATTGTACTAAAACAGAAACCACAAGTTCTGGTGAAACGTGGAAAACCTACGCTACAGAATCCGCGAATCGCATTGCTGATTTATTACAATATGATTGGGGCTTTCAATTTCCAAACCTAATAACAAATATATTTGGTGATGGTTGGGTTACTACTTACAACGATACATATCTTAATGCTTCTTATTACGATTCCGACGATGACTGGGGCTTTCTCCATAATATCACGATTGAATTGGGTACTCCATATACCGAAGCGGAGTGTATGGGCGATACTGAAACCCTGTTAAACTACTTCCCGCTTGACGATGATATAATGTTACAGTGGCGTAGAGATGAGTTATTTAGCATAGAACCATATGTTTGCTACAATGAATCAATAACGCCTATATCTCCTAAAGATGGCGGTGGTTCCGCCTTGTTAGATTGTGGCTGGACAGATCCAAACGCCTTACGTTGGGATGGCAGGGTTTTAGGAACGCCTCTACCAAGCAATATTCTTATTACAGATGGTAACGGTACTTCATCTTTTCAAAACGTTGTCTATGATCCTTACTATGATGGTAATCATAACAACTATGAACTGGCTCTAATACAGCCTGGTGTCTATACCATACAACCCAGCGGACTTACAGGCTCACAATGTCCTTGGGGTTGTGGTGAAGTAAATCCGTTGGCCCCTGAAGTAACGCCTTGTCTTGGAGCCGCTACACAATGGACACCAGATCCACAGGCTTTGACTATAACAGGTCAATATTATGATGATGCGTATTGTGACTACTTAGACGCAATAGCGTATCCCAACGATCATTTTAGCGGTCTTCATAGATCACCGTTTGCTTTTAAAGGTGGTTTCAGAGCGCATTCTCCAGATGGAAGAGATAATTGGAATTACACTTGTCCGTTCAATGATCACTATACAGACGCTGGTGGTCCTACTTGGCCAGGTAGAATGATTGTTAGAAAGTATGCTGAAGTAATGTTATTTACCAAACCAAGCTATAAATGGTGCAGGCCATATGGATTATATGATTTATCACAAAGTTTTTATGGTGTTGATAGGGATTGTACTTCAGATGGTTCCTACAATGATATCGTCTATGATATCAGTGGTGGTTATTATGTAGCTACTAAAACTACAGGTGGTACATTTAATAATCCATCTGGTGATTCAGAATGGTATGGCGGACATCCATCAGGTAGTTGTACAGATCATGATAACGGTTATTGGAATGATGAAAAAAGAAAATATGAATATGTAACTACCAAGTATGAATACAACTTTCCAGAATATTATCTGAATAGATTTAGAAGAGATCAGTTTGTAGCTTGTAATTCTTGCGATGAAGCAGGAACAAATCCAGATCTTCTCAAACCACAAACAGGTCCACTAGATATAGTCACTTCTACCACATATGGATTTTCAGCATCCATTTGTAATCCATCTGTAGTTGTATTTCAACCATCATCCAGTAATAAACTTAGTTCATCTAAATGTAATGCTGTGCATTATGATTTGCCAGATATCAGTTATAATTGGATAGGTGGTTATTTGGTGATTTATGATGTTCAACAATGGATGCCCGATCCGCTATTTCAGCGGCCGGTTCAAACTTGCCAGGGTGAAGATGGTGGTGAATTATGGGCTGAAGATACCAATAAACTTACCTATGAAGGTAATAACACAAGAAAATTGTGCGTTGATAATTGGACTCAAACCATAGGTAATCAAGATTGGACTTATTATCCAATGAGAGATTTTTATGAAGCAGTAACTTCACCGCCAAATGGTAATTGTGATAATCTAACAAATCCAGGTATGGTTGGTGGCGCTAGACAGATAGGTTGTTCAGGTGTGGTTGATATGATGAACACTTTAACCGCAAGTTGTAATAGTACCAATTTTACTTGGTGTAATCCTATTTGCGGCGATCCTACTATGGCAAGGTTATATGATATGGATACCGATGTTCAGTTATACCCTTGGTCTTTAGATATGGGCCAGTTAAATTGTATCAATGCCGCCGAACGCTGGGCTGAAGTATACACACGGGGATTGGCATTCGCACCCACTGTTCTATTATGATTATAAAATGTCCAATAGAACATCTTAATGCCAACCCTAATAGGGCGTATGTTGATGCTTTAACACAACAAGGAGTAGTGTCCGTAGGTTTCCTATTTATAGACATAGCCAAAGCGAATAGCATAAGGCTCCAGTTTAATATGGAACCTAAACAATGTTGTTCTAATAAATCAAAGGCTACATTGATAGATAAGATAAAGAATGCTACAAAGGCTACCGGCAGGGTATTAAAAGCGGTAATGAAAAATGAAAAGTTGTTAAATGATACAAAAGAATCTGATAGACGCTTTACCATATGCCGCCAATGTGAGCAGTTTGATAAAGGTAGATGTTCACTATGCGGTTGTTGGATTAAGTTTAAGACACAACTAACAACTGAAACAGGACATTGTCCAAAAAAATTATGGTAACATACTCTGATAACGGTCTTGGTAAATTGAATGAACATCAGTTAGGTGATCATTGGACAAAAGTAAAAATGACGCCAACTGAATTCTTTGCTATTACTAAATCCAATAGATTTATTAACGCACGAAGGATAGAAAGCATTAAAGCGCATATCATTGCAGAACAACCAATCTTTTATCCATCCATAGTATATTATGATCAGCAGTTAGTCGGTTATGAAGGAACACATAGAACAGAATCTATAAGACAGTTATATGGTGATATTCAGATGGATGTGCTCATTATTCAACAGAAAAGATCCTAACCTTGTAAATCTATCCTTGTACAGACATAAGTTATTAACTTAGGTTTAGTGAGCCGTATATCTCACGCTGATTGACACACTATATATTATGGCAAAAAATGTTTATTTTTACGTTCGTGATTTGGAGAATGAACTTCTTATAGGTTCCATCACACTTGTACCTTTTACGACAAACATAAATGCTAAAAACGCATTGGTATATGGTAAGGACCGCAAAAGACAGATGCCTATCGCAGAACCTACTATATTTGCTGATGTTCATGAAGGTAAGTATTCAGTAGAGCTAAAAGGGCCAAATACCCTTACTTCTTTTACCATTACAGTTCCTACAGGATCAGGAAATATAAATGCTAATGCAATAATAACCTAATATTATGAAAAACATTTATTTTTTCGCCAGAGATTTTGAGAATACCCAGTTTGTTGGTTCCATAACAATGATTCCAACGGGTTCTAGTCCTAATACATCCGGGTCTTATATCTACGGTAATGATCGCAAGACCAGAAAAAACTTGACCGATCCAACTATATTTACCAATACTGTAGATGGACAATATTTGGTCCAAATGAAAGGACCAACGTCTTGCACTTCCTTTTATATTACAGTTCCAGACGGAATAGGAAATGAGACTGCTTCCGCACTTATTACTACCTTCACTACAGCTTCTGTTCAAGCTCTTACAATAGCTGCTGGCGATATAAGATATGCTCCAATCAGTCATTCGACTACTTCAGCTAGTTACGCATTGTCATCTTCTCACGCTTTAAGAGCTAATCTTGCTAGATATGCTGACGCTGCTGGATATATTTCTACGGCGATATATTCTTTAACTTCTACTTCGGCCAGCCACGCTATAAGAGCTACTACCGCATCATATTCCATTACATCAAGTTGGGCTAACTCTTCCATTACTGCCATTGGTGCAGACTTTGCTGTATTATCAAATACATCATTGTTATCAGATACAGCAAGTTACGGTATTACTGCTATCAGTGCAGATTTTGCGGTGTTATCAAATACATCTTTACAAGCTGATTCGGCTAGTTGGTCAACCAATGCTATTAGTGCTTCTTGGGCACCATATATTGATACAACTGGTACAACGTTAACTAGTAGTGGTTATACATTCACTGATATTGATAATGGTAAAATCATAACAACAACTGGTTCAGTTGCTTCTTCTTTTACAATTCCAGAAAGTTTAGTCAATGGATGGAATTCAACAATCTTTCAATCTGGTTCTGGCCAACTTACCTTCTTAACTGGTGCAGCAAGTGTTCAGTTACTCAATCGTCAAACGCACACTAAGACCGCTGGGCAATATGCTTTGGTTAGCCTGTTGCAAGTTTCACCAAATATCTATTTACTGGCTGGAGATACCACAGCATAACACAATCTTTAATAAGACAAACATATGGCAATAATTTATTTTCCAAAAAACGCTTCAATAATTCGACGTGATACCGTAAGCGGTTCAATGGTTGTTGAGAGTATAGGAGTATCACCTAACAGTATATTTTTCTTCGATACTGCTTCGCATTTAGAAGCAATCTCTTCATCCGTTACAGACTGCATTTCAGCATCATATTCTAAGACGGCATCTTATTTCGTAGGCACTGCATCTTTTGCTACTAATGGAATTTCTGCTTCATACTTAAACGCTCCTAGTAGGATAACAATGGGAGGAAGCAATCTAGTCGGATTCTTTGGAGCAACACCAGTAACAATACAAAATCTAACTACGGCTGTAGGAACAACAATAACTGCCTCAACTCCTGGCACAGCGGATTATGATATTTCGGTTGTTGGTGTTAATTGGGACTCAGCTTGTTGGGGCGTTAGTAGTTCCAATGAATTGTTATCCTGTATGAACGCAATTAAGAATTTGCAATCAAGAGTAACATTGCTTGAAACTGCCTTGAATACATTAGGTTTAACAATTTATGATTGATAATATGAAACAAATAACTTTTTTACGTGAATACGGAGAATGGATATTTCGTGTGTTGGTTCTGTCCGGTTTAGTAGCCAATCTATGGCTCACTAACAATTTCATTACAAGAACAGAATATATCTCAAATAATGCCATAGTTAAAGCAATCGCTGATACAGAGTCAAAATCTATTAGATTAGATTTCTCTACTTTTGTAAAAGACAATACTACTGCACATATACAAATACAAACATCTGTCGCTGATATTATAACCGCAATAAAATTGTTATCTGTTAATCAATTGCGGATAGATGACCACGAAGTCCGACTAAGAACGGTGGAAAAAAATCAAATAGACGTTATGGCTAGAATGAATATGGAAAAGAAATAATATATGAAAATAGAATACACATTAACTTCAACACAAGAAAAGATTTTATCAGCAAACGCAGAAGCCGCTAAACAGACGTTAAACGCTTTCTGTAATGGCTATATTAGCACTGCTCTTGATGCCGTTGTTACGGCTACAAAAGAAAATCAAATGTCGAAAATCAAGGAAACCTTCGCTAACACTACAGTCCTTGACCTATTATCTACAACTAAACCAGACAAAGTTACAGCGGTCGAAACTGCTATTAACTCCGTTAGTGCGACGGCAGTGTAACACTTGTTACTGCTAAACACATCGTAAGCGGTCCTTAGTGTTTATATAGTTGGTGAATTATTTATTCGTTTAATAGGTTTATTGTTTCTATTTATATATAGTGAAAAAGAAACATTGTATATATCCAGATATCAAGCCGGTTGAAATCCCGGTTGAATTATTGAATCCGTTAGCAGAAGAAATATCCTATACAGAGTTTCCTACCCAATTAAATATAGGATTTCTGCTAACGGCTTCTATATCACCTATTGACTATGAATCAAAAACAACCTGTAAGTCTAGACAACCTAAAAACCCATCAGCCATACGCTTGGTTTGAATATCCTCCTGAAATAACATTATTGGATAGATTAGATAAAAAGAAAGCGTTGTTGGAAATCATTTCTTTCTTAGTTAATGAAATAATGGAATCAGGAAATCCTAAAAGTTATATTTTCGCATTGGCACTTGCTGCCGGAATAGATATGCGACCTGTGTGTAAGAGCAATGTCGAATCTAAAATAGCTTCTCAATTGGGAATATGCCAGCAGAGTTTCAACCAACAGGTGAATCGGTTGCGTAAGAGATACGGCTTCAATAGAAAACAACGTTAAACTTCTGCTGCAATATTACCGTTCTTATATATGGAATACGCAGACGGTAGTGTTGTTACAGGTTTGGAATGTAATTGGTTCTTTTGCACATAAACCAAGTAATGTATGAGTATATTTACAATTGCGTTTGCGCTATTATACTTCATTTTATATTGTTGTTTAATATGTTTGATAATTTCTAATTTACTACCATTTAACATTATATCATTTATTTCATTGGATAGTATTAAATCTATTATGTATATGGAAATCTTTTTGGTTGTTGATTCTATAGGCCATACTTTATCACAATGTTGTTTTACCCAGTTCAATATAGTCAGCATATCATTCTTTTTCTCACCCCACACTTCTCCTGAGTCGTCCCAATTAGTGGTAAGGCTCAACAAGTCATTGCCGGATAATTCATCTGTATATAATGTGCTAATATCTAAGGCACCATCAAATAGTTTTTTCTTTACACATCTTCTAGTACCGAAAGCATTGCGCGCATAAGTTATCATGTACGTTACCATAAAATGTTGTAGGGAAGTGCCAAAGTTTTGTTTCCACTTATCCCAAGCTCTGATGCCGCATTCTATTAAGTCATTTATAGCAATGTTAATATCGCCGTGATACTTATCTGTTTTATGAATATTGTATTTATAGGCGACCCAGGCCGCATAGTTTCTTATTGATGGGTATAATTTATCATGAAAGAAATCATCATTTCTGTTTA
>Ga0315273_10004058_pt1 | contig 17807 bp, 3 predicted proteins | sample YL17G02_0_MG_FD_205753 | JGI IMG/M metagenome (GOLD analysis project Ga0315273, IMG submission 205753) | Sediment microbial communities from Yellowstone Lake, YNP, Wyoming, USA - YL17G02_0 | ecosystem: Environmental > Aquatic > Freshwater > Lake > Sediment | place: USA: Wyoming | collected...
GAACCTCTGGATGGTTCAGTCTGCTCGAGCTCACGAGCTCTCCCAGCTGGACGACTACCACAAGCTCAGTGCTGACCTGTCGATCAAGGAACAGGTCAAGATCGCCTACGACAACCCGCTCAACATGAATGGGGCCGGTCTGGCGAAGAACACAGCAGCTGCGACCGTGAGAGCTCTCTACTCCTACCCCGAGGATCCGTCGAATCCGGACAGCCCACGGCGACTCAACGTCTCGCCCGAGCAGATGAAGCAGCTCGAGGAGGCCGCCGTGTCGGAGGTGGCGTCGTCGCAGCTGAAGTCCCTTCTGGATCAGAGCCGCAACGCCGACTTCCTGGTGATGTACCCGCAGCTGAAGAGCCAGCTGCGCGGGAAAGACCTCGAGCACTACGCCGAGCTGGCGTCAGACACCAGCGACAAGGTGGTGAACCAGGCTCTGACATCGAGCGTGTTCGCAAAGTTCCCCGACGATAAACTGGCCGCAAAGGCCTACGTTGAGAAGGAACTGCACCTCACGGGCGATCAGCACGATGACATCAACAAACGTCTCGACTACCGTTACGCCGAAGTCGAGGCGGAGGCTAAGAAGGTCCAGAACGATGATCTCGATGCGTTCGAGCAGCAGTTCTACGCCAACGGGATGGACATCGGGAAGGTGGACCAGACTCTCCTGGCCCGAGTCAACAAGCACAACGCCCGAGCGGTCGAGGCCAACAAGGACTATGCGATCAAGACAAAACAGGGCCGCCCGATCCAGACGGATTCGGACTCCTGGTTCAAGTGGTCCCAGCTCAACGAGTACGAGAAGATCGATCCCAAGAACTCCCCGCTCAACTTCAAGAACGTCTGGTCCGAGGCCGACTTCCAACATGCCGCCGGCCAGGTCGCCGAGATCAAGGCCCGCATGGGAGGATTCGGGAAGGGATCCGAGAAGCCGACCTACGGAGAGAAGGACATCGCCGAAACCGTGAAGGCCGCATGGAACAAGGCCTACCCAACCAAGACGGACGCTTCGGCGGCTCGGTTTCTACAGTTCGACTCGATGCTCCGCAAGCGCCTCGATCAGTACCAGGGCGCGAACGCAGGGAAGATGCCTCCACTCACCGGACCCAACGGCGTTGAGGCCTATGTGGCGTGGGCTCTCGCCGAGGGTGTTCGAGTGGACGCGGGAATCTTCGACCGAGACATCTCTGGACGTCGCATCGAGAGCATCCTTCACGGTGGGGGCGAGGTCTTCAAGCCGAAGGACTCGAGCCAGCCTCAGGAAGATCCGCTCGACGTCATCACTACGGTTCCGAACGAGTACGCGGGTCAGATCTCCAAGGCGCTGCGAGATGAGGGCATCGAACCGACCAAGCAGGCTGTCTTGGATCGCTATCTCATGTGGAAGAATAAGAATGGCGGGGCCAAGTGAGCGGATACGACCCCAACGATCCGTCGGCCCCCGAGGAACGAAAGACCACCATCGCGCAGCCCGTGACGCCGGCGCAGCCCGAGCCGGCACCGGTGCCCGAGGTGAGATCGACCGTGGCCACCGAGGTGAACCCGTTCTCGCTGTCCGAGATCACCGGTAAACCGGAGGATCAGTCCGAAGCGCCCAAGCCCGAGAACCCTTTCTCCATGAAGGCCCTTGGTCAGTCCGACGACGAGCTCCGCTCCCAGCTCCACGCCAGCGCCCATGTCTCGACGCCCGTGAAGCCAGACGAGTACGCCGAGCTCTACAAGACCGCCGGAGAGCTCGGGCTGGCACCGGGATCCATCTCGGCTGATCTCTCGCATGCGAAGAGCGTGGCCGCCTACAACCGCATGGGGCTGGACCGAATGGTCAAGCGTCAGCCCCGGTTGGCGGCGTGGCTGGCCGATCCCGACAACATGGCGCAGGCCCATGACGACGTTTCGTCAGGCGTCCTTCAGCGGATCTGGGACGTCTGGACCGGTGGGCTCGAACAGGTGAACTTCGCTTATCGAGCCCGAGCTCTGGCTCGAGCTGGGATCGATCCGACGACCGACGAAGACCTCGGCTGGTACGCCGCTCGAATGGAGAAGGGTCAGAAGACCCTCGACGCCTCGGAGCGCCCGCTCCAGACGTTCATGAAGGGCATCCAGGTCATACCGGGTCAGGCTTACGGGATGGCCACGGCTCTGGCCGCAGCACCGGTCGGGGCCGCAACTGCAGTGGGTATGGGTCAGCCCGAGTTGATCCCGGTTGGCATAGCGGTGGGCATGGCCGCAGGATCCGGCTACTCGACGTCGATCCAAGAAGAGGGATCGGCCTACTATCAGTACGTTCAGGACATGAAAGCTTCAGGCGAACCCGTCGACTTGGCGAAAGCTGCGGAAGCCGCGAAGGTCGTTGGGGCGATCAACGGGCTTGTCGATGCCGGCGGGTTCGCCGCTATGTTGACCTTCCTACCTGGACTGAAGTTCCTGGTCCCGCAGGAAAAGCTGGCCCTCCAGACAACGCTACGGAAGACAGTCGGCAAGGCGATTCTGGGAGTCGGCAAAGAGCTGATCTCGGAGTCAGCGCAAGAAGGCGCTCAGGCGATGGTGACGGAGCTCGGCGGCAACTACGCCATGGACCGCCACGTTGACATCGAGAATCTCCTTGGCACAGGTTGGGACGAGGCCAAGAACTCCATCGAGGCTTTCGCCCTGACCATCGGTGCCGGCGGCGGCCTGAGCATGCACCGGCAGATTCAGGCGTACCACGCCGGCGAGAACAACGAGAAGGGTTTCCGAGAGATGCACCGCCTCTACCAGGAGGCTCGGCTGGCGAATCGGAACGGCGAGAAGATGGGTGAGCTGGCCGGAATGGCGGTTGAAGAGGGTCACCCTCCGAACGTCTACATCGGCACCGAGGAGTTCACCCGGCTGTTCCAAGAGAAGATGGATCCCGCCGAGGCGGCCAAGCAGCTCGGGATCGGCGAAGAGTTCACGAACGCGGTGGCTCAGGGAACCGACATCGCCATTCCCTTTGAGAAGTTCGCCTCGAAGATCGCCAACACTCAGTACTTCCCTCCCATGATCCCCGACCTGAAGTTCGGCGTTGACGATCTGACTCACTCCGAGCGCCTGACGTTCCGACAGAACTTCGCCGAGCTCCAGAAGCTCGTCAAAGAGATCGATGACGGGACCAGCAAGCTCGGGGAGCACCCGGCCTACGCGATCCGCTACCAGCAGCTGATCTCCACCGGGCACTCCGAGCAGGACGCCCAGGCCCAGGCGATGCTCCACGCCGCCTTCGTTGAGACGATGGGCGAGAAGACCGGAGAGAACATCCTGAAGTCCTTCCCCCTGGTCGTCACGAAGGGCGAGGGGTCCGACACCGGCCAATTGAACCAGACCAACTTCCTAGAGCGCCGCGAGTGGCCGGAGCAACGCCAGATCATCAACCATGAGGTGTCGAGCTGGGCGGACGCTGGAATGTCGTTCCAGCAGGCCAACGACGAGATCGATCGGTTGAAGGCCGAGGGCCAGATCACCGGGGCCCAGGAGAGCGCATTCCTCCGCGAGGTCGGTCTGAAGTTCTACCCTCCGGCACCTTCAGCCACGGGAGAGTCAGCTGTTCCCGAGACGACCTACAGTCCAGACGAGGCCGAGCTCGACAAGCGCCTTTCGGAACAGCGCCAGCGCCTGACGCGACTGAACCAGGAGGTGCTCGAGACGCCCGAGCAGAAGGCGACCCGCGAGGGCGGCTACACCTTTACGCCCGCCGGCCAGATGGAGCGTTCGGGCGGGAAGCCTCCGATCCGCTACTTCGTCTCGAACAAGGACATGCCCGATGGCGGCGGCAAGGCAGGCTCGAAGACCACCGAGGAGGTCATCCGGCGCAACGGCTTGGATCCGGACGTCCCGGCGGGCCCGAAGTACGGGCCGGCGTCAGCTGCGTTCAAGAAGTGGTTCGAGGGCTCGAAGGTGGTGGACAAGAACGGAAACCCGCTCGTTCTATACCACTCAAGCAGGGAGTACTACGGAGAGTCGGTCTACGTTCTTGACCCTTCGAAGGAGACCCTTGACAGACTTGGACACACAGTTAAGCCAGGTCAGTACATCCACTCGGTGGACGGCGAAAAGATAGATACACGACACGGAGATCTAGGTCTCCACCTAACCGTCGACCCGAAGGTGGCGGATCTTGTGATCCGAATGGAGCCTGGAAGTCCACAACCCTACGAGGGAAATTCGGTCTACGGTTTCACCTCCATCCCATCGCCCTCGAGGGTCTACCCGATCTACCTGAAACTGAAGAACCCGCTGCGACTTGAGGACAACGGATTCTGGGGATTGAACAACATCATACCCCAGCTCGTTCGTCTCGGACTCGTCAAGGACGAAGCCTCCGGATACCAACTGTGGGCCGATGCGGAAAGCCGCCTAAGAGAGCGCGGAGAGATCGAGGATCTGGGCGGGAAGCAGACCAACTCTGCAATCAGCCGTGAGGCGATCAAGTCCCTGGGCTACGACGGAGTTGTCTACCTGAACCGCCATGAGATCTCGGACTCGAGGGGGCACTCCGTAGTCGCGCCTCAGTACGACACTCAGGGCCCGTCCGACGAGACGTTCAAGAAGAAGTACCCCGACGCCGCCGACTCCTACATCGCGTTCGAGGACTCCCAGCTGAAGAGCGCGATTGCGAACACCGGGGACTACTCCGAGGGCGGAACCATCCTGAACGAGCCGACCGTTCAGTACGGTGCGACACCGGTGGTGAAGTTCAGCCTGAGCAGGACTCAGAAGAAAACCAAGCACGGCTTGGTCGATCACGACGTCTACAAGATCATCGTGAACAAGAAGGCAGTCGGTCACATCGTCGGAGAGGACCGAGGGACTCACTTCCTCACCATCAGCAGCGCCCTGGACGAGCAGCTTCGAGGCCAAGGGCTCTACCAGGCTGCCCGACAGCAGATCGCCAACCAATACGAAGACGGGGTTCTGGCCCGCGAGTGGTCGTCCGGTCTGGCTCTTCAGAAGTCTCTGGCCAAGATGCCGACCTACGAGAAGATTGGTCCCGAGCTCTGGATCCGACCTGAGCCCAAGAGGCTGAAGACCGCAACCAGGGCGTTCAAGACTTGGTTCGGCTCGAGCGTCGTCATCAACCGAGACGGAACCCCGAAGGTGATGTTCCACGGGACTCATGGTGACTTTTCTGAGTTCAAGTTCACGGCTGACATCGGATTTCACTTCGGAACCTCCCAGGCCGCCTTCACCGCCATGGCGTTCTCTGACCTTACGAATCAGTCCGTGATGCCGGTCTATCTGAGAATCAGAAAGGCGCTGCGCCTGGATGACATGGGCTCTTGGCAGTCATGGGAACTTCTCAAGGCCCTACTCGACAAGGGAGTGATCTCTACCGAGACGTTCGACAAAATGTCGATGTTCCAGACGATAGAACTGGGCCACGTTGAGGAGATGCTGAGAGGGGCCGGATACGACGGTATCGTCTACAAGAACCAGACCGAGGACGTTGGGTCCGACTCCTACATCGTGTTCAACTCGAACCAGATCAAGTCAGCCATCGGTAATCGTGGCACTTACGGACTTACCGAGAGGAATATCCTCAAAGAGCCCGAGGCCGAGTACGGCGCGGCCATCGATGCGTCGGCCACCGAGGCGGTGAGCCAACTCCCGCTTCCCGCCGAGGCCAAGGGTGCTCTTGGTCGGAACGAGAAGCGCAAGAAGTCGAAGAGCGAGGCCGGCAAGCCCGTGAACGCCAGAACGAAGATCAAGCTGGCCGACGGCACGACGTTCCTGGTGGGCAAGATCAGCCCGAAAGATTGGGTTGACCGGTGGCAGGCTCGACTCACGGCGCAAGAGTGGTCCGAGTACGCCGCCTGGTACCGCCAGGTCCGGTCGGAGTACGTCAAGCACTACGGCACCGAGGCCGCCCCGTGGTTCATAATCGCCTGGGCCGCCGCGAACCAGAACGTGACGCCCTCGGGGGCCCAGCTCAACGTGCTGAGAGCCCTCGAGCAGCTCCGCGTCCCTGGGCTCGAGGGTGCCGTGGGCGGCGGCCTGACCCACGACAAGATCACCGAGTTCTGGAAGCTCGTCGCCGGAGAGCCTCACTCACTCGAGAGCCTGGGATCCCGCAAGCTCTACGACTTCATCGATTCGTGCCTGGGCCGCCAAACCCGCACCTGGATGGAGAACCACCCGAACGGTGGCGATCCTGCGGTGGTCGACGTCTGGAGCATGCGCGACACCGGGTTCGTCACTCCTGTTCTAAAGGAGTGGCTTCTCAACAACGCCGCTAACGACAGGGAGAGGGCCAAGGTCGAGGCGCTCGAGCTCGACACCACGGCTAAAGAGGTCGGCGGCGACCGAGCTCCGTCGGAGCCTCAGTACGAGTACGGGGCGGCGTTCCTTCGTCTCGCCCGAGCCGAGTCGGTCAAGCGTGGCCTGGTCGATACGGAGTCCTTGACCAACGAGGTCCAGGCGGTCGGCTGGATGGGCATGCTGAAGATGTTCGGAGGGGAGGGCCAGACGCCCCTCTACGCCATTACCTCGAGGATGCGGTCCTTCACGGTCAACTCCATCCCTGCGGTCGGAGCGCCCCGCTCGGCGGTCCTGGCACCGCTGATGGGCCTACCGTGGGACAAGAGGATGCGGGCAATCCGGAGGATCAACTCGGAGATCGTGGCGGCGGCGGCCAGGACGGTCGGTCTGGCCCACGTTCACAGCCGCGACCTCGTGATCGGAGCGACGGGCAACGAGCTCAACATGGCCGAGACGGTCAAGGCGTCGATCACGCCCGAGAGGTCGGAGGCCTTCGCCGCCGCTCTCGCCTACCTGAGTCAGCAGTCGGAGATCTGGGACATCGGGCATGTCTCGGAGAAGTCGAAAGCCAGGAAGCACATCGGGATCCAGATCGCGCACCAGCAGTTCAACAACCAGGCCGACCTCTCGAGGTTCTGGGCCGAGCTGGTGAACCTCGCGCCCGATCTCGCCGACTCGTTCTTCCCCGACACCGTGGACGGGATCCCGGCGCTCGTGATGGTTCGTGGCGACAAGGCTGACCGGACCAAGGGGCTCTCGCTGGCGGCGCTCGAGGCCGAGAAAAACCGCATCGAATCCATCCTTCCCGAGCTCATCCAGAAGGCCTCAGATGCGGCTGGCATCGACGGCCATGTGGTCGTATCTTTGAAGCAGTTCGGTCTGACGGCACTGACCAACGATTGGAGCGTGGATCATGGCGGTGACAGTTACCTTGCTCGGGTGGAGAAAGCCCTCGGCCCAGGAGCTCGAGACGCACTACTACGTCACGCCGCAGGGGTCGACCAAGCAGTCGGGACAATCCTCGCCCACGCCCTCGACGCGAACGGAACCGAAGAGCGGGCCGGCTCCGAAGCGGTAGATCCTGTCGCGCAGGCGACCTCCGTCCGAAATCTGAAGCTCTACCAGGAGGTCCGCGAGGCCGAGGACTCGATGGAGATCGCCAAGCCGGCGAAGGCTCCGTCCAGGGTCTGGGACATCGTGGACCGCGCCGGCCTCGTGATCCAGGGCGGGTTCAAGACCAAGGCCGAGGCCCAGAGATTCATGGACTCGGAGGTCGGCGTGGCCGCTCGTGTCCAGCGCCGCCAGGATCCAGGCTTCAATGCTTCCAGGTGGACTCCAGTCTATGGATTCGCTGGCGATCCAATCATGCAGCTGGACTCCGATTCCGATAGGGGTGGAGCAGCGGCAGTCATCGAGCACCTGAAGGACGGCAACCCCGATGGCAAGGTCGGCTTCCAGGCGATAGGGCACACCGGCGAGTGGATCGGACCTGTCCGATCAAACATCGTTGACGCAGCCCGAGACGCCGAGGATTGGGTCAACGCCAAGTCGATAGGAGCGTTGAGGGACACTCCTCTTGCGCTCGACAGCGATGCCATGGGAAGAGCCGGGGATCCCGTCATGTCCGCCGCAGAACGGCTCCGTCCCATCGAACTGTTCCGCAGGGTCAACAAGGATTTCAGGGGACCAGGACCGGTCAACTTCATAGGGCAGAAGGTGACAACCGCAGAGGATCTTGCGTTCATGGCTCGGACGCTTCGTGATCCACGTTGGGAGACGTTCCGAATCTTTTGGGTTAAGGACGGAAAGATCATCTCCCATGAGGGGATCACGACAAAGAACCCAGGGAGCGCGACCGTCATTGTCGGCAAAGAATCATACGACGATAGAACAGCCAGAATGAGGGCGACGAAGGATGCCCTGGGTGCCGACGGATACTGGATGCTGCACAACCACCCGAGCGGAACTACTGATCCTTCTGCGGCAGACATCTATGCGACCGGCCACATGGCCGACGCCGTTCCAGGGCTTCTCGGGCATGTGATTATCAACCATAAGGAATACAGCCACCTTTGGCACGAATCGGGAATAAACAACGCTGGTGTCAGGATCGCAAAGTCGGTTGTCGCAGCCAAGCATCGACTTCCGTTCAGCACCAAGAGACAGACGCAGATCGGCCCAGATCAGCTTCTTGGTCCAGAGCTCGAGGCGTTTAAGGGACGGACAATTCTTTCTGCATCGGCTGTGGCCCAAGTGGGGAAGCACATTCGTGACGGTGTTTCTGGGATGGAGAAATACGTCCCCGTCTTTTACATCGATCCCGGCGGGGCCCTCGCATACGTCGAAGAGGTTCCAGTCGATCTGTTCAAGGACGTCAAGCGATTCAGGAACCATGTCAGAGAGACGGCTAGGTGGAACGGCTCAACTAGGGCGATGACCTACGTCACATCTGACGAGCTCTACGAAGTAGGGATTCTGCACATTAAGAAGGGGACTCTTATTGAAGTTGTGAGCGGTGGATCTACCATTCGCAGTGGATACAGCGACCGTAGAACGCTTAACGCAAGAGCAAAGCTGTTTCCGGAGTCTTCTGGTAGAGGTGAGAGAGTAAATCAGCGTGTCCGCCAGGGGAGCCCAGCTCGAATCCTGATCGATGGCGAGTGGAAGGACGAGAAGATCGGCTCGGGAGAGAACACCGCAGGTCAGGGATGGGGTCACTACTTCACGAGCGCCGCCAAGGCCGCCGAGTGGTACCGCATCAATCTGAGCCGAAGGCACCGCAGCACCGGGATCTTTTTCGAGGGCAAGGAGTGGAACGGAGCTGCGTTCTTCGAGGGGTTCGGTAACTCGCCGAAAGCCTCCGGACTCTGGAGGGCTGCGGTAGCTCTTCGAGAGTCCGCCATGGAAGAGACAGACCCGGCAAAGGTGATCGAGCTTGCGATTGCGAAGCTCGAGGAGGCGCACGACAACGCTGGGTCATTGAGCATGAGCCAGAGGGGAATCGATGCCTTGAAGTCAGGAGCGTTCTCGTTCGCTCCTCCCGGCAACGTCTTCGAGGCTGAGATCCCAGACGATGAGCACCTGATCGATTGGTCTAAGACCATGGGAGAGCAGCCGCCTGTCGTCCTTCGCCGGCTTCGAGAATCTGGCCTCTTCTCCGATGTCGTCAACTACCGCATGGAGCACCGGGACTCATTCAAGCGCGCCGACAACATGAACACTCGTCACGACATCACCCAGGCCCAGGAAGTTGAGAACTGGATGCTTGAGGAGATGACGGGCAAAGAGTTCTACCGCGACCTGTCCGAGTCGTTCCGACTGAAGAACCTCCTGAACTTCAGCAAGGAGGGGAGAAAGATCGTCCTTCCCGTTGGGCAAGAATCGGCCTGGGTACAGGGCGAACCGGAACTCGTAGAGACCGGGGTCATGATCGGAGAGATGGGCTACCAAGCCCTCGCCAAGGATGCGAGTGGTGCCAGCTACATCGTCCATTGGTTCAATGTTGGACCCGACGGCTCCAAGGTTGACTGGAGTGACTACGAGGTCGAGTACGTTGAGGACTTCTCGTGGGACGAAGGCGGCAGCGGAAGCAAGATGTCCGACAAGGATGCCTCCCTGGCATTGAGAGCATCCGGCATCCCAGGCCACACCTACAAGTCGAACGCCGGCAACAAGAACTTCGTCCTATACGATCCAGGTCAGGCCAAGTTCAAGGGCAAGCTGTACCAGGAGAAGCGCGGCTGGATCGACCTGATGTCGGACGGTCAGGCCTACCACATCAACCTCGGGGACGCCGCGAACAAGAGCACGTTCCTCCACGAGACGGGCCACATGTTCCTCGACATCGTGTCTAAGCTAGCTGCGGCGGCTGAAGCCGATTCCCAGGTGTTGTCCGACTACGACAAGATTCTCAGCTGGCTCGGCTACGCTAACACCGGCGACCGAATCGATTCGCTCGAGGAGATGTTTATCCTGGCCGAGGGCGTCACCAAGGCGACGGCCACCGACAAGGACAAGGAGCGCCTGAAGTTCCTGATCTCCCGCGAGGAGAAGTGGGCCGATGGATTCCTGGCCTACCTGGCCGCCGGCAAGTCTCCGAGCCCTGAGCTCGTGCGCTCGTTCACCCGGTTCATGGCGTGGCTGAAGCCTCTCTACGCCCAGCTCCAGATCCAGAAGGTCGACGTCCCCAAGGACATCGCCGACGCCATGGGGCGCATGCTGGCGACCGACAGCCAGATCCGGAGCGTCGAGGAGCACGACCGGTACATCCCGATGTTCAAGGACGCCGCCGAGGCCGGTATGACCGAGGCTCAGTTCGAGCGGTACAAGCAGATCGCCGAGGAGGCCCACGTTGAGGCCTACGCGGAGATCGACCAGCGGATCAAGCTTCAGCAGGAGCGTGAGGCGAAGTCCTGGTGGAAGGAAGAGTGGGACAAGGTTCTGGCCGAGGTCACCGGGGAGGTCGACGCCAAGAACTCGGTCAAGGCTTCGAGGTTCCTACGCGACGGGACGATCCCGCCAGACCTCGAGGACAAGTCCCTCGTGCTGAACCCTGACGGATCCCCCATCAAGATATCGACCCAGGCCATCGATGAGATGTACGGGCCGATGGCCAGGACCATGAAGGCCAAGCTCGGAGTCGGTGCCACCACCAAGGAGGTCGGTGTCCACCCCGACTTCCTGGCCCAGACGTTCGGCTTCAACTCGGGCGACGAGATGGTACGGGCCATCGCCTCCGAGCCGTCGCGTGGGAAGCAGATCGCCACCGAGACTAAGCGCCGCATGGTCGAGCGTCACGGCGACATCCTGAACGATGGATCCATCGAGTCCGTCTCGAGGGAGGCGGTCCACGACACCAAGGCCCACCTGAAGATGCTCCAGCTCGAGCTCGACGCCATGAACCGCGCCGCCGGCCACCGTGTCGTCAAGGTGTCGCGCCAGGAGCTCGAGGCCTACGCTGACCAGCAGATCGGGAGCTCGAAGGTTCGACAGATCAATCCGGATCGATTCCTGAAAGCCGAGCGCAAGTCAGCGACCGAGGCGATGAAGGCGTTCGAGAAGGGCAAGTTCGATGAGGCGGTTGAGTGGCAGAAGAAGCGTATGGTCAATCGCTATCTCTACTCGGCTGCCGTCAAGGCGAAGAAGCGTTCCGACCTGGAGTATCGATTCCTGAAGCGCCAGGATTCGACGTCAGAACGATCCAAGCTTGGCCTGATGGACACGGTGGATCCGGCGACCGGAGAGGTCACTCACTCCTACCTGGACCAGCAGGACAAACTTCTCGAGGCCTACGAGATCCGCAAGATCTCAGGAACGGAGTCGCGCCGGCGCGAGTCCTACAGAGATTGGGTTCTGAAGGAGCTGGCTGCGAACCGGGACGTTGTTGTCGCGCCGAATCTGCTCTTGGAGTCCACCAAGAAGAACTGGCAGGACATGACGCTCAACGAGCTCACCGAGCTGGCCGACGCCGTTCGGAACATCAAGCACCTGGCCGACAAGAAGGCCCGCATCAAGGTCGGGAACCAGGAGCTGATGTACGAGGCGGTGATCCAAGAGGCGGCAGCCGAGGCGAGGGCTAACGTCAAGAGGAAAACCGAGCCCGAGGTCAGCGAGGAGAACGCCAGCTGGGCCGAGCGAAGCGTGTTCGATCCCCTCCGAAGGGTGGACGCCGAGCTGGTTCGCCTCCGCGAGATCGCCGCCGAGCTCGACGGTAACAACCCCAACGGTATCTGGCACCGCATCCTGATCCACCCCCTGGACGACGCTGCGGCCCGAGAGCACGAGCTCAGTGTCAAGACCACCAAGCTGATCGACGCCGCGATACAGCGCCTTCCCAGGGATCTGAGGGCCCAGCTCTCGAGCCGAGAGACGGTCATGATCCCGTCCATCGGGAGGACGGTGCTCTACAGTGACCTCATCGCTTTCGGCCTGAACATGGGGAACGCATCGAACGCCTACAAGATGCTGGCCGGCTGGCAGACCGAGCGTCAGGGCAACGTCCCATGGACCGAGCAGACGATCTCCGAGCTCCGATCCCACCTCACCGAGGAGCATTGGGACTTCATCCAAGAGATCTGGGACGCGCTCGAGACGCTGTGGCCCGAGGCCGAGGCACTCGAGAAGCGCCTCACCGGGCTTGCCCCGAAGAAGGTCGAGGTCCAGGGCTTCACGTTCACCCGACCGGACGGAACCAAGAAGGAGTACCGAGGCGGCTACTACCCCGTGATCTACGCCCCGAGATTCAAGGGCTCCGAGGTGCGCTCCACGACCGGGGAGGGTGCCAGCCCCTACGACCAGAACCACGACCGAGCCGTCACGCCGCACGGCCACCTGATCGACCGCATCGAGACGTACTCGAGTCCGGTGTCCCTGAAGCTGGAGCGCATCCTCGGGAACATGGCGTCCGTAATTCACGACACCACGCACCGAGAGGCTCTTCTGGAGGCCTACCGATTCCTCAGCGATCAGAGGATCGCCGACGTCATCATCGAGCGCATGGGGCAGGGTTACTACCGCATGATGCTCGAGAGGGTTCGTCGCGTGGCGAACAGCCGAAACCAAGTCTCCTACACGCTCCAGAAGGTCCACCGGGTTCAGGGCGCAATCGCCGCTGCGATGATGGGCTTCAAGATGTCGGTGTCGATCCAGAACCTAGCCAACTTCGTTCTGGCTGCAAGGGCGGTAGGAACGGTATCGATGGGAGTGGCCACCGCGAAGTTCTCGACTGCACCGTTCGAGTCCTACGAAGCGATGGTCGCCGTCTCTCAGTTCATGAAGCATCGATCCCAACAGCGCGACAACGAGCTCCGTCAGGCGTTCGAGAACACGATCTCGCTGAAGGCCGGCAAGGTGAAGCAGATCGAGGGTGCGATCAAGCGCATGGGCTACACCTTCATGACGTTCACGAACTCGCTGTCCGAGTACCCGGCCTGGATGGCTGCGTTCCACAACGCCCAGAAGAAGGGCATGACCGAGCAGGAAGCCGTGAGGGTTGCGGACGACATGGTGGCCAGCACGTTCGGAGGTGGAAACGTCCACGACCTGGCGGCCGTTCAAGACAACGAGTCGATGAAGTCGTTCACGATGTTCTACGGATTCTTCTCGGCGGTCTACAACATGACGCGGAAGGCCGGCAGGGGGATCTCGAAGGACTGGACCGAAGACCGTAAGGGGCAGGCCGCCTGGAAGGCCTTCAACTACTTGCTCTGGAACGTCGTCGTCATGAACGCCCTCTCGGAGATCTTCTCGGGCCGACCACCGGACGATGACGAGCTCGAGGATCCAGGCTCCTTCGCCGGATGGCTGGCGGCCAAGGGTGCCAGCTACATCTTTGCGATGGTCCCGTTCATTCGAGACATCTACCGTTCAATCGATTCCGGCATGAGCGGCGGACCCAAGCGCGACGTCTCGTTCACTCCTCTCAACTCGGTGGGTACAGAGGCGGCATCCATCGCAATGAAGGTGGCCAAGGCCGGCCACGATCTGATGACCGAAGAGTTCAGTTCAGAGCAATTGCTTGGATCAGCCGAGGCCGTGTCTGGGCAGGTCATCAAGGTGGGCTCTATGCTCAGGGGTCTTCCTGTTTCTCAGTCCAAGATCACCGGCGGATTCCTGTGGGACTTCCTGGTCAATGAAGACGCACCAGAGAATTGGTCCACGGGCCTTCATGACCTGTTCTACACTCCGAAAAAGAAGAAGGCAAGCTAGGAGCAGACATGAGCATCGAGACATCAGTCAACACTGTGGAGTACTCGACACCGGGGACAACGAGCTCCGCCATTCCGTTCCCGTTCGCCAAGGACGAAGACCTATACGTCGCGCTAGTGAACAGCGACTTTACCTACGTCGGACTATCTCTCGACGTCGACTACAGCTTGACGGGAGCGGGCGATCCTGTCGGTGGGAACCTCACGCTGTTCGTCCCGCTTGTCTCCGGAGTCAAGCTCGTGATCTCAAGGTACCTGGAGTTCTTGCAGCCCACGGACTTCGCAAACCTCGGCAACAACTACGCCGAGGTGCTGGGCGTCGCGCTCGATCGGGCCATCGGGCTAATGCAGCAGCTCGAGTATGAGTTGGGGTCGCGCAATAAGGGCCTCTCGAGAGTCCCGATCCTCGATGACTACGACGTCCTGAGCGGAGGCAAGGGCTTCAACTGCCACGCCAACAAGATCAAGAACATGCTGCCGGGTACGGCGACAGATGATGCCGCGACCGTCGGCCAAATTACAGGTGCGCTCTCGGGCGTGGTGGTGGGGGGACCTGGGGTAATAACACAGTTCGCTTCGCCTGGTCCGGGTGCGTCTGTCACCTACAAGAACCAGATCATCGTGGTCCGAGACGCAGGGAATAACATGAGCTGGGCCCAGATCTGCCTCGAGACAACGGCCAACAACTACACCTGGCAGATCCTCTAAGGAGCGAAGATGAACAAGCTAATTCTGGTCGGAGTCCTCCTGTGCTTCTCTTCTCTATTCGCAACGGAAGCACCAGTTCTGAACAGCGACAAGACTATCGTGGACGTCACCACGGCTTGCGTCAGCTCTACGCCTCCGGCACCGGGCTATCAGTACTTCGTGCAGCAGTCGACCGGCGCGACGTTCAAGTGCGTTGGATCCGTTCTCACGAGGTGGGACATCCCGACCTGTCCCGCGAGTCCGCCGAGTGGAACGTGCAGCACTCAGAGCCTCTGCAAGGACGGAGCTGGTGGCGATATCTGGGGGTGCGACAGTTTGACCTGGCGACGGTTCGCCATGAACACCGACAAGAACTACTCGGTGGTGAACCCGAGCGGTACGGACGACACGCAGTCGATCTATTCGTTCAGCTTGGACCATACCGACGACCGCAGCGCGGATAACCAGACGGGATTCGCCCAACTGCTCGACTTCAACTCAACGAACGCAGCCGCAAAAACCGGCGTAATGACCGCCGGAAGATTCTCTATGACTGTCTCCGGGTCAACCGCCTCAAGGACTGTAGGAACATCCCAGGCGGTGAAGGCGATATTTAACAGCACAGCCACGGGGGCCGCGTTCTCCTCGATGATCGCTTACGCCCTCGTCGCCGAAATGAACTTCGGCGGCAGTTCCGCACAGGTGTTCACCAGGACGTCCCAGCTCTACCTGTCGCCGATGGCCGCGCTCGGTTCCACCACCACGATTGCGAACCACTACGGGATCCTCATATCCGACCAGGGCTACGCCAACACCGGAATGACCGCCGGCGATGCCATTCGGATCGACTCCCAAACTACGACCGCCGGCGTCAACGAGGGCAACCTCCGCATGGCCGGCGGGGCCTACAACACCGGGCACTTGCTGTTGGGATCGACGCATCTCTGGGAGGAGTCATCGGGGGTATTCGCTATCAAGGGAAGCACCCCGACGTCAGCATCGGACGGATTCAAGGTGGCGGTCAGCAAGAGATCAACTACGTCGGGCATCGCGGCCTGGGCCGCCGCCACGATCTCGTGCGACACGGCCTGCACGAACGTCGGTGGAATGACGTGCGACACGGCAACCTGCATCTCTGGAACCGGCGGTGGATGCACAGCGATTGGTACTAGCGTGGCATGCAACGTCACAGACCAACGTCGACTTTGCGGCTGCCACTGAGGCCTAAGAAGTGAGCAATACCACCAGGAGCTCGAGAACTACCGATCAGTGGCTCCAGGTCCAGATCGATGCGCTGAAGCGCAAGATCGACCAGACCACCGTGATCGCCGGCCCTTACCTCGGGGCCCATGGCGCAGCTCCAACCTCCCCGGTGATTCTGTCGATTCAGCCCGGCGTCTTGACGACGTTCATGCGTTCCGACGGTGCTCCGGCCTTGTCTCAGTCCATCGCTCCCAACATGACGGGAGCATGGCAGTGGACTCCTTCAACCGAGTCTATCGTCTCGTTGACCGTCAACGGCACCAGCGCCCTCACGGCTGTGATGTCCCGATGGAACCCCTACGCCGGCCTCGACACCGTGGTGACCAAGGATGGAAATGTCGGAGTGGGCGACGAGACGCCAACGGCGATGGTGTCGATTTGGGCAAGAGGCGTTGACACATCAATAGCCGCGATACTGGCACTGGGCCCCTACGCTTGGTGGCACGCTGGAGATGTCGATGGAGACGGCAGCAACAACCTCAATCGCTCCGACCTAGAAACTATAACCACTTGGGTCGACAAGAGTGGCCACGGGCACAATTTGCCGGCCGAGGCACTCTTAACCAACACTCTCCATAAGACAGGAGGGCCTAATAACAAACCTTGGATGAACGGTCAGGGGTGGACGGAATGGTTAGGAACAGATTTCGGTAACAACATAGCTTGGACTTGGTTCTCGGTTTGTAATAACTCACAGCACACAGCGAAAGCCAAGACTCCTTTTCAAACTGGGCATTTGAACTTCGGTCAGACTCTCGGCACTCATTACTTTCAATCCGAACCTACTGCGCCATCTACACATGAGTACACATTTTCCAGAGATTACTCCCCGACTCCGACCGCTTGGGTAGGATCGGATACAGGGAACACCTACTCCAACTGCCACACATACACCGGAGGAACCGGCGGTACCCACCGTGCCTACTGTCAGGGAGTCGAACTGACTCAGGATATTACCCCCAATTCAAGACTGTACGGTGCTGACGATTTACGCGGTAAAGCCGATTGGAAGCGCCTCCACAAATCGGGCGACGGTGGAGAGTCCTACGTCACCACAAAAGATGTAGAGATCATTCTATTTACCAGGCTACTCAATGACGCCGAACTCGCCATAGTCAATGCGTACCTCTCCGCACAGTACGATTCCTCTTACGTCCCGACGGCTTCGGCAACTCCGCTCACTCATTGGAAAGGCTTCGATGGAGTCGTTGATTCGGTAGTCAATGCCAGCCTGAATTTTGGCCTTGGCACCGGGGCCACCACGCCAGCCGCCAAGTTGCACGTCGTAAGCACGACTGAGCAACTTCGTCTCGGTAGGACTGGCTCGATCGGAACGGGTCTCACCGTATCCGGCTCACAGGCTGCGGGTATCAGTTACACCCTCCCGGCCACAAGCGCCATCGGCGTGCTGCACAACTCGGGCGCGTCCCCGGCAACATGGTCGTGGGGGCTTGTCAGCTTGACAGCCGATATGAGTGGCATCTTGCCTCTCGCCAACGGCGGCACGAATGCGAATCTAACGGCATCGGCCGGTGGGATCGTCTACTCCGGCGCATCGGCTTTCGCGGTTCTCGCCGGGACCGCCACGGCCGGTCAGATTCTCAGGAGCGGTTCCTCGGCCGCGCCCTCATGGTCGAGTGCGACCTATCCATCTGCCGCCACACCATCGGGCAACATCCTGCGAGCGGACGGTACGAATTGGGTATCCGTGACGTTGGCGACCGCCGGGATTGTGAGCGGCTCCGGCACCAATCAACGCCTCGTAAAGTGGAACGGCACCGGATCGGTCGCGGCTGATAGCCACATTGCCGAAGGGACCACGGGCGCGTTTGTCGCTTCGTTTAACACGAACGATTTGACGGCAGACCGCACCTACCA
>Ga0315273_10004060_pt1 | contig 17805 bp, 25 predicted proteins | sample YL17G02_0_MG_FD_205753 | JGI IMG/M metagenome (GOLD analysis project Ga0315273, IMG submission 205753) | Sediment microbial communities from Yellowstone Lake, YNP, Wyoming, USA - YL17G02_0 | ecosystem: Environmental > Aquatic > Freshwater > Lake > Sediment | place: USA: Wyoming | collected...
GTTCCCCTGAGCTAAACCAGTTATTCCTACTTGACATTTATTATTTAGGATAGACTATGTGTAGTATGGATAAGAAAGGGGGCACTGTAATGGGCAACATGACGTGGACCTCACCAGAGGTAGAGGAATTGTTCAAGGATTTGTCGATCCTTGAGTCTGCTGGGGATGAAGATTTAGCGACAAGTGTTTTTCGGCGGGCAATTGATACGATTTCTTTTCTTTCCCGCGAAAAAGTAATTACTGGAACAATTGAGGGTGGGGTATTGAGTTTGGATACGATCCCAGCCGGTGTTTCGGTAGACATTCGTGATTATGACGTAGAGGGTATGGAAGAAGATAATCTTCTGCGTGATGAAAAGGGTGGTACTTATTTTCCGGCGGGGTAAAGCAATGGGCGAGCAAGCTGACCAGTTAGAGAATAGCAAAATTATCATTCGTGCGGCTTATGAGTCAGCGAAAAGGGATGCGTTGGAGGAGATGCGTTCCTACGCCAAAGAGCATATGGAACCTCTGTTCGCTTTTGCTTATATGAAGGGCTACCATACTGGACGACTCCACGGGATGCTGAATGCAGGCTTATTTTTCGCGGTTATTGTGATTTTGTGGAGCGTATTTCTCCGCTAGGTCTCAGAAGGTTTCTTCATGGGTGGAATGAGCAGCTTGATTGGGCTAAGCAATCTAAAGAGGAGATTCAAGGTAGCTTATAAGGCGTGTCGGAATTCCGGGGAGGTTTTTCCACATACCTTACTAATCTCAATTGGAGGTTGCGGGAAGACAGAATTTGCTCGTGCCATTGGTTATGAACTAAATTACCATTTCGTTGAGACTCATGCGGCTGCCTTCAAGAAACGAGATCAGTTGTTTGAGGCATTGGTTCACCATTCAAACGAAGCCCAAAGACAAGGTAAACCTCTGTTATTTTTCTTAGATGAGGTTCATGGTTTGAAACATAACCTACAAGAAGCTCTGTACTCGGTTATGACAGAATGGTGGATTCCAACAGACCGGGGTAAGAAGTTTTTGGAGCGTTTCACATTAGTCGCTTCAACAACGCGATTTGATATGTTGGATTCTGGTTCTTTTGTGACAAGGTTTCCGAACGTCTGGGAGATTGAGAGATACTCGGAGGAGGACATTAGGAATATCGTGGCCTATGAATTTGACAAATTAAGGGTGGGTTACGACTACGCTGTGGTAGCTGATATAGCGAAACGGTGTATGGGTATTCCTCGGCTTGCGGTGAATCTTGCGAGGAAGGTAAGAACGACTACATTGTCTACTGGTTCTAGCCAGGTTACTTTGGAGCATAACTTTCGGACGTTTGATTTAGAAGAGATTGACGAGTTGGGTTTGCAAGCGGTTCATAGGCGATATTTAGCGATTTTGGCTGCTTCGGAGGTTAATGGGAAGCTAACACCGTTGGGTATAGGTTCTATTGCGGGTAAGATGCGGCTACATGAGGATATGATTAGTGGTAGTGTGGAGCCTATTTTGCTAGAACTCAACATGATTTCACCAACCCCCAGAGGTAGGACGTTGACTGATACTGGTCGGGCGTATCTGTTAAGAAAAAATAGAGAGAAGGCTGCTTGACATTTAGCACGGAATGGAGTAAACTTCGTGCATGTGGTGGTTAAACAGAAACCCAGGAACGAAGGAGAACAGAGAGTATGGCAAAGACAGCGGGTAAGGCTAAACGAAAGACAGGAGCGAAGCGAAATGCTACTCCCTTGCTCACAACCTGTCCTTTCATTGCGAACATGACTCGTCCACATCCGACGGAGTCGAGTGGTAAGCTGGCCACGAAGGTTGGCGAGTTTTCGTCAGCCCATGACAAATGGAAAAGCGAAGTTCGGCAGGCTTACAAAACAGGCGTGGCCTTGCCGGAGTTTCCGGTTAGCAAGTATGTCAATCCGAATACGGGGTTGATGTCCCGGTCTGCCCACGAGAGTAACGAAGGCCCCATTTATCCGCCGCGTTACAATCCGGTTCTTGTTGATCTGATTCATCTTATGAATTGCGATTCGATCCGTCGAGGGTCGCTTGCAACGCATGATAAGCCTCCGGGGGATTGGGATGAGCATGAAAAGATGTGTGGTCCTTGGTGGCATGAGAATGAGGATGAGGATGAGGATTTGCGAGAGCCGTCTGGTTGGTTTTTGGACAAGGAGTTGCCCCGTCGTTGTCACGCGGAGCGAGCCGAGTTGTTGGTCGAAAATGCCGATGAGAACATTTTGACTTTCGGGAATCTACGGATTGTCTGTGGGACTGGGACACATGACGGTTCTGCGGTTTTTATGGTGAACCAGACAAGTCATGGCAACTATCGGGCTGGTGACATTGTTCGCAAGCGTATGTCGCTGGCTGGAGTTCAGGGACTTCGCAACATTGTCTTTAAGATTGAGGATCGTCCCAACAATGAGGGCGGTTTTACGGTCAAGGGCAATTGGGAAGATGTCCGTGAGCTTGTGTATATGCCGGGTCAGGTTTTGACGGCTGGTTTCCTACATGACGGCGATGGTAACGAGCTTGAAGCTAAGGCGATCCGGGCGTTGGATGCTGATATCAAGGGTCTCCGATTCAAGGCTCTTGAGGCTCCTATCGTCGGCAAGGCGATTCCGTGGGAGAAGTTATGGGAAGAAATCAAGGTCGATAAAGCCGGAATCAAGAAAATGCGTGAGCGTCCCGGTCGTAGCGAGGACAATGAGGCCAATGATGTCGAGACAAAATCCATCACAAACATTCGGGTCAATGGGATTCGGCTCGATCCGAGCGAGTCGTTTCCATTCGGTTTGCGTGGGTCTCAATGCAACATGGTTGCGTACCTTGTTGCCAGTGGCGTCGGTAAGATCGAAGATGGGCATTTCTCGATGGGTGTTGTGATCGGGGAGCGAGCTAATGCCCTGTATAACGTGGGAGTCTATGCTGCCAAGGGCGAGACTACGGATGTCGCAGTTCCCAAGGAGAAGAAGGTTGCGAAGCCCAAAGCTGCTCCAAAGCCCAAAGCTGCTCCAAAGCCCAAGGCTGCTCCAAAGCCCAAGGCTGCTCCAAAGCCCAAGGTTGCAAAGTCCAAGGATGCAGATGCGGCTCCCAAGGTGGAAGTTGATATAGCGGTCGAAACAACGGAATCAGCATTAGAGACTGTGACTGCTGAGTAGGTCGCTAAGGTAGGTTGTCAACAGAAAGACCTGCCCTTATGGGCAGGTCTTTCTGTTGTGGGAGGAGGCTCCCGGTAGAAGTTGATAGTTGAATAGTTTATGGAAATTTGTTTTCCATAAAATGTTCTTTCTGAACATCAGGGACTATAAACTCCTGACTTATCTCGTGCTAATAGAGTAGGTACGGTATTATACCGTAATGTTGAGTAGATTCCTTCATCTTCCCAAAAATATTTCTGTTGGTGCGGCAAACAATGAACCAAAAGACTCCTTGACATTTAAGGGAAAGTCGAGTATACTCTATGCAGACGAGTGAAAAGTTGGTTCTTGCGGAGATGAGTAATGGTAACAGAAACTTTACGTCTTTCTGCCCACGAAAAATTCATCATCGACGGTATTCGTCGTCAAGCGGGAACAGTAGAGAAAGCTGTTCTTGAGTTGGTAATGAATGCTATCGAGGCCCAGCTTCACAGTGGAACCAAACCCGTAGTTTCCATTGACTTCGTAGTAGAGAACGATCAGGCTCGATTGGTTGTTCGGGATTTAGGTCGCGGTTTCAAGAACCGCAACGAGATTGAGCAGTGGTTTGCCAAGTTTGGTACTCCCCACGACGAATGCCCTGAATGTCGAAAGACCATGAAGTTGTGTGGCAATACTTTTGAGTGCGTATGCGGCTACAAAACGGAAGGTCGGACATGGGCAGAGTTCCGTATGGGTCGTGGACAAGCCTTTTCGTTTGGTCGTAACGTCTGGCGAACAGGTCATTTTCGCATGGAGTATGATCTTGAGACGAATCCCGATGAACGAACATACGCTCACAAAGACGGGACAGAGAATCACGTTTTGGATTTTTCTTTGCAGAGCAATCTTCCTGACCAACCGGGTTGTGAGGTAACGGTCTACTTTTACCGGAATCCTGTTGGTTATGGGTATCAATCATTGGATCATTTTAGGGATTCGATCAAGCATCATATTGAGTTTATGGAAGGGGAGATCACTTTCAATGGTGAGCAGATCAATACTCCCGCGAGTGAGTGTGAATGGAACGTAGAGACAGAGGATGCCTATTTCATGTTTGGCAAGGGCAATAAGTTGGCTCTTTACAACATTGGTGCTTTTGTCAACGATCATTCTGCTGCTGATATGGGTCTAACAGGAGTTGTTGTTTCCAAGTTGAAAATGATGGTCAACTTTGCTCGTAACGATGTAATGCAAAGTTGTTCTGTTTGGCAACGGATTCAGATTATCATCCGCGAAAATAAGATCAAAAAGGTTCGTCGAGCATCTCGTCGATTGAATAAAGACGAGCGTATTTCCACGTTGCAAGACCTACGGTACGGCGACGCTGATTACGACGAAATCAAGAACATTGGTCTTATGGAGTTGACCGATGGCAAAGTATTGTCGCTGGACGTGGTACGGAGGATTCGTAGTCCCTGGACTTTTGCGAAGCCTGGAGATAGGATTGCGGATTCGCTTATGCAAACTGACACTGCGATCTGTTTTTCGCAGGACACGCTTGATACTCTGAATTTTTCTGGCGATTCGGCTGACTTTTTCGTTTGGTTGTTTGCGGAAAGCCATCATCGACCTTTTGGTTTTGACAAACTCAAGTCATTTTTCTACCCATTTAACGGGGTAGAGGGATTAGCTAGTGGGTACAAGAATACTTACACGATCATTCCCACCAGCAAGCTATCGAAAGCGGAGCGTTGTTTTCTGCGAGTCATGGAAAGTTATGGTCGTTGGAATAAGCGGACGTTGTGCATAGGGATGTCCGATACGGCGAATGGTTGGACAGACGGATCGACGTACATTGCCTTTAATCGTACCTATCTCCAGTCGCATAACCCGAAATACTATGGTGGAGCAGCGGCGTTAGTGACATTGGCTTATCACGAAATGAGTCACGATGACGACGATACAGGAACTCATAATCACGCGGTTGAGTTCTATCAGAGATACCACGAGATCACACGAGGATCAGCTTTAGGTATCATTGGTGAATTGCCCCAAAAGATGAGAAATCAGGTATGGCAAGATCACGCCCAGGAAGTTGCGGTTAGAGATGCCAAAAAGAAAGAGCAGCGTGACAGAGCGTTGGGAATTAAGAGAGTGGTCAAGAGCCGAAATACTGTTGCTGTTGCTGTTGCTGTTGCTGTTGCTGCTGCTGCTGCTGCTGATACGACCGAACCGTGGGAGTATGCGTCAAGCTCTACATTGGATACGCCAACGCCAACGCCAACGCCAACGCCAATCCTCTACAAAAAGAAAGTCCGTCGAAGAAGGCGATTTTAGGAACGGATTTGACATTTATTCGTAGGTGAGGTATAGTTCGGCTGAGGGTTTGTAAAAGGAAAAAAGTATGATTGGTTCGCTCCGTCCGAGTGGAAAGATATACATTGAGTTTTGTACGTGTGACGAATGGCTCGCCCGATACGGTCCCTATGAAGGTTCTGAGGCGGCCGCAACGGTCCTAACCGATAGAGCGCGTGAGCTTTACGAAAAACACCTACATGCAGTAGAAGAAATACCTGGACTAGAGTTGGTTCCCTCTGGTGGGAGTCGGATTCGATGCGAAGGTTGGAATGAGGCTCAATTTAAGCATCGCTTTGGAGGGCGAGCGTTTGGGACGTTTGATGATGTTCCCGCAGAAATATCAACTCTCATCGAGGGAGCTTTAGACCGAATGTCATACCCAATGGCTACGCCGATGATGGTGGCTCAAAACAATGCGGATACGCCATTGAGGGATATGATTGCTCCTGTGGTAGTTGAAATACAGATACGAGCAGATCGAAAAGTAGTGTGGGTAAATGTTGATGGAGTCTGTTCTTTTCGCTGTTGTCAGATAGGGGAGTTGGTGATTGTTGACGACTCTATTGCATTGCTGCCGGAGCAACAAGAGGTAAAAATGGATCGGATTTTGAGTGATGCACGCAATAGTTTGCAACAAATAAAAGATGAACTGGCTTGACATTTATTCGTAGGTGAGGTATACTCTATTCAGAAAGAGAGACCAACGAGTATGTTTGTCATTGTAAAATGTTGGCATCCAGAGTATTATGACGCCGCGACTCATGCGGTGATTGAGTTTGATCTGGAACTTGTGGATAATCTATTGGCTAAACTTGCACTGGCTAATCGTATTAAGCTAGAGCAGGAATCTTTGGGTCGGTTCATGGGGTTGGAGTTTGATAGTTACGACCCTATTTTCATTGACATTAGCGTTGATGATCTCGAAACGCTTGGAATTGGCGATAGTGATTTGGACGAAGGTTTCCTCATTCTTCCCGCGAATTTGGAGAAATATGAATGGAATAAGACTCGTATGCTTCCTGTGATGCAAATGGTCATGGCTGGGGATATACCTCATCCTAATGGTCGTGTCTATTGGTACGGGTTCGATAAGCATGGTGATGCGGGATGTCGGGCTGAGACATATTCTCTGTACGAAAATGACCTACTTGAGATTAAGAAGGCATTGACATCTACTCCGTAGTGGTGTATACTTCACGAAGGAAACGCGGAACGAAAAAGGAAAGGAAGTAACATGAAGTACGTTGTAGAGGTAAAAGAGGTTCATCGGACGTTTTGTAGGATAGAGTCTGATACTCCAATGGACAGGGCGGCACTGCTATGGAAAGCTAACGACATGATTGCAGCAGGAGAGCAGGCGGATGACCTAGAGCTAGAGTACGATCATACGCTGGAACCGGAGCATTGGATTACGCGCACTGAATCGGGTGATTATGTCAAGTAATCGGGAGTACACTGCTATCGAAATGGTAGATACCTTTACTCCCAATCTCACTCCCGAACAGCGTCAAGCCAACATCGAATACTTCGAGATGGTGTTGAGATTGACCAAGGACGGCGGTTATTACGGTTGGCCTAACCTCCGCAAGACGTTCAAGGTTCAGGATGGCAAGTTTCATATTACGCGCACTGGAGAAGTATAGTGTTTATTCGTTTGGCAGTAGATGAATTGGGTGTTCAATGCTCACATGGAGTAATAACCTGTGAGGTTGGTTGGTGGAAACGGAACGATGGTTCTAGTTCCAAGAATCCTTCATATCATTCGGCCAGCATTTTATTATCTGGTGGTCCTACGTTTAAGGTTGAGAACGGATTTTTGGTGTACCAGGATAAACTGATCCCAGTAGAGGAGGTTATCTATGGCGACGACGAAACCGTTGTATTCGCTAAGAAAAAAGAAAATCTAGTTGGGTGGACGAATTGTTAAGGTTGACATTTATCCCAAAATCAAGTATATTGAAAGGGTGGAGAAATAAAAATGTTCTTAGTCTTGGTCAACGATAACCAGGGAATCCTCAAAGAACTCGTCCATGTTGGGACGGATAGAGCAACTTGTGAGCAGAGATTCATCGGGGCCTGTGCAGAGCGTATTCCCTCCTGGTGCGACTATTCTCCGGCCAACATAGCCACACTTTTGGACGAAGGTTACACATGGTTTGACGGTGGAGTGATTATGTTCGTTGACACATGCAATTGTGTTACAGATGGCGAGATTAGGGATCAACTAACAGGACAGCCTCCCGAAAATATGACAGTTGTCAAAGTTCTCGAAGCAGGAGAGATTGGTCTTGTAGAGGGTATGACAGTCGATCAGATTATTGAAAAATGCGGATACAACTTGGACGACGCTTGTTCGTGGGATATTCAAGGAGCAGTTCTTTTCCAAGGATCGGACGACAAGTGGTATACAGTCGTTACGGAGTCCATTATCGCCGAAGCTAATCCAGAGCTTGTGGCTGACCGACTCACCGGTGAAAAAGAATACCTGCAATTCAAGAAGAAAGATTGACGCTGCTTGACATTTATTCGAGCATGATGTATAGTTCTCTTTGAACAAGAAACCCTTTTGGGAGTACGAAAATGTCTTTGCAGAATCCGATTAAATTCACATGCCCCAAATGTGGTCATCATCGCATCGAGGAAGTTCTGGTAGATGTAATCACATCCTCAGAAATAATTGTGGCTGACTCAGCAGATGGACCTTGTTACGAATATATTAAAGAACTAACGAATAGTGAAGGTAGCGTTGAGCGTTATCAATGCCTTGGCTGTGGTTGGACGATTGTTGATGACACGGTAGAGAACGAAGCTCATACAGAGGACGGGGTAGGCATCGAAGCTCTGATTTCTAAACTCAAAGAGTTAAATGGACCACCAGTTGATGATCTGGCAGGCAACTATCCAAATGATGATCCATCACCACCGATGCGATCCGAGGTAATGGTGAAACTGAGTTTCGACTTGGATGAGATAACTGTGGGGTCTGAGAAAGAGCAACAAGCTGCGGCGATTGAGGTTATCAATCTAACTTTGCAACGAGAACCTTTCGGATTAGGTGCCCGGTTAGACGAAGTATAATGCTCTATGGTAGACTCCGAGAAACCATTGAATGCGAAAGCCTATGGGCACATTCCCCATCTACCTGAAAGCAGAATGGGGCCTGGCGATCACCGTGTCCACGAAGGTCAAGCACGTATTTGTTTAACTAAAGTCCGCGATAAGCACGATACTATTTTCGTAGAAGAAAAATGGGATGGCTCGTGCGTAGCGGTAGCAATGATAAAAGATGCACTGCATCCTCTCGGTCGGGCAGGATACAGGGCTGTCTCGTCGCGTTATGAACAACATAGAATGTTTGATGCCTGGGTATGGATGAATGAAGATCGTTTTCGTGCTGTGTTAAAAAACGGAGAACGACTCTGCGGAGAATGGCTCGCTCAAGCTCATGGCACTCGTTATCAACTTGGCTCCTTAGACCCATTCAAGCCATTCGATCTAATGACAGGAATAAAACGTATGCCACGTTCCGCTTTTACGGAACGTGTCGCTCTTGGCGGATTCCAGCCTCCAAAAATTGTTCATTCTGGAGGACCACTTGAGATAGATGCAGCAATGGTTCTTGTACGAGAATCTCAAAAGGGTATTGCTATCGACGATCCCGAAGGTGCTGTATGGAGAGTTGAGAGACAGGGTAAGCCAGATTTTCTTGCAAAGTATGTACGTTCTGACAAAGTAGACGGCTGTTATCTACCCGAAATCTACGGTCAAGAAGCGATATGGAATTGGAAACCAGCCGCTTGACATTTATTCGTGCGTGAGGTATATTCTTATTAGAGGTTTGATTTACTAACCCGGCGACAATGAAGGTGATAAGGTTGTAAACTACAACAATCCCACAAGATATTAAGAATTTTGTGGTACAAAAGAAAGAAAATTAAGGTTATGAGTTCTTCCATGATTACTTTATGTCTGCCTTGGGTAGACGAAATGAAAGATACCCAAATTGAGCAAGTGAAGGCTGTGATTGCTCAAGCGAAGTTAGCAGATGACGAAAATGCAAAATGTAGTGGCCAATTCGACGCTGAAGATGGATTCGACGCTGAAGATGGAGAAGATGACAAAGAATATGAAGTTCGTTGCGACGAATTATATCGCACTGCACTCCTCGATGCGTTTGAGAATTACCTGCACGGCAATTATAATCAAGACACCGATATTCTGCTACTAGAAGGGCAGAATTACCCCGTGCTATTAACAGGGGGTATGACATCGGGCGATGACCCAACCGATGCGTTTAGTTGGATGGGACTATTGGGTGGATGCAACGTGGTTTATGACCTGTTGCGTAAGTTTGCTTCTTCTGGCATGAAGTCGCTGAAACCTAAGCGAGTAGTTGTCACGGTAACTGACGGCTGTGCGGAAGTCATAGAGGAACCCGACGACGTAAATGTGGTGATTGTGGATAGGGACGGTGACTATCCATTTTTGTGTCCGAATTGTGATAGATGTTGGGGAACGCAATCTTGGAATAGTACATCGGGGCGGAAGTCGGGTGTTCAGACATATACTCCCACAGATGATGAGTTGGATACAAGTGATCCATTTCTCCCTTGCCCGGATTGTAAAGCAGGGCATAGCGAGGTGCATGAGCAGACAACAAGCCTTCTCGAAAAGGAGGGAGAGCCGCCGTTGGACAAGTCTACGGGAGATCAGAAACCTTCTCGAAAGGGAGATCAAGTAAGTTTCGGAGAGTTGATTAGCCGAATAGCAGATGGCTACGAAAGTCTAGGTGGAGAGGAATTGGCGGAAGTTTGGAATGAGTTATACCCTTCTGATCCGGTGGTCTACGAAGGTGATAGCTTTTTTTGGTTAGAGGAATCCGCTTGACATTTATTCAAGCATAGAGTATACTTCCTTAGACGAGTGAAGAACGGAAACCTTAACGGAGAATGAGTAAATGACTGCGAAGTTCCAAAACATTCAACCGAAGCGGGCGGGTCTACGTTGTGAGATACAGGTAATCAATCATCAAGGCCACGGGGTCTTGACAACCTACGATCCCGCCGTGGACAATTCGGTCGAGATTGCCCAAGCTGATCTTGCGGCGTTTTTCGACGAATGTACTGATACCTTTCATCGGAGCCGTCCTGATAGCAAGTTGAAGCCTATTGTCAATGGGCGTCGAATTGGGGCGGGGATTGAGGAAAACGAGTTATTGGACATCAAGTCCCCGGACTTTGATCTGTCCTTGTTTGAGCAAGTAACGATTATGCCTACGCCGCTTGTAGGTGGGTAGGCTGTCCTTGATAATCTAATAATAGGGGCGGGACACCCCTAATTAAAGCCCCTGGAGAATACTTCGCTAGAGGGTTCTGTGAAGGGGGAAACCCAAAGGTTTGGGTAGTCCATGCCCGTACCGCTTGTAGGTGGGGTAAAGCTAGGTGCTGCTCGGAGGTGTCGGGTTATTCCTGACGATCGCTAACACGAGCAGACTACCTAGTGGGATTGCGGGATAGAGCAGCGGTAGCTCGCCAGTTTCATAAGCTGTAGTCGAGGGTTCGAATCCCTCTCCCGCTATTTTCCTCCTTTAGCGGAGGTTGTTAGGGGCGGGGTGCTGGCGCGGCACTCCGCCTCGTTTTTGTTCCTTGACATTTTCGCTCCATAGGGTATACTTAGGTTATGAGGATCGTATACTCAATCAGGGATATATGCGAGTACGTTGGAGCGACAACGGCTAAATGTCAAATCCCTTTATACGGTCGTTGGTGTGACTTAACGATTACTGCATATTGTCTTGGCGAGAATCCTCTAGATACTACGGCTGTCGCTTGTAGCTATGGTATTCGTCCCTTGAATCATCGGGAGTTAATTGGTTCTAGTTTTGGGGGCGTTCAGAATGGCATATTGAGGTTGTCGCGTGGTAGTGGTGGCAATCGTCAAATTTTCGATCAGGCAGTCACTTTCCCTCTACTGACCGGCGAATTTTTTGATAAGCAAACCGTAGCCAACGGTGGGGTTCCTGTTGCCCGTGACCTTATTCGAGGGATTTTACGGGGAACGGAGTCGATAGTCGAGACGATTCGACAATCCATCCGTTGTAGCTTTCCTAAGAACATTCGTGATTTTGCCCTGCAACAATTGCACGAGAGGTATGGGTTGATTACTGCCCGTACTTTGAGTTCTTTACTTGGCGAAATTCACTGGCGTCTTATGCTGGCCAAGTCTGGTTGTGATGAGCAACAATTGAGTTGTATTGAGTACATGGCGGCTCACAATCCCCCGCGTTTTTATAATGTGGCTTTTAACGATGAATCTGACATCCCACTGGTGGGTGAAAAGCCGGGCGATGTTATCGCGGACATGCGGGATTTTGTACGGTTGGTTCAAGCGGAGCGTGCGCGAGCGGAGCAAGCTAAAGCGAGTGATACGGCTCGGTCTTTGTTAGGGTCGATTTGTGGACCTATACTGGCCAAAGAGTTTGACGTTAAGGGGTATATCACTATCAAGCAAGATGGATATACGTTTGAGATACCTCCGAACGGTTTTGTTCGTTGTACTGATCCCAACGGAAAGCGTGCTGATTTATGTATCCATAGCCTCGGCTTCCAATGTAATCCGATCGACGAAGTGATAATTGCTTATCTGCATATCCGTCACAAGTTGGCAGCATATATGAGCGTGGCGGTTAAGCATGGAGCTGAACCGGGGTTCCAATCCAAGGTTGCTTGAAAAAAGTTCTTCTCGAACATTTGACATTTATTCCGAAATGGAGTAAACTTCTTTATGTGGAGAATAACATGGCTAAGGATAACGTGGCTGTCAGTTCTGTTGACAATAGCCCTTTGGTAAAGTTTGTCGAGTTAATACTTGACGATGAGAATGGCATTAAGGATACAGCGTTTGACGCATTGTTGGAGTTTTTAACAGTATATTACGGCACTCGTCCGCTACCTGCAAGGCTCCAAAAGATACTGGAAGCCGTTGAGGGGGCAGAGGGCAGGGTCTACATTGACGAGGATTGGGAAACGAGTGAGGTTGAAATTCACGCGATTCATCCCGCCGATGATGACCGAAAAAAGTTCATTTGACATTTGTTCGTCAATGGGGTAAACTTGGGGTGTAGTGGACAACAAAACACTCTAAAGGAGAATCTGATGACTGATAGTTTTGCCGCAGAAATATGGATTGGTGGACAAGTTTCTCGCACTGCACGTTTATATCCCGACGATCTACAAGATACTACTACGGTCCTTCAAGGGCTGATTGCTGTTCTCAATTCAGATGGAGCTTCGCACGAGTTTGGGGAGGCGGAGATTCCTGCGGATTGCACCGAGGCAGATTTGTTGAAGTACATAAACGAAAAGGGCTTGCTTAACTTGCGAGACGTTCAAGCGAGGGGTGGTGAGTTTCCAGAGACAGAGCAGTTTTGTCTGGACAATGGCATCGCGTATGATCGTTGGAGCGATCATTACGCCGAATACGATTCAGAAAAGGCATCGTGGCGTCCGGGTATGGATAGTCCGATGACGGTCTATTCAGACTCGAATGGTAATGAAGTTGTGGGCGGGAAGTTGGTACGCGAGGCGTTGGAGTTGTTACAGGATTCGGTTAAAGCAAAGGCAGCAGAGGCTCGTGCCGCTGCAATTCGGCTTTTAGGCAAATGTTGTCCTCCTGCTCCGCCCAAACTCAAAAAGTTCAAGATTGTGGATTGACATTTATTCCACGGTGAAGTATACTTTAAGCGGTTAGGAGTCAGAACATGAATTGGAATGATCTAGCAAACAGTATTCGTGACATGCCAGAGGATCAGAAGTCTAAGACGGTGTTTTTTCGGGAGCCGTGGGATAAAGAGGCTGAAATGTTTGTTGTGGATGTGTACGCGGCTAGAGAGGAATTGGGAAGTCCAGAGGGTGTAGTTGAGGTCCACAAAGACGAATTTTACTTAGGATGAACTATTCGACCTTGACATTTATTCCACAATGAAGTATACTCTGTTCAAAAAGAGAGAAACGACATGCTAATAACTACTGTCCAAAACATTTTTAACGCTATCCAGCCGAAGGGACATAGCATGTCCGAGGCTCGTAGACAAGTTACCATGAGCGAGGTTCGTTTCGACGGGCAACAGGTTACGTCTATGAGTGAGGAAGTTGAAGTTGCCTTTGATTCTCTTTTTCAGGTTGGAGACCAGACTTGGCAATATGACGGGTTGAGATGGGTGAGGTTGGTTCCGATGGAGACAAAGACTCGATATACCGTACAGCTTGTAGATTCATCTGTCGAACAAGGCGGGTTTTCAATTTCCGCGAAAATTCAGCTTTCCCCGAATGATAACCTCGTAATGATTGGTGCTGGCGGTTACGGGGAGAATACTGCCGAGGATGGGGATGGGTTCCCTATTGTGATTGAGTATCACGAAGGGCAATTCCGCGTTTTGGTTTGGAGCGATATCAACGATGAGGAACCGACGCACGTAATTTCCCTGGAAAAAGCCAGAGATAGTGCCAGAGTACCAGAGGTTGTGTAAACTACTCCATGCTAAAGCAAAGGAGCTTTTAACTAATTATGAGAACTGATATCACAACTGTTAATTCGGATGAAGGTAGTATAGCAATAGGCAACAACTACTTGTGCTTCCCGAAATTTCCAGAGTCATGCTCCTATGTTCGTATTGTGAATCGACAGTCTCTCCTTGAGATAGCTTATTGGGTTTGCGACGAATGGGCAGAAGACCCGCAAGACGTAATGGGAGCGATTATCGGGGCTTTATGCTCTGGCCTGAAAAAATAGTTGTCGGCGGGGCTTGACATTTCTAACAGGCCGTGGTATATTCTAATCCAGACGTGGGACGAAACCGAAACCTTGAATGGAGAGAAAACATGGTCGTAAACGCTCTGGACTCTTTTGGGACAAAATCACCTAGTCGCACTGACCCAATTGCGGCAATGCGGGCAGCCGGGGCTTTGTTTGGACTCAAGAAAGTTCCACTTTCCACTTTCGCTGGAGTTCCTGCTAATAATGACTTGCATGTTGTGGTTCGTACTGATACGGGTCAAGCCATCGGTCAAGTCGGCAATAGCTATGAATGTTTCTCCAACGAGGAATTTTTTGGTCCCACAGCGACAGCTTTGATCGAGCAGACCGGAGCACAAATCGACCGTTTCCAGATGCTCGATCATGGGGTTCGGTCATTCATGCGGCTTTCATGGCCAAGTGATCGCAACATTTGCATTGGGCGTCCCAAGGTTGGCGACATTGTTGGGCGTCGTTGTACGCTATCCACCAGCCATGATGGTAAATTCGCTGGCAAGTTTTCGCTCTCGATGCTTCGCCTCATGTGTTCCAACGGAATGACCGTCCCAGTTGGTGAATACGAATTCGGCTTAACGCATACGTCTGGTGGACACCAACAATTGATTGATTTACAGAAACTTGTCCCCGTGATTGATCGCTACATCCGTCAGTTTGAGGTCGCTGCGAATATCCTGGTTGATACTCCGGTTCTAGTTGATGATCGGACAATTGCAATTGTCCGCAAGATGGTTGACCCGACCCAAAAGGCTGGCGAGAAGAAAAGTGGCGGAGCCGCACAAAATCGGGCTAATCGCGTTATGATGCTTTTCACTGGTGAACAGCCGGGGGCGGATTCTTTGGAATGTCGGAATACTGGTTGGGGGCTTTATCAAGCAGCTAATCACTTTTTCACCCATGAAAAGGGAACACGGGGCGAGAACGAAAGCGAGCAGCGTTTCAAGAGTTTGCTTCCGGGGGGATCGGCAAACAAGGAAATTGTCCGGGCGTGGGGTGTGGTTACTGAGGGGCTTGGCGTCACTGAGCGAATTGAGAGTCAGCTTGCGTTGTTGAATTAACTCCTATGGGTGGGGGTGGGGGTGGGGGATGGGGAGGCGGGTTAGCGAAAGCTGCCCGCCTCTCTCCGGGGTAATCGCCGCTGAGATAGGTAGTTTGACATTTATCGAATCATGTGGTACACTAGAGTAGCAGAAAAGAACCGAAAACTGAAAGGGAATAAAAATGGGACTCGATATGCACTTGGAAGCCGAGAGATACGTTGGTGGGTGGAATCATTCTAAGCCAGACGAAAAAGCCCTTTACAAAAAGCTACTCAAATCCACCGGCTTAGACAAGTTTGCGTGTGACCGTAGTCCCTCAGTCCACGTCTCCGCAACTGTAGCCTACTGGCGTAAAGCTAACGCGATTCATAACTGGTTCGTACAAACCCTTGCCGGTGGTAAAGACGAATGTCAACGTATCTACGTTGAAAGGAACAAGTTGCAGGCACTATCAGACCTTGCCGGAGAAGCCTTGAAATACTACGAAACGGGCGAGCCGGAGATGGCATGTAAGCTATTGCCTCCCAGTAGCGGATTCTTTTTTGGGAGTACCGAGATTGATGACGGCTACGCTCAGGACTTGCGAGATACGATTGAACAGTTAGCTCCTTTTCTGAACGGTGCAGCGAAGGATTTGACCTTCTATTACCGAGCAAGCTGGTAAAATTTCTCCTTGACATTTGTTTGTTCCTGGGGTATACTTAGGTTATGAACGATACAAGACGCTATACTGAGCAAGAACGTCACACTGCTTTTGAGACGCTTTGTGGTAGCCCGACTAGAGCTTTTCGATTGTTGCAGATGTGGAAAGATACACACGACAATCGCACCGAATTAGACAGGCTTAGGAGCAGAGTGAGCAAACAGAGAATGAGGGAGATCATCCTACTCGGTCGAGCGAAACAAGAAGGATTCACTGATAAACAAGTCACCGCATTTTTGGAGCTACAATAATGGAACAAGCGACAAGACAAAAAAAGTATGACAAGTTTTGGTACTGGATGGAGCCATCCATTAATCCGTATTCTAACGCTATCCAAATGTTGTTAAACCAACTAACCGACGAGCAGCTTGATGAATTTCTTGCTGACATGCCCACTGACGAAAATATCGTCTTGCAACGCCTTGTGGGTAACTTCCAGAATAAGGAAGCTGCGGAAGCAGGATCAAATGATTGGCAAGAAGTTGGTGTGATTGGCGTAGATGCAGGATTATGCTGGGTAGGTGATCCTTGCTATTGCGTGACTCCAGACGCAGACGAACATCCCGCGAAAACTTGGTCGGAGTTTTGTGATAAGCTGCAAGATGGACGAGAAGTGGAAAGCGGCGTAATGCCCTTTTCATACAAGTTGGGACATGCAGGCTTGGGTGTGGCGGTTAGTACCGGCTATGGCGACGGAGTATATCCCGTATTCATACGGAAAAACGCCGAAGGAAGGGTAATGGCGGTGATGGTGAATTTTGGTGGTGACGAAAACGAGCAGCGTTTCAAGAGCTTGGTTGAGGCTGCGAAAGAATAGTTTGACATTTGTTTGTTCATGGAGTATACTTAGGACATGAACAGAATCACAAAAACGCTGATTGTCGAACCTCCACTGTTTGACCAAATCGAAGCTATGCTACTATCCGGCAAGCTGGTGGACGATCATGGACGGGAAGACGAGATTTTTGGCTGGAGTGTCCACTTTGACGATGGCAAAGAGATGGACATAAAGGTAGTCAATGCTCTGTCTCAAGATGGTGGGCCTTGGTGTGAAGGAGTCCTGTTTGGAGATGGCTCGGAGATAGGGTGCACCGAAGTGGGTGAACAACTGGCTGGTGAGTACATTGTCCAAGATACAGAGAGCCAAACAGAGTATTGCGTTGTTGTTGAGCGGGCTACTGAGAATCTTGTAAAGGAACAATGAAATGTACGATGACGAAATAATCGACCGAGCGGCTCAAGATCAAGAGGATGTGGAATCAATGATCGAAGCATGGATTGACCGTCAAATTTTCGCGGAAATAAAGAAAGCTGATATGGAACAACCGCAAGCAACTGACTTCACCAGAATCGTCCGTCCCTCCACCGACGTATTCAGTGTTAAACTAGATCACGTGTTGCAAGTTAGGTTGGACAGCCGGTGGGTTACAGTTGGACATCATTCTGCTCTCAATGCCGCACTGCAAGCAGAACTGGCGATCAGTCAAGCTATGATCGAATACCGAACCAAACGAAACGCATGGGAAAGGCAGGAATCCTGCTCTTGACATTTCTGCGGATTGTGTTATACTTGATTGAGGAACAAAAATAATTCGCGGAGATAAAAGATGCCGAAGGATGACCTGTTCTTGTCGAAAAAAGAGTTGACCACTCAACCTGTCGGAAATATATTGGGGGATGGCATAACTGTTTATGACTACGATGAAGATGGAGAAGGCTGCGTCCGGTTGCATGTTAATACCGACGTGCCATACTCGGCGGAGGAGGGAGAACG
>Ga0315273_10004061_pt1 | contig 17805 bp, 14 predicted proteins | sample YL17G02_0_MG_FD_205753 | JGI IMG/M metagenome (GOLD analysis project Ga0315273, IMG submission 205753) | Sediment microbial communities from Yellowstone Lake, YNP, Wyoming, USA - YL17G02_0 | ecosystem: Environmental > Aquatic > Freshwater > Lake > Sediment | place: USA: Wyoming | collected...
GAAAGACACCATTATTATCCCCGTTGACCGGTTTCCGCTTGCCGACATGGACATCGGCAGGGTTACCGTGCACGAACTCGTGCACATCGCGCTCGAACGCGCGTACGGCCGCGTGCGTCTGCCGCGCTGGTTCCACGAGGGCCTTGCCATGACGCTCTCCGGCGAGCTTTCGTTCGAGGAGCAGCTCGCACTCTCCCGCGCCATTCTGACGAAACAGCTCATGGCGCTCGATTCCGTGGAGCGCGTCAACCGGTTCGATGCGTATGGCGCGGCGCTCGCCTACAGCCAGAGCCATCTTGCAGTGGCCTATCTTATTGACAAATACGGAATAGACGGCATTCCGGAACTCCTTAAGGTGATCAGGGCCTCGGGAAGGTTCGATTCGGCGTTTGCCGCCGGATTCGGGTTCAGCCAGCAGGAATTCGACCGGATGGTGCAGGGCCATATCATAGAGCGTTATCGTTTCATTTTTTTCTTCAGCGACACCTACCTCTTCTGGATGCTCGGTGCCGTTCTGGTCGTTGCGGGATTCATTGCAGTAAAGATAAGGAATAAAAGAAGGGAAAAGCAGATGGAGGAAGAGGAAATCGCCGCACGGGAAAAGGAAAAATCAAAATTGACAATTGATGATGTTCTGGATGATTTCGGGCCGGATAAGGATTAAATGGTTTTAAGAATATCTAATATTTCCTCGGGCCGCGAAACGAGGAAATCCGGCTTTGCCGCCTCGAGCGCTTCCTTTGTATTATACCCCCAGGTGACCGCCGCGACCCGGATACCGGCCTTGCGGCACGCTTCTATGTCGCCCAGGGTGTCGCCGAAATAGAGGGTTCGCTCCTTCGGCAGATGGTGTTTGTTGATGAGGTCGCGCAGCTTTGACAGCTTGCCGAAAATTGCGGACGAATAGGCGCCGAAGTCGAAAATATCAAGATTATAGCGCATCAGAAACCACCGAACGTTTTCCTCGGAATTCGCGGTGACGATGCCGAGGTATTCGCACTGCGGCCTGAGCTCCTTTAAAACGCCGTCGATGTTGCTTATGGGCCGCATCAACTCGATGTTTTCATGGATCTCATGGCGTATCCGCAGGATCAGGGAGGGTATTTTCCACAAAGGGATCTTAAGGTCGCGGACCGCTTCCCTGAGGGAGGCGTTTCTGAAATGGATAATCTCGCGATTTGTCAACTGACGCATGCCGAACTCTTCGGCTATCTTTTTCCCGATGACCATGGCGAGGTCGAACGTGTCGGCGATGGTGCCGTCAAAATCGAATAGAAGCACCGGGGTCATATGCTCTCGTTTGCCAAGGGGGTCTCTTTTGGCGGCGCGTCTTGTTTTTCTCCGGCCGGTTTTTCATACCGCAAAATGAGAGCGCCGAGGGGCGGCAGGGAAAGCTGCAAAGACTGCTTTCTGCCGAAACACGGTGCGTTTTTCGTGGCTACGCCGCCGCTGTTGCCGACATTGCTTCCGCCGTACACCGCCGCGTCGCTGTTAAAAATTTCCTTCCAGAAACCGGCGGCAGGAACGCCGACCAGATACCCGTGGTGCGGGATAGGGGTGAAATTGCATGCGACAAGGACAAGTTCGTCGGCGATGGCGCCTTTCCGCAGATACGAAATGACGCTGTGTTCCCAATCCTTGAAGTCAATCCACTCGAAACCCCGGCCGTCGAAGTCGAAAGCGTGCAGGGCGGGTACCGTTTTGTACAGGCGGTTGAGGTCCCGTATCAGGAGCCGCATTCCCTTGTGCCGATCGTGCTCAGCGAGGTCCCACTCAAGCGCGCCGTCGTGCGCCCATTCGCGCCACTGCGCGAATTCGCCGCCCATGAAGAGCAGTTTTTTTCCGGGGTGCGTGAATTGATAGGTGAAAAGCAGGCGCAGGTTGGCGAGTCGGCGCCAGTCGTCCCCCGGCATTTTATTGACAAGAGAACATTTACCGTGCACAACCTCGTCGTGAGAGAGCGGCAGCACGTAATTTTCCGAAAACGCGTACAGCATGCTGAAGGTGAGCTCGTTGTGATGGTATTTCCGGTGGATGGGATCTTTTCCCATATAGTAAAGCGTATCGTGCATCCAGCCCATGTTCCATTTCATGCCGAACCCGAGCCCACCTATATAGGTGGGCTTTGACACCATAGGCCACGCCGTCGACTCCTCGGCGATCATCTGGATATCGGGGAACACCTTGTACAGCTCCTCGTTGAGCTGTTTTAAAAACGCGATCGCCTCGAGGTTCTCCCGGCCGCCGAACTTATTGGGGATCCACTGCCCGGCGCCGCGCGAGTAGTCGCGGTAGAGCATGGACGCGACCGCGTCGACGCGCAGTCCGTCGGCATGGTATTTTTCAAGCCAGAACATCGCGCTCGAAAACAGGAACGACCGCACTTCGGCGCGGCCGTAGTTGAAGAGGTGGGTCTTCCAGTCCGGATGGAACCCTTCGCGCGGATCCGCGTGCTCGTACAGGTGTGTGCCGTCGTAATAGACGAGGCCGTGCTCGTCGCCCGGAAAATGGGAGGGAACCCAGTCGAGAATAACGCCGATCCGGTTCCGGTGCAGGAAATCAACGAGGTACATGAAGTCCTGCGGCGTGCCGTAGCGGCTCGTCGGCGTGAAATAGCCGGTGGTCTGATATCCCCACGAGCCGTAAAACGGGTGTTCCATGATCGGCAGGAACTGTACATGCGTGAAACCCTGCTCCTTGACATAGTCGGCGAGAAGCGGCGCCAGCTCGCGGTAGCTCAGCCACTCGTCTTTTCCGCCGCCCTTTCTGCGCCATGATCCTATGTGCACCTCGTAAATCGACATCGGGCTCGTGAGCGCGTTACGGTCTTTACGCTCCTTCATCCACGAGGAATCGTGCCATTCGTAATCGATATTCCAGATGACCGGCGAGGTCTTGGGCGGCAATTCATTATAATAAGCGAACGGGTCGCCCCGGTTGGCCCTGTATTTGCCGCTGTTTGATTCCACATGAAATTTATACAGCGTGCCGGCTTTGAGCCCCGGAATGAAACCCTCCCAGATGCCGGAGCTGTCCTGACGCGCGGAAAGTTTATGAGCGCCGGTATTCCACCCGTTGAAATCCCCGACCACGGACACCGTTTTCGCGTTGGGCGCCCAGACCGCGAAATAGACCCCCTCTTTTCCGTCGCCCGCCGTCATGAAATGGGCGCCGAATTTCTCGTACAGCTTGAAATGACTGCCCTGGCGGAACAGGTAAATATCGAAATCACTGAACCGCGACAGAACGCCTTCTTTTCCGGCCTTCTGATCCTGAGATGGTTTACTTTCATTCATTGAGCTGTTTTCCCTGTCCTCATCGTTGCGCTGACAGCGGTCGTGCTCAGAATGCCGTCGCTTCAGAGAACGTTTTTTAATGATACCATTGCGGAAAAAATCAAGGCATAAAATTATATATGCCATGGGTCGTTGGAACAAGTTAAAAATTATCTTTAAATGGCGGTATGTCTTTACAATAAATAGTTGATTGTATTATTTTCAACGTGCAGATTTATTTTAAGCCCTTTCATCCTCAAACAGTGTGTTATAAAAGGAGAGGAAACGATGAAGCGCGGAAAAATTATAATTGCAGTGCTGCTGGCGATCGCGGCGGGGGTCTTCGTTGCGCTGCGGTTCCGGGCCACTGATTCCGCAAAAACCGCGGCAGGGGCGGAAGGAAAGGGTGACTATGCGGCCGCCCTCGCACATTATGGTGAAGCGCTCTACAGGGTGGTCCCTGGACACGCGCTCCCCGATGTCAATCGCTCCAGGGTCTTTACGCAGACCCTATGGAAAAAAACGGTTGATGAATATGCTGCATGGCTTTCCGGCCCCGCACCGTCGAATGCCGCCGGTTCCAGGCGGGATACGCTCCTTGATGCCGTAAAGCGGAACGCGGCCCGCGTCCATGCCGACAATTTCATGAGCGGCGAATCCCGTGCGAAACTTTCTTTGGAACAGTACCTCGCGCTCTGGAACAGCGCCTTTTTTGCGGCAGGCGTAACGCCGGATTCCGGCCACAGACCCGTCGCGGAATCGTGCTATGAAAAGAATCTTTCGTTTGTGAAGGTCTCCGCGCTGTCCAGTTTCAGTTACGAAGTATCACTCATTGATACGGCCGCCGGCCGCCGCACCGTTTTTGCCGTGTATCCTGAAAGCAGCACGTTCATTCTGGCCCCTCCCGGCGCACATGTTCTTATATGCAAAAGCAGCTTTCAGCCCGGTCCCGGCATGATCTGGCGGTCAGCGCCGGCACTCATTCCGGTTACGGTGCCCTCCACGCCGTCGCTTTGTTCGTTTACGCTTGAGACTCATGTGATGAGGGAGAAAGACAACAAGAAATAATTATTTCCGGCTCTTGACAATTCCCTCGATAACCGCGATTACTTTTTCCGTTCCGTTGGCGGGGCCTTTTTCTTTCATGGAAAGTGCCATTTCCTGCCGGTGGTTAAAAACCTCCCGGACATTTTCCGCAAGCGTTTCCGGCGTCATCCGCTCCTGAGGCAGTACGCGGCCCCAACCCTGCTTTTCAAACGACTGCGCGTTCAGGATCTGGTCTCCTCGGCTCGCGCCGAGGGGGAGCGGGATGAGCAGCGCCGGTTTTTGAAGGGCGAGGAGTTCAAAGAGCGTGGTAGCGCCGGCCCGCGACACCACGGTATCAGCGAGCGCGAACAGGTCGGCGAGTTCCTGGTTGACATATTCGAACTGCGCGTAGCCCCCTAATGGCCTTATGGGGCCACCGGCGATGGACACAGAAGGGTGGCGATCCTCCGCACAATTTCCTCTGCCGCAGAGGTGGCAGACGTTAAACTCCGGAAGCAGCCGGCCAAGCGCTTCGCGCACGGCCGCGTTGATTGCCTGCGCGCCCTGGCTCCCGCCGGTCACCAGTAGCACCGGTTTCCGGTCTTCAAATCCGCAGAGCGCCCTTCCTTTTTCCGGGTCGCCGCCAAGGAGCGTTTCGCGGACCGGAATGCCGGTAAGGACCGATTTACGCTTTGGAAGGTGCGTCGCTGTTTCAGGAAAGCTGTAGCACACTGCCGAGGCGAACGGGAGCGACAACCGGTTCGCAAGGCCCGGTGAAATGTCGGACTCATGGATAACCACCGGCACGCGCAGGAGCCACGAAGCCCATACGACCGGGCACGAAACGAACCCGCCCTTGCTGAAGCAGATGCCGGGTTTGATTTTAGCGATGAGGAAGAGCGATTTAAGGAAACCGATTTTTATCCGGATGATATCGGTGATGTTTCTCAGGTCAAAATAGCGGCGCAGTTTCCCGGCCGGGATGGCATGGTAGGGCACCTGCTCCCCGGTGATAAGCCCGCGTTCGATCCCCTGTGCAGTTCCGATATAGCTGAGGTCATATCCGAGCGCGCGGAGCCGCGGTAAAAGGGCGAGATTGGGGGTCACGTGTCCGGCCGTTCCGCCGCCGGTGAGGAGAATACGTTTTTGACTCATAGGATGTTCTTGATAAAAAATAACCTGCGCACCAGGGCATTTCCAGAAACGTTAACTCAGTCAATGAGTATTTCCTGTCCCGCCTGGGTACGGGTAGGACCTTTTTCCCTTACCCTGCCCCGTGAAAGAGATGAGAACACTCCGAGCGTGCAGAGCGCTGCGAAAACAAAAAACGAGTCCTTGACGCCTGCGATAAACAGATGGTGGATCGCCGGGGTGACGGGCGCGTTTCCGATATACGAGGAAAGGATCATGGCCGCGATGCACATGCTGAGAATGGACCCGGAGAGCCTCATGGTGCCGACAATCGACGAGGCGGCGCCGTACTGGGTTTTGTCCGCTGCGCCCATGATCGCCGAGGTGTTCGGCGAGGAGAAAAACGCGACGCCGGCGCCGAGCAGGACGAGACACGTGATGATATGGGACATGGGCGAAGCTTCCGTAATACGGCTGAAAAAAAACAGGCTTGCGGCGGTCAGTACCATGCCGGCAGATGCCACAATGCGCGGCTCGATCCGGTCTGAAAGCCTGCCGGCAAAGGGCGAAAACAGCGCCATGACGAGGGGCTGCGACAGCAGGATGAGACCCGCGTCTTTCGGCGAAAGTCCCTTGACATACTGAAGGTAGAGACTTATGAGGAACACGGCGCCGGTGGTGGCGCTGTAGCTTGCCAGCGCCGCGAGGTTTGAAAGGACAAATACCCTGTTGCGCCTGAAAAGACCTATGGTGAGGACCGGCGAGGCCGTTCGGGATTCAATCCAGATAAAAATCGCAAGGCCCGACGCTCCGGCGGCGGAAAGGGCGACCCCTTTGGCAAGGGGAAGCTGTGAAAGCCCTACCATGAGCGCGGCAAGCGACGCGGCATAAACGACCGAACCGCCGAAATCAAATGCGGCCGGCGGCGTTTCCGGTTTTTCCCGACTGATTTTCCACAGCACAAACAGGATCATGACGAGCCCCATCGGCACATTCACAAGAAAGATACTCCGCCAGCCGAACGACTGGGTGAGCAGGCCGCCAAGCACCGGGCCGAGCGAAAGACCGGTATAGGTGGAGGCCACGTTGATGCCGAGCATTTTTCCCCGCTCACCGGGAGGCACCGCGCCAATGAGCATTGCCAGTCCGGTGCTGAAAATCATTGAGCCGCCGATTCCCTGCAGAACCCGGAAGGTGATGAGCGACATCGCTCCGTATGCACACCCTGCCAGAAGGGATGCCGCGGTGTACAGCACAATGCCGCAAAGAAAGATGTTCCTTCTTCCATACAGGTCGCCGGCCTTGCCGAACGGGATGAGAAAAGCGGCAATGGCCAGGAAGTAGGAGGTGACGATCCAGCTCAGGGCGACTGCCGGCATGGAAAAATCGCGGCCGATTGTCGGCAGGGCAACCGTCACCGACGACGCCATGAATGGTGGCAGAAAAGCGGCACAAATGGAAACAAAAACAATGCTGTTTTTACTGGATTGAGAGGAGGTCGGGCCGGTCATTGTCGTGTTTTTATGGTGATTATTAAAATAAGAAGCCCCTGCACGGGCAGGGGCTTCTTTGTGTTCGAAAACGGTTCCGGCTTATGCCTTGGAAATCGCTTCCGCCGGACAGACGCTCGCGCATGACCCGCAGTCGGTGCATTTCCCGGCATCGATGATGTAGATCGGATCGCCCTCGCTGATTGCTTCAACCGGGCATTCTGGAACGCACGTTCCGCAGGCAAGACAGGCATCGCTGATTTTATGAGCCATGACGAACCTCCTTCACGTTGCTGGTCGTGTTGTATGAGTGTCTCATTAAAAGGCGAGTGGAAATATATATCATACTATGAGGGCGGCGTCAACAGGCAATTACGGTCCCGCATGGCGGCGTGCCGGTGCTCCCGGGAAATACGGCTGACGCATTGTGTAAATGGACAAAAGGGGACAGCGCTTGCTTTACGGTTGTTTTCAAGATATATTCCAGTAGGTTCGGGCGGCAATCACCTTTAAGAAAGGATCGCGTATGGCCAGGATCAGCAAGAGTCAGCTGGAAAAGCTTCAGAAAAAGTATAAAACCGACGAGGCCATCGGAACATTGTTCGGCATTTCACGGCAGGCGGTCCATCAGCTGCGCGACAAATACGGCGTCTGTCCGGTAAGCGACAAGCACCGTGAGCGGAACGAGGAAGTGCGCAGGTTGTACGGCCAGGGAACTTCCGGAATCGCGTGTGCAAAAAAAACCAAGCTCTCCATATCGCAGACCTACCGCATCATAAATCTTCCCAAAAGTAAAAAGGGAAAGAGGCCTTAATCCAGTCAAAATATTTTCAATTATTATTTCTAGAGCTGAGGCTTGAGCTAAAGACTGTATTTTAGGCGGCGGGCGACGGGCCCGCCCAAATATTTATTAGCAAAAATCACTCATCATTAATCTGTTGAGAATTATCCTCTCGTACACTATTTTTATCATTCACAACGTAATAGGTGGTTCATTCAGGATAAATAACTATGGCTTCGGAAGAAACGCTCATCATCATACCGACCTATAACGAACGGGAAAATATCGGTATCCTGATCCCAGCGATCAGGGGGGTCCTGCCCGGTGTTCATATCCTCGTGGTGGACGACGGTTCTCCCGATAATACCTCGGCGTATGTCAAGGAGCTGGCGGCGTCTCTCGGTAATATTTTTGTGCTTGATAGAAGAAAAAAAGAGGGCCTTGGAAAGGCCTATGTCGCCGGGTTCCGGTGGGCATTGGAGCGGCCGTACGGTTACATCTTCGAAATGGACGCGGATTTTTCGCACGATCCGAAGTATCTTCCCGATTTTCTCGAGGCGATAAAGGAGAACGACCTGGTCATCGGGTCACGGTACAAAACGGGCGTCAATGTGGTCAACTGGCCCATGTCGAGGCTGCTCTTGAGCTATTTCGCGAACGTCTACGCCCGGGTAGTGACCGGCATCCCGGTCAGAGACTGCACCGGCGGGTTCAAATGCTTCCGCCGCGCGGTGCTCGAGGCGCTCGATCTCCGCTCCATCGCATCGTCAGGCTATTCCTTCCAGATCGAAGTGAATTTCTATTCGTGGAAAAAAGGCTTCCGAATAACGGAGATCCCGATCGTTTTCACCGACCGGAAAAGAGGGGCCTCAAAAATATCGCGGGGGATTATCCGGGAGGCGCTGGTCCTTGTTTTATGGAAACTCCGCATTGCGCCGCTTTTCAAGCGGGAAAGGCCGTAATCACCATCATGAGAGCCGGAAGTGAACCATGAAAAGCGCGCACCTCACTGCAATCAGTACGGTGCTCCTTGTGGTGAGCGACGCGCTGTGCAGCGTTGCCGCTTTTGTGGCCGGCTACTATCTCCGTTCGGCCATCAGTTTCCCGAACCCTGCAGAGGGCCCCCTTTCCCTGCAGAGCTATTTCACCATGATAGCCATCCAGGCGTTTTTCATTATCGTGATGTTTTTTTTCTACCGTTTGTACCACCAGCCGCGCCCGCATTCTTTTTTCAATGAGCTTTATGCAGTGTTCGGCTCGGTCTCGGTAACTTTCATGCTGTCGCTGGCAATCACGATAGTGACCATCAAGAACACCGACATCTACTTCAATTTCTCGCGCGGTATGCTTGTCTATGCGTGGATTTCCTCGATCATACTCATCATGGCCTCGCGCACCTTTATTCACTGGCTGTTCAGGAAAGTCCGCAGCGCCGGGGTCGGCCGCGACCGGGTGCTCATTGTCGGTCTCGGCGATGTCGCCCGGTTGATCGCGCAGAAAATCCGGTCGCCGTCGTCAGTTCCCTATGAGGTCATGGGGGCTGTCGCGCAGAAAAAGAACGGTTCTTCGGTACCAAAGGAGATGGAAGGGGTGCCGGTCCTCGGGTTTGCCGAAGATTTGCCGCGGCTCATTGCCGAGCACAGGATTGATGAGATAATCATCGCGCTTCCCGAAGTCAGCCATCAGGAGACGCTCGCGATTATCGGTCTATGCGGCCGCGGCGCAACGAGGATCCGGGTTTTTCCGGACACGTTTCTGTTCATTGCCGGCCAGGTATCAATAGAGGACCTCGGCGGACTGCCGCTTCTTTCGCTGCGGGATGTGGCGATGCACGGCTGGCGGCTTGCGGTCAAGCGGCTGTTTGATCTTGCGGTAAGTTTTACCGGGATTGTGCTTCTCTCGCCGCTTTTCCTGCTCGTGGCGGTCCTTATTAAACTGGAGTCGCGCGGCCCCGTGTTCTATACGCAGGAGCGGATGGGGCTTGACGTTAAACCGTTTCGCATGCTCAAGTTCCGTTCCATGCGCGAAGACGCAGAGGTGGCGGGGCCGGGATGGACAATGCCCGATGATCCGCGGCGGACGCGTGTCGGCGCAGTCATCCGCCGCTTCAACATTGATGAATTGCCGCAGCTCTTTAACGTTCTCGCCGGCCAGATGAGCATTGTAGGCCCCCGCGCCGAAAGGCCGTACTATGTGGAGCAGTTCATGAAGAGCATTCCCGGTTACATGAACCGGCACAGGGAAAAGGCAGGCCTGACCGGCTGGGCCCAGGTCAACGGCCTGCGCGGCGACACCTCGATCGAAGAGCGTACCAAATACGATCTCTGGTACATTGAAAACTGGTCTCTGTTCCTCGATTTCAAGATTCTGGTGCGCCAGTTCTTCCAGCTTTTAAACAGCCGGAACGCCTATTGATGAGGAGTGGGAAGGTTTCGACAGACAGTTTGAGGCGGCATCCAGATTTGAACTGGAGATGAAGGTTTTGCAGACCTCTGCCTTACCACTTGGCTATGCCGCCTGAAATCAAGGCAGGAAAATGCTCTAAAAAAATGGAGCGAGAGACGGGACTTGAACCCGCGACAGCCACCTTGGCAAGGTGGAGCTCTACCACTGAGCTACTCTCGCATCGAACGGGAAAAATAACACACTCTACGGAAATGAGTCAAATGAAAAAGACTAAAATTATCGCCACCATCGGGCCGGCGAGCGGCAATGCGAGGATTGTTCGAGGGTTACTGCAGCAAGGCGTTAATGTATTCCGCCTCAATTTTTCCCATGGCGACCATTCGTTCCATAAGAATTCGATAAGGACCATCAGGGAAGAACAGAAAAAACTCGGCACATCAGCCGCGATCCTTGCGGATTTGCAGGGCCCGAAAATCCGCACCGGAGTCTGCGCCGGAAGCGGCACGGTTGCGGTAAAAAAAGGCGCGAAAATTATTGTAACAAGCCGGAAGGGGCCTTGCACTGCGGAGCGTATTTCAATCGACTATCCGCACCTCGAACGCGAACTGAAGCCGGGGCAGTTCATCATGATCAACGACGGCGCGATCCGCCTGCGGGTCGATGCGGTCGACGTGGCGCGCCGGATGATCCGGTGCACCGTTCTCGCCGGCGGGAGCTATTCGTCCCGCAAGGGCGTGAATTTACCTAATGTTAATTTACGGATCCTGTCGCTCACCGCAAAAGACCGCCGCGACCTGGCGTTCATCCTGATGGCTGACGTCAATTATATCGCCCTTTCATTCGTCAGAAGAGCGCGTGACGTTGCGGCATTACGCACCATCGTGAGGCGGAAGAGGCCGGACATAAAGATCATTGCCAAGATTGAAAAGCCCGAAGCCGCCGCGGCCATCGACGAGATCCTTTCGGCGAGCGACGGAATCATGGTCGCACGCGGAGACCTCGGCGTGGAGGCATCGCCGTTCGAGGTGCCGATATTGCAGAAAGACCTTGTCGCAAAGGCAAACCTTGCCGGCAAACTCGTGATCGTGGCAACGCAGATGCTGGAATCGATGATCGAGCGTCCTTTGCCGACGCGGGCCGAGTCAACGGACGTGGCCAACGCGATTTTCGACGGCACTGATGCGATCATGCTTTCGGGCGAGACCGCGGTAGGCTCGTATCCGGTGCTGGCGGCCGGGACCATGGCGCAGATAGCCCGGGCCGCGGAACAGAGCGGCTATTTTCCGAAGGACATGGTTGACCTGTGCCAGGGAGCGCGCCGGTCGTCGTGCGCGGTGTGCGAGGCGGCGGCCTGGGCAGGACGGGACCTCGGCGGAGCGCCGGTGTGCGTGTTCACGCTCTCCGGCGACACCGCGCTCTACCTTTCGAAGATACGCAACCAGTCGCCGCTTTTCGCGTTTTCGCCTGATAAAAGAGTCGTCAACATGCTCTCGCTCGCCTGGAACGTGATGCCGATTCACATCCCGTTCGCGCGGCACATGGCCGACCTCATCGCGGACGCGGAAAAAACGCTCATGGCCCGCCGCCTCGCTAAAAAAGGCGATACTATAGTCATCGTGAGCGGCACCACGCCGGTCAGAGGAGCGACAAATTTTCTGAGGGTGAAGAAGATTGGGGAAGAGTAAAACCCCAGTTCAGCAGCTCTTCAGAAGTTTTTCCCACCACCGCTTATTGTCAAGATACCACCTGATCGTTTTTTTGATGCCCTCTTCGAAGGTGACTGACGGCGACCAGCCGAGCTCGCGTTTTATTTTTGACGCGTCGATGGCGTAGCGCCGGTCATGGCCGAGGCGGTCTTTGATAAAAGCGATGAGTTTTTCCGGCTTGCCGAGCTCGGCGAGGATGAGCCTGACAATGTCGATATTGTGTTTTTCGTTGTTCCCGCCGATGTTGTACACCTGACGGCATTTTCCCTTGTGTAACACAACGTCAAGCGCGGCGCAGTGGTCGCCAACATAAAGCCAGTCGCGCACGTTCATGCCGTCCCCGTACACCGGCAGCGGTTTGTCCGCGAGCGCGTTCGTGATCATGAGCGGGATGAGCTTTTCCGGGAACTGATAGGGACCGTAGTTGTTGGAGCAGCGGGTGATTATGCCCGGAAAGCCGAACGTTTCGCAGTACGAGCGCACCAGCAGGTCGCTTCCGGCCTTGCTCGCCGAATAGGGGCTGTTCGGCGCAAGCGGTGTCTCCTCGGTGAAGAAACCCTCTTTGCCGAGCGAACCGTAAACCTCGTCGGTGGAAACGTGCAGGAACCGGGTTTCGCCGTACCGTTTTTCCCAGGCGTCTTTGGCTGCTCGCAGCAGCGCGTGGGAGCCGACCACGTTCGTCAGGACGAACCGGTCGGGCGCCGTGATGCTGCGGTCAACGTGCGATTCAGCGGCAAAATGCACCACCGCATCGAAATGGTGGTCCATGAACAGCGAGCGCAGTAATTTTTCGTCGCAGATATCGCCTTTGACGAAATCGTAGCGCCGGTCGCTCTCAACGGGTTTGAGATTGTCCGGATTGCCGGCGTAGGTCAGAGCGTCAAGGTTGACAATGTGGATGTCATCGTGATGTTCAAGAACATGGTGCACGAAATTGGAGCCGATGAACCCTGCGCCACCGGTGACGAGCATTGTTTTCATGACATTTGGAAAATAATTGTTATCGCGGGCCGCTGTGCTGCTCTTCCCGAAGGAACGCCGCGAAAGCGTCTTTCCAGTGCGGCATGAGGTTCAGGCCGAGCTTTTTAAGCCCGCTGTTTTCAAGCACGCTGTACATGGGTCGCGGCGCGGGCCGCGGGAACTCCGCGGTTGTGCACGGCTCTACCTTCACCGGAACACCGGCGGCGCGAACGATTTCCGAGGCAAAATCAAACCACGAGCATTCGCCCTCGCTCGTGCAGTGATACAGACCGAAATGCGGTGTTTCAATCATGCGGAGCGTCTGCCTGCAGACGTTCGCGGTATATGTTGGGGAGCCGGTCTGGTCGTTCACCACGCGCACAGGAGTATTGGCCGCCGCGTTTTTCCGGGCAACGTTTCGTATCGTTTTAACGAAATTGCTGCCGCCCGTTCCATAGAGCCACGCGATCCTGAAGATGAACGATTGTTTGCAGTTGTTCCGGACAAGGAGTTCGCCTTCGAGCTTTGATGTGCCGTACACGGACGCCGGGTTTGCCGGGTCGGATTCTATATAGGGGCCTGTTTTTGTGCCGTCAAAGACATAGTCGGTGCTGAAATGGACGAATGAGCAGTCGTGCGCGCTTGCGGAGCGGGCCAGGAGCCCCGCGCCGTCCGCGTTCACGGCGAACGCGCGGCCGCGGTCGGTCTCGCACGCGTCAACCGCCGTATAGGCGGCGCAGTTGATTATGGCCTGCGGTTTTACCCGGGCTATATGCCGCTCGACGCTGTCGCTTCTGGTAATGTCGATCTCCGGAAAATCAATGCCGGTGACCCGGTGCCCGGCGTCGCGCGTGGCACACACCATGTCCTGTCCGAGCATGCCGTTATGACCGACTATGAGGATGTTCATGGCGCAGCCTTCTACATGAGAAGCCAGTGGTAAAACCGCCGTATCAGGTAGGTAAAGTGCAGGAACGATTTTATCCCTAAGATGTTTCTTATCAGGATATTTGGCCTCAGGTAAAACCGTAAAAACGCTTTGCGCTGGTAACCACGAAGCTGGTCGCGGGTCATGCCTGCCGGCGCATAGGGCGCGGTCATGAAATGGAACTGTTTCCAGTCGATTTTTGCCAGTTCTCCTTTCTCCAGGAGTTCGTAATAGATCGGCGTGCCCGGGAGCGGCAGAAAATCGAAATAATTGGCGCGGATAAGCGGCAGCTTGAGTGAGAATTTGATTGTTTTCTCGATGTCTTCTTTTGTGTCGCCCGGAAAGCCGATCACGAAAAATCCGGCGATGTCCAGCCCGGCCTTATGGATCAGGTTGACTTTTTCCTCGGTGGCTGCAACCTTCAGTTTTTTGTTCATGAGCTGCAGGATCCGGTCGGAGCCGGACTCGATGCCGAGCGATATGAGATACGCGCCGGCCCGCTTCATCAGGTCCAGAAGCTCTTTGTCAACGGTCTCCACGCGGATGCCGTTCGGGAACGCGATGCTGATGTCCAGCTTCGCCTCAATGATTTTTGTCAACACCGTATTGGCATGCGACCGGTTAATGGTGAAGTTATCATCGATGATATGGATTTCGCGGATGCCGTATTGCGAGTGAAGGAGACGTATCTCGTTTATAATTTTATCAGGATCGTGAAACCTGACCTGCCTGCCGCTCAAGATAGGGGCGGAGCAGAACTTGCAGGCATAGGGGCAGCCGCGCGTGGTGACGATGGGGGCTATCGGGAACTTCTTGAAAAAAGCGCCGTGCTGGGCCGGAGGGTAGGTCTGTGGCTGGATCAATTCCCATGCCGGCAGGGGAAGGGCATTCAGGTCCTTCACAAACTCACTGGGTGCGTTTTCTATGACCTTGTCCGCCTGCCTCCAGACCAGACCCGGCACTTTTTCCATGTCTTTGAGCTCATGGTTCAGGCAGTTCAGGAATTGAGGAAAAGTTATATCGCCTTCGCCCCGCAGCACATAATCCAGGGTAGCGGAGAGAAACTCCATGGTTTCCCCGGGCAGGAGTGTGGGGTGGGGCCCGCCGGCAATGGTGACAATGTTTTTTGAGACGCTTTTCACGAGCGTGGTGAATTTGGCGAGCGCTTGCAGTTCCTGCGTATAGCACTGAAAGCCGACCACGTCGAACTGGCCGGACCGCACATACTCGCAGAATTCCCCGTCGGACTTGCGCGTTTTAAGCATATCGAGGATGGCGGCTGAGTGCTCGTGCTGGATGGCCCCGGCCAGGTAGGCGAGGCCAACGGGCGGCTGGATGTGGTCGCTCATGCTGGGGGGTTTGACAAGCAGGACTTTCACGGTCGGCCTTTTCTATGGAAAAACCGGTTGCTCGGGGACGAAAGGATAAAAATACAATAAAAAATGCATGGAAGCAGGTCTTGGTTTTATTTTGTTAACGGAAGTGCCATGATCAAAACGGTCAACAATGAAAAATAACCATCCACAAGATCATGATTATATGGCAAAAGCCCTGGAACTTGCCTGGGCCGCCAAAGGGAAAACGTTCCCGAACCCTGCGGTCGGCGCGGTGGTTGTTTTCAACGGTAAAATCGTCGGAACAGGGGCGACGGAAGTGTGCGGCGGACCTCACGCTGAAAAGGTCGCGCTTGAAAAGGCGGGAAAACGGGCGGCCGGCGCAACGCTCTATGTAACGCTCGAGCCCTGCTGCCACTACGGAAGGACCCCTCCGTGCACCGATGCCATTATTACAGCAAAAATAAAGCGTGTGGTCGCGGCGTCCGCAGATCCGAATCCGCTTGTCAATGGAAAGGGATTCACAAAGCTGCGCGCGGCCGGCATTGCGGTTGAGATCGGGCTTCTTCAAGAAGAGGCCATGACCGTGAACGAGGACTTCTTTCATACCATAACAAAAAAACGGGCTTGGATTACGCTGAAGCTGGCCTGTACGCTCGATGGCCGCATTGCGGATGAAGCGGGGGTTTCCCAATGGATCACGGGCAAGGAGGCGCGTGAGTACGGACATGAACTGCGTCGCACACACGCAGCGGTCGCGGTAGGCAGGACCACGCTCGAGCGCGATGACCCGCAGTTGACGGTGCGGCACGTCAAGGGATTTTCGCCTGCCCGTATAGTGTTCACCACCGGCGCGAAAATTTCAAAAAAGACCTTTTTCTACAGATACGCCAAAGAGGCGAGAGGCATTGTGGTTGTTTCAGGCAAGGGCAGGAAAAAGATCATGCGCGATTCGCGTTCGGGTCTTGAATATTGGTATACGGGCGAACAAGAGCCGCGGAAACACCTGCGCACTTTTACCGAAATGGCATTCGAGAACGATATTACGAGCGTGCTGGTCGAGGGCGGGCAGAAGATGGCCTCGTCATTTCTGGAGTTCGGCTTAGTCAACAGGCTCTATCTTTTTTACGGGAACAAAATTCTGGGCAAAGGCATAGAAGCACTTCGTTTTTCCCGCGGATTGGCTCTTAACAAACGCATAAGCCTGAAAAACAGGAAAACCCTTCTCTTTGGCGACACCTTCGGGATTACCGGCATTCCTGACAATGTGAAATAGTTTCCAAAGTCAAATAGTATATTGGTATTGGTACTTCAGGAGGTTTCTATGAAACCATTGCGCCTCCTCATAGTATTGTCAATCGCCGTTATCGCGGGATTGTACTGTTCCCAGCCTTTACAGCCGAAGACAAACCTCAGCGATCAATATAGCGTTTATCTCGCCGGACGTGTCCTGAGTGAGAGCGGAAATCCCGTGACAAATGTGGTCGCCAGGATCAACTATAACAATCTGTCCGATACCACAGACGCCAACGGATATTATTGTGTCGCCGAGAAAAAAAACAATTCGACACTGCTGCCCGATCCGTCGACCGATACGCTTCAATATCTAAACAGCGGTCATGTCATTACCATGCAGGAAATTCCCAAATGGATCGACACATTGCCCGATGTGCGCGTGATCCAGCACAATATCAGCGGTAGCTTTCTGGCTGAGCCGAATGCGTTCGGAGGAGTGGAGGCTACCGTAACCGTGGGTTCGGACCCGACACCGAGAACCGTTTTGCTGTGGTATAACGAGGCTGTTCAGGAATACAGCGGGTTCATTTACGTAGTATTCGAAGCAAATCAGACCTATTCCATTTACGTCAGCGTTTACAACACCGACAGCTTGCTTATCGGCCTCAGCACGACACTCCAATTCCCTTACTACGCCGGCGCCATCACCTTACCCGCATTTGATCCGAACAACGCAACGCCGAGTGTGTTTGCGGGAAATGATACGTCAGTGAGTATAAACGATACAATTCGTCTGCGTGCGTCGGCAGTAAATTTGAATGGAGTGAGTATTACTAAATGGGAGTGGAGCTTTAATGGGGGGAGTTTTGTCCAGACAACTACAGGAGACACGAATATTATCGCTCCGCCGGATTCCAACCCGAATTATGTCTGCGTTGTGCGGATGACGGACAATGACAGTCTGAGTAAAACCGATACGATGATCGTCAATGTCGTTCTTGACCCGCCGGTAGCGGAGGCGGGGAACGATACGGCAGTATATATGAACTATCAGGTTGCTTTGGACGGAAAGGCCAGCCAGCAATTCGGCACCATAGTCAAATGGGAATGGAATATAGGGAACGGCGGGTTTAAACAGACTTCAACGGGCGATACGACGATAACTACCCCTGACAGTTCAGTCTCTATATATCCTTGTGTATTGAAAGTGACAGATGATGACGAAAATAGTGCGATTGATACAGTTGTTTTACAAATTGGCGAGTGGGAACTCGTCGGCAACAAAGGGTTTTCTGACGGTAAAGCGTTTGGTATATCATTTGCGATTTCAAATGATACTCCTTATGTCGCTTATTGTGATAGTTTCATCAATGGCAAAGCCACGGCAATGAGTTTTAATGGCGTCCAATGGTTGCCAGTTGGCAACAAAGGGTTTTCTGACGGTTCAGCGGCTTATCTATCGCTTGCGATTTCAAACGGCACGCCCTATGTTGCTTATTGCGATGATGCTAACAATGGCAAAGCCACGGCAA